>ERZ1090863.30-NODE-30-length-111346-cov-55.559812_pt1 | contig 111346 bp, 156 predicted proteins | sample MGYA00478480_ERZ1090863 | MGnify/ENA primary metagenome ERZ1090863 (study PRJEB33644, sample SAMEA5815746) | chicken gut metagenome | biome: Chicken; feature: Gastrointestinal Tract; material: Caecum | place: Ireland | collected 2019-01-01 | study: A study of...
TTACCAACGCCCCCTTTCGGAAACGCTGTACAATGTGCCAATTAGGAGGTCACAAAGCCCCCCCCCATTTAATTTGACGTAGTTTCGTCACTTTGTATACCTCCGTTATAACGTGTAGTGCGGTTTTTCCTCGCCAAAGAACTTCCATCGAATCACATCATCAACCACGATAGCCACCAGCGAAATCGCCACCCACAGCAGCGTGAAGGCCGGGCATATCTGCCCCAATACATTGCCCCACATATTGCTGTAATCCCAGACGTGCCAACCCAGCCACAGGTTGACGATGCATCCGGTAATAAATTCAAGCGCCGTTGCCAATACGGTACCTACCGCGACCTGCTTTATAATACTTGTACTCCACTCCCAAACCTCATTCAGCAGGCCGATGGCGATGAATACGGTCCCGGCCAGCAGCAGCATGGTCCAGTGGCTGTAACCTCGCCAGAGTACCTCCAGCGTGACGTATGTAGAGCCGCCAAACCAGAACAGGAACAGATACTTAGGTAGAATCGCCGGTTTCATCGATGTCACTCACCTCACTGTCGGTGTCCTCTGCATCACTCTCTCCTGTTGTATCAGGCGGGTCTTCCGGCTCTGTCTCACTGTTGTTTCCGGGCTCGGTAGGCAATTCGGGCTCCGTACCGGTCTCCTCATCACCTTCAGAGTCAGTACCTCCAGCGGCAGCCATAACCCGTGCGATGACTTTCTCCATCTCCGCAGCAGCCTGTGTCAGCAGCGTGGTGTAGGTCTCCAGATATATGCCCTCGAGCTGCTGCCCATACGAAACAGTTCGAACAGCCGGGACCGTTGTAAGCGTCCGCAAATACTGTCTGAGCTGGTTAAAGTATGTAATCTGCGCGGTCTTGAGAGACGAAAGTGTTGAGTAGATCGCCATAATGTCAATGGCAGAGTACATCATGCAGCTTTCGCCGTTAGCGTGGTACGGGTACGATGACGCGCCCATCAGTACCGCGTTGAACATTTCGGACACGTTCGCCTGGTCCTCAATCGAGTACGAAAACTGCTTGATAGACAAATCAGAAAGCGTTACAACCGTACCAGAAGAAATGATAGAATTACAAGCGTTGGAGAGCTCCTCTTCTTTTTTACTCATTTCCTCCTGGACATCAGAAGCGGTATAGGTGTGGTAGAGATAGCAGTCTTCATATTCGTCCCAAGCTGCCTTGGCCGGACTTACTAAGTAGCGCTCGCGCAAGCCGTCGGTATCTTCCATAACCCGTGTGCCATACTGAGCCTCAACTGCATCGTGATGGGCGACCAAGCGTTTGCTTTCGTAGATGTAACCCGACGTAAGGTCAGGTTCAAGGATTTCCTCTAATGTTTTTTCGTCATAGGTTTTCAAGTTGTGAATCCCCCTTCGTTAAAGCACAAATATTTATCGGTCAAACTTCTTCAAACAAACCGAAGTTCATAGCGCCAGCAGTAAAACCACTGCCTCCTGGTCCGCCATAACTTCTAACTGTCCCGGCACTTATGGTAGACCCCGTGCTTGGGCCAAAGCTGTACGCTCCATGTCCATGACGAAACGATGAAGATGACAGCACTTTTAATGTCTTGTTATATCTTACGGTGATTGAGTCTCCCCAACCAGAAAAGGTAAAGGCCCCAAAAGCAGAGCCGCCTCCAAAGCAGTTTGCCGTTTCAGCGGTACCATTAGGGTTCAGCTTGTGAACAACGGCATCTGGGCCAACAGCTTCGCCGACCATAAAGAAAACCGCATAATAGGTGTGGGTCTTTACGCTGACTTTCCCACTGCCATTATGATAACCCTGTGGTATTACAATAGAACCCGCCAAGTCAATTGTATAGCTCCACGCCCCGTTGTTTGGCATCGTGCCCGCTTTGACCAGCTTGTCCCCGGCATAGAACGTTTTTCCGCTCAGAACATCGCCCACCTCGGCATTTGCCAATGCCAATTTTCCGTTACTGAGACCACCGCTCGCTGTCATCAGCGCCATTACACGCCACCACCTTTCCAGGCAGTTTTGTGCAATGTGCAGACTAGGCTACTACAGTAGCCCCCCCCCGTAAGAATATCGCACCTTCGTCATTTTATATAAACCTCGCTTATTTATTGTGTGTTTACGTACTCAGAGGTATATTCATTTTAGCCTCTGTACGCTCAGGCTTATGTTGTTGCTTCTGTTGCTAGAGTTTGTTCCATCGGTATTTGCGGTTAGAACTAAAGTATCGTTAGGTACAACATCGACCGTAAAATCCAAGCTACCACTATTTCCATTACTTACAGTTCCCCTCTGAACGCCTTTACATGCAATGGTCGTTGTACATATCCATCCTGCATAATAGCTACCACTTATGTGATATTGTCCCGCCTCATGAAAGGTTATAGTAGTGGTGGCGTTTGTTATACCTGGACCACGATTCATATTTATCGTATACGAAGCGGTATTTGGACCAGCAGTTATCTTTCCGTTTCCATTATGAAATCCCAGCGGAATAGTCACATGAGCACCAGGGTCGATAGTAGACTCCCATGCTCCATTATTAGGCATAGCCCCCGTCTTTATTTCCTTGTCCCCTGCATAAAATGTCTGCCCTGCTAGAACTTCATCCGGCACTGCCGTCGCTATTTCTAGTTTTCCGTTTGACAAGCCTCCATTTGCCCCCATCATGCTCATTACACAACACCCCCAATCCAGGTATTGTGCATGTTGCCGATTATAGGGCTATGAAGCCCCCCCCCCGACATATTTACGATACTTTGTCATTTTTCACAAACTCCTTATACCAAATCATGTGATACCGTACAATGTGATTTCTCGATTTCCCCAACCAGGGGTGTAGCTTACATTGATATTGACCGGGAAACTCAGGTCATATATGAAATACATCCATCCCCAGTTCGTTGTAAATTTATCTCCTCCGCTATACCCCTGCTGATACAGCGTTCCAACTCCTTTATAGCTGGCACCAGAGATGTTAATAATCGGATTAACGCTCGAATATTGACCGATAATCATAATGATGGCCTTGTAATTCGTGCTGCTATTGATCGTCTGATTCAGGGAAACACTGGTAGAGTCATAGACGGGAGCCTTGGCTATTTGTACCATGTTTGACAGCTTGTTGCCCGTCACCGTTCCTCCGCCATTATGATACCCCTGCGGGATAATGACCGAACCACCAGCATCGACAGTTGCGCTCCAATCTTCCCTGTTTATCATAGAACCAGTCTTAATATCCTTGCTACCAGAATAGAAGGTCTCCCCTGCCAGCACCTCATTTTCCAGCGCCGTTGCGATCTCCAGCTTACTCTTACTAAGCCCACCGCCAGATGACATCATACTCACCGCACATCACCCCCGTTCAGGGCTTTGTGCAAAGTGTCAATTATGGAGCTACCAGAGCCCCCCCCCTAAAATAGAACGCTTATTCGTCATTATTTACAAACTCCTTTAATCAATATAGCGGATGGTGATACTTCCTCCTTGTTGGAACGCACGTAAGACAAGATTTGTCCCTGCTTTTACATTTATCCCATACCCTACATAGTACATTGTTCCCCAGGTTCCGAAAGAGTGCTCTGTGAAATATCCAGTAGAAACAAGCTGAACAAACCCAGCAGAAGAACTCTGCTGATTGATACAGGTTCCAGGGCCATAGCCGTTTCCAGATGCGTTCACAATAACAACTTTTGCGTCTTTGGTAAACGTCACGGTCGCAGTAGATACTCCGTTTGCCACAGACTGACTGTTGGTAGTCTGTGAAACGGTATTGTTCGCTGTTACCTTACCATTTCCATTGTGGTAACCTTGAGGGATTGTAACCGATGTCCCAGGATCAATCGTGCTGCTCCACGCTCCTCGATTAGCCATGGCCCCTGTTTTCAGTTCTTTATTTTGAGCATAAAAAGTTTCTCCTGAAAGCACATCTGCTTCTGTTGCGCTCGCCATTTCCAGCTTTCCATTACTCAAGCCACCGCCAGAACTCATGTTTGCCATATTCTTCACCACCTTCAAAGCTAAAAAGAACCGCACCCTACCACCAGGTGCGGTTTGTGTTTGCTATGCTATTCTTTCCCAAAAATAGAAAACTTGATAGGGAGGCATGTTATTGTGAGGCTGGGAGCCCCCAGCTTCAAGAATTGAAGTCCCCACTTCTCGCCAATGATTATTCCATCCATCTGTTGTCATTGTGTCTCTGTTTATATCCTTGCTATACACAGAGTCTTGATATGCAATGCTATGCCCATGTTTTGGCATCTCGTTTATTGTTAGTGCATGTTGTGCTTCTCCGCCAGTGCTTCCAGCATTGTAACTGTCACCAGCCGCCAGCAGAAAGCAGTCTTTGATTTGATGCCACTCAGTCCCCGGCCATCGCTCGGCTGGCGGTGTGGGGCTGGATGTGGTCAGCACGTCGCCAACCGCGTAAGGGCAGTGCACGGAATCGGGATTGCTTACGATCATACCGCGCGCCCCCTTTCGGGCGTGCTTAGGCCGTCCGCCGCCAAATATACGTTGCACGGTACGGGGGGCAGGTTGTTGTGGGGCTGTCCCCGCCTGTAGCCCTCGTAGTTTGATTTGAGTTGTTGTATGTTAGAGGGTACGCGTTTACTGTCAGCCCTGTAGAAGCGCCTTTGTCCTCTGTTCCGATGGTCCATCCATTCATAGTGTGTGCATGGGACGGAATCTCTTGCACAGTCAGCGTGTGCTCCGCCTCGCCGCCCGTGCTCCCTATGGCATGTCCGTCGCTCACGCCCAGCAGCATCTGGCCGGAACCGTAGGCCTCCCACGTGCCGAATCCGTAGTAATTGGAGACGGACTGGGGTGTGGTAAGATCAACATTCGCACCGCCCTCAACAGGTGCCCATTCAATAATGCTTCCTACCGGCAAGAGCCTCTCCATGATTTTAGAGAATTGCCCAATGACCTCTGATACGGGATTTTCAGCTTTACCCATTACGCACCTCCACAACTCTGATCTGGCAGGTGTCTGTCGGGTCTGACTGCGCCCACAGGGTCACTTCCCTATTTCCTGTGTCGATTAGTCCCACTTTACAATATGAGCTATAGTCGCCGCTCTCATACGACATCCGCACATCTACTGGGTTTGCCGTGGCATTGTCCGCCGTGACTACGCACTTGCGCGTATAGGTAACGCCGCCATAACTAAGCGTGTCATCCGTCCAGCCCGCCGTGGGCACAGCGACCGTATAGGATACCGCCGTGGCTTTGGGTGCGTCCACGATTTGTTCCATGTACTCTTTCACAGTCATGTCCTTGTCGTCCATGTACACCATGCTCGCAAACGTCGGGAACGCATAATACTTGCCGTTTACCAAAATGCCGGAGTTTGCTTTATATAATGTTTCCACTTATACACCTCCGCATCTCAATATTCGCCACCATCAATATAGTCGCACGTGGTCTTATGCGTCTCAGGCACGCCAATATCATCTTCGCCCAGAAAACACATCCTGCTCATATCCAATCCGCTTATTGCCTGTTTGTCCTCTTTGGACATGAATCCGTCATTTTCAGTGGTTGCAATAGGATGAACATGGTCTTTATAGGCGAATTTGGTTTTCAGGCCGTCAATCAAATGTTGCAGCCCAATAGCATCTAAAAAATTCATCATTCACCCCTTTACTGTTTTACAAAGGGGGATCAATCTTTCAGCAAATTGTCGATTTCCGAATTGGGGATTGCTTCGATCACCGTTTTTGTGCTGCCGATGTGTTCAAGTGCTCCATTGATCAGCATATACTCATCATAAACGTTGTCGTCTTCTTTAGGATCGTCGCTCAAAATCATATAAATAACATTCTCTTGGGCGGATTCTACATCAGGAAGTGCTTCAACGATTTGCTTTGTAATGTGCCCCGCAGATGCGATCTGACTGGCCACATATGTCTGCGTGGCGATGGTGGTCGGTTCTGGAACAGCGTCCAGCTTAGTTTTATCGGTGGCCGCCATCAGACCGTTCGTAGAACCGGTAGCCGGGGCATACGTCGTATCCTGACCAGGGATCCCCAATCCGGTAATATCCCCTTTACTTACAGCTTCCACAGCAGAAACATGACCTGTGCCGTCTACTGTTACCTTGTACAGGCCAGAAGACTGCGCAGTGTAACTCGGGTGCGTGTACTTATTCGCACCCTCTTGAATGCCGTCCAGCTTTTTCTTGTCGGCTCCGCTCATCAGGCCGCTTCCATCCTGTGTGGCATCCTCATATGTGGTATCCTGACCGGGGATGCCAAGCGAGGTAATGTCAAGTTTAACCACCTGTGTCGCCGAGGTAACATGTCCATCGTCGTCCACAGTAATTTTATACAGGCCGCTCACATATTCGGTGTGCGCCGGATGTACATAGTTATTGGCACCCTTTTCGATCCCGTCCAGCTTGATTTTGTCAGTGTGAGACATCAGGCCATCGTGTTCTTGCGTAACCACACTGTACGAAGTGTCCGTCTCAGATCCCCAGGTAGCCGTGCCGTCGGCTTGCCAACGCAGGATCTGCCCCACAGCTCCACCGGCTGGAATATGCTTATAACCAGGTGTATCAGGGTGCGTATAGTTCTGTAGCCCCGCCAACTTCTGTTTTTCTTCTGTAGTATAATCATTGGTAGACAGTCCTTTGCCGTCCACCTTGTCAACCTTTTTCGCTAGGAGAGCCTTAATACCCTGTACAAGATGGCTCAATCCCTCAGAATTAAGAAATCCCATATTCCCTCTCCTTTACATAGATAAAAGTTGGTCGATTTCCAGATTGCTAATTACATCTGGCTCTTTTGTCTTAATTGAAATCGACCCGTCGTTCCCCCTAAAAACTACCGTCGCACCTTTACCTTTAATAGGAATAGACGATTTTGGATTTTTATTTTCTGAAATTACTAAAACTACTCCATCCTCATTTTCTTCCTGCGTCACATCCAGCTCATTTTCGCTAACATTATTCCACTCGCCATCATAGAAAAACAGATCGCGGTCTGCTTTTGAATAGTAAAAATGGTTATGCACTGGAGCTGCCGGAAGCTCGTCAACAACTTCTAACTCATTTCCAAGTTTAACACGCCCAGACTCAGTGTCTCTATAAATAAAACCACTATCCGTACAAAAGATGAGCTGACCATCTATGATTTCTATTTCACTCAGCTTTTTCTCCGTTGTACGAATGGGAATAAAATCTGCTGCCATACACCAATCCCCTTAAACTTCTTTCCACGCAAGACTACCGTCTCCGCCTGTTACTTCAACAGAATTTCCAATAGGCTCCCCGTTGGCCGTCAGCTGCAACTCGTGATCTTCATACATAAGGCCATCTGCCTTATTGTTATTCAGATGATCCTGCATGTTCTTCAACTCACCCTGCATTTCCTGAAGCTCTAGCATCTTTTCATCGATAGCGTTCAGCGTGTCATCCGGCAGATCACCAGACCATCCATCGGTTTCAGTAATCATAATATCTGCTGGCTGCGTCTTCAGTACCACAGGGTCGCTTTCGCCGGTATCAGATTCCACATTCGCCACGAACGACATACTAATAACAAGGTTTCCCGCTTCAGTCGTCATTGCCTTCTTGATTGGAAACAGATATTCGACATATTCCTTGTATTCTTCCTCGGATACTGTCAAAGTTTCAGCCCCAACAGAGCCACTCTCCGGCGTCTTGTATTCCAGCGAGGCCATAAAATTTCTGACATCATAACCACAATATTCGGTCGGGGCTAAAATCCTCAATGTGTGTGCCAGGTTGCTATTCTGGGTGATTACCTCAACAACGGAAGCTACCATACTGCCGTCTGCTCCAACAATAACAGTATACATAGCTTCCTCCTTTACATGATTTTCACGTACCAGTGAACATCAATATCGCAGTCTGGAATTTCTTCTACCGTGATTGTTACCGTACCTTCGCCGGGCACAGCATGTCCTGCGTTGATGATTCCGAGCGCTTCCAGCTTCGTCTCATTTGTGGAAAGGTTGCTCGTTTGCTCTGTCTGCGCTGAACCAAGCCGAGCCGTCGAAACCATAGCCACATTGCCATACTTTGACTGAACAGGTTTTGTCTGCTCGTATCCACCGCCATCAGCCTCTGTCCACTCGTCCATCTTATATGTAGCATAAAATTCCCAAAGACCATTCTCTGCATCGTAGGCATTTTTGACCTTGCTCGCAACACCTCCAGAACCGTCTCCCACATAGAGAGTGCCATCGCTTGCAACGGCGGGCTCACCATAAGAAAGAGAGCTTGGGGCCTGCGCAGCGCTGGATGAAGATGTGCCGCCACCCTGCCGTCTAAGTTTAATCATACTGTTTCACCATCCTTAATATACCCCTCCGTCTATGGATTCGAGGTCGTGCAATTCCCCAAGATATTCATCAATATCATCTCTGAACATTCGCTGTACAGCGATCATTGAGTCGCGCAGCTTGTTGAATTTGCTGGCATTAAAAATTGAATACACCAGGCTGGGGTTGTTAGCCAAGAATGTGTTTGCCTCGGAAATCTGCCCTGCTTCCACCATGGCGTAATACTGGTCTGCCAGCGGCTTGGTCACCGTGGTCAGGTCCTGCATCTTGTCGATGTTATCTACAGATTCCGGAAAATTGCAATCAAGGTCCGGATATTTAACACTCATTCGTCCCACCTCAACTTTCTTCTGTCACAGTCGGCACAAGCTGCACCGTGTTGGGATAGTACGGATAAAAGTGTGCCATCTTTATTTTCATCGTCCCCTCTCCAATATCAAAACTAATATCGGAGATCATATACTGCGCCGGTTCATGACTACTGCTCATGTGCGCCGTATAACTGATTTTGTTGTTCACATCCAGCCACGGGATCAGGATGCACTCTACCGTCACGCTATCGGTCAACCGGCTCGAAACGTACAGCTCATATTCCGCCCGCTGCAGCGCCAGTTCATCCGTATAGATCTTCCCGTAATCACCGCCATCGCACACTTTAATGCGCTCACCGATCTTGGAGATCGTATATGGACTTTCCGGGTTTACCACGTATCCAATATTATCGCAAGCAAAATTCACCTTGTCCTGCGCAGCTTCTTCCTGTGTTGGCAACTTGTCTACCAACCGCGCCATCGCATGGATCTGGGTTTGCCCCACAAAATAAAACCGCTCCTTTTTCAGCTTGACGACATAGTATTTCCCGGCTTCCATCACCCCGGCGTCGATCACCACATCCTCGCCGGTATCATCCACAGAAGACCGATACAGCGTATACGGGCCATAGGTCACATCTTTTGTGCTACCATCTTCCTGCGTTTCCTTGTTGATGATTTTAATTTGGCATGCTGCACCATTGGTGACCGGAGCCAAAAAGCTGAACTTCTTATTGTCTTTTACCTGGGCGCCCGTCACATTGAAGGTATACACCCCATCTGCATACGAGCCGGTCTCCGAGTAGTAGTTCGCCTTTGTGGTCTCTCCCCATACCTCAACCACGTTCTTTACTTCACTGAACGAATTGGAAAGACTCTCCGAGATCACCAGCTGGTCGAACAAATCACTTGTGATGATTACCGGCTCGCCAGAGTCCATGGGTATCCGCTGGCAAACAAAAGTGTCATCATCAAAATACATCTCGTAGCTGTAATACAGGTCGCGCAATTCTTCCAAAATCTCCCACACCGTAGTGCCGGTCCCCCAGCTCATATCGTATGGAACCACATCGTCCTGATAGCTTATCCTATATTTACTGATTGCGCCCAACTGCGTTACAGTTTTTACTATAGCATCGCGTATCTTGCTGTCTACCGGGATCTGTGTCTCGCTGCCGATCAAAACACCACCCAAATCTCCATTCAACGAACTCATCATATCCAGGCAACTTACTTTCAGGCGCTTGGTGTTGGCGTCATAGTCGAATGAGTTATCGCAGAAATTGTAAACACCAAGCGAGTACCAATAGATCTCCTGGGTGCGCTGGTACAGAAAGCCGATCCACACCCTCACCCGCTTGTCGATCCAAATTCTCGATGTCTCAGAGGTTATGTAGCTATCATCCTTGACAAGAATCGTCCCATCAAAGGTGCGCCGAATATCACTGCCAGAATCTATGGAAACGCTGCCGTCGATGAAAGCCCCCTGGATCTCATCCATGACCAGCATATCTTCGTTCAGAAGCTGGATCTTGGTGTATATCGTTTTTGCCCGTTGCCTCAAAATATCAACGTCAACCTGCTGGACATCATACATACGTCACCCCTCCAAGTTCACGTCGATAAAGTTGTTTTCGTACAGGTCAGAGCTGGATTCCGGGTCCCCAATTTCTACCCAATCGAAACTGGTATGTACCACGTTTTCAATCGAATCGTTGTCTTCGGCGATGGACCCCTCGACCATGATCATCCAGGTCCGCCCATCGGTCAGCTTCATGATCTTAGGCCGCCCATCGTTCAGGAACTGCTTGACCTCTTCCCGGTACGAGTAGGCCCCATCCGTGGTATACTCCTTGGTATCATCCTTGGGCAGGAACATCATGCTGAAGCTTCCGCTATCATAGTTGGCCGCGCCGTTGCTAATAACGTAGGGGTACTTGCTTTCCAGCGTGGTAACCACACTGGTTTCCTTGTTCCGCGTAATCGTTCCTTTTGAGATCTCCAGATCGGTGACATAGCCGTTTTCCTTCTCGTACAGGAAGCAGCCGTCAAATTCCGGCGTAATGGAGTTTTTGTTTACATAACCTTCTTGCGAGCCGATAACAGGTACCAACGCATATTCATACTGCACTGCGTTGGCAACATATCTGTCATACCGCTCAAACTGTAGGTCCTCCGTTACCGAGATCGGCACCTCATACAGTGTGATCCAGTTATACTCAGAAGCGCGGCGCCGCTTCACGCGGATCGCGTCGATCTGGTCGATCATGTAGGAGATGTTACCCGCAACCAGGTTTCCGTTGAACTCTGCGTCCATGATCGTATCATAGTCCCACCCGGGGAACTCTTCAGCTTGCTCGCCCGTGTTTCGCGTCATATACATGCGATCAAAAATTCCATTTGCGACGCTTACATACTCGACACTGCCAGTCACCACAGGTGTGTTATCCAGCGAGTGCTTATAACCGGCGATTCCCATTCCGCAGAAAAGCAAAACACTCACCTCATTCCTGCTGTTCGACCGGTATCGTTACGGTCTCTGCCTTAATGTAATACACGTCGTCCACTCTTCTCAGTGTGATCAGGTACTCTTGCCCATCGGTCAGTTCATCCTGCGCTTCGCTCAAAATTTCGTAGGTCAGATATCCGCCCGGCGATACCGCTCTAACAATAAAATATGGTAGATAACATCCCTGCGCCGGGTCATCCACTGTCTTCCCCTCCGCAAACTGTGAGTCAGCGGCAAACCATCCTTCTCTGTATATCAGGTCCACGACCGAATCATAGCTGTCCACCATCTCAAAGAAAATCTTATTATCGTTGAAGTCTCGTCCCAGGATTTTCACCGTAAAGTTTCCGGTCTGCATAAAGCCGTCATTAAAGACCACGCTGTCGCCGGAACCTGTCAGGTCGATCATTGTATTATCGTCATTGTACGTGGGGTCCCCATCGCCGCCAAACACACCTGTGATCGAGCGGATGTTACAGCTGATACGGATACTGCCGTCATCCTTATTGTTAGAAAGGTCAACATAGGTCCAGTACGTCGGCACCACATACTTCACGCTAAAACTGATATAGCCCGTGTCAACAGACATGCCATTCAGCGTGTCGCCGGTCGCCCGAATATAATATTGTGTGCTGTCCTCCAACTGCCTGATCGTATAGGACAATTCATTCGCGCCGTACAAAGTATCACTGCTTCTGAGCAACACCCGGTTGGCGTTGTACAGCATCACATTATAGGTATTCAGCGGCTCGTTCTGCTCCTGTTGGTAGGACAGCAAAAACGTATATTCGCTCTGGTCAAGGATCTGCCCCGCTTGGATGTTGGTAAAGCTCAGAACAGGTGTCTTGAAACAGTAAAAGGACCGCCAGGTGCTCCAATCGCTGGGCTCGCCATTGATATTGAAAACACGGATCTTGCAGGCATAATATTTACCATTAACCAAACCACTGTCCACACCGATCGTGTGGTACATACGCATCCAGTCAGACATAGTAATGTCGTATACCTGGGCGTCAGTTTCATTGTCCACGATAACAAGTTCGTTGCCGAATACCTGGTCACCTTCGTAAGCAAACGGGATGTTAGTTCCAAGGGCGGCATCAAATGATGGGATTGTATACAATACGGGTTGTGCCATATATTCACCTCGCCCTCTATATAAAATACCGCCAAGGGCTGTCCTACGGCGGGTGTATATTCATATTAAAGCAGCCTATAAAGCCGTTGCTGCTGGCTGTCTGCCTCATTCTACAGATTCGATATAAATATCCTTCCAAACATTCTGTGGGAGCTTCACGCGAACCACATCTCCCGCCTTCAACGTTTGCTTATACGGGAGTGTAAAGGTGCCGGAAAAGGCAGCCACATCATAGGTGCCATCGCCATTAACTTTGATAACCTGTCCGACTGATGTCCTGTCAAACCCCGACTGCCGGATCATCTTCCCGATCGCAATATATAACTTATCTACAAACAATCTCAATCCTTCAACATCTCTACCGTTCATCACGACCTCCTTGCAAATGTCTGCGCAACAATGCTAGCGGCTTTTTGCTCAAGCACCTCGCCAAAGCTCTGCACGTCGTTTACGCCGTACATCTGAATAGTGACATCGCCAACGCTTACACCACCCTGCTGAGGCTGCGTGATCTCAATATTGGGCGTTGCCATCTGGCGCACATGCCGGGCAATAAATGCGTCTGGGTTCATGCCGAACTTCCACAGGTTCTCGCTTGGACCATACGGAATCACCGTGTCACCGCGCTCAATCAGCGAATATTGGCCGCTTGACGCTCTGATTTTGATTTCCGGACCAAGCTCATCCGTCGTCGCCATGTGCGTTGTCGGCGAGTTCAAAATGCCTGTGGCATGCTTTACAAGCCCTGCAGATTTCTGCTCAGATTTTAGTTTTTGCAGCGCTGCGATTGCCTGGTTGCACGAGCTGACGATGCTACTTGCCATAGATGCAGCACTTGATGCTGTACTGTTCATCTGGCCGGACACCGAGGTAAGCGATGCCACGGCACTATTGGAGAACATCTGAATTGTAGTGGCCATCGAAGTCATCAGTTCGCTAGAGGTGGTGCTGTTGCTTGCCAGATTCGTAGCATATTCAACCAGCTTTTGCCCGATAGTATCATAGCTGACGCCATACTGCGTAGCGAGCTCTGTTATACTGTCAATGCCAATCTGCCGTGCTTCCTCAGTCGCCGTTGTTTCATTGCCAAGCGTTTCAACAAACTGGGCGGAAAGCTCTGCCATCTGCCCCTGATTTTCAGCCATCTGGCTTTGAGCTAGTCCAAGCTGTAGCCAAGCCTCCTGGGTCGTCAAAGCTGCGTCACCAGTATTAAGCAGCGAGCCAGCAAGATCTGTGCCAGCGAGTGTGAGCATATCCGACTTTTCAGCCAGCGCTTCGTTTTCCTCGCCCAACTCAATGATCTTGTTTCTGAGCTCATCCAGCTTCATAGCGGTTTCTTCGCTGACACCACCGGCATCCATGAGCTTCTGCGCAAAAGCGCTTATTCCGCTTTCCTCGGATTCGCCCCCACCTACTCCCATGGAGCCTTCTTCGCCACCGCCAGAGACACCGCCGCCGCTTCCGCTTCCTTCTCCACCGCCACCACCTGTGGCAGATTCAAGGGCTTCAATAGCGGCAGTAACTTGGTCGATTTGAGCAGAGGTTTCGCCAATAGCTTGCATATTGGCAACAATATTGTCTTTGTAGGCAGTAACACCGGCAGACATCTGATCCAGGCTCATTCCGCTGAACTCGGCAGCTGCAGCGAGCGATAGCTGATAGTCCTCCCAGCTCATGCCGATGAGGTCCATGGCCTCACTCCACTGGTCACGGACTTCTTCCAGCTTCTCGATCTCGGCATCAAAGGACTCGTTCATCGCGTCCTGACGTTCCTCGATTGCCTCGATCTGCTCTTCTATGGATTCATCAAAGGCATCTTTCAGGTCATTGATGCGGTCGATCTCGTCCTCGATAGCCTGGATTTCGTCATCGTCTTTCCACTCGCGCTGCTGATCATCCAGGTTTCCCTGAGCCTCATCCACAGCCTCCTGGTCAGCAGCCCAAACAAAACCCTCGTTCTCATTGTAGATACGAACAGTACGCTGAGACTGGGCCCGTGCCAGCTCATCCTGCAGCTCTGCCAGCTCAATGGCGCGATCTTCTTCATCGTTGGCCTTCTGCAAGGCTTTCTTCTTCTCTTCCAGAGCTTCGATCTGCTTTTCGTAGACCTTGTTCTGCTCTTTCTGATAGTTCTGCAGGTTCTTAATTTGGTCCTGGTATGCCTTATCCTGAGCCTCGCGCTCTTTGTTGATGGCGTCGATCCGCTTATCAATTTCGTTGATGGCCGCCTGCCCGTAGATCTTCAGGGCGTTGGCCTCGTCCTCGTAGGCTTCCTTCTGGGCCTCAAGCGCATCTTTCTGCGCCTCCAAGGCTCTGCGGTTTGCCTCTACAGCGGACGTGTTGCTCTTGGTAGCACTGGTATATCCCTTGTAACTGCTTTGCACCGCAGGGTCCTGACCGATGAACCAACCGCCTCCAGAAACACCATAGTTGTACGCCTTGCCACGTGCAAAGGCTGCGCCACGTCCGCCTGCACTACCAGAATTCAGTAGCTTACGCGTCTTTTCATGGTCAAAAACGATAGCATCTTTCGGAAGATCGACAAACTCAGCGCCGTTCTCGCCAACTGTGTACCACTCGCTGTTGTCCGGGTCAACGACCATTTCTGGTCCAAGCTCGCCAACCAGGGTCCTGCCGCCAGACGATAGACCGCCACCAGCAGATGCCTTGCCGGAGGACCCCTTAGACAGATTGCCGCCCCCAAATCCAAACACAGTTCCCTGTTGGTTGATCTTTACGGTGACCGTTTTTGATGTCGGGATACTGTTAATGGCATCTGCTACAGACTGGATGTTGCTCTGCGCAGATGTCGTATCGATGGACAGTATCACATTACCGGCGTCGTCTTTGATACCCTGCACCTGCCGGGCGGTGGCCTCAAGATCTGTCATCGCCTTGGACGAATCGAGGTCTATCATACCCGCGTCGGTAAGCTGCTGAATCTTCTTCTTGGTCTCGGCCTCTGTGTCGCTCTTCAGGTATGCCTCGATCTCAATAGAAGTAGGCTCACCAAGGCGCTCTTTCTCTTGGGTCAGCTGCTCTACCTTACCCTGGGCCTCTGTGAGGCTTTGGATGTCAACGATAGAGAGTTCGTCTTTCTCCCCTAACTCTGCCTCCAATTCCGCAAGCTCCTGCTTGGCTTCCTCTAAGTCAAGAGCTATCTGGACACGACCGCCGCCATTCAGAATGCTGGCCTGCTCATCGGTTAACTCGCTACCGGCGCTGACAGCCTCCTGGATTCCCTGCGCGATAGCATCCAAACCACCCTCTTGAGAAGCATAGATCTCATCCAACTGCTCTTGGGTGTTAGCCAGTTCTTCGTTGAGTTCTTTCCATGCGTCGCTGTTCGGGTCGAGCCCCTCCATCTGTTCATTGAGGTCGTCAATTTTCATGCGGAGGTTGTCTACCTCATCACCGAGCAAGGACTCCCAGTCCATCTCCCAGCCGTAGGCCTCCAGACCGCCAAGCAACGCCTGGGCCACGTCGTCTGTCACATCTGCCGCGTCGGCAATGTCGCTAATGGTAGCGCCCAGTGCCCAACTCAGAGAGCCGTCGTCGTTGGCTTCCAGCATCCCGGTTTCCAGCATCTTTTTGATGAAGTTGTTCAGGCCATCAGCCTTGATATTACCCTCATCATCAAATTGCAGGAACCGATCCAGAACGCGCTGCTGATAATCCGCGATCTCAGTTTCCGGGATCTCGTCAGGGATAAGCAGATCGACCGCTGTCTTGAAGTCATCCGTGCCAATTCGCTGTGTGGTCAGACCTTCCTCAATATCAGCAAGCGCATTGTTCAGGTCAAGCAGCATCGCGTCTTGGTCGGTAGTATTCTTCGCATTTTGCCATGCGGCGTAAGCACTGGACACCTGTGACAGGGCGCTATACTGCATCTGAAGATTTGCGCAGTTATCGCGGATCGTCTGATTCTGCGCTTCCAAGGCGTCCCGCGCAGCCTCAAGATTCTTCCGCTGTTCCTCTGTCAGATCGTTGTTATTTTCCAACTCCTTGTCCAGAGTAGCCATGTCGGCTTTGTTCTGCGCGTACTCAAGCTGGTTCTGACTATAGGCCAGCTCAATGTTTGCCTTGGCTTCCTCGACCTTGGCCTCGGTGATCTGGCCCGCCATCTCCTGATTCAGCTTCATGTAGCCATTGCTGAACTCAAGTGCGGCAGCATAATCTGCGTCAGCCTCGATCAGTGCCTGATATGCTTCCTGCGTAACACCGGCAGAAGCGGACTGCGTTGCCATCGCATCGTTCAACAGCCCGATTGCCGTAGTAAGGCTCTCTGCACCACTGGTGGCATTGGTGGTCAATGTGCTTGTGCTACTGGCAAATCCTTCTGCGGCTTCCGACCCTTCGCGCAGCGTAGCGATCAGGTCTTCCACTGTGACGTTGTACTGCCCGGCCAGTTCCTCCGCATACTTGTACGCATCGGAACCTTTTTCAAGGTCTCCACTAGCCAGAGCCTCCTGCAGCTTCTTGGCGTTATCATCTCCGCCAGATACCGCTGTACTGTAATCCTTATACGCACGTTGAAGATCGGTCAGGCCCTGGACACTCTTCTCATTCCACTCAACGTATTTAGAAATAGCGTCGTTGAAAACCTTGCTCTGCTCCTCGTAGCCCTCGCCGTTTTCATCCAGAGATTCATTCATGCTCTGGATTTCAGCAACAGTGTCAGAAGCCTGCTGCTCAATATCGGACATCCCAGACTCTATACTTGTCTTCTGTCTGTCATAAACATCCGGACTGATAAGGCCTTCACTGAACTGCTGTTCTATATCGGAAAGCTGGGCCTTATATTCATCATACTGTTTTATCAGTACATCCAAATACTCTACATCGGTCCCAACGAAGGTTTGAGGTCCTACAGATTCTGTGCTAGACCCACTGGCCCCCGCTCCATACGAAGAAGTCCTTGCTGAACCGCCACCTGTCAAATAGCTGGACGCCTGAACCGTTTGACCACCGATAGTATGTGACTTTTCAAGGTTCGCGCGCTCGATTACAGTGTTATTCAGTTCAGTGGCTTCTTCTGCGCGGAGCATCTGCTTCAGCTTAATCTGATTCTGTAACTCAACGGTAACCGCTTTGAGATTATCCAATTCTTGTTGATCTACAAACGTACCAGCATCAGCGTTGGATAGCTCTGCAATTTTCTCATTGGTCGAGTCAAGCTCTGACTGAAGGGCGTCGATCTCGCTGGCATAGTCGGACACCGTACCAGAGATGTCAAGAATCTTCTCGTCCAGCGCCTCTTCCGGGTGAAGCACATCATGAATGACCTCGCCCAGCTGCATAAGCCCAGCGATCGCCAGATTAATAGCCGCACCAATGGCAAAGGATGTAACAAGCTGCGCCCCCATACTGAGCGCCGTGCTACCGATGGTTCCCAGTACCCGTGTAAATTTACCGCTTAACGATGTAGCCCCTGTAACATTAGTAATATACTGTGGGATATACTGTGTTGCTAACTGGTTGAAAGATTTCCCGGTAGCGTCAATACCTTTAGCAAACCTCTCAAATTCATCAGACACTGTAAAGCTCTGCTTGATTTTATTCAAAGCATCGTCAATGCCAGCACCCTGAGAAAGGCCTTTCAGCAACTCTTGCAGCGCACTCACATCTGTCTTGAGGTTTCCAACGATGTTGTAATCGCCACGGGTATTCCCCAGCAAAATAGACCCAAGAACCCCTGCGCCAGAACTTACAGATTCCCCAGTCAAGTCCTTTACGGACTCAATGACAGAAGTAATCTCTTTAACTTCGCTCTTCCACTGGTCTACTGTCTTGCCAGAAATAGTAAGTTGCTGCTTACCGCCAGCGCCACTTGTCCCAAAAAGATTGAAAAGATTTAAGATCTATTGTTCTATACAGTACCGTGTGATATACTGTACATAAAGTTACGGCTCAATCTTTTGAGGTACTACGATGAAAAAGAGAGACTACGGACACTTCGGCAAAGGGCTTACCGGCTATGCCCACTACCGCACCGCCTTTAAGCGGATACATCGTGGCGGAAAGAATAATTTGCTAAAAGCGAACATTAGGTCTTCCCCTCCGCCCTATGTTCCACCAGAAAAGAGGACCCTGTCATACCGTATAGCAAATTTTCTTGCAATATTTATTATTGACTTTTTTATTGGTGCCATGATTTGCGGTGCAATAGTGACCATTTCCCCTGATTTGGATAATTCCCTTTTCCTCTTCATTTTTATCCTTATTCTGGCCGTTTGTACCTTTCATGCATTGTTCAAATCATTCTAATATGTAACTTTCTCACGGCTTTCCCGTGAAGTTCTGACTGTCTTTCCTCCCGTATTGGCTTCTGCCAAAGGATAGGGCTGTCCATACAGTCGATGGACCCAAATACCAGAGGTCACACCCTCTATCTGCAACTGCGGTATTTAGGCTGCTGATCGAGCATTGCAAAACGACTTAGCACCCTCGCGGGCTTTTATCTCAGCATATCGCATCCACACCGTTGTTTCCATCTTTCGACTCCATCGCACACCGTTACCGGCATACTGTGGTGGTGTGGCTTTAGCCTTTCCCAGCAATTTGGACATTGATCCGACCACGGTGCATCCTACACAGCTATCCCAACTGCGTAAGCGAACATCTTCTTTATTCCCGTTGGTCTTCGTATTCGTGGCTTTCAGGAACGCGCTCAGTCCTGCAGTCACAAGCGGAAATACGCCGCTCAATTCTGTAAGGTCATCGGCCAGGTTTAATACACCAGTACCAAAATCAACAACACCCTTAACTGCACCAGAGTCCAGCGCACTCTCGGAGAAGTCTTGGAACGCTGCCTGGAACTGGTTGATCTTACCCTGGATAGAATCAAGGGCAGTAGTCAGTTCTTTGTCTGCGCTTCCAAAGCTATTCTCTGCGGCTTCGGCTGCGGCCTCTGCATCAGACCAGTTCTCCAGCATACCGGCAACCACGTTGGCGCGGTTCTTACCGGCGACCAGTTCAAGTACGCTCGCCTGCTGAATATCTGTCAGGTCTTGCCACTTGTCGGCTAACTCATCCATGATATCGTATGTGCTCTTGAAGGTATTCTCGTCGAGCATAATATCGACACCGGTCAGAGCCTGAATCTCTTCGCGCAGCTTGGCTGTACTCTCTGCCATCCCGTCCGTGCTTTCACCGGCATCTTCCAGCTCGGTCTTTGCACCACGGATACGCAGAGACAAGGTCTTCAGCGCATTACCAACCATGTCGGGGTCCTGCGCGACGTTGTTCGCGGCCACGATCATGCCGATAGATTCGTCGATGTCATTACCAGCAGCATGAAGTGCGGCTGCGGAACGTTGCAGGGCGTCACCAACGCCCGCGCTCGAAATAGCGAAGTTGTTACCGACCTCGTTAAACTTATCCACGATCCGCATACTATCCTCGGCTTCAATGCCGAACGCCTTCATCGTGGAAATAATAGATTCGCTCGCCGCGTTGATATCTTCAATGCCGTCGCCGACTGTCTTATATGTAATGGCTGCATTGGACAGATCCGTCGCCTCTTGCAGGTCATAGCCCAATCGCGCAAAGTCTGCCGTAGCCGTGATAGTGTCACTTACAGTTGCACCAAGCTGCTGCGCACGGTCTCCTGCATCAGACAAGAACCGATTGTAGGTGGCGCTTGTTTCATCCGTCACCTTTTTCAGTTCAGTCATGGCGGAGTCAATGTCCAACACGCTCTGGAAGACCTGCTGCAAACTATCCTGCATAAGGTGGAGCGCACCCATGGCGATGGCTGTGCTGAAATGCTCACCAAACAGGTCGCGGAATGTCTGGCCCAGCGTCTTTCCCTCAAGGTCAAGCTCCTGCGCCCGCACCTTCAGTTCAGAGAACTGCTTCTGTAGGTCATTGATGTTGGCCTTCATCTGACCATTATCACCAGAATACAGCGAAGAATTTATGGAACCAACCAGAGACTCATACTGAGAGGCCGTTTCAGAGTTGCCCATGATCTTCTGGTTGGCATCGGCATACCGCTGCACCGTATACAGCAAGTTATTGAGCCGCTTCTCCAACGAGTCAGTGCTTGCCTCATCCTTTGCCTCTTGGTTAAACTTACGTATCGCAGTCTGGGCGTTGTTGATATTGGTGCCGAGGGCACTCATTAGACTGCCAAGACTGTTGATTGGTGTTCCGGCCTTTTGCGCGGCATCCCCCATATCGGCGATCAGGTTGTCGATCTGCTGGTAGTTTTGATTTCCAAAAGATCTCTCATTGAGCGCCTCACGCATCCGACTTAGCGCGGTCTCTGCTTGTGTGATGGTTTCCTCTATACCTGTATCCTGAAGCGCGGTTCCATTGTAGGACGTTTTCAGACTATTAAGCAGGCTGTTCAGATCTCTGACTTTTTGGTCAAGACCGTTGAACGCATTTTTTGATGCAGTATCTGCCTGAGACACAGCCTGATTATATGCCTTTAGGCTTGCCTGTAGAGTTTGTAGTGCAGAGTTATAAGCGTTCAGATTCGCCACAGACCCGTCTGCATCAAAGGCAGACTTTGCATTGGCCGCGTTACTGTAGGCGGTATCCATCGCACTGTATGCGGAGCTGTCAAGCAAGCTACCCAGGTTGGTCCGCTCGCTCGGTCTTTCCCGAACCAAACTATTATATAGGTCATTTGCCGCAGCAACCTGGCGCTGGAAACTCTCTACTTGCTTACCTGCCGCCGCTTCTGCCTGAGCAGCCGCCTTCTGCTGTGCCGCCGCAAGCTGATTCTGCGCCTCAATAACGTCATTACACTCAGCCTTGACGCGAGCCAGCCCCTGTTGCATCTGCGAGAAATCCATGGTAGATACGTCGCCGGATTTCAGGAACTCATCATATGACTTCTTCAGAGAATCGAACTCTGCCGTCAGCTTAGACCTGCTGGACGCATTACCGACCTTTGAGATCTTGTTCTCTAACTCTCCAAAAGAAGAGCTGATAGAAGAGATTGTTTTGGCCGTCACATTCAGGCTGCTGTTCATCTTGGTGCCAAGACTGCTGCTAACCTTGGTCGCCGCATTTTCAAGGCTCTTGCCCGCCTCATTCAGTTGCCTGGTAACACTGGACCCGCCGCTTGTCTTCAGGTCGATCTTGATCCCGTTCTGGAACTTCTTTAGTGCCCGGTTCAGTTCCTTCATATCGGGGACAAGGTTCACCTTGATATTCAGCTTATTATCCAGAGCAGCAAGCTGAGTTTTCATATCACTTGTGTCAGGCACGACCTTTACTTTAATACCCAGATCTTCTGCCATATTTCCCCCTTACCTGAACACCTCGGCTCCTTTCTTGAACAGGCAAATTATTCGCCCACTCAAGGAAAGAGCCGAGGCTCCATTTGTTTAATTTCCCGGGAATTGTTTCTTGATCGCGCGCACGATCTGCCCGTGCGCCTTTCCAGACGCTACATCCCGTTTTGTGTTAGTTACAAATGGCCTCGGCTTCAAATATCCTGCACTTGATGGAGATCCCCAAATATTTGCAACGCCTTTACCCTGTCCTTCCAGAAGCTGCGCAAGCCCGGTTTGCGTCGCCGTGCTCGCTGTATATCCTGGAACTCTGGGACCTTCCAGCTTTGCCACATTCTTTACGGTAAGCAGTCCATCCTTCACTGTGCTCTCGATATTGCCTTCGCCTTCAATACCGCTGTCACCACGCCGCTCATATACCTTTGGGGTATAAGCGGCAAATACATCGCGCTGTATGTGATCTTTCATGCAGTCCTCGACTACATTCTTGACTTCACCATTCAGTGCGACATCAATTCTGCGGCGGACCTCTTTGTCCAGCTCGGCCAGACTACTCACCGTTTTCGCCATTGCCTTACTCCTTGGCTTTTCCCGCCGTTTTCTTCTTTCCGGTCAAACCGGCCTTCTTCGCAATGTCAACCAGTATTTTCGGATCATTCAGCGCCTTCAGTGTGGTCGCGACCTCTTCAAACGCAACGGCAATGCGGTCCATCGGATCAGGCCGCACCAGGTTCTCATACGTCACCATATACCGCTTCATGTTGTCTTCGATCTCGTGCTCGCACGCCTCATACAGCCCAGCCGTCACTTCTGCGATTTCCGGGTCCTCGACAATCTCAATTCCCTCGCGGCTGTACACATAGTCGCAAATCTCATCCTGGTCTTTGCCGTCCAGTTCATAGCCAGCGAACCACTTCACAACAGCGACCCGCCAGGCATAGTCGAACAGAGCATGGACGTGCCGCCCTTCCACCTCGCAGCTATTGACCACAAAATTCACGAAGTCGATGCGGTCCTGAACAGAAATATTTGTTTTGATCTTCATAAGTACGCTCCTTAAAACTAATGCGGAGCCATTCAGGCCCCGCGTTTTCCTTTCTTCAATTTTTGATATTCATCGTATTCGATCCAACCGCCGTATTTCTTCACATATACGACCCACTTGAGATCCATATCTGGGTAAAAGTATAGAAACATCTTGCGCTTCATCTTTGCTTCAGATGTCGCCATTCCCTTCACGTCGATAACTTCAGTGCGACCGTCTGCATATTCCAAATAAAAATCACACACATATTGGATGCTGCGTACCGTTTTCCCATCTCTGGTAAATTTGGGTATCAGCATAAATGGTTTTTGCAGTTTATAATTCACAATTTTGCCCGAAGCCACCCCGGGCAGGACCACTTCCTTGTAGTAGCGCATCTCAACAACAGAATCAAACACGATGCCATCATAGGTACGTTTGTCGGCAGAGCCTACATTGTACTTACTCAATGGTCGCCACACCGTCTTCCATGCGAATCATGACAGTCTCTCCAATGCGGTACGTCCTCTTCACCGGAATCTGGTGACCCACATCACCGCAGCGCACACCGGCGATCATCGTATACTTATTAAAATAAGTGATCTTCGCCTCTAGTGCCGCCGCATCGTCAACGGCCACCTTGGCGCGGTTCCCACGCTTGCGCACAGGCTTCTTCTCAACCTCTGCGAGCTCGGTCTTCTCAGCGGTATCAGCTACCTCGACCGGCTCCCGCTCAAGCGCCAGTTCGATCTGGTCCAAATTCATTCACCTCCAACTAAAAGCCAAAAATTAGGCAGCCCGAAGGCTGCCCAATTCTGTGGCAAAATAGATTAGTCCTCGCCGGTCTCAAAGGCCATGTCGTAGATCTCGCCGTCCTGGTTGGCGTAGCAGTCAAAGATGATAGACACGGTAGTGGGATCGCCGGTGTTCTGGAAGGCCAGAGTGAATGTCGCCTGCGGCTGAGCCTTGAAGTAGGTCAGGTAGCACATGACATCTTCCTCATCCTCAGACTTGAAAGGCATCTCGCCATGGATCTCGAAAGCCTTCGGGAAGGTGCTGGCGTCAAAGCGGATGTTCTGGACGCCGCTCTTATTCATGTAGTAGTAGACGATGTAATCCTCGCCATCGGTGATGCCAGTGGCAGTAGCCTTCTTAGCAGACACAGACACCTCAGCAATGGGAGTGCCGCAATCATCGCCAGCGGCAAACACCTGTACGGTGCCCTCCAGCGGATCCTCAGACAGGGTAAGACCACCTTTGGCGGCGGTCAGCTCCTCACGCTTCAGGATTTTGGCAGATCTCTCGATGTCCTTACCAGACAACAGCGAGAACAGCTTGGCAGGCATGATCTGAGTATCGATCTGCAGGGTGCCAGTCCGCTCGCCGTCAAAGCCGACGCGGTTCGGGGCGCCCCAGCCACCACGAGCATACACACGGTTTGCGGTGAAGTTGGTGGTAGAAACGTTCGCAAAGTCAACATTCAGGAACGGGACCTTGCTCTTATAGTCCAGCAGGACCACGTTCATGACTTCACGGTTCGCCATATTGGGATTGAAAGCCATAATGTTACCTCCATAATCTTAGGATATGTGCTTGAACCACATATCCATCTTGTGATCCTTTCCGCCCCACACAGCGTAGTTGTGATCACTAACGTCGATATATTCTTTTTGCCTTTGCCGGGCAAAAGTATCATGGACCTGGTAAACCGTCAGGTCCCAGATGTTTGCCATGTTCAAACTATTGTGGAATGTTGCGAGAGACGAAATGATATTAGCCAGCTCATAGTCCGGATTCGCCTTTTGCGTAGAGCGCTTCTTCTCTTCGTAGGCTGCCTTCTTGCGGTAAAACTCCTCGAACTTCTTGCGGGTAAATTCATTCTTGTATTTCTTGGTCGGAGATGGCCTATTCGGAGGCTCTATGTATGCGCTTTTTAGGCACACCTCGCAAACATCGCCCCAGTTCTTACTGTTGATCACGCCATCGGCAGAAATACTTTCCTCGCTGAACATAGGGTTTACAAGGAATACGTTTCTTTTCTCATAGAAAGAGATTTTCCCGCTGATAAAGAAAGACAGGGCCTTCTCGATGTCCTTGATATTGGATTCACTTCTTATGTACATGTCAAAAATGTTCAGCCCATCTCGCTCGGCTTGCGACATTTTTTCATAAAAATTCTCCATACCTGTCGCCTTGGAAATACTCTCGATGTACTCCTTTGGCGACATCAGAAGGATGGTCAGCGCGTATTGGTACTCCTTGTACCCCTTCTGCGCAATGTCCCGCAAAATCGGTGAGTGAATTCTTCCCACCCCGTCTACCTGAAACCCATAGGGGCTTAGAAGGTCAAAATATGCTATCTTCAAGCGCCGCCCCCTACTTTCCTGTTGAAATCAACGATCTCGTAGGTGATGCAGCGTCCGTAATAATTCAGCGTGGGCTTGTACACCTCATTGCTGATAAGACGCACCCTTCCGATTCCGAAATCACGGTTCCCGTTCAATATCCTGTCAACATAGACAGCCATGATGTCAGCCTTTGTCCCCGGCAGTCCAGGAACCTTGTAGGTCTGCATGATCTTCTTGTGGCAGAATGGGAATACGTACAGATATACGCGATATGCCGTGTCAGTAGGCGCTCTGGCGACCACGGTCTCCATACACAGGAAAGAGTCTGTGGTTTCATTGATGTCCGGCACATACTCAAACTCATAGATATGGCCGGGCGAATCGTTGTCCTTGCCGAACAGGAGTTCGTCCGTATCCGTATCCTCCGAGATATTGCCAAGCATCACGCTCAGGATGTCGGGATCTTTCGCAAACAGAGAGGCGAGCTTGTGTTTGTACTCGCCAAGTTCTTGCAAATTCACGAGTCAACCACCTCCACCTCAATAACGTCAGACCCACTGGAAGTGGTGTTTACCGTCAGAGTTACGCGACTTCCGTTCATGGAAACATCGCCGTCAGTCCTCACACGGCAAAACGCTCCGGCATAAGAAACAGACCTCGAAGCATTATCAAAGTACACCTTCCCCGCCAGAGCGTCATCCATTGTGAGCGTCCAGGTGCAATCGTCTGTATACTCGTTATCAACTACAGCCTTGAACACTTTGCCGCGCCCGCCAATTCTCACTCGCGGGTCACCTTCAAACACGATTCTGACTGCTCCCTCCTCAATGTCATGCGGAGGTTCGTAATCACAAATCATATTCTCTTGATTATCCGTAAGCGGGTCGTACTGATCCTGCTCAACGTTGATCGTAAGGAAGCCGGTCTGCTCATTGTCACGGTCATAGCGCTCTGTCATGGCATCTACACAGGTGACCCGGTAGGTCTTGGGACGCCCATTGATCTCTTCCAACATCAGCCGCTTTCCAATGTCAAGCAAACTGGATTCCTCATCGTAAGGGATCTTGATTCGGAACTCACGGCTGGACAGCGTCATCACGTTGTTCTCGCTCAGGTTCGAGAAGTACGGCTTGTCCACAACGCCCCAGCGGCTCACGATCTCTTTGGTTTCATCGTTCTGCCACTGGATGCTTCGGTTACACAGTTCGATCTTGCCGCGCACAGTGATCTCATCATCGGCATCGCGCTCTGTGATCAACCAGTGCGACTTGCTCCACACCATGATCTGGCCGATCTCGAAATCGTCACCAGGCATAGAGTGTACTATCTTCTGGTTTGTTACTGTGCTGGAAATGATCACCATATTATGCTGTACCCCGTCTATCTCGACCTGCTTATAGGCCGGAGAATCCGGGGCCAGCATATTGGTGTCATGCTTTGACTTGCTGATAACTCTGTCGCGTTTGGTGTGTCCGTGCGTAGTAAGGATAGATATATATGATCCGTAGTCCATCTACCTATCCCCCTTTACTCCGTCAGTCTTGAAATTTCCCCATTTCGGAAAGAATACAAATTGATCTCGCGGTGCAGCCTCGCCTCTGTGGTCGTCATCAGCTCTGTCATTTTCTCGAGCAGGTTCGCCGGAGAATACAGGCTGAAGTCCTTGGTACTCATAGCGTTCTGCAAAGCGTCAGTGTTGTAGACATAGGGCTCTACAAAATGAAGGACCATGCCCAGCGCCAGAATATCTTTCTCGCGGTTTGTCAGGTCAATGTTAAACGTCAGGATCTCATCGTCCCGATCATTCAAATCCTGCACACAGATGTCCTCAAAATCACTGATAGACAGCATAAGCAAATCGTGCTGGTAAACGTCTCTCACAGCGGAGTTGTAATCCAGAAAATCATAGTTCCGAACACGGGCACGATAACGCTCGTAAACTTCTTCATAAGTAGTGCCCATTGGTCCGCAGCTCCTTTACTCTGTCAGGTCACAACCGACGGCCTCTCCCACAGCCCTGATCACGGCCATACTGTCAAGCTCGCCGTCCATGATGAGTTCTTTGGCACGGATACGGACAGAGTCCTTCATGCCCTCACTCATAGAAGAGATCTTCTTTTTGATCTGCTCGGGGGAACCTTTGAACAGTTCGTCGAACTTATCAATGGCGGGCACATCCTTGTAGAAACGCTCAACGCCAAGACGTTTCAGAACTTCCGGGTCCTCAATGATGATCCAGTTGTTCTCAAAGAAACGGCGCTGGCTGCCACGCATCACAAGCAGTTCGCCAAATTCGATCTGCTGCTCCTCACCGAACTCGCTCCACTCAACCTCGTAGCCAAGGTTCCGGGTGGATTTGTAAATCAGATTGCCATGGGTGCCGTTTTTGCAAACCACCGGGGTATTGTTGTCAATGACCCGCTTGGTCTCCTTGACAGCCTCTTTCTTGGTATCTGTCTCCACTTTGGCAGCAGCCGTTTTCTTTGCCGCCGTAGATTTAGCTCTTGTTGTAGCCAAAAGTTATACCTCCAAACACATTCAAAATAAAAAAGTGCCCGAGCAAGCACCTGCCTGCCCGGTCTCCTGTTGATCAGGAGAACTTGTAAGCGCCGTACTCGCGGTCCATCACAACGCCCAGGCCGGTGCGCTTCAGCATCAGGAACTCCTGGCTGAGGTCGGCATTGTCGGTCGGGGTACCCAGCAGCATGGTCACGTCGCCCTCGGTAACGCGCTTGATGGGCTGCGCAGAGCCAGCAATAACGTAGATGATGTTGTCATTCAGGATAAACTTGGAAGTGCCGATCTCATGACGCTGTTTCATACGAATCAGCGGCGTGCCGGCAAGCTGACCAATATCTTTATTTTTAGCAGTAGTTAGTTAGTTTGTTTTGATTTTCTGTAATGACGCAAGTCTACATTTAATACCGCACGGTCAACAGGAACGCCTCTGTCTATTCTTCCAAGAAGTTTGTAATAGTTCATTCCTATTTCTTGCGCTAATTGAGCGACCGTATATGTTTTGCCGTTATACTCTACATGATGGTTATAACTGACATTACTCATTTGAGTTTTCTGGTTTACCAACCTGCAATTATCAGGTGTGTAACCTTTATCATTGTCAATTCGGTCTATCGTACATTCCCCACGACGCGCATTTTCATCATATCCATTTTTCAATGCCCATGCTTCAAATGTGGAAAAATCATTCCACTCGTCACACACGTTTATACCCCGGCCTCCATATAGCCGATATGAAGGATGTGTCTTGCAGTTGCAGCGTTCTCTCATACCGCACCACACGTTATATAACCTTGTATAGGTTTTCCCGTGCGTTTTTCTTGTCTCAGAGGATCTTTCCTTAATAAAACAACCGCATGACTGTGTGTGGCCGCTTGTCAGAGAGTACCCTTCTACTTCAGCCAAATTCCCACAATCGCACATGCATTTCCAATACCGCTGTGGCTTTCCATCCTTTTTTCTTCTACTTTCGGCTGGCTCTAATACGGTTAGCTTACCAAACCGCATACCTGTCAAATCCACAAATTTTCCCAAAACAACTTCCTTTTATATCGCAACTAACTAACTATTTTTAGGGCGCTACCCCCTGCTCGTGTTTCCACGCTTTGCCTTTCAGCAAAGAAAAGACTATATCTTCACCCTTACGGGTGCCTACCACTTCGAGGTCGCTTGACCTCTACTCCTTGCGGATAGTCGTTGAACTTTCCCCTCGTCAGGGCTTAGCGGCTGATTGCCCATTATTTCAGAGTTTAGGATTTAACCTTGCTCCATCCGTCCATTTCTTTCTACTTTCGTAACCATCGCATTTAGGTATATCTCATCCTTGTGCTGTGGTATGGTCGGCTTTAGGGTTTTCCAGCAATTCAATAGGTATTTTTTCATACATTTTATATGTACGGGGACTATCAATCAGTTAATCCCATCGCGTAAACATCTTCCTTGGCGGTGTCAGACATGGTGGCCGTAGTGATCTTGCGCAGAGCCTTACGGGTGCCATAGATCGCAGCAGTCTCGCCAGTCGCAGCCTCGACATGATCGATCAGGTCCAGCAGCTTGGTCTCGTCATAGGAGCCAGTCTGCAGGTAGGTGGAGTCCAGACCGTTGAACATGCCAGTGAAGGCGGCATAAGCAGCGTTCAGTTCATCGTTGGTGAAGCTCTTGGAAACATTGTCCACGAACTTGTTGAAGTCAATACGACCACTCAGAACGCGGCTCAGTTCCTCATAGATCTTGATAGCGCGGACGCTGGTGTTGACAGTGATGTCCTGACCAGCTTCGATGCGCTGACGCCGGACAGACTGGCTGCCGTCGGCAATGGTAGCAACAGAGTACAGACAATCCTTGTCCACATGGAACACATTGCTGTCGCCCAGGGCCAGGTTGCGGTCCTCGACCATACGGGTAAACATCTCATCGCCAGTCAGATTCTCCTCGCTGATACGGTTCACCAGGACCTCGATAATGGAGAACAGGCCGTTGCACTTACCGTCACGGATGTCCTTCCAATTCATAGTGGTTTTGCCATTATTGGCTTCGATCATAGCCTGACGCAGGACTTCCTGGCTGTCAGCCAGGCTATACTCGCCACTCAGGGTGCCGTTGTGAGCATCGATAGCGAGCTTGACCAGTTTCTCATCAACCATTTGTTTTCCCTCCATAATACAGAAAGCCGCCCCCGGTCAGGGAGCGGCTATAACTTTCTTGTCTATCTCAGAGCGGATCAGCCACCGACACCAGCGCCAGCAGCGGCAGCAGGAGCAATCACGTCGATGACGAAATACTCGTACTTACCGTTGCCAAAACCATCGGTCTCGACAGCAACGATCTTTCCGAAGCTCTTGTCATCCTTGGCATCCTGAATCAGCAGCTTGGTGGAGTCCGCCTTGAAACCAACGAACTTGCCCTTGGCGGGAGTACCGTCAAAAGCCTCCTTGGTAGCGCTGAAGCAGTCGGCACCAGGAACCATCTTGTACAGACGGATGGCGGTGTCGGCGGCATTCTCCCACTCAGTCAGATAGTGGGTGCGGGTGGTGTCGTAGAACAGTTCCGGGGTAGCGACCAGATACAGGTCGTCCACGGTATTGGCGGCAGCGGGAGCGGTGGCCTTGTACAGCTCGCGATCCAGCTTGTCGCCCAGAACCACGATCTGAGCATTGTCGATAGCCGCAACGGCCTCAGAAGAATAAAACTTCGCATTCTTCAGGCAAGTGGGCTGCTTGGTGCCACTCATATTGTCGATGCGAACAACAGCATGTTTGGTTTCTGCCATAATATGTAACCCTCCATTTTTTACCGAACGTGATAACGCTCGAACAGGTCTCCGTAGCGGCCCTCGGTCTTAACCTGAACACCGCTCACTCCAAAACGGGCAAAATCTTTCCCGTCTTCTTTCTTGCCGCTGGAAGGGACATAGGAAAATTCAGCGGCCTTCTTGCCGAGAATCTTATAGCACTCGTCCTCCAGCGCAGAAAACTCGATGTCTTTCTTGTCTTTCAGCGCGGCGTATTCCTCGCTGTCACCAATCTGCTTGTCCATAAGCTGGAACAGCTTCTCGCGCTTCTGCTCATCTTCCTTGCGATGAGCCTCAGCCTCAGCGGCGACATAGGCGTCATATTTAGGCTTCATCTCGTCAAACTCAGACTGAACCTTTTCAAAATCGCCCTGAACAGCCGTCAGCTTCTCGCGGGCGTTGATGACCTTGATGGCAAAGCTGTCAGCAATGGGCTGAATACGAACGCCGGGATCTTCCTCTTCCTCGGCGGCGCCATCCTCCCACAGTTCATACTTGACCTTGCAGCGCTTCTTGCCCTCAAAATCAATGACCACATTGTCGCCATCGACCGTATAGGGGAACGCATACAGTTTCCAGTCGCGCTCATCGATCACGATCACCAGATCATCCTGAACATCCTGCATCCAGTAACGAGGGCACTTATAGCCCCACTCATCAGTGGTCACATCAACGGAAGAAACCGCAGCTTCGATCTCGTTCCACAGATCCTTCATATTCAGAGCATAATCCTTTTTCTTGCCCTTCTTCTTGCCGGACCCGCAGGCGAGTTCCTTACACTTTTTCTCAAGCTCCTCAATGGTAACATCCTCCAAAGAGAAACCGAGATCTGCTTCGTCCACGCCATAGGACTCAAGGATTTCGCGTTTCTTGTCCAAGCTATCTTCTCCTTTCGCAAACATATTTATCTCAGCCTCCTTGGAGGGTTGAGAACTTTTCAATGCCGAATATTCATCCAGCATCTCCTTAACCTGCCCGGCAATCGTGGTGGCCGTAAAGTTCGCCACAATATCACTGCCCGTCATGGCAGGCTGGATATGAGGGTTCGTAGTAGACAGGATGCAGCACCCGTCAAACTGGAAATTAGATACTACATAGTAACCGCGATCATCCACGTACCCCTCAATATTTGTTATTTCCATGCTGTGATTCTTCTTCAGATCACGCTTAAAAATATCACAGGCGTCGTCAAACTTCGTCCACAGAAGTCCATCAACGCGGAAATATTCCCGCTCAACACCCTTGTCATCGCACTTCTTGATCCATCTCGGATTGCAACTCTCCGGGATGACGCCATATGCGGACCCGGCATACACATATTTGATGCCATCGTCGTCGATGATCAGCTTGTGCTCATGACCCTTAAAATCTTTTTCGTCTACCTGATTCTGTTCTATGTACCCCAGGATCGGCGTGTTCTTGATACTGTTCGCGGCAATATCCACGGTTTCTTTATCGAAGGTCGAACCATTGCGGTTATCTCCCGTATGGAGAACGTCGATCGTCACATTGATAAAGCGAACATCTTTTCCGTCCAGTGTCCCGGTCTCAGAGAATGTAACAGGCAGGCGGCTCAATTTGCTCATATCGCTCACACCACCTATCAGCCCCTATCTGGGCTATCAGTAATATTCCAGCCTCTGCTGTTTCTCAACAAATCCCTTCAACTTTTCCTGCCATCCGCTCTGCAACTCAAAGACATAAATGGTATCACCGTTGCTATCCATATAAGACCGCACAGGCTCTACTCCGTATCCATGAAGTACATCAACGAGCTTTCGACCTCGAACTTTGACCTCTTCCATTCACCTCAACCCCCAGACGATAGATCCTGCTCCCGACTATTCTCGCCAGAGTCTGTGAGCGGCAAACCCTCGCTCTCGTTTGTGGGCCGCCCGCCCTCATTATCTGCCGCACTCTGTGTGTTAGAACTCGTCAGGGGCACCTCATTTTTGTTGAGTTCAAGAACCGTGTTCTCAAGGTAAGACAGGTTTTCCAGATCACTGGGCGAATATCCAGCCGTCGCCATAATAGCCGAACGAACCGGGAGGCCATACTGCCCGTCCTTCAGATACTGGTTGTGCATCTCAACTCTGTTGAAATAGGTGACATCCAGAATGTTGATCTTGAACTTGATGGAAGACGATACGCTTTTCAGCTTGCGGTTGATCCACCGCTCGATCTGGCGCATCATCATAAAAACGATCATCTGGTCATTGATGGTAGACAAGTTCAGCGTTGAGCTGCTGGGGTCCTCACCACCACCAAACAGGATCTTGTTCACGCCTGCCTGCTGCCACATAGAGTTTTCTGCGGCTGCGACCTCATCAGTTCCGCTCACGGCCCCACTCTTTTCAAAGTTCCAATCCGTCACTTTCATGGGGCTCATGAACGCTCCGATGTTTTCCGGCAGCACATTGCACATCATGTCATAGAATTCTTTGCACAGGTCATAGTCGATCAAGAATGTTCCGTCGCTACCTATCGGGATCTCAAGGCACAGCGCCTTATAGTTATTGACCTCGCTGGCATCTTTGCTGATGGCGCGGTAGTCCTCGATGTCCGCCAATGCGGAGAACAGGCTCACGAATGGCGGGACCGGCACATAGCTCTGCTCGTTGACTTTCAGACACACCGAGTTTTCGCTGGGCAGTTCCTGCCACTTGAGCTTGTTGTCCGCCTTATAGGCGTTGTACATCGTGGTGAACTCAGGCGGGAAGTTCGGCAGCCGCTCTTTGTTGCTGTCAAAATAGCCAAAGTTGAACGCAAAGTTATACACACCGTCTTCAATGCTGCTGATCTTACAGTAGTCCGCATCAAGCTGCTGGAATGTATAACTGTCGTTGGTCTCCCATACATATCCGTAGTAGATGTCATCCCGGAACGCCACCATCAGCGCCCGGGAAAACTCATGCCGGATATTCATTTTTTCAAGCTGATTTGTGACCGCGTAGTACCCCTTCCTGAATTTGTTCAGGTTCACATTCTTGGAGTAGTCCACGCCATACGGCACAACGATGTAGCTGAATGTACTCATACCAGCAAAATACTGGATCAGCCGCCGGTAGTAGTTTGAGATGTTGAACAGGTACTGGCTCATCTGGCGAAGCTGCTGTTCGTAGCTGGCCGGATTCTCCAAGTACGATATGATCTGCGACTTGGTGTATTTGCGGTAGGTTGGGTTGTAATCCTTGTTGTTCTCAAGGTCACGAAGTTTAATTCCGGCAAGATTGGCATATTTCAGCTTGCTGGCAAATTCTGACCACGGAACATATTTCTTACTGCCGTCCGGGGAAAGAACGGCAACCTGTTTTTGCTCATCTGCCATGGCTGCCCCTCCTCATGACTGGCGCTCTAAAGTTGATCTCGATTTTTGTGTTCTTGGCATAGTTCTTTGCCATGCCTCTCTCTATCTGCTGGGCAATGTAGTAGTTATAACTAACCGAACTGTAGCGGTCCTTACGAGCCCCGGCCTTTTCATGCACACGGATCACATTGTTTGTGGATTCGTACTCAAGGTTTACAAGCTCGTTGACCATCAGCCCGGTATTAATGTAGGGCATCTGCAAGGATGCCCGCTCAGACGGTGATAATTTTTCATAGTTCTTCACAAAACCACGAATCAGATCCTCGCATCCAAACTCTGATTCCAGGAACCTGATCCTCCCCTGCTGGATTCCGCTGCGCAGCGCAATGGCCGCGTCATTGTTGAACTGAGCACTGCCCATGATCGCCCAAATCACCTTGGGTGCGTTCTTGTCCGGGCACCGCTCCTGGAACTCCGGGTTATTGACGCAGTTCAGCGCCGGATAAGTTTCCCCCGTCTGCGGATCATAACACTCGTGCATCAACAGATCCATAATGGGAGCGCCAAGGCCCTTCGCATCAATGCCGATATAGTCACAGTCGAACCATTTGAAATACCGACGCAGCTTCAGCACCAAATCCTGCGTGATAATGCCCTCGCAGTTCTCCGGGTACACCATATTACTGGTACACTTTCCGTTCTTGTCCGGCACTAAACTATTCAGGAAGATACTGGTAGCATCGTTATCGCGGCGCCGTGAGCTCATCAAAGCAATATCTGCTGTCAGAATACGCTTCTCCCCTGGCTTCTTAGCTGGCACCGCCAACTCTTTGCCGGACAGAATGGTCCCCTGTGGGTAAAACGGCTTAATAATTTTGCGTACCTTGTTCAGGTCGTCAAAGTTAAACAACCCTCCATCCGTGACACCGATCCACTCCGCGCACATCTCCATGCGGAACTTGATATCGCTGAACGACGACTCAGACATTTCATCTTCAATGTCTTCTTTGAACAGCAACCCCTCTTTAACGCTCATCTGGTACGGAAACCGAACACAGGCATAGTTCTTATCGGGATCAAACATCCCGATAAAGTAATCCTTGCACAACTCCCAGCTCCAATGGGACTTCATCCAGGCAGAGCTTAAGTACATTTCTTGGTTACGCTCCGCCAAATGCCGGTACTCAGGATTGTTCAGGTAACCGGGGGAACGCGGGGCGGTCAGAAACTTCTTCAGTACCAGGTCGATCACATTCTTATCGATCATGCGGAACTCATCGCACACCAACAGATTGGCACGATGTCCACGCGCTGTATCACTGGCAGTAACCACTTCTATATAACTATGGTTACGGAACCGTATCTCAGCCCGTGACTGGTTCACGATCACTTCTGAAATCTCGGCTCTCAAATAGCCGCTTAACGGCATAAGCTCCTTTTGTATTTTTTCAAGCACCAGCGAACCCTGTCCCCTGGTCTTGGAGGTAATGCAGATTTTTGTCCCCGGATATAGCACACACTTCCAGCAGCAAAACACCGCGCACAAAAATGTTTTACCCAAACCACGCGCAGCTATAAATACAAAATGCTGATTGATCGCCATCAGATAGATCAGGATCTGCTGGAACATCCTCAGCTTTATATTCAGGAAGTCCTTGCAAAAGCGCTGCGGGTTCGCCCGGTAAAACGAGCACCAGGTAGCAACGCCAAGCATCACACGCTCTGCCTTATCATTTACGAGCTCTTTAGCGGTAGCCTTCTTTGCCATGGTCCACCGCCTTACTCGTTCTCGCCAAACACGACTTGCCGCAGGCTTTCGTTATTATCGTCCTCCGGGCTATACTCTGGCTTGTGCGCACTATAGCGCTCCATCTCCAAATCGTATTCGTCCTTCCATGGATTCTTCAGCTTAAACATTTCCAAAATCGGAGACAGTACCCACACGCGAATGTAGTGTCCGATCTTATCCACGTCTCTCCACTCAGGAGCGGGCTCTGGAATTGGCCGCGTCTTCTCCCACTTTTCGATCAGCATACCCGGCGTATTGGATTCTGCCAGCGCGTTCTCATTGGTCTGGTTGGGCTTGATATTTGCACTGCCCAGCAGGTTCTGCAAATTGTCGCTTGCGGATTTCAACTCTTTAACATCCCCGGAGCGGTAAGCCCTGTTCACCACAAGCTGTGCCATGGAAATGTCCTTGAACAGCGCCTCCTGCACTTTAGACTTACACTCATAGTGGGTTGTCCAATCCTTATATTCCCGGTCGAGCAACACGTAGTCGTTCTCATTGAACCCAGGCCCCCAGAATTCCATCATGCGCTGGCTGACCTTGCCGCGAGTTTCAAGCGCATCCTCCGGGTCATATACGATCCGCCCTTCTGACTCGGTCAAATAGTCATCAAAGGTCTTGCCATGGTGCTGCGCCATGTTGAGCTGCTTGAACCATGCCGTCATACGGGTTACATTGGGGCTGTGCCGCGACGTGCTATCCAGCAAACTCTGACTGTAGTACAGGTCAAACTTCATGCAGATACGCCGGATCGCCTCATCTTCATTGGACAGTGCGACCGCGTACTGGTTAAACATCTTCTCAATGCAGTGCTTACAGACCGGCAAATAGTGGTCGTTCGCCGCCCACAGGTTGCTATACCCGGCGAAAAAGTTGTCCTTCTGTCGAACATACTTTTTGCCACAGCAGGTGCACTGGTAGAACTTGGGCGGATCTTCCTCCTGCATCATGCGCTGGACCTTGGCCTCGCGTTCCTTGGCCTCGCGCAAAATCGTGGCTTTATTCTTTGATCCTTTAGGCCGTCCCGCCATCAGCGATCACCAGCCTCTTCGATCCGATTGCCGTTCTCGTCATATTTGTCCTTAAACATGTTCCGACAAGTGGACCAGTATTCCACGATGTCGATCAGCTTCTGCGTCCGCTCAAACACGCAGAACGACGCACCCGTCACAGGATTCTTCTGTTTGTCGATATAGCTGATGCCGAACGCTTTCAAAAAGCTGGTCAGGCGTCCAGAATAGGAACAGAAGTATTCCTGCTTGTGCTCAGTTTCTCCCAATAAACTCAACTCCTCTCCACCAGATTCCGCTCGCTTAGTCGAGCTTTACATCATAAGCGCACTTTACACCCTTCTCTCCGACCACAAGGATCGTCTGCTCAGGTTTGTTGCGCAGTCTCTTGTCCATACAGTATGTATCTGGGCCACTCACACACCCGCTCTCATACACCTTGGTGTCATAAACGGTAGTCAGCCCATTCGTGTGCCGGTGCCCCATCAGTACGATCTGCGGCTTCTTGCCCGTCATCATCGTAAGGTTCTGCACTACATTGCCCACGGTGTCCTTATCGCCATGCACGGCATACACCAGATTCCCCATCACGGTAAAACTCGCAATAGAATCCTCAATGGTATTCTCATGGAACTTAATATTCTCCATGTTGGCGCACTTGGCGGCCACGATATAGGAAACCAGCTTGTCCAGATATTCACCGTACTGGTTGTCCTCTTTGGCGGGGAAAAGGCGACTATGATTGCCGGGCACACTATACACATGCACCTCAGCAAAGAATCGAGACACCTCGGCCACAAATTCCGCAATGCACTCAGACACCGAAATGACCTGGTTGATCACATGCTCGTTGTTCTCCAGCCGTGAATTGACATGGATCGCACCGTTCACCAAATCACCGCCAAGTACCAGGTAACACTTGCTGTGCCCATACATATACGATGCTTCAGCGATCTCCTTGCAATACTGGTGCAGCCGGTCACGCATAATATTCTTGTCGTACTGGTTAAAGGAATTGTCGATACCAGCACCAGCGTGTACATCTGTCAAATGCACGATCACCTCATAGAGATCATCGCCCTCTACATAGTCAATATGCTTCCATCCATCATCCGGCTCGTAGCTCTTGATGCACCGCTCGATCAATTCCCGCATACTCTCGCCGCGAGCCTGGACCCGCAGCAGACGGCTTACCTCGTTGCGCTCATCACGGAACTTCACCTTTGCCTTTTCCAGTTCGCGCCGTTCTTCCCGGATCGCATCCAACACTTCCTGGGCGTCGCTCAGATTTACCTCACTTGCCCCCTGAAGCTGCTGAAAGGACTTCCATGCTTTTCGATAGCAGCACTCATCGCGCTGTACCCCCAACGTCTCATTGAGAATATCAGCGACATCGTTCCATGTGCCTATCAACTCTTTATTGGAACAGACGCGGAAGATATATTGCTTATCTGTTTCACCCTCAAGTCTCGGCCAACTATTCATGCGCCCTCCGCCGCGTCTTCCCGCGTATTGTAAACCCGCTCGCGGCTCCACCCGTTCAACTCATTCAGAGCCTGGCGCGCATACTCATTGTTCGGCAGCGCCTTCATGACCTCCGGGATCTCGTCTACCAGCGTCTTGTGGACCGTAGTGACCATGTGAACGTGGGGGAACATCTTGCGGATCTTTTTAGCTTCGTCTTTAGAAATCACGATCATAATAAAAATAACTCCTTAAAACTCCAAAATTCGGACCACACAAAAGCCGCCCCGGCAAAAACCAGAGCGGCAATTTATGGATAATCCTATATAAAGAGATTACGGTCTATTGCGTTACATCGTTCTTTCTAGCGTCACGGTGCTTTCTGACCCGATTCCTCGTCTGCTTCCGGCGGATGTCATCCACACAGTTTTTGCAATACTTGGACCGACCGCTCCGCGCCTTGAACTCCCTGCCGCAGCGCCCGCAAAATCGCACGCCATCCAAGCCAAGGTCACGGAAGATATATTCGAGGTCCAGCCTATTCCTATTCTGTGTGACTATGTACTGCTTCAGGATCGTCTTGTCTTCCAGCCCATAACCGGGGTACACATAGCGGCAGCCGACCTTTCCAAACCCTTTCTCGCAAGGCACCCGGAGCAGCGCACCGTATTCGTCGCATACCTTGCGCAGCCCAATGGGTGCGTGGTAGTCGTCGTACCAGTGCTCCATTTCCTCTTTCTTGTAGGTAATGTCCTTACCAAAGCAACTACAAAACTGCTGGATTTTATACTTGGTCGTCAGGTCCAGCGTATCCGTTTGCATCATCCGGCACATCATGATCACACCAAAAAGCACCATGGTCTCGCGCTGTGTCATGTGGAAGTCTTTGATATAACCCTTGATATAATCGACATCCTGCTTGTACACAGATATTTTATCGAGCTTTGTCAGGGAATCCACCCCTGTGCTGCGCTCCGCAAAATCCTGAATCACGTCGAACCTGTCATAATACAGGCCCTCTCTGTTATCCATTTTTTGCAGGTAGATGTCCGCGCATTTGTCCGGCGGAAGCCCGCTCTGTGCCAACAGCCGCTTTAACATACGGTTGCCCTCGCCAGATTCCTGGAAGTGGTCGATCAATAACTTCTCATTGCAGTAAAAGTTATAGTACATCCAGCACCTCCATTACCTCCTCTTGCGTCATAACATCGTAGCGCTCATCCAAGTCGTAGGTCACCGGCGCAAGCGTATAACGTTTACCAAGGTACTCATACTCGCCGTCATCGCACTGGCGCGGCAGCCGGATGTTCACCTGCTTAATGTTCTGCACCACGCCCTTACCTACCATCATCCAGATAAACTTCTTGTTGCGGCTCTTATACTTATCGTAGCAGAGCTCCACAGCAATGTTGGCGAGCTCGCGCTGGTCAGGCACAAGCTGCTGGCAACGATTGCGGAACATACCGTAGTAATACTGCCAATCCGTCTCGAAGTTCTTGGCTACCTCCTTAGTTACTCCCTGCTCCGCAAGCACTTCCCTGTAGCGGTCGTAGTTCTTGCACTGGTGCTCAAACTCGGCCATATCCTTGCACACCTTACAGAACTCAAGGTATACCTGCTCGATCTGTTGGAAGTGTTCGTTGGTATATCCCACTTCTCGGTCTATCATAATAGACCAGTCGAAATTCTCCGTCCGTCTATTCTTAGATGTCGTCTCCCACCTTTCTATGTCAAAGCAAAGCTGATTCATGTTGGAACGTGCGCCGGACAACTTCTTCATCCGCTTGTAGTAAGATCCGGCATATTTCATGAAGTACGGCAGCGGACGGCCATACTTGGCAATTACGCGGGGCACCGGGTAGATGACCCCGGTCTTGGCAAAATCGATGGCTTTACCGTTGATCACACTCAGTAGCTCCACATAGGACTCATACCGATCCTTCTGCTCTTCGTTGTGGGGCACCTTGTTGTGATAAGCACTTGCGTAATTGCTAATTTCTCCGATTTGGTTTCGCAGACTGCGCATAATGCACGCAGTCCTGTTCTGCATTGTGTATTCTTCCTTTAACGAGGTAACCTTGTCCTCAATGTCGATAACAATCTTGGCGTTCCTGTCTACGCCCTCCATCATTGTAGGATTGTTGATAACCAAGACCAGGTCCCCGTCGTGATCCGCGCCATTCAATCTTTGCGGCGTAATACTCTTGCAGTTCACCATCGCCACATTCACCAGATGACTGCAATACTTTTCCAGCAGCGAATTGTTCACCGCCTTCAGTATCACATGCTCACTCTTGCAAATGTGCGGGTTACGCTCGATCAGCCGCTCTCCCTGCATCACCCCCGTTCTATCAAAGCTATAAAATTCATCCGATTCCAAGCACCCCTTCAGCGGCAGGCCGCCGATGTGCTCCATCAGCATGATCAGGTCTGGTGCCAAAAACTTAAAGGTAGCCTTGAGCCAGATCTTGCCGCACTTCATATCGTCGCGGTACTTAATAAGCAGGCTCCTAATGTACTGCCGCACACCATCCTCTTGCAGCATGGCCGGATTCTTGAGGATTGCCGCGCAGTAATCGTTCAGCGCCTTATGCTTGTCCGCAAACATCCCCAAGAAGCACATGGTATACACCGGGTCACCGCTGGTAATCTTCTCGAACCAGTCTATACTTGGGTCAGCCAGGGATCTGAACTTATCATACGGCAGCTCAAGGTCCTGCAAGATCTGATAGTTCGCCCGCGTATATAGCGGCTCAAGGTCAGCATCAAAGTTCCACTTGGCAATGCCCATGCAATGCTTGTACTTGCGGAACTGATACCAATATTCCTCCCAGTCTGCGATGGTGCCAGTCTTATTGAAATATTGGTAACCCTTGTATTGACCCAGGGTCAGAATCATGATCGGCTCTGCTCCCGGCATCACATTATGCTGAACGCCCCAAACATCTGTGATAAACTGCACTCCACGCTCCGCGAAAAACGTCTCGTAATCCATGGAGTGAACAACACCCTTACTGTTGTGTTACTTCTGCGCTTCGCTACGACGCAGAAGATAGAATCTCTTATACTTCAAAAGCATCTGTATCAAAGTTATATCTCACAACTGTTGCACCAGTAACATTTTACCCTTTCTATAAGAGATTCTATTTTCTCATGCTTTCGCATAAGCACTGACTATATCTTCATCTCGCCAGAGATGTCTCTCCACTTCCGCCGCTTGGCGTACAAATTAGTCGATGAACCTTCCCCGTCACCGGGGCTTGGCTGCTGATAACCCATTGCCAAAGCACTTAGGATTTGACCGTATGCCATACCAACTGTTGTTTCTGCTTTCGCCGCCGCTGGATTCGGCCAGTTGGTCTTTAGGGCTTCCCAGCAATTCAGAGAGATTCAACTGCACATCACTGTACAGAGGGGCTTAATTTCAAAACCCAGGGCATTCTAATGATGGCGCTCGTGATTGGCTTGTCACATCCGATCCTCCGCCGTATCTCCTCCATAATGGCCGGGTGAGCAATGCCACAACCGTCAAAGGCGTTTATCTCAATGTCGCGGGTGGTCTCTGCAATGTCCTTTTGCGTCCACTCACGGTCTTCCCCCGTATGCTTATCTTTGAAGTGTAGCTGCTTGTCATAGACGTACTTGATGTGCTGGTCCTTGATCGTCAGGAAACAGTCCGGCACCACCACGATGCTGGGCACCCAGTCCTCGATGCAGTGGCAAGAGCTATAGCACAGCCCCCTATAACTGCTGTACTTGCTGATCACAGTCTTGTCAATCTCGACGCCCATGGTAATGCGCTTGTCCAGCTCTTTTTGCATCCGCCGGTCAACAAAGCTCAGAATGCCCTGCCGCACCATACTGGCGCTCCGCTCGCTGACCACAAACTCCTGCTTGCCGATCTTGAACCCATGCTGGATAAGGCGGCGCATCTCCTTCTTCTTGTTCTGACCGCCTACGCAGTTTACGAACACCACAAACCTGTTGAACTTCGTGCTCTCATAGGTGATCATTCGAATCTGGCGGAACAGCATGTTGTCCTGCTGCTTCACATAGAACCGCCGCTCCTCTTCCGGGTCTATCTGAATGTTGAAGTCCTTGTCGATCAGGTACGACAGGGGAAACTTTCTAACCACATACAGCGGTGGTGCAAACATTAATCGTTGCCTCCGTCATCATGCGTATTTTTGTCATCCGTGAAATCAGCTATCTTCAGTTCTCCCGTATCAAAGGCTCTGCGATACATGACCGCCCAAAAGAGCCCGTAAACAAGCGGTACACCAATAAACAGCGTCAAGGTGAATAGCAGATTAATTGCTTCCGTAAAAACCAGCATCATAAATGCGGCGGTTGCCAAAAAAACAATTTCCTTAAAAGCGCTCCAAGCGTCATCTATCGCGCATTCAATAATGACCCACCATTCCAGCCATTTCTTATCCAAGCACATCAACCCTTTCTGAAAAATGTTCTGTGGTAACTCATCTCGGCCCAGCGTGCCGGTTCGCGCACGTAACCCCGTCCGCCATCTGTCACGCGATTTGTACAGGTCTCACGCACTATGTAACTCACAATGCCATAGCAGCTATCGAAGTATTTGCAGCCCCGGCATTTGGTATTGCGCAATTCTGTGTTACGGTCTATGTCCACTTTAATCACCTCCGATTTCATGGCTTGGCGGGAATTGACTTAGTATTTATAAACGTATCACAGACATTCCTGAAGTCCTTGGAGCACTCAGGACACAACGTCCATGTCCCAAAATACGACGACCATCCCGGCAGCGAATTGAAGTCAGTCCTGCTAAACCCGCTTCTTACAGGATAGAGAGGTCTTGCAAATTCCACGCACCCGCAGCGACTGCAAACACTTGCCTTAATGATTTCGTTATCCTTTATTTCATTCGGTTCCATCGTCATCACCCACCAGTTTAGCCCCGCATCCGGGGCAATAATTGTTGTCGTGCCTCTCATTGTGCAGCGTCCTTTTCCCGCCGATTGCTACACACTTACCACAAGCGTCACACTTGATAATGCCGTATCTGTCCAGAACCAGATGCGCGGTCTTGCGTGGCACGTCCTCTGTGGCGATCGTCGGACTCTCATGGATGTCAAACAAAATCTGGTCGAGCAACCAAGAGGCGGTCCTGCTGCTGCGTACCACATCCACGTCATGCAGCTTCACAATGCCATACAGCTCTTCACCGTCGATCAGTCTCACTCGTTTCACCTCTTGTTCTTCCCTTTGAGCAGTAACCATAGGGCTCTACAACATCCCCTTTGCAGAATAGCCACCCGCCATCCTCGACAGCATATACGCAGTCACAGCATTTCGCGGGGGTGCCTTTACCAGGCTTCTTCTCCCCCAGCCCTACGCCGTAGTCTTCACGGAGTTGCTGCACCGCCAAATCTCGTTCCCATGCTATTTGGTCATATGCCGCGCGAGGCACCACGTCAGCTGGAGCCAAGCTCGTCAGAATAGATTTGATTTGAAAGTACGCATCAGTGCCAATGGCCTTATCCATAATGTCCTGTGCGCTATAGTATTTATCATTCATCGGTCATCACCTCAGTCCATCTTCATCCCGCAGAACGGACAGTACGCCATCCTGTCAACCACGGTGCCAGAAGAATAGTCTTCTTCAAATTCCCAGATGATACGCACTCGCTTCGCGCTCCGCAGGTGGCGGTTCTTACACCACTCACACCCCGGTGCGGCAAGAAGCTCTGCATTGCGAGCCCCGATCCGTCTTATGAATTCCTGTTCTTTTGTGATGTACTCATCCATTTGATGTCAGCCCTCCTTCAAATCAGAAAACTCATTGCTAAAAGATAATGAATCACCTGGTCTTGCCAGTATGTAATCTTGCCCCATCTTGCTTTCATCGCGTCGATTGGGAAATGGGCAATTGTGACAAGCGCTAACTGCCAGCACCATCCAAACACCAGATAGAAAGGGACAGCATACATCATGCAGTGCAGAAACAGATGATACCAGTTGGTTCCTTTCGTCTTTGCGAGGAAGTCAGTTTGAAATAGATAATCTCCCACAGCATGGCAAAGCACAATCAGGAAAATTTTCTCAACCATAAATTTCGTCCTCCTTAATGCCGCGCCATTTCCATCCGTCTCCGTATGTACTGCCAGAAGATTGGCAGTCAGTGCATGGAAATCTGGATTGCTTATCCGTATAATGGCAACAATCACACTTGTACTTTCGGTGGTTTCTCAAATCCTCCACCGCCGCATCCCGCTCTTTCCGCAAACGGGCATTCTCGGCCTCTAATCGGTCAGCCCGCTGATGCTCCATACTCCACAAGTCCTGCCCGTTTTCACTCGGCAGAGATTTCAGCCGCTTGTTTTCGGCTAACAGGGCCGTGAGGGCGTCGGCGGTGTCTATGACAAGTTGTTCTTCTGTAGACACAGAACACCACAGTCCATCTTTTTGTTTTAGCTGCCCAATTAGCTTCTTATCTATGAAACACACACCCTTCACAAAGCCGCCCCGTACACCACTTCCTTAGAGACTCCGCTGCTTGGAGCGCTTCTTTCTCCGTCATCATCATGTTTTCTCCTTTACGGCTCCTGCCACTCAAAAATGTGCTCTACGGGAATCACGGTAAGGCCAGGTGACAATTCAATGGTGGCACCATCGTCAAGCGCAGCCACTGGACAGGCCTTCTCTGTGCTTCCACTAAGTTTTATAAAGGGCCCACGGAATCCAGACTCCCATTTACCTACGAATACAGCACCATCAGGAAGGTCCTTAACTGAAACTGTATTCTGCTTTTCAACCCTTTTTGTCTTCATCTGTAACCCCCTCGTCCATCCGCCTCAGAATACATCCAAGCGCAGTCACACAGCCGTCAAGCTGGTCGCACAGTTGGCCGTCATAGGTGTCCCGAGCTTCCCGGCACTCGCCTATGTTGTCTACCACAAACTGCCGCAGTTCCGTCAGTTTCCTGTCCAACCGCTCCAGCTCAGCAGCCGCATCCAGATGTAGCCGGTCACTGTGATCAACCCCGGCGCCATTGTACGCGCATATAGCGCAGTCGTAGTCATCGCCCGCACATGCCCGCAGACTCGCAATAATTTCTTTAGTCGTTGGCATCTTGCACCTCCTTCATATAGTCCATCCAGCAGCGCTCGCAGGTGTATTCTGCAAACGAGGTCACGGTAAGTAGCGGGCACTTCTCCACCGGCGGACAATGAAACTCTCCCATAAAAAGCGGGTCAGTGCAAAGGTTATCTACAAAGTCGGTAAGTGCCACCACGTTATCCTTATTGATCACTGCCTGCTTCCTCCTGCATCCAATTCTTCCAGCAGTCGAGACAGGAGCCATGCCAATTGGGGTCAGAATCGCACGACATGGTGTCAGGACAAGGCTTTATTCTGTAGATAAAATTAAGCAGCTCCTCATCCGTCATGGCTCTGATTCGATCAACATTAGTCACCGCTGTCATCTCCTGTCTCTGTGCTTTCAAAACAGTCTTTATACCGGCTTCCGCTCAGTGGGCATGTGCAACCTTTAAAGTTCGCGCACTTAGTGCACGAATTAGTTACCTCGCTGCCGTCCGGCCAGAACCCGCCATAGATTCCGACGCCAAAATCATGACGGGGCATTTCGTCTATTGTCAGTGGGGGAATCATATGTACTCCTACCAACACTCGCATTCTGCTCATCCCCCTCCCCAAACTCTTTCTCTACCAGCGCGTAGTATTCGCTTCGATTCATTGGTTCCACGTAGTCCGGCACGACCAGCTCTGTGCCATAAGCCTCTCCATCGACCAGCCCATACAGACTGCCGTCGCTGTCCACCCACATCTCGCGGGTGACCTTACCGCCACCCTTGATAAAGTCCCAGTTCCAGATCGCCGTGCCATAGATAGTTTGCAAGCTGGCCTTGTCGCAAACTTCCTGCTTCCACAGTCGCTGCAGCTCGGACGCAGAGCGAAACTTACTAAACGTGCGCCCGTCATAGGTCTCGGTTCCCTTGATAAGCTGCCCAGCATACCGCTCGCGGTCTTCTTCCGTCAGTTCCACAGTCAGCTTGCCGGTGATGACGTAGTTCTTGGGCCCACCAAAGTGTCGCTCCATAAATTCTCGCGCCAGATTCTGAAAGCGCTCTTTCTCCTGCCGCGCCGCGAACCATCCCCGGTAGAGCTCCGAATCCGGCTTAACCTTAAATGCAATTACCTTCAAACTAAAACCTCCTTAGTTATCGTGCTCGTGCTCCATGGGGATGAGGCTGTCCTGAAGAATCTGGCTGCAGGCTTTGGAAATATCGTCATAGCCAGTGCCGCCTGTTGGCTCCTTCTTTTTGTGGCTCAGTTCGTAGATTGCAATCCCGATCATGAGCCCGATCGCAAACGAGACCGCATATGTAGCCATAGTTTCAAGAAACACTTTACTCATCATCGTCGTCAATCTCCACCTTCACATAGCGGCACCGATAGCCGCGCTTCTTATCGCATGAGATCGTGCTGGACACTGTGCCCTCGCTTAGGTGCAGCCGCCGAGACAACTCCGCCGCCGAGTCCGCAATCATCAAAGGCAACTCGTATTTGTCATTGCTGACCAACATATATACCGTCGTATGATCACCCCCTCTCAACAGAACTCATTTTTGCTGAAGCGGAATCCATCGCTGCTGATGTATTCATACGGATCACACTGGAACCGCTGCGCTGTCGCCATGTCATTGTTTGCCAGCGTCCGCCAGTTGTTCTCGCTGTCGCCAAAGTGGATCACGCGCTTCTCGAACTCCGGCCAGGTATATGTCCGCCCGTACTCGTCCAGGATCTGCGCGAACGGGACTTGGTCGAACAGCAGCTTGAGGTCCGCGACGCTATGGATATTCTTGTGCTCCTCAAACAGCGGCTTCCAGCCGAAGCTCGTCTTGGCAACGTGCAGCAGGTAACCAAAATCCGGCTCGTCCGTGAGCTCGACCTTGTTACCCAGCAGGGATCGTGCCCCTTTATTGCGTGTGTATAGATAAAAATTTGTTCCCATATATTTTTCCTCCGTTTTTTCTAAGGATGTAAACTTTGTTTTGATATAATTTTCAGCCCCGCAGGAGCCGGGCGTGAAGTGGTGGTTCAGTAGAAAATCCGTGATCATTTTTTGTGTTGGATAGAGACCAGAAGTAGGATGCGTTAGTTAGTTCGCTATAGCGACTACATATCTTGAGCATCATGTCCTCCGCATCCTTTTTGTTCGCCAGATAGTTGAACATAATCACATTTGTTTTAGCGGGGGCCACAAACAGTCCGCCTCTCACCATCGGGTCTTCCCCTTTTTCTTTCCTTAATCCGTAACGTATTGATATTACCTTGTAATGTTTCATTACGTTCAATGTACGTGATAAGTTCTGCTCAGTTATTCCAAGTTTCTTTTTCGCCAGAGTAAATAATCCAGAATACCCACAATATTCTTCATGGTCAAAATTATTGAGGCGATGAGGGTCTTTTTTTTGCCGATCCTCATAGTACTCTAAATCATGGCGGAGATAATAATAGACCCTTAACAGTGTGCTCATTGAGCATCTTATATTGCTCCCGTTCATCTCTTTGGCTAAATCCAACAGTTTCCCAATCTCGCGGCATTTTATCTTAACGTATGAGCGATTTCCGAATATCAGCTCACTCGCCGGGCAAATTGAACATACGAACGAAGCCTTGTTGATTTTCTCTGTATATGTAGTCATTGAGTCTTCATTGATTAGAATATAGCCATTGGCTGCCAGATAAGAAACGGCCTCTCTAATTTGTTCCAGAGATTTTGTGCTCGGGGTGTCAGATTTGAAAAAGTTCCCATAGCTGGCAATTTGTTTGAACGTAAACTCTTGATCGCGGTACGGATCGTACATCTGCAGCAGTACACTATAGACCCATAATGCAAATCTGTTTTCTTTTTGATAAACAAGGCCCAATGGTATAGCCTGCCATATAGCCCCAATAAGGTCATTGTGTAAATACATTTAGACTCCATTTTTAATTAAATGTTACTTTTCCCGTGGTTGTAGTAAAACTCCAAGGATTTTTCTTATTTAAGGCAACCCCTGAAAATTTTGACCATGTTTTTCCGGTGATTTAGGGCAACCATTATAAGAGACCACAGAAATAAGATACCAACTAGCTCTTTCTTTGTTTTTTCGCTACGCTCAACACAAAGAAATTCGCTATTTTGTCTTTGTTCGCAAAGGCTCACAAATCCAAAAGTTGGTCTTGGGGGGATTAGAGGAAAGGGTTTGTGGTGCGTGTTGTTGTTCCGGTACTTGGTATTAGTTGTGTTGCTGGGTGTTGGTGTTGGTTGCGCGTCTGGATATTAGTTTTGTGACTGGACAGGATTGTGGGACTGGGTATTGGTTGCGAAGCTAGATGTTTCGCCAACGCCCCGCAAGGTTGCGATACTACCGCCGCCCCGGCGGCGGATCTTGTGTCTGCCTCCGGCAGAATTAGGTCATGACTGAATCAGGCTTGGCTTGCAAGATGTACGATTTAGTCATGAGTTGAATTGTATTGTCGCGTGTTTGCGTGTTGGGTCGTGCGTTTTGCGGGCGATGGTGCGCCGCAGGCATGGATTATTATTGTTTGTCCGGCAAAAATGGACCAGCGTGTGCCAGCGCCGCAAGAGAGGCCCCTGGCAGGCGTTTTCCGGGCCAAGGCGACAAGTTATATTCCTTGGGCCTAGAACGCAGCAGAGAGGCTCTCATGGCCATTTCTGGCGATGCGCCACTTTTGCGGGCCTTTCCGCTTCGTTGGTGACCATTATAGCACTGGATTTCCGGCAAAGTAAACTCGCTCGATTGTGAATGTACACGAAATTTTGTGTGCTGATTTATGCAATCTGACGGAGTCTGGTGGGCGTTTGGGGGCGCTTGATTAGGTTGTGGGCAATGGATTATGACCGATGTTAGAACGCCGTAGGCTCGCAGGCCAGGAGACTGTCTATGGCGCGGGCTGTCGCGTCGATCTGTTCCTGCTGCAGGCCGATATAGCGCATGGTGGTCGCCTGGCTGCTATGATGGAACTTCGCCTGCAGGGTTTCCATGATCTGTGCGGCGGGCACCCCCTGCTGGGCCAGTGTGCTGTTAGCGACATAGCCATAGGTCTTGCGCATGGAGTGGGTGCTGATGTGAGACTGGATTCCGCAGGCGGCGGCAGCTTTAGTCAGAAAGCGATAAACCTGGGACTCGCTGAGCGGGGTAATCGTGCCGTCAGATTTGGTTCCGCGCTGAGACTGGAACAGGGGCCACGTGGGGTCCAGGGCGCCGGAGTTGGTGTCGCGGATCTGCTCGACCAAGTCAGAGATGGCGGCAGCAGCGCTTGGGGTGATTAGATCAGTAGTGCGCTTGCGGGTCTTCTGGTTGATGATGGTGATGTGGGCGCGGGTCGTGCCGCGTTCGATGTCATATACGTCGCCGATGGTCAGACGCAGGAGGTCCCCCACCCGCAGGCCGGTGGTGATTCCGCAGATGAAGAGGGTGTAGTTTCGCTGGCGGTTGCGGACGTTGCCGGTGGTGCGGAGGTAGGCTGCGATGGCGTTGAAGTCGTTCTGCTCCCGGAGCGGCTCTGCAGCTGTGGCTTTCTTCTGGCCGTTGGATTTGTAGGGCGAGAGGGTCGCGCAGCGTTTGTGGGAGGTACGCCTGGCAGGCACAAGCTGGTAGCCAGAGGCAGCAGCGAGGGCACCCAAGAGGCTGGTGGCAATGTTGGGGTCATGTGCGATCGTTGCAATCGTGGATTCTAGTGTAGACGCTGGAGTGGCGGTGATTTCGTACATTTTGACCTCCCGTTGGTAATTTGTTGGGTTTTTCTTCGTCTGTACGTTAATTGTATCACGGGATTTTGCGAAAAGTAAACATGGAACCGCGGGAAATTCTTAATTTTCGGAGGTTTTAGCGGTGTTTTGCTTTATTTTATTAGGTTTTGCGCGCGTTTTGGTTAAGAATATTTTGCCGGAAAAGGGTGAAATATGCAAAAAAATAATCCGCCGAAAAGGCGGATTTGTGGCGTAGGTAGTGGGTTTGTCCGAAGCGGGGATCCGAAGGGGGTGTAGGGGGCTGAGCCGAGAGTGGGTGAGGATGACTTGTAGAATAATGTAAAGGCGGTTTTGCTTTTTCTTTTTTAACCCACCCCGGGGATCTTTTTTCATCGTTGTATCGTCGTTTTTCAACTATGCATACTTTTGCGGGTAGTGTGCATAGTAGCGGCGGGGCGTAGCGGGCGGCGGCTGTCCCCTTGCCCTGCTCTTGCGTGGCTGGGCGTGGGCCATCGGTCTACTGCTATAGACCATGTGTTGCCGTGGCAACTGTATATACGCAATATACACAGTTGTACCGCGCATATATCGTGCATATTTATACAGTCTGCATACACTTTACACTTATACTTTTGTTGCAATACAACACCATTACATGGATATTTTTACCAACATTCCCCCCCGCCCCTTGACTGGCCGCGCCCGCCTTCTTATTATAGGGACACAGGCGGCACACCCGCCGCCCGTATACATACTATACTGGAGGTATATACCATGCTACACACTACACACACCACCCGCCGCACACCTGACGCCGCGCCCGCCTATATGGCCGACGCCGTCACCGCTGACGCCTACCGCGTCGCCGCTATGGCGACTTGCCGCGCCTTGCGCCGCGCTGCTGACACTATCCCCACGCCGCACGCGCAAGCGCTGTACAGGTCAGCCATTGCCATTTCCACCCACCTTGCCGCGGTAGGACTTGCCGCGCTTACCGGGGAACAAGCCGCCGATACTGTGCAAGCCGCCGTTGTTGGTATGCTAGAGTATGCCGCGCGGCAAGGGCTGACACTTGCCGCCGTCGTTGACGGATACACAGACACAGGCGCCCCGTTGACGCTGACGACGTACAAGGGCAAGGGCGACGCCCGCCATGTTGTTATTGTACAGGGCCCAAAAGTCGCCTATTTGATTGCCGCCCGCGCCGCTAACAGCTATGTTAATGCACAGCGCACGTATAGCGACGGCAAAATCAGCGTTGACGCACTATCGCAGGGCAACGACTACACACAGCCGGCCGCGTATAACATGCCTGACGTGCACAGCATGGACACGGCGCAAGCGCTGGAGTTTTTTGATACCTTGCGCACGCTGTGCGGCGGCGGCAAAAGTGACACGGCCTACCGCGTTGCCGTGCTGACTATGCAAGGGTACAAGCAAGCGGAAATTGCCGCAATGCTAAGCGTCAGTCAACAACTAGTCAGTCGCAAGTTAGCGCGTGTGCGTGCGTTAATTGCCGCGTCAATCTGACAACACAGCGTTAAAATCAAAAAATCAAAAAATATTTTCCCCGGGTGTAGTAAAGCGCCCGGGGACTTTTGTTATATAGGTGCAAGGCCGCACAACACAGCGGGCACACAACACAGCACGGTGCAACACGCCGCGCGGCAAGTGTCCCGCCTGTGCCCTGTGCGGCGTTGCCGTTGTTGCCTGTGTGCGCAAGTACACAGGGCTGTGCGCGGCATTGACTGTGCATTATACAGACGGGTCAACGTAAGCCCCAACAGTTCGCACAACTAAGGCTATGCCAATGGGCATAACAATACTACCATATTGGTATCTTTATGGCAAGTTGGGCCGGGTGCAAACAGTCCAAAAAGCTATACAAAAGCGGACTACCATAAATTGTCAGGAGTCGCATAGAGCACAACCGCTGTTGACAGTGCGCGTGCGCGATATAGGCAATGGAAATTCAACCGCTGTTGACAGTGCGAGAACGGAAATTGTTTAGTTCCTGATGGTGGACTGGCGGCCTGCTCTTTTATTTCTGATTGGATTGTGTACAAAAAGAGTTCCACCACGTGTAAAATCGTGGTTGTTTGTAAATCCGAAACAGAGGCCCTCGCAATCGCGGGGGCTTCTGTATTTCAGGTTGGCAACTGAAACTGATGAGGGAGCGTCCCCCACGGAACGCCATCAAACAGTAAAGGAGAAAGAAAATGACTACCAAAATCACCAAATCCTCTAAGGAACTCAAGACTGTACTCGCCGAAAAACAGACCGCTCTTGATCTGGCTCTGAACAATTTCCGCGACCTTCTGTCTGTGGAAAATGCAAAGGCGGATGAAATCGCAAAGGCTCGTAAAGCACTGTCCGATGCTTGCGACGAATACAACGCCGCGAACATCGAGGCCGTTTATAGCGGTCTTTACGAAAAGGAAAATCCGCTGATGGCCGCGTGCCAGTATGGTTCCATGACCAAAAAGTACGTGGTTGAAAAGAGCGACGAACACGGGAACGTGTCCGTAAGCGTTGATGACCGCAAGACCCGCAATGCGATTGACCTGGTTGATTTCGATCGCCGCTACAATGGCAAGGGAACGCTGTTCAAAAACGGGCAGTGGATTTACTGGGCCGAACAGTTGGCGAAAGCGATTGCCAAGGATACCGCAAAGGGTCTGGAAATCACGAAAGAAGAGGCTAAAAAGTTGGCCGAAGAGTACAAGGACGCAAAGGAAGCCGGGCAGTTTATCTGTATGACTTCTAAATCGTTCTCGAAAGGGAACATTGAAAAAGATTTGCAGAGTATCGTTGACGCGATCCTGTATGTCGAGAGTGATTCCAAAGAGGGAAATGCTCTCAAGGTAACCAGTAAAGATGTCAATTATGTGTTGGCTCGCCGGTCGAAAGCCGGTAAAACCGCCCTTTCCACCCGGTGCATGACCGGGCGTGAAATCCTGATCGCCATCGAAAACGTCATGTACCATCTGACCACGGGCAATGCTTACACTGTTGACCTCAAAAAGTGATTTCGTTCCCGCTGGCAGACCGGGTAAAGTCTGCCCGTTGTTAATGCAGCCAGAATGAAATCGTTCTGTCGGTCCCAAGCCCGATCAAATGCAGAGGGGCAACGAAACCGAAATGAAATCGTATTGACATGGCAACCTTGACGTGCTATTGTAATTCAAAACCTGAATCGAAAATGTGTGAGGTAGCTATGTCTGAAAATGAAATGAATCTGAATGATGCTCTTGATGAAATCATAAATGGCGATTTCGATTTTGAAGCAAACGAAAATGAAAATGATTTTTATGATCGCTTTATCGCCTGGGGGCGCAAGAATATCAAGGAATATCAAAACGCTCCAAAAACGATTGTCCCAAATTTTCCCGTGATCAAAAGGATTCAACAGTTCGAAAAAGTGCTGAATGAATATGTTTCTTATACAAAAGAAAAATCAGAAAACAGCATTTTTGGGTATGAAGAAGAGGAAGATGGATACGAAATCAAATCTGGAATGATTGATTCCAGGGAATATGAAATCCGCATCCGTGGCGAAAGTTTTGGATACTGGCATGATGAAAAATGTAAAGAGCTTGTTTTGAAAATGATTCAACTAGCCGATTACTTTTCTGTTGGGCCAGGTGCAAACGACACCATAAATGTTTCGTTTAACTTCGATAACGCCTTAGTCGTGCATCTCGAAAAATGAATCACTTGCAATCCAATTATAAAAACGATATAATGAAAGCGCAACGGAAATGTGTGTAGCATGAAACATCTCCTGATGTAAAAGGACTATACGAGGTAGTGTGCGTATAGTTGCCGTTGTAAGTGCCAGCACGAAAGTGTTGGCACTTTTATTGTCAATCCCTCTCTGACCTAGAACCCCGGCCCCTGACTGCCCGCGCAGTTGGGGGCCTGATTGTGGGCCAGAAGCCTGCGGCGCTCTAATGCTCCGCAGGAAAACGCTCCGCAAGCAAATGAACCACAATTCCGCCCGGAAAGTGTACCCTTGCGCCCAAAAGGAAACTGGGGTATAATAAGGGCAGAAGCGAAACCACCCCAGGGAGGAGTGTGCCTATGAACAACGAAGAGAAAATCCTGCAAATCCTTGAGGCTATGCAAGGCCATATGACCGAAATGAATGGCCGTATGGTCCGCGTAGAAGGCCGACTGGACCGCATCGAGACCCGTCTGGACAAAGTAGACGAACGTCTGGACAAAATCGAGGATGACGTTTCCACCCTCAAAGAGGATGTTGCCACCCTCAAAGAGGATTCCGCAATCACCCGCGAAGCCTGCAACACTCTGGTCGAATGGACTGACCACGCAAGCGCCGTGGTGCAAGTCCCCTATCCGTACAAGCAGGCATAACCAAACACGACTCCCAAGCGTCCACGCCACCACGTGGGCGCTATTTTTATGCCCATCACCAGAAAAGAAAGGAAGCCCGCTATGAAAAAACGAATCCTGCCCGCAGTCCTGACCGTCGCCCTTGTGACCCTGGCCGTCCTGGGCGGCTTTGCCCTGGGTGCTCGCTACACGATGAAGTGCGCTGTTCCCGTGGGCCCCGCTGCCAGCGCCGATAACGAACCCGGCTACCTCATCAGCTATCGTTATGGCGGGCTGTGGTTCAACGAGTTCTACCCTGACGGGATCTGAAAGGAGAACAAAACCGTGACCTACTACCGGGTTAAGCTCCAGTATGACAACCAGACCCGTTACCGTTGGAACAACCACCACCAAGGTGTGCCTGACGGTATCGTGATCGGAAACGAACTCTACACGCCCCGCGAATTTGCCCGGCTGGCAATGTGCCCCGAATGGTTTGAAACCGTTGAAGTGTCGCCGCGCAAGACCTATTTCGCTTTTGGCGCACGGTTCGCAATCGAATCCTAAAACCGCACCCCGGAACGCGCCCGCAATCGTGGGTGAAATGTATTCCGGCGGTGCGGACTGTTTTTGAAACGAAAGGAGACCCAGCCATGACTCTCGCCCGCCCGGGAATGACCATTGATTCCATGGTCTATCTGATGTATGACTTGTGTTATACAAAGCTCAAGCACCATGGTGGCGACCTGCTGATAGACGCTGTGACCCTTGCCCGCTCCCCCGCTGATGCTCAGAAGGATTTTGTTTGGCAGGTGCGCGAGAGCGGGACCTGTCTCCATGAAATCACGCCGTTTGAGCTTAGGGGCATCCGCTCCTGCGCCGAGGTCTGGCCCGATTCTGATTTCTATCTGATTCGACAGAACGGCGAAGCCTACACGATTTACAGTATGACCCGCGACGAACTGTTTGAGCGCGTGGGCCACGAAACCGAACAGGAGGCGAAACCGTAATGAAACCGACCATCAAACGCCACGCCATTGCGCTGGCCATCATAGTGATCTTCCTGGCCGTCTGCTTGCTTGTCGAGTGGGCGGCTATTGTGATTCCTGCCGCCGCGCTGACCCTGGCCGGGGCGCTGCTGATTGGTTGGGTTCTGACCGAAAAAGATTTCCAAAACGGAAAGGAGGCCGTGCGCCATGGCCGCAAGTGAAATCAAGATCCCCGGCTATCAGGGCAAGTGGTATCCCGTGGAGCATGACTACTGCCTGGGCCGAGCCGTGACCGCCTACGAATCCTGCATTTGGGGCAACGACGCGGCCTGGATCTGGCTCTTTGACGATACCGGCGAGGTCCTGATGGATGATTCCTACAACGGCGTCCTGGACCTGGTCGAATTTGAAAATGAAATGGAGGACGATTATGACCTATCGTGAATTGCGCGATGCGCACCAGAAACAATTCAATGACTACAGCGACGCCCACATGTTCTTCGCGTTCAGCAAGTCCCAGTTTGCCGAGGGTATGGCGAAGTTCGGTCTTAGCCCCAACAAAAAAGAGGATCTGAAGAAGGTCGTCAGCGTGGGTTACGGCGGCTATTCCCTGCGCTCGGCCAACGAGGGCCTGCATGAACTTATGGCAAAGCTCGACCGCGAACTGCACGCCTGGGTAACCGCCAGCGAGGAAAACGCTTATGACGCTTTGCTGACTGAACTGTACAACCATGAATACTGCATCACCGGCGACCTCAGCGACGGCATCTACGCCTGCAGCCTGTCGGTGGACGAAATCAATGAAAGCCCCATGCTGCAGCGTGCCCTGCACCGCGCCGCAAGGGAAGCCGCAAAGGAGGTGTAGCTCATGCTCAAACGCGGCAATATTACTTATCGGATTCAGCCCGGTAAAAACTATGACAAGGTCCTTATCACCGTTTGGCGTGACCGCAAACTGATCGACCATGGGGTGGCCCGTGTGCAGACCGGGCATGACTTCATGGACTATTTCTGGTTTAGAGGAGAACGTTTCCTGGTCTGCGAATTCCACTGACACAGTGTCAGAATAGTTTCCGCCTGTGCCCTGTCATAGTTCACCATCACCAATTACATAGCAAAGGAGAAAGAAAATGATTGTTACCAACGCGACCGATGCCAGCAAGAAAACCGTTACCCATCCCAAAATCGAAGACCACACTCCTACCCAGGAAGAAATGGAGCGCGCCATTCTTTTGGCCGCTCACGATCTGATCGAGCACCTGCATAAGGGCAAGGTGCCGAACCCTCCCTACGCCAAGAGTTATTTCGGCGGCAAGCTCGATGCCCACATCAGAACTGCGACCGTACCTCGCCCCGAGCTGAAAGAGTATCGCGAGGTAATGAAAATGAACTGGAATGAGTTCACGTCCTATGTCGTTTGCGCCGCCAGATATGTTTGTTACCACAGCGGCGGTGATTCCGGCGATGTAAGTACAATTGCCCGGAAAATGTATGATGCCGGTATTGCCGGTGTGGAAAAATGCACCGGACAGTGGCACGGGAGAAAACCCGCATTCAAATACTTCAACGACACTTATCTGCACGAGATCTACACGGGCGCGGTCAATACCGCCGTTCGCAGTATGGTACAAGAATGTGAGTCCCGTCTCACGATAACGCAGAACAAAACCGCTCTCCAGGTCAGCAAGGCTGCTCAGGCCGCAGACGAAAAGAACAGCCCGGTCCCCGGGAAAATGTCCGCCAAGCCCAAAGTGAAACAGCCTATCAAGACCGGTCCAAACGTCCCGGCTGTCCCCTCCCCTGCGCCGATCGGCACCGTAATCCAGAGCAAGGCCCCGCTGGTCAGCGCCCCCGCAAAATAATTTTTCATTTCCATGTTGACATCCTTAGTTCTGTTGTGCTATGATAAGCTCACTGGCAGAAACTACGGTCATCGAACGGGCGCACTGTGCCCGAAACTTTATCCCCTTTTCAAAGTTGCATCCCTTAGTATTCGGAGGTCAATATGTTTACTCTGCGATATGTGGGCGGCCACTATGAAATCTATTGTGGCCGCGAGTTCATCTGTTCCGCTGATAGCTGGACAGAGGCATACAACGAGATCAGCGCGATGCAGCGCTAATCTATAAATCCGAAATTCAATCACACACAAAGGAGAATGATTATGTCCAAGATCAAAATGAACGCTACCACCTGTGACCTGGTATCTGTCCTGAAGCTGGATGACATCAAGATGCTGCAGCAGATCAACAGCCCGGCGCTGACCATCCGCGACAAGGACGGTAACTGCATCTTCAAACTGCTGGCCGCTGGCTATGATTCTGTAACCGCCGACGCCTGTACCTTCTCCCAGAAGGATATGGAAGGCTACGCCGTCATGAGCTTCCCCATCGACACCACTAAAGGCCAGGCTGAGATCTACGAAGATCTGTACCGCCGGATCGGCTCCGTCAAGGGGTATCTCGACCAGATCGAGCCCGTGGCTGTTTCCGCCGTCCAGACTGAGAGCGAGCGCAAGGCCGCGTTCATCGCCGAGCTGACCGGCACCCAGACCGAAACCGCTGCGGCAGAGTAAGCCGCCATCACCACAACAAATTCAGGAGGAAATGAAATATGGAACCTATTCGTGTTATCTGTGGCACCAGCTTTAACCGTCACACCACCGATCCTATCGACCCGAGCACCACGACCCTGCGCAGCATCCTGGATCAGTACCAGGTCAATTACATGTCCGGCCAGACCAACCTGAACGGCACGATTCTGTCCGCAGTCGATCTCGACAAGACCTTCGCCGATTGCGGCGTGACTGAGGGAACTTGCTATCTGCTCAACGTCGCCAAGCAGGACAACGCATAAAAATCTGAGATGAAAGGAGGGAGCCCGGTGATGGGGCCAAGCTTTATCAAACTTGTGGGGGCATTTCCAACAGTAGTGGATATGAACCCGGGCATCAGAACAAACAACGGGGAGCTTCAGCCTTATCTGCGAGGTGTTGACATCATCAAGGCTGTCGTTTCTGTGCTGGTCCCTCGCCGGGCAACCTCTTTTTGTTTGTCAAACGGGGGCGTCGTGCCCATAGGAGAATGTGGTTTGACATTGCGCGTGGATTCACCAACAATGTCTAACTCAGGGACACGCAACGCACATATCGAAACTTATGTGTCCGGAGGTTGCGAAGTTTGGATCAAAAATGATTCCGTACTTGTATCCTTATCTGAACGCTGCTCAGCTCCTTGGGCCAGGCTCGCCAGTGCGTTCCCTATGCTATTCCCGTCCATGTTCAAAACCAACCCCCTGACCGCAGATGAAACCCGATTTCTGCAATTGCTCAGCAAGTGGGATTTGAAAGGGACTGAGTACGACGAGTTCGAACGCCTTTGCGATCTCTTCTACAAGAAACTTGGTACCGAATCCTGGATGCTTAAAAAGTCCGTTCGCATTTTGGCATCTGGAAATGCCGAGAAGCGAATACAGGAAACCCGGGACTTCATTCGGAGTCGTGAAGAAGAAATCGACTCGCTGCAACGTAAGATCAACAACTATATTGATGTTATCCGGGAGCAGGAACTGATTCTTATCGGGCTTATGTCCAAAAAAGACGGCGGCCTGGAGGACGAACTGGTGGATTTCCTGCGCCACTCAAACATCACGATCGACACGTCTTCGGCAAATGGCGTTACCATCACCGTTCGGACGGTCCTTGGTTGTTACGAAGAGGGAGAGGTCGAGGCTTATGTGCTGAACAATAGGCAAGCTCTGACTGGTGATTCAGGCAACTGGTACAAACAAGTTGTTAGGATGCCTTACACGCAGCAACAGATGAAACAGTTTTATAAGGCTGTATTTGATCACAAGATCGACATTAAAATTGCTGCATCTTATAGAGTTACCAGTTTGCTCAGCGTAAGCGGCTTAACGCAAGACAACGTAATCGACCCTGACTATATCAACAATCCGAATATCGGACAAGCGGGGTGTCTTGGCGGATATAGCGGCGATCTGGCAGAGGCCAAGCGCCATTCTGATCCAATGGCTATCCTGTCGATTTGCCAGCAGTCTGCGTCCAGCGTAAATCTTGGGGAGGTCTGGCCGATGGCGGTGGTCACTTGCGAACTGGTTGAATCAACCGGTAAAGTGATTCGCACCGAAAACGGCGACATCACCTTCAAAGATGCAATGGAAATGATTCTGCGCGAGGAGGAAAAAGCGTGAAGATCTATTTTACTTATAACGCCTGGTGTAAACAGTGGGCGCTGCTCAACAAATTCGATACTGAGATCGCCTGGCACGGGCTGATGCGTCCGATTGAAGGAGGCTATGAAGTCTATGATATTCTGGTCTACCCCCAGGAGGTCACCGGCGGAACCGTCGAAACCGATCAGGTTAAGTATCAGACTTGGCTGATGGACCAGCCGGACGAGGTATTTAACCACATCCGCTACCAGGGGCACAGCCATGTGAACATGATGCCGTATGCCAGTGGGACCGACGAGGCGAATCAGGAGCGGCTCGTTTCCCAATTGCCGCAGGACGGTTTCTATCTGTTCATGATCTGGAACAAGCAAGGGTACTACACGGCCACACTGTACGACCACGGCATGGTGTACGATGAGCGCCAGATCAAACTCTCGACCGAAAATCCTTATGCCGGTTTTGTCGAGCAAGCGCGGTCGCTGCTGACGGAAAAAGTATACAAAGTGAAGGAGGTATACCATGAACTTGAACAAAAGCCGTGACGTATTCGATCCTGGCAAGGTTCAGGAAACGATCCACATTGTGGGTTGCGGTTCCGTTGGCTCGACCGTTGCGGAGCTGCTGGCACGATACGGTTTGCGCAAGTTTATCTTGTGGGACATGGACACAGTGGAGTCTAAGAACATCGTAAATCAGATCTACACAGAGCGCGACGTTGGGCGTCCCAAGGTGGAAGCCTTGCGCGACATTCTGTCCGACATCAACCCGGCCATCAAGGATTCCTGTCTGCTAAAGCCGGATGGGTGGAACGGCCACAATTTGTCCGGCTATGTCTTCCTGGCGGTAGACAACATTGAAGTGCGCAAGGAGATCGTCAAGCGGAATCAGTACAACCCCATGGTGAAAGCCATGTTCGATGTGCGGACGGCTCTGTACGATGCCCAGCTTTATGCCGCAGACTGGAAAAAGGCAGCGGACAAAAAGAATTTCCTGGCAACCATGGACTTTACCCACGACGAAGCCACTGCTGAGGTCCCTCGCTCTGCCTGCGGAGAAATCCTTGGGGTCGCTCCCACGGTCCGGGCAGCGGCGCTGTTTACCGTGACGAACTTCCACCGTTTTGTCAGGGAGGGCGTCCTGATGCGCACGATCCTTGTGAATCCGTTCCATCTGGAAGGAGAAGGGGCGGTGGTCGCCATGTAACATCGAAAGATACAAAATACACTTTGCAAGTTTAATTATTTTTTTTGTTTGATGTATAGGTTGCTAATGCAACTGCTCTCAGGTGATATTCGAGAGTAAGTATTTGATAAAGAATGAGAATTCAGGCACCAGAGGAGGGCCTGGCAGCTGTCCGGCGAAGGTGACTCGGGTCGGGTTAATCCGGCAGGGTCTCCAAGACCAAAAAGAGAACTCTAACAAAGAAAATCTCACTAATGATTCAGAAGTGCGGCAAGCTGGACGACATCTTCGGGTGTTGCGACCAAGGTGATGCAATGACGTTGAAGCGACAAGGTCCGGACAACAGATCAGAAACAGAATTCAAGATCAAACAAAAAACTAAGCGAAAGGAGACAGCATCATGGTCTATATTACATATAACTCGCCGGAGCGTTACCGGCAAATGACCTTCGAGGAAATGATGATGGGTGATGCCTTCCCCATCGAATCCCTGCGCAGCGGCGGAAAGGGCGCAACCCACACAGTGGTAGTCGATAAAGTGCCCCGCCGCATTATAAAGATCACCGATGTAAGCAAGATGATTTATGACATGGCGGCTTTCAACCATAGGTATAGTGAACTTATGACGGTCTCGCCTCGCAGCGAGCTGTACGACCATTTCGAGATTCCAAAGAAAACCGGCGGCCTGCGCCCTATCGACGCGCCCTGCCCGGAACTGAAGAAGGCGCTGGCTGAACTCAAGGAACTCTGGTCCGGCTGGATGTTTGCCGACCATCATACCTGCGCCTTCGCCTATATCAACCAGCGCAGCGTCTATGAAGTTGCAGCTAAACATCAGCGTTTCAATGCCTGGTGGTTCGCCAGCTTCGATTTCCACGGTTTCTTCCCCAGCACCACGCCGGAGTTCGTGCTCTCGCAGCTCTCCATGATCTATCCGTTCAACTTGGTGCTGGCCTATCCGACTGGCCGCCGTGAATTTGAAAAGGCGCTGGACCTCTGTTTCCTGAACGGCGGGCTGCCCCAGGGCACGCCCATCTCCCCCTTCATCACCAATGTTATGATGATCCCCTTTGATCACAAGCTGGCGCGGCTGTTGAATAAGTTTGACAGCGGCAAGAAAAACGCCAACGGCAACCCCATCACTGACCGCATCTGCTACACTCGCTATGCCGACGACATCGACATCTCCTGCAAAGTCATGTTCAACTACAAGCGGGTCGAGCGCGAGATCGTTCGGCTGCTCCAGGAAATGAACGCGCCCTTCACCCTGAACGAAAAGAAGACCAAGTTCAACTCCCGCGCCGGGCGCAACTGGATCCTCGGCGTCATGCTCAACAAGGACAATAACATCACGATCGGTTACCGCAAGAACAAGATCTTCAAAGCGATGTTGGATTCCTACTGTAAGGACCGTGCCAAGGGAACGAAGTGGAGCCTGGAAGACCTGCAGAAGCTGCGTGGCAATATCTCCTGGTACAAGAGCGTGGAGCCCAGCACGGTCGAGTACATTCTCGCCAAGTACGGCGGCAAGTACGGAGTAAACATTCTGGAGTCGATCTCCGAAGACATGAAACCAAAAGAGGGTTGACCCTCAAACAAACCCGTTCGGGTTACCGCCAGACGTTTCAGCGATGAACGTCTGTACGGCGTTGTGGTGAGCGCCGCAGTCATTTTTCTTTCTTTTCTGACAGGCATTTCAGTGTATCTGGAATGTCTGGCGGTGATCCGAACACAAAACTACAAAGCAAAGCATTGTTGCAAGCGCAACGCTCTCTGGTGAAATCCGAGAGTATGAATTTGACAGGGAAACCAGAGTCACCTCCGGAGATGTCGAGTCCGGCGAGAGAGAGCTGGAGCGAGACTGGTGGGTGTCAGAGTCACCAGTGCAAAAAAAAAAAAACCGGGGGTTGGAGACGACGGAATCCTTGGTGAAACAGTGGGAAGATGGACTGGAAAGAGTTCAAATCAACTCTGCCAAGAAAAATGCTAAAATTCAGACAGCTCAAACAAAGCTTCAGAACTTGAGGCACAACCCAACCAACAGTCCTTTTAGTTTGCTTTGTAGTTTTCATTTCGAGATGTAGCGCAGTTGGTAGCGCGCCTGGTTTGGGACCAGGAAGCCGAGGGTTCGAGCCCCTCCATCTCGATTCCATGGGACGTTAGCCCAGTTGGAAAGGGCGTCCAGCTCATAACTGGAAATACGCGGGTTCGAGCCCTGCACGTCCCACCAGTTCCACAACATAATAAGGAGGATAACTATGTGGATAAAAAGAGTCTATGAATACTCCACGGATGATTTTTGCCCTGGAGACATCATTGAGTTCAGCCTTACAGACGGAGAAGCGGTCGAGGCCCTGGCTGTAAAGTCTAACCTGCATGGCACGCTCTTTTGCTTGCGTGATTGCCTTAAAACTTCCTACCAAATGAATGATCGTAATACGAATGAAGGTGGTTACGCAAGTAGTGTGCTTAGGAAGCGGCTGAACTCTGAAATTCTTAGCCGATTTCCAAACGACATCAGAGAAAGAATGGTTCCGTTTGAAAACGGAGACTTTTTACGCTTGCCTACCGAGGAAGAAATCTTCGGAAGAAATGAATACGGCGAACCCGCAGGAACTGGTTTTCGTCAGTGGGAACCTATGGCGTTACGGCATAACCGGATTGCTTTAAAGGGGAAAGACGGCAGCACGACTTGGTACTGGCTCCAGAATAAGCGAAAGAATTCTTCGTATTACTTCTGCGTCGCCCACTTCGACGGCTCGCCGTCCGACAACGACGCCGGGTGCTCGGGCGGCGTGCGCCCCGCTTTCTATATCTGTTAATCTGAAATCCCTCCCCCTTGTGGGGAGGGATGAAAAAGGAGAACTTGTATGTCAGTAGTAAAATCCAAAAGAAAACCTTCTTCTTTTGAAGTATTTCATCACCTTGCCAAATTACGCAAGGACATAACTGATTTGCTTCTCCGTGATTTTGGATACAACCGGGAAAAATTCGACAATTCTCTCGAACGCCGTTTCGGGAGTAAGCCCCGTGAAGAATTGACTGATCTTGAAAAACTGCAATATGATCGGCAGAAAGCACGGCAACAGGCATTTCACAAATGGTTCATCGAAGATGAGCGTAAGGTCGTAACTGAATGCCTTCGCTCCATTGGTGAACATGTTTATACCGCAAACAGTATCTATCCTGCCTATCAGGAAGAGCTTGTTGAACGCCGGTTACATCAGGATCTTGCTATTGGTCAGTGCTACCGTCTTGTGCAGGAACTTCAGTATGCAATCGAGACCTTGCCCGTAGACGTAAACACTTATCTTCGCTTCGGACAGGATATCCAGAAAGAGATAGATCTGATCAAGGGTTGGAGAAAAGCTGACAACAAGTTCAAAAACCTGATTAAACAGGGTGATCTCTGATTCTTCGTATTACTTCTGCGTCGCCAACAACGACGGCTCGCCGAACTACAACAACGCCGGGTACTCGAACGGCGTGCGCCCCGATTTCGATGCTGCAATTCAACAGGATCTTTCCGTTTTGCAGCAAAGAAAGGAGAGATCATCCTTCCTTATGGTAAATACAAATCACGACACCACTTCTTACGAGAATTGTGGTTATCAGCGTGATATTTCTGATGGCAATGCGTTGTATGACGCTTATATAAAGTCCAAAAAGGGATGTGATTGGAAACCTCAAATCCAAAAATTTGAGATGACCTATTTACTATCCCTGGCAAAGATTCAACGCAATCTGCAAAATGGAGATTACAGGTTCAGTCCAGGAACAAACTTCATCCTCCGTGAACGTGGAAAAACGAGGTATGTGACTGGGGATGTGATCCAGGATCGAGTTGTAAAACATGTCCTGTGTGACGAGGTTCTTATTCCTTCGATCCGGCGCTATTTGATCCATGATAATGGTGCCAGCCTGGAAGGCAAGGGCCTATCTTTTACCCGGCGCAGGCTGGAGACTCACTTGCACCGCTATTTTAATCGCCACCATACCAATGACGGGTATGTTTTGCTGATGGATTTTTCAAAATATTATGATAATATCCAGCACGATATTCTGATTCGGCTGTTTGACAGATATGTCGAAGATGAGAAATCACGTCGGCTTCTTCGTCAGGCGGTCGATATGTCAAAAGTTGATGTTTCCTATTTGACAGATGAAGAGTATGAACAGTGTAAGGACAGCCTCTTTTGCTCCATAGAACATTCCAAGGTTCCACGAAATTTGCTGACTGGTGAAAAACACCTACACAAACACCTTAACATAGGCGACCAGGTGTCTCAGGGTGCCGGTATCGCCTATCGTATCCCGATCGACAATTATATCAAAATTGTAAAAGGTGTGGAGTTTTACGGCGCTTACATGGATGACAGCTATGTGATCCACCAAAGCTATGATTTTCTGGAAGAAGTACTGTCCGAAGTAATTGAAATTGCTAAAGAGCATGGCATCATCATTAACCGAAAGAAAACTCGGATCTGTAAATTGTCCGACAAATGGCGGTTTCTTCAGGTGCAGTATTCTTTAACAGATACCGGGCGCGTAATACACAAGATCCACCCTAAGCGTATTACGGCGATGCGACGGAAATTGAAGAAGTTGGCCGGACGGTTATCACAAAACGATTTTACAAATCTGTATCGTTCCTGGTTTTCTGGCTGTGAACGTCTTATGAGTAGGCAGCAAAAGCAGAACATGCAGGAATTGTTTGACTCCCTTTTGAAAGAACACTATATAAAGTGATCTTACTTGTTCAGGCGGGCGTGTTTCACACCGTCTGAATGGTATGCCAAATTAGCTCAGCTGGCAGAGCGGAGGTTTCGTAATCCGCAGGTCATCAGTTCGACTCTGATATTTGGCTCCATTTCTTTTTATCGTTTCAAAGTTTACATTCTCAGTTGAAAGGAGAGTATTATGGACAACGCTTATCTTCTCACCAGCAAAGATAATCCTGATGGTTATATGTCCCCGGAGGATAGCCTGCTGGATGGCTTCACGATGAAACAGGTTATGGATGCCGTGACCTGCGGTGAACCGACTATCAGCCCGGACTCTGTGCGCAAAGTGTTCAACGATATGCTGAAGGTTCAGGTGCAGGACGCCCGCGCCATTCTGGAAGCCAACATGGATACGATCATCGACAGCATCAAGCGCCAGCGCGGCGAAGATGATGATCCCTCCTACGATCCTGACTGGGCCGATAAGGCTGATTGCCTCGCCAACGATATCTACAAACTGCTCATCAAGTATGATCTCTGGGTTGATGTGAGTATCTACTACAACGGCAAGCGGATGTCCTGCATGTATACCGACGAAAACGGCAAGACACGCTACGACTACAACGGCCAACCCCATATTGAGGACGGCTATGACCCGCGCGACTACTTCCACTATGTACGGCGGCCCAACATCCTCAGTATGAGTTTTGAGTCTGACCTGTATGACGTGATCAACTACAGTGAAAATCCTAAGTTTATGCGGGAGTTTAACCGGCTGCTCGACAGCTACGGGCTCTACTATGAACTCGGCAACGCTTGGAATCTGACCGTTACTGAAAAGTGAGGGATGCGCTATGAAAGACAAAGCATATTGGCGGCTGTCTGACGACGGCAAAAGATGGCACCTCTACTATGAGCCGGACGATACCTATATTGCCACGTTGGAATTCGACGGAAGGAATTTCTGGTATAACTGCCGGGTCGAAGGTACGGCGCACTACCACGAAAAAGCGGTAGGAATCGAACCTGATGAAGCCAGGCGTTATGTTCAGAACGTAGTCTTTGGCCTTCTTGTGAAAGCGTCGGGGGAGCTTGCCGAGCGCATTGACGACATCACCTCGCGGCTTCGCGCTATTTACCTTATGGATGAAAGGGATGATAACCATGGCCGGGATTGACCACACCTGCCTCTACTGGATCGACGGCAAACCGTCCAATTACGATGATGTCAAGGAAGCCCTTGAAGAGTACGGTCTCTACTGGACGCGGGATGGCGTGGTGTACAGCAAAGACAAGGAAAACGTTGTAAGCACCGCCACCTCGTATGACCCGGACAGCCTTGTGTACCGTGAGCGTTACCTCTTCTTTAAAAAGCTGTGGGACCTCTACCCACCCAAGTTTATCCGGGGTGCCTACTCCGGCACCCTTCGCTTCCTGAACAACATCCTCACCCGCCTGTTCCCTGCCTACAAAGATTATGATCGGGTGTATACAGACCGCAAGTTTAAGCGAGCCGAAGCGTTCATCCAGACCGAGCACCAAGGCAATTTGAATATCTCATTTGTAACGATCCGCAATCATGGCATCGTGATCCTGGGCGGATACGGACACTTCATCAATCCTTACACCCACTTTATGGACCGGGGCTACGGTGATGAGTTTGAGCGCAAGATGCACGAGGAAGCCTACGACTGGTGCCTGGAGCAGCTGCGGACCATGCTGTTCTTCCTGTTCTACAAAGGGTGGAAGACCGACGAATACAACCAGTACCAGGGAAGCAACGGCCTGTACTATGTGGACCTGGATGACCTGATCCGAGACACCACCGACTATCGGATCTTCTCCGGCACCTGGCACGAATACCACAACATCAACACAGGAGAGTAAACACTATGAAAGAAAATGACATGCGCACCGCAATTGACCTGATCAACGACTACTTCTTCCGCGAGTTTGGCTTTGATATGGAGCTGGACGAAGATTCCTTCCTCGGCAATATCAGCCTGCTCTACACCTTCCTGTCTGCGGATAATCACCCTGAACTTCCCTGCGACAGCAGCGATGGCGAGATTAGCTACCAGGTCTTTGTGGACCTTATCCATCCCGCCATCCGTTATGAGATCAATGACGGCACGCTTCTTGCACAGCGGCGCTATGATTCGCTGGCTGAACTGATCGAAAACGAACTGCGTGACCTCAGCTTTGAAAATCTCTACGAAGTCCCGGAGGTGAACAACTTTGTACAAGCGTAAGACGCGCGACTGGTGGGGCCTCTACTATGATTACGGCTATGGCGACGGGCCCGAATTGCTGTCGGCCTGTTATTCCTACAAGGAAGCCATCGAAGATCGCAAAGCCTACATCAAAAACGAGGGTATCGTACCTCGTATCAAGAAACACCGGGAACGAATCGAGGAGGGTGTAGACCAGAATGAGCCGCAGATATGAAATGGATGACCAGCGCGTAGGAGATCTGCTCATTGTTATGGAGCAACAGCGGCAGTTGGACGAACTTGCTCAGGAAATGAATGCGGTTGCGTATCGCCCTGATTACCATGGCCGGACAGGAGATCCTAACACAATTCTTTTCTACACCAAAGAGGATGACGAACGAAACCGAGAACTGGAACGCAGCGGCGAGATCATTACCCGTTCTCAGTTCGATGATATGAAGTGGCATCGGATGGACACTTCTGGTCTGAAAGACAGGGTCGAGCGCCCCTACTTCTTCGTATTCCAGAACGATGACATCAACGGTCAGTACGATGTTCGCTATGCAAACCATGGCAGGTTTGATCTGTACAAACTCGGCGGCATGGACGACCTGTTGAATGCGATCCGGGAGGCACATCAGGAATACATCGAGAAAAAGGGGTGAAATAAGTGACTTACTACAGAATCGACCACGCGATCGAAGAATTTGCGAACGATCTTGCCGACCATTTCAAGAATGAGGCCGAATCTTGGAACACTCAGAAGGAGTTCTACGAAGACACGCCCGCCGGAAAGGAGAAGGCGTTTGATGATCAATACTATGACTGGCGCGATCGGCTGGTCATCTATACGAGCGATGTGCTTGACCTTGTAGAAGGTCACGGCGTGGCGGTCTTGGTGCTACTGACTTATGACTGGAATCCGAACGAAGGGTTTCTCCTTGGCGACCAGAACACCTCCGAACGCCTGACCCGCTACCTGGATAGTGCCATTGATACTCTTTACGGCAGCAACATCCACGGCTTCCGCGATAAGCTGCACAACATTTTCTTCAGGGAGGAGGATAACGACGACGATGAAAACTGATCAGGTCGAGATCTATTACTACCGCACCTTTGAGTACAACCTCGCCCGATTCCTGACTGTGATGGAAGGTGAACTGCGGGCCATGGGAGCCACCATGGTACAGGTCTCTCCGTTCAAAAACAAACTGCACTCTCCTAAGCCGCGCTACATATGTAACCTGGACGTAAGCCAGCGGATCAATCGGTTCTCTCAATACTCCGCCATTATTCTGCCCTATTGTGGGGATGAGATCAGGGACCTGCTCCAGGTAGATAACGCGCCGCAATGTGTAACCCATCTGACAAGATCGACTTCGTTCTTGGTCCGTACTGTTACACCTTCTTGTTCAGCACCGTCCACCTGTTCTGTTATAGAAAGGTGCCGGTCAAAAATAGACAGATCTGGGACGCCTATTGCAAGGATGCAAACGGCATGGTGAGCCACAATCTGCTGTACAGTTCCTATCAGGTCGGCCTGAACGACCTCAAGTCCGCTGCATCTGAAACAATCAAGCGCCTGGTCAGGGTTGACCCTTGCGACGAATACTTGACCGAGAACGTCGAGGTCCCGAACCGCTATGATGGTGGGACCCACTATGAGAACGTTCCGTGTATGTTGTACGTTCACAAACTTTGATCACTTGCCGCCTCCGGGCGGCCCCATGCTCACATGGCGGAATGGCAGACGCGCTTGACTTAGGATCAAGTGCCCTTGGCGTGCAGGTTCGAATCCTGTTGTGAGCACCATATTCGTTTGTCACCACAAGCACACAGAAAAGGAGTGAAAACATGGAAGATATGTGGAATACGATTGATTACTGCGCCTTGGTCCAGCAGAAACAGCTCATCTCGGAACTCACCGATGAAGCCTATGAACAGGGCTATGATAGATTGGGCGATTACCTGGACGGCGTGTTTCGTCTGCTGGAATTTGTCGAAGACGCGGCTGACGATATGTATCCTGGCATTATCAAAGAAGCCCGCGAAGATGCAGGCTATCCCTGTGACGGTATCTTAGCAAAGCTGCGCGGGTCCGATCAGTAAAGAGTGAGGTGTTGGTTTATGGTTGTCTATATGATCGTATCGAAGCCCCCCTATGAGCTTCCTATTCAAACGTTTGACAGCTTAACTGATATGGCAAATGCCGCCGGACTGAAACCAAATCATATCAGCAGCATCATGAGCAGATCCAGAAAGTCAGGCAGCTTCTGCCGCTATGTCCGCGTGGATATTGGTAGCCTGGACGACGATACATATAAAGGAGGCCGCAATGGTCAAACAGTATAAAATCGAAACCTTCACTGATGTGCAGGTCCTGCATGAGCAGGCAAAGGAGTGCATCGAATCCGTTACCGTGTATGACAAGAGCCATTCCTGTGCCAACGGCAAGAGCATCCTTGGGCTGATGACCCTGTCCTATGTGGATCCGGTGTCCGTTGAATGTGAACTCGAAAGTTTCTTCCAGCGTCTGCCGCTGAACGAAGTGAGCACTGAAAAGGAGAATTGAATTATGACTACGATCAAGCGCACCATAATGGTCCCCAGCACTGAAACCCTGAATGGCTATTACCTCAAGGACAAGGGTGGTAAGCGCCATTTCCTGAGCGTCGAACATGACGATGTTGTCGATTCTCCGCGCACCAGTATGGATAATCTGTCTCACATGGTCTGCTGGCATCGGCGGTATGATCTCGGAGACAAGCATTCGTTTGCCGATACGGATGAACTCACCGACTGGCTCAAAGAACAGGAAGACCAAGGTGATAAAGTATTCTGCCGCCCCCTGTTCCTGCTCGACCACAGCGGCCTCTCCATATCCACCCATGACTTCAATGATCGTTGGGACAGCGGCTGTGTCGGCGCGGTGTACGTCCTCAAGTTCGAACTCGAAAAGGCAGGCTTCACCTTCAAGGACAACTGGGAGAATGTTGCCAAAGGGATCATCGAGGATGAGGTCGAGATGTATGACCAGTACCTGCGCGGCGATGTGTGGGGCTTCCGTCTGTTTGAGATCGACGGCGATGACTGGGAGGAGGTCGATTCCTGCTGGGGCTTCTATGGCAATGACCCCCGCCTGAACGGCATGTTGGATAACCTTGGAGATCTGGAGGTGATCCCTGATGAAGAAGTTTAAGATCCCTGTGACCTGGGAAATGTCTGGTTTCGTTGAGGTCGAGGCTGAGTCCCTGGAAGATGCAGTAGAGCGGTTCGACAATGGATACGGCGATATGTGCGGACTTCCTAAAAACGGTGAATATATTGAGGAAAGTTTCCGCCGCTCCTGTGACGACCTGCCGGTTCAGGATGTTTTGAATATCTATGAAGACTATCAGTAACAGGAGGTGTATAGCATGAACGACATCTACGACTACGGCAATGAGTACCATGGGATCTACGCTAAGCGAAACCCGGATTTCAGTTACACTTTGGCCCGCGACCCATCCGCAGAGGTCACGCGGGATACATCCCTTCCCTTTGATCTGCTGAACTCTACGCTGGATTTCGTGATTGCAAGCAACGATTACTGTGTCAACAATTACGAGATGGCGTTCGACCTGTATGATTGCTATACCGGCAGGCTGTACCGCGTTACTTTTACCGACTGCGAAGATTACATGAATGGAAAGATTGTCACGCTGTACGGTCATGTTCCTGACGAAGATGAACAGGAAGCCATGATAGGGTTTGACCGCGACCAATTCCCAGACCGCGAGTTCTTCCGGATCGTGTCTTGAGGTGGTGCGTATGCTGCAGTTTGTTCTGGTTTTGGTGGGAGCGCCGCTGCTCCTTTATCTTATGTGGAAGGCGATACTTGTAATCATTTACTTGCTGATCGCGTCCACCCTTAATAACGAAGGCAAAGGGGATAAAGAAAATGTTAATTGAGAAAACCGATGTCGTAAAGGCCCTGAAATCACTGAATGAAAAGGCCGATACACCCGAGGAATTTACTCTGCTGGAAGTCCTGTCAAAGATCCTCGATCACAGCGACTCCTTGTATAATTACATGGATCTTACCGATGAATTGACGTATATGGCAAATTCGGCATGGGTCGGCACTGAGGATGTGCTGGAACAGGTTGAGCAGTATTACAATGACGAGGAGGTATTCGAGGACAATGACAAACGCAGGTCTATCTGTGAAGAGATCTCCCACAGAATTGATTGGGAGGACTTTGTCTTCGAGTTAAATCGTAAGGGCAGTGACATGATTTGTCAGGCCATTGATGACTGGCTGTACAATAAGGAGGGAAAGTGATGTTCTACTATCTGAAGATGTATTCCTACGACGCCGATCGCCCTGTGGTTGGTCCGTTCAAGGACGCATCTGCATGTTTCGACGCAATGCAGAAAGAAGGCGACGCTATCTATGAACAGGTACGGCGTGCGGGGGTAGGTTACCTTTGCAGCATTGACAGCGATCCGGTCCTTGGAATGGTCACTGTGACCGACGATGTGGCCGGTAGCATCCCGGATAAAACCATGCTGGCGATGTTTCAAATGGATGAGGGTGCGTGATGGTATACAACAACCATCTTCCCTGCCAACCAGAGAGGATTCGCTACTATGCCAGAGTTGGTAAATTAAGAGCTAAATAAGGGGGGGGTGGATTATATGGCCGGTGCTTTTTCTTTTCTGCTCGGCTTGTTCAGCCTGGGCGCTGCCGCAGGAATCAAGGCGGTGCAGAACGGAGCAACCAATGAACTGCTCGACTATCACACGGAGCTGTATTCCTATCGACCGAACCAGCAAGAGCGGGCAGTCTATGAAAAGTGGCGTCTGGAAAAGTACAACCCCAAGCGCAAGGAATGGATGTATAAAGTTCCCGGGTATGAACACGATCACTTTGAAAGCCGCATACACTGGTGGGAGCATATCTATGAGGACGAGGGTGTGCCGGTGGACCGGCGGTATCTTCTTATTATCAGCGGTATGGCTCATCGCATGTTTCTGACCAAAGCCCATGAACTGAAAAAGGAGTGGTAACTGATGAATCGTAAAAAGCGCCAGACCCTTGTTTCTTCCATCGTAGCCATCCAATCCGGGGTAGAGTGCGTTCAGCAAGCCGCACAACTGGTGGACGATGTACTGGATGACGAGCGCGAGTGCTACGACAATTTGCCGGAGGGTTTTCAGGAATCTGATCGCGGGTGTTCCATCTCAAACGCAATTGACCAACTGGAAGAAGCGTCTGATAATTTGCACGAGGTTCTGTCCTTATTGGATGAAGTTCAGACAAATTTAGATGAAGCATCGTCGTCCTGATAAACTCCAAGACCAAGCAGCCAGTCCGCCGAGCATCCAAGCGTTTTACAGAGGACGCAAATTGCTTCACACCCAGGAAGGGATTTCCCCTTCTCCCATTCCTGCACTGCACGAATACTGAATTTGCATTTACGAGACAATGCAGACTGACTCATCTGCAACCCTATTCTTCTTTCTTTGATTCTGTCTCCAACACATTTCATTTTTTTCCTCCTCGACGAAAAATTATGTTACTTGACTGCATTTGGCAGGCGTTCTATAATCTATATCACAACCTTTAGTTGTGTTTTGGTTGTTATTTGGTTGTTGTGTTGGCTCTATTATAACATATCCTATGTCCAATAGTAGGTACTATAATCAGGAGGATTTGTATAAAAATGGAAAAATTCCTTACCATGCATGAGCTTTATGCTCTTATCTCCGGCTATCGTGATCTACTAGTCTACAATATCCTTCCATGCGGTTCGATTCTTGCCGCTCATTTCCCAACAGACCATATCCACATGAACGACAAATTTGGTGTAACCACTATGCTGATCCAGTCCGGCGGCGACATCTTTTATCTGAAAGAACCTCCGCATGATTCTGGCACAGACCATCGGTTTCGCTGCCTTGTTGCAAATGATAGCTCTGACTGTAAATTAGAGTTGTTTAATGGTGAAACTCCGATCACCTTATGTTTGCGCCAATAAAGATTTTCCGAAAAAATTTTCATTCAATGTTGATGTTCTTAGAAATCACATGGTATAATAAGCTCACAAAACAAGAAAACGATACATCGTTTTGGAAGGAGGGTTGATAAATGTCCGATTCCTGTGATCGTGGATTTGATGTGCCACATTTTGGAGAAATACGTATAGGGTATGTTGAAGGTCCCCCAGGCCCTACACATCGTTATGTTGGTATACATCCTTATCTGGTAGTATCCAATAACGTATATAATAAATTCAGCGGCCAGTGCGAAGTGATTCCCTTTACCACAAAGCGTTTTGGTAAAAAGAATCCAGTTCATGTGGATTTCTCTGTCGGCGAAGTTGCCGGCCTTGATCATAATTCTACGCTCGTAACGGAATCTCGTGACATTCTTCGCAATGATCAGCTAGGCCCGCCAATCGGTGCCTTTACCAAGTCAAACTGGATCAAGGCCGCCCCGGCAATCCTGATACAAAATCCGATTCCGGGATTTATCTTATCGGACGGATTTATACCTTCGACAGAAGCCGACGCTTGAATTTACCCGCCTTACATAGTAAAATGATATTAACTATGGAAAGGTGGTATACGAATGTCTCAATCTGTCACTACCAATTTCTCAGAAAACGTTCAGGCATATATCCAGTTCATTGAGGACGGGAATCTGAAAAATGCACGTCGCCGCCTTGCTGTCATGAAGAATCTCGGTAAATATGAAAATCAAGTTGGCGTAGAATTCATTTCTTTTACCCTGTCACAAATGCAGGACTTTCATTCCAAATATGTGGTACGTTTGAATACTTCAGAAGGCACGTTTTATCTTTCTACGCTCAATGATTTTCTTGTGTGGCTTTTGGATCGCGGATCAATCACCCCGGTTCAATTCACAGAACACCCTCTGTACAGCATTGTTCCAAAATCCAGTTTCGATAAAAAAATCATGTCGAACACGACAAGTCATGAGCTGGCAAAGCAGGTGTCCCTATCGTTTGCTTTCAACTCTATGCTGTTTTCTCCTGCAGATCTGAAAGCATACTGTGAAACATTTTTCAGCGCTAATACTTCCCGAATGGAAAGGGCTATTTACTGCCTTGTTTGGAACGGCGTTCCCATGCAATCCATAAAGACAATACGCAGAGATATGGTGGATGAAAACGCAAAGTCCGTTTCCTACTGCAACTCTGACGGCGAGATCATAACAACTTCCATTGCAGACGACTATAGTATGTCGTCAATATTAGACGCTTCTCACAGCGATGGCTGTCAGAAGGTAGGCAAGGGCGGAAGGTTATATTTCGTACCTTATCAAGATGAGTTTTCTGAGTATTTGATTAGACCTCTTCAATGTGGGCGTTCCGAAATTGAAGATCCCGAAAATCGGTTGCGCGGTATTTTCATGCACATTTCTTCCAAGATCCGAAAAGTGCAAAGTACGCTGCTGCCAAATCATCCCTACAAGAATCGTTCCGTTAATCTCCAATCCACTTATAACTGCGGGCGTTATTACCGTTTCTGGCTTGAATTCAACGGGTCTGCCGAGGAGGAAAAGGAAGCGCTCGACAGGTTTTGGGGTTATGGAATGCAAAGCTATCTGATCTGGAAAAGTGCCATGCAACTTGACCAGTTCTAATAAAGCGGGGGCGCAACACCCCCGCAAATCGTCACCATTTACAAAGTTTATAATCTTAGTTTTATTTTAAGGAGGAACTAATATGACCACCGAAACCATGACCATCCATCGCGCATTGGTGGAACTCAAAACCATCGGCAAGCGAATCGACGACACGATCTACAGCGCCAAGTTCTGTGCTGCTGTAAAGCATGGGGCAAAACTCGTCGAGGGGCGACCCGTGGATGTATACCTTGATGATGCCGTCTCCTCTTATGATAAAGTATCGGACCTGATCGCGCGTTACAATGCCATCAAGTCCGCTGTATCCAAATCGAACGCCGTGACGAACGTGGAGATCGGCGGCAAGGTCTACACCGTGGCAGAAGCCATCGCCATGAAACAGCACGGTATGGAGTTCTGGATCTCCCTGCGCGATACGATCAAGGAGCAGCTCAACGATGCCACGGTACAGATCCAGCAGAACAATGCGCGGCTGGATAGCCAGGCAGATGATTTCATCTCCAATGTATATGGTGGCAAAGAGGCCGCCAACGGCATTGGCCCAGCCGCCATCGATCAGGCCCGTAAAAGTTATATTGAATCACGCCAGTATGAGCTCGTGGATGGCCTTGGCTCCAAGAAGGGCTCTTCCGCACAGGATACTGTGAAGAAGCTGGACGACATGATCAGCTCCTTTGAAAACGAGGCCGACTCCGTTCTCTCTGTGTCCAACGCCGTTACCACGATCGAGGTCAGTTACTGATCTTATATAGATAAACATTTGCCTGCACGCTGAAAGCGATCAACTACAGCCGCCCCGCCCAACGGACCGTCATGGCGCGGCTTCTATAAACTGTTCGGTCCCCTTATGTAAATTATAAAAGAAGACGCTTAGACTGATGATCTGATGCTTCATTCTTCTTGGGAAGAATTTGAACGAAAAGAATAAAGTTTACGGCTCAACTCATAAGGCGCATCGCTCAAAGTTAAACGGACTTTTCAGCGTTCAACCACTACCGTTTAAACTGCAACGTTTTACAAAATCCCCGGTCAAAGGTCATCCGCTTGGCTTTGTAGGCGGTTCACTCCCCTCGGGGCTGGCGTGTGGGCAACATGCGCGACGGTTCGCATGTCAAATATAAGCCGTCATTTATAAGGCTCTTCCAGACCGGCTGGGCATCAGGTTCAATCCCTGAAAGAGCCATGATGGGTTGACAAAAAACAGCCCGGCGAGAACCGGGCTGCTCCACTGGCGTCAGTTAAGCAAATGTTCCATGACCCAGAGCACGGCGCTCAGGATCGTTAGTACGTTTGCCACTTCAGCCAGAAACGCACAGAGACGATTCCTGATAGAAACCACCATCCCTTCCCGCAATATTTGATGCGTTGTTGGCGCATCGTGCAAAATTGAGGATATGGGTTGCGAAAAAGGTATGCGTGAATATTGTATACCTGAGTCAGTGAAGTTGTCAATTTATCACACTAAATGGATCGACAAAACAAAAACAGCCCCACGCTTGTGGTGAAGCGCAGGGCTGGCCGTTACTGAGCGTTGAAGTGCTCAAACAGCGCAAGGATAAATCCTGCCACTGTGATCACATCCGCCGCAACAGATAGGCACGCACTAAGGCGGCTTTCTGGTTTTGACAGAAAAACCACTCCCCTTTCCATAAAAGTTACCTCGCACACAACGGTGTTTCGGTGTCTTGTTGCGGGTAAGAAAATATGAAAAGGGTGTGCAATCACAGTATAACACCAATGCTCTGTTTTGTCGATCCGTTTTTTATATGCGGTATTCGTACAACGGCCAGTATACCAGCCTTCCAAGCTGGGGATGCGGGTTCGACTCCCGTATACCGCTCCAAGAACGAACCGATTCGGAAGATAAATAGCGCGACACGCTGCCTATCTCCAATAAGGAATCCGCTCAGTATGCCTGGCGAAGTTTAAAGTCAGGCAGAATCAACGGAAGGGGCAGCGAAGCAAGGAAAACGCGCAGCTCTCTGGGGATCTCCGGGAGCAGAAGTTTGAAACAAAGACGGGCGCGACGTTAAAAATGCAAAGTATACATTCTGACTTCCGAATCTCTTCGTTCTCTATTATGCCGGCATGGCCGAGTGGTTGATGGCTGCGGTCTTGAAAACCGCCGAGGGGAAGTTCCTCTCCGTGTGTTCGAATCACACTACCGGCGCCAGACTACGGTGCGGAAATCAAATCATATCTATGTATGGTGTTCGCAGCACCGCATCGTGGTTTTTTGTCTCCTCTTTGGGTGCCTGTCCGCAGTGCCATGCGGCAGGCTACTTGCCTGGTTGGCCCAATTGGTAGAGCATCGGTCTTGTAATCCGAAGGTTGCCGGTTCGATCCCGGCACCAGGCCCCATGGCATACCTCCGGGTATGCCTCGCGTCTAATCGGCCTGTAACGGTCGAATCTTCCTGGCGAAGAACAAGCTACCTACATAGTGCGTGATCGTCACGAACCTGGCGTTTCGTACAGAAAGGCAAAGCGCCCTCTGGTGACATCCGAGGGAGTGGGTTTGTGTGGCCCAGCTAATATTATTTTTCGCTTGTTACAAAAAGCGAAAAATGTGTTCGCCAGAACAAAATTAAAGCAGAAAGGGATGATACCGTTGAACGATTCGTTTGCTGAATCCTTGAGCGCGGTGCTCACAGTTTTGCAGTCTGCTAAGAATACATACGCGGCAGTCTGCGACGAAGCCAACCGGCTGGATAGTCTTCAGCAGGACCTGCTCCATAGGCTGGAGATGGAGCCACTCAACGCTGTTCAGATGGTCGGCGTGGCAAAGCAGCTCAAGGAATGTCGTATAGAACGGCGCGTCGTAAAAGACCAGGCGGACCTTCTTGAACCTGTGGTGAACTTTGTGGACACACAGGAAAACAAAAAGGCCATCTCTAATCTTCAGAAGACGCTCGGAGTCGTCCGGCAGCGCACCACAAACAAATCGAATCGCCGCTACTATCCCAGGGTCATGAGTGAAGAGGAGTTCTATGGCAAGAGCAAGAAAGATTGAGGCTCCGTTTTATATTACGATGCACGGCTCGTTGTATAGCCGCGCCCACTACAGGACGAAGCTCTCTATTTCCGACCTGCCGGACGATTACATGATCGCAACGATTGGATCTAGTGTGACCATGGCTGTGCGTGGCTCCGGGGTTGCCGGGCTGCACTACCTTCCAAACCTTACCGAGCCGTCCATGTTCCAGCATGACGCCCTGTATGTGACACACAAAAACAACAAGGCCGGAGCGCCGGATGTAAAGCTGAATGGGAACATGATCCCCATTTTTCTTTTGTATGCCGAGCATTATTCCGACTATGACATTGTCCCCATCTGCGAGCAGATCGAAAACAAGCGGATGTGGTTCCTCAACGCTTTTCCGTTCGAGTATGAAAAAGAGGTCGGCAGCTACGGCAGCATCATGGATTTTTACCGCAAGCTATATGCCGATAAACTGGAAGGGTGAGACTGTTGGCAGAAGACAAATACTACCACCATGTTTCCGACGTTCCTTTGCGCCGCAGCGAACTCGGCTCAATGGATGGTGAGACTATCTGGGTCGAGATCTTACACCCCAAAGCGCAGGAAATAGTCGGAACACAGCATGACTTCGGTATTGTACGGACCGACAAGCACACTGACGAGCTCTTCGTAGAAATGCTGAAGTACAACTACAGCCTGTACCAAATCGGATACGGCGACATTTGGATCGCATACCGGATCGGTCGAAGAAATCAGTGAGAAGGAAGCTCATGAAAACAGAAGAGATTATCAATAACCTACGGGCATGTCAGCGGCTCAGTTGCAAGAAGTGCTCCTACCACAACTCGCCCCTGGACTGCACGATGAAGCTGGCGCGGGATGCAGCAGATGAAATCGAACGTCTATTGAAACTTATTTCAAATGAAAAGGAGGGGCCCAATGACAAAGTGGACTAAGACCATTCCGGCTGTGTTGTTGTGCGAAGCTCTGCTGGCTGTTCTGATGATTGGGTGTAGCAGTAGCGCCAGCGCACAGTGCAACGATAAACCAGAAATAGGGCGTGTTACGTTTAGCTTTATGAATTTTGCAGACGAATTTGGCGGTAGCATTTACTACTGCGATCAAACCGGAGTTCTGTATTTTGCAGATGACCCATACAGAGCCGGGAGCACCACCCTAACCATGTTGTGCAATGCAAACGGTTTGCCAATGACGCTTGACCAACTGAAGTGACCTGGCCTTTTCCGGCCAGGGATATTTCATGGTCATACAAAGTTTACATCCTTAATTGTAACGCATTTCGTGGCACTTCCTATCTATTCCCTTGCGCAAAAAAAACAAACTTTTGGAGGTATTTTGTTTTGAGGACTCTGCTTCTGTTCCGTGGCGCACCCGGCTGCGGAAAATCCACCTATATCAAAGAGCATGGTCTCAGCGACTATGTTTTGTCCGCAGACCAGATCCGTATGCTGTGCGGCTCCCCCATTCAGGGGACTGACGGATACATGGCGATCACTCAGAAAAACGACAAGTATGTTTGGCAGGTCCTGTTCCAGATGCTGGAGACCCGCATGATGCACGGTGATTTTACTGTCATTGATGCGACCAACAGCAAGACGGTGGAGATGAATCGCTATAAGGACCTTGCCAAAAAGTATCGTTACCGCATCTTCATCATTGATATGACCGGCCTCCCCATCGAAGAGTGCAAGCGCCGCAACGCAGGGCGCGACACGATCAGGCGTGTGCCGGAGGCTGTCATTGATAATATGTATGCCCGCTTCGCCACGCAGAAGATCCCCTCTGGCATCAAGGTGCTCAGCCCTGAGACCGCTATGGACGAGATCCAGTTCCACAGCATTGATCTGAACGGGTATGAGCGGATCGTTATGGTGGGTGATGTTCACGGTTGCTATACGGCGCTGTCCTCGGCACTTGATTTTTTTGGCGGCATCCGAAACGACATCTTTTACATTTTCTGCGGTGACTACATTGACCGTGGCATTGAAAACGCTCAGGTCGTTCAGTTCCTTACCTCTATCATGGATCGCCCCAATGTCTGCCTGCTGGAAGGAAACCACGAGCGCTGGCTGTACAACTGGTCACACGATGAGCGCTCTCACAGCGATGTGTTTGAACAGAAGACCCGCCGCGAACTGGAGGAGGCGGGCATCGACAAGAAGCGGGTCCGGCAACTCTACCGCCGGCTGCATCAGTGCGCCTACTTCACCTATGAAACCACGGATGCTTATAGCCCCGATTGGCTCGTCACCCATGGTGGTCTGGCAAACGATCAGGACTACCATTCCACGCTCGGCCTGATCGCCATTCCCACTTACCAGATGATCCATGGTGTTGGTCGCTATCAGGAGTTGGACAAGGTCTCTTTTGCGTGGGGCGTGAAGACCCATCGCGCCAACCAGGTGTTCGGCCACCGCAACATCCAGGAATACCCCATCGATATGGGGCATTATTGCTACGACCTGGAAGGCAAAGTGGAGTTTGGCGGGTCTCTGCGCTTCCTCATTTTGGAGCACGGCAAAGACCCAGCCGGGTATGAGATCAAGAACACTGTGTTCGCCAAGCCGGAGGAAGTCAAGGAGACACCTGTACAGGATAATGATGTAACCGTGCTGGTGGATTCCATGCGCCAGTCTAAGGATGTGCAGGAAAAGTCGTTTGGAAAAATCTCCGCCTTCAACTTCACCCGCAACGCTTTCTATAAGGGGAACTGGAACGCTCTGACCACCAAGGCTCGCGGGCTGTTTATCGCACCGGATGATGGCCGTATCATTGCTCGCGGTTATGAGAAGTTCTTCAAGATCAATGAGCGCGACGAAACCAAGATTGAAAACCTTTCCAGCGTGCTCAAGTTCCCGGTCTCCGCTTACGTAAAGGAAAACGGCTACCTCGGCCTGGTCTCCTACGACCCTTACGCAGACGACCTGTTCTTTGCAACGAAAGGGTCTATCTCCGGCGATATGGTGAACGCCTTCAAAGAGATGCTGCTAGGCCAGCTCCGGTCAACGGGAAAAGACATGTTCGACGATCTGAAACAGTATCTCAAGGAAACAAACCTGACTCTGGCCTTTGAAGTGATCGACCCTGTAAACGATCCGCACATTATCGAGTATGATTCTGCGCACATCGTTCTGTTGGACGCCATCATCAATCAGGTGCAGTTCTCGAAGCTCAGTTATGAAACGCTTGTCATCGTTGCCAACCTGTTCCACTTCCAGGTCAAAGAAAAGGCCGCCGAGTTCGCCAACTGGCAAGAGTTCTATGCCTGGTATGAGGCTGCTTCTGCGCCCGACTATCTGTATCACGACCACCACATTGAGGGCTTTGTGTTTGAGGATTCCGATGGGTACATGGTCAAGCTGAAGACGGCGTACTACAACAATTGGAAGTTCATGCGTTCCGTCGTAGAGTCTGTGCGAAAGTATGGCGCGATCCGCTATACTTCTTCCCTGACCACCAAGGAACAGAACGAGTTTTATGGATTCCTGCGCCAGAAGTACGCTGACGACTCCGACTTTAAAGACCGGTCAAAGCGCTATGACATCATCTCCCTGCGCAAAGAGTTCTTTCGCTCTCGCGCTGACAAATAATTTTTTAGGAGGGCACCAACTTTGTACGTATGCAACTGCTGTAAGAAGATCTTTCCTGAATCCTTTATCGAACCCATGAAACTGACATACCGCTTCCAGTACGGTTCTTCTCATGACGGAGACATGTTCGATATGACTATCTGCCCCGACTGTGCTGACACCGTGGCCGCCGCGATCGAGCAGGTATGCGAGGTCAGCCCCATTGTCGAGGTCGAAGATTACGGCATCGACGAAGAAGCGGAGTTCCCCGACGACGAGGACGATGACGAAGGTGGAACGGGAATTTATTCCTGATTTCTATATATACAAAAAACAAAAGGAGAATTATATGGCACGTAAAACGATCACCTTTACATTTTGCGGTTCGCCGGTCATTCCCAACCGGGGCCTGACTACGGAGGGTAAAACCAAGACCGGGGCCGATTGGGTCCGTATGTCTCTGGGTGTTAAAGCTGGAACGAGCACCGAGTTCGCCGGACTGTATGGTATGGTGCGCGACACCGTACGCACGATGTCCACTGACAACAAGCCTATCGAGTTTGCCTGGGACGACCGCAACGATCCCGATGTGGTGGAACATGTGGCCGGTTATCGCAAGTTCCGCACAAATATCGGCAGCGAGGAGACTCTTTCTTTCGTCACCGAGTATGACTTCATCCGGTACCTGCAGGAAGCTCTTTCCGATTACGAAGGCGACATCGTGGTGCGTGGCACCCTGGACCTGCGCTATGACAACAAGGGCAAGCTGCGGCAGGATTACAACATCAGCAGCGTATGGGCGGCCAACGAAAAGGATGTGCCTGGTCTGATTGCTCGCGCCGACCTTTACTTCAGCGGCAAGTCCATTGACAAGAGCGCCGTGGATGATACGCACCGTATGTATCTCGATTCCTATGTGATGCAGTATGTGAACAAGGATGAGGGCACGATGTTCTTCCCCTTCCCTGTGGTCCTGCTGGCTGACAGTTCGGATGAGACCGCCAAGAAGAAGCTCGCCTATAATCTGACCTGCATCGAGCACAACAAATCTACCATGCAGCACATGCTGTTTGACCTGCAGGTCGTGGATGGCGCCGACGAGATCCCGTTCGATGAAAGCCAGCTCACGCCCATGCAGAAGCAGCAGATCGATCTGGGCATGAAGAAGCTGGACGATTTCCGTCCATCCGGTTCCATTCGCGGCCAGCGTGTCAAAGAGATCCGCATCATCGCCCCCTACTGCTACGGCGAGTTTGCCGACGGCATGGTGGACAGCGGTATCAAGAACTCTGAGTTCGAGGAAATGATCTACTCCCCCGCCGCCGATGTCCCTTCCGAGATGCTGGACAAGGAGCTCACTATGCCCCAGACCAAGGTCCCCGATCCCATCGAAGATGACGAACTGTTCTGATAGGAGGAATGTTTTATGGCGAGAAAATTTGGAAAGAAGAACGAAATCAAACTTGACCCGCTGGCCTACAACCTGTGTCTGATCGGCGAAGGCGGCATAGGTAAAACCACTCTGATCAAACAGTATTGCGAGCGCCTGTCTGGCCCCAATGGATATATTTTCCTCGACTGTGGCAAAGAAGATGGGTCTGATGCGATCAATGGTATCGTATCTGAGCCGGTTTGGGATTGGGAGAAATTCGATGCCGTCACAACCGACATCATTGAGAATCGTTATACTGACTACGCCGATCTGAAGGTGGTTGTCATTGATACGTTTGACGAGCTGATGAACCTTGCCGAGAGCGAGGTGGTCCGTCTCTGGAACCGTGATAACCCTGATAAGCGCACGAAGTCCTTCAAGGCCACCTTTGGCGGCTTCAATGGTCCTACCGATAAGGCGATTGAAATTGTATTTGATCGTCTTTGGGAACTCAAACGGGTTGGCGTTTCCTTTATTACTATTGGTCATACTAAAAAGACGGACAATGTTGACCCCGTCACTGGTGAAACCTACTCCATCCTGTCTACCAATATGGACAAGCGGTATTTCAACGCGATGAAAAACAAGGTCCACTTCCTTGGTGTCTGCTATGTTGACCGTGATATTGTCCAGCAGAAGACCGGGCGCAAGAATGTGGTCACCGGGAAAGAAGAGGTCAAGGGGCGCATCAAAGAAGAAAAGCGCGTGGTTTGTTTCCGCGACGACAATTTTTCTGTTGATTCCAAGTGCCGCTTTGCCGACATTGTTGACCGAGTTCCCCTTGATGTCAATGACTTTGTCCAAGCGATCGAAGATGCCATCCGCAAAGAACACGACAAGGGCGGTGTTCCGTTCGAGGAATCTGTCAAAAAGCAAAAGGCTGAAAGTGAAGCGGCCAAGGCCATCAATGAGCAGCGCATCAAGCAGTTCACGCAGAAGAAGCAGGACGAAGAAGATGAATCTCATCGCGAGGAATACGTTTCTCTGATCGCCGCCAAGTTCTCCTCTGCCGACGCTGAAACAAAAGCCAAGGCCAAAGAGATTCTCGCTGCATCCGGCGCCGCCAAGTTCTCCTCTCCCGATCTGCCCATCGCCGATCTGAAAACCATCGCAGCGCTGTTCGCGTGACAGGTGCCCGCATGGCAAAATCTCATGGATCCAAAGGGCAGAGAGTTCGCTGTGCTGAGACTGGTGAGTACGGTTCGTCCCTTGTCTTTTTTAAAGCCCCGGATGGTCACTACTACAAAGATGAGGGCACCTATAAGTCCCACACCAAACGGGTCGAAACAAGGAAAGAGCTCATGGACGTTATCGCCCACCACCTGGGTTATACCCCCGGCATGGTATTTCCAACGATCGTCACAAAATACTTGAAGGACCTGTCCTTTTATGGGGATGATGTCATCCTGGAAACCTTCAAACGGTATTGCGGCGACGTGGATCTTGCCATGCGCACGAAAAAGTTTGACAGCGACCAACAGCGTTCCGCCTATATGATGGGCATTATTCGCGGCCACATCAACGATGTCTACAAGGACATAGAAAGGATGAAGGGGGCACAGGAACGCCGCCCCACACAGGAGGTCGTCTCCCCTTCCGACATTGTCTCTATCGGAACATCGCCGCACAAGCATAAGGACATAAGCAGTTTTCTCGATGATGAATGAAAGGGATGGTTCGTATAGAGCTGAAAGAATGTCTGGATAAAATCAACGCAGGACGTGAACAGATCGAAGCCCCTTTTGTGTTCTGTCTTTGGAAAGAGCCTGACCTTTACGGCGACTACGATAAGATCAATATCGGAAAAGATGAAACGCTGCAAACAAAGGACGCTCTTTTCTACTTCTACCTGGGTCGGGCACTCTATGAGCAGGGCTACCGCACCTTCGATAACATCACGGTGAACACCTATCTCAAGGACAAGAACGAGACCCGCAAGCAGTTTGATTCTTACGGCGGCTACTCGGAAGTCGAAGCGCTCAAGGCGCTGGTGGACCCGGAGAACGTGGAGGCTTACTTCGATAAGATCATCAAGCTGAATGTCCTCTCGAATCTGTGTCGCCGCTTCTTCAAGAATTTCAGCGATGTTTCCAAATTCGACCAGATGTCAAACTCTGATGTCTATGACTACTTTGATTACATGCTGAACTCAGTTGCCATCGATTCTGCTCACGATATGAAGGCCGAGCGGCTGTCATTTGATACCAACTTTATTGAAGAAATGGACAAAGGTGAGACCGTTGGCCTTTCCTATGGCAAACAATGCCCACGCCTCAACTACCTGACCCTGGGCGTTCCGCTGGGCGACCTCACCATGCTGGGTGGTTTCTCTGGTTCCGGCAAGACCAGCTTCGTGTTTGAAAACATGATCCTGCCCATGGCCGAGAATGGCATTAAGTGCTGTATCATCTCCAACGAAATGCAGTCCCGCGCTTACAAGATGCTGCTCATCGTACACATCCTCACGAAAGAGATGGACTACTGGAAGCTGACCCGCAAACATTTGAAGATCGGCAAGTTCACAGATGAACAGAAAGCCATGCTGGAAAAGGCCGCTGCGATCAGCCGGGACAAATACAGCCACATCACCTTCATCAAGACCTTCGATAACGATACTTCCCGTGTGGTGAAAACCATCCGTAAATATTCCAAGCTGGGTTACCAGATGTTTTTGTGGGACACGATGAAGTCAGACGACGATGTGAATATGGAGATGTACCGGCAGCTCCTGCAAAGCTCGCGCAAAGTTTTCCAGTGTGCCAGCCGTGAGAATGTGGCGGTAGTATGCACCTATCAGTTGGCCCTGTACCTGCTCAATCAGCGGTATCTGGATGCGAACTGCCTGTCCAACGGCAAACAGATCAAAGAAGTTTTCTCCGAGATGATCTACATCCGTCCGCTGTGGGATGACGAGTATACCGGCGAACGCTATGACTGCCGCGCCTATACCCGGAACCGCGATGAAAACGGCAACTGGGAAAAGTATACCACGCCGATCACGCTTGACCGGCAGAAGAAATACATAGTCGCGTTTCTGGATAAGACCCGCAATGACGAGGATAAGCAGCAGGTCCTGTACGAAGTGAACTTCAGTTGGAATAACTGGCGCGAGATCGGCTACTGCAACATCAAAAACGAACATGTGACCGCATCGCGTTAAGGAGGGCGCTTATGAACGCAGCTCTTCTTAGCCAACACCTGCAAGGCCAACAGGATATGGTGTTCTCCATCCTTGAAACGCTGGGTATCGAAAACATTTCCTACAACAACGCCAAGGGACAGTTTCGGTTCGCACGTGAAGCAGGGTCAAACCCTAGCAGCACATTGTTGGATTGTAACACACTGCGATACTACTGCTTCTCTACCGGCCAAAAAGGAAACCTGTTCACCCTTATCATGGACCGGCTCAACTGTTCATTCCCGGAAAGCATTCGGTTCGTATCCACTGTGCTCGACCTGGACCCGGCTGACTTTACTATTCGCATCTCTCCCCCGTTCCATGGCTTCTACAAGAGGTTGATCGCAGACAATGACGATAATTTTGATGTGCCAGCCATATCCGAAGATCGTCTGCTCCCTTATCTTGGGAATCTCAGTTACCAGTTCTTTATGGATGGAATTGATTATCTGACGCAGGAAGCCTATCAGATCGGGTATGACGAGTGCTCCAACCGCATTACGATCCCGGAACGAAATTTCAACGGGGAGTTGTGCGGTATCATGGGCCGGTCGAACGATCCTGACTGCCCGCATAGCGAGCGATGGTATCCCATCATTCAGTGTCAGCGCAGCAAGACCCTGTTCGGGCTTCAGCAAAACTATAAGCGCATCGTCGAGGCCAGAACGGTGGTCCTGTTTGAATCGGAAAAGGCACCCATGCAGTGCGCCAGTTTCGGCTGCCATGTCGCGCTGGGGCTCTGCGGGTGCCACATCTCCAAGGCACAGCACGCCATGCTCTTATCTATTCGTCCCCGCCGGGTGATCCTGGCGCTGGATGAAGGACTAAAAGAAGAAGCCGTCCGCCACGAAGCGGAAAGCCTCTTACAAAACAATCTGATTTTGAAACTCTCGAAAGTGGGATATGTGTGGGACGCTGAGCACGACATCATCCAGGAAGGCTCCAAGCAAAACGCCGCCGACCTTGGACGCGATGCGTACCGGCAACTCCTTACCACAAAGGTGAAATGGTTATGACTTTGTAAAAGGTATTTTTATGAAACCATTGATTGTGTTGTTCCTGATAGTTTTCTTCGGGGCCTTCTTTATTTTTTATGATCATTTTGGAGGAAATCAAACATGAATAAAATCACCGCTATTATCGTGTCCGCCGTTCTGGCGGTCTGTGTCGCTGTTGGCTGTCTGATATGCCTGGAGCGTGTCAGTGTGGGCAACGTTGGCGTCGTGTATACCTCAAAAGGCGTTGAGAATCAGACCCTCAGTGCTGGATGGCACTGGCTCTCTCCCCTCAAGTCGGTCAAGCAGTTCCCTGTCAGCCAGCAGCAAATCGTGTTTTCCAATGATCCGTCTGATTATAACGAAGATAAACATGAGGACTGGAGCATTGACGCCCCAGCCAACGGCGGCATGGTCAAAGTGAATCTCACGGTCAACTACTCTTTCAAGGCAGACCGCGTGGTTGATCTGTATAAGCGGTTCAATGGCATGGACGGCGAGGCTCTGGTCGCCAACTATATCCAGAACAGTATCATTGCCTACGTCAAAGAGGTCACGCCGCAGTTTACCGTGATGGATATTTACTCTGACAAGAAGTCCGAGGTCAACCAGGAGATCACGGAATATCTCAATGAAAAACTGGGCTCTGAATATGGCATCAATGTGATCTCGGCACTGGTGATCGACGTGCAGCTTGATGAAGGTCTGCAGGCAAAGATCCAGGCCAAAGAGCAGGCTAAGCAGGACGCTGAGATCGCGGAACTGGAAAAGCAGACAGCTGCAGCGGAAGCCGAGGTTGCCAAGACGAAAGCTCAGGCAGAGGCGGATGTGAAGGTCATTGAGGCGCAGGCCGAAGCTGAATCCAACCGTGTCATTGCCCAGTCCATCACGCCGGAACTGATCCAAATGACCGAGGCTCAGGCCCACATGGAACATGGTTTCGTGACGGTCCAGGGCGCAGACTCCATTGTTGTGGATGATACACAGTGATATAAGGAGCTTGATATGGCATCTTTGATAAACGAAAAAGGTGAGGACAGCGGGCTCCATGAGTTCTTGGAGAGAGAAAAAAATAAAAAGCGAATGGCTTCCCGTTTGATCTATCTTGCAGCCTGTGACGGTATTTCTGTGGACGATTTTCTGGAAATATGTGATATTGCAAAAAAAATGGTTGGCTTTCAAGTTTTGCAAAAAGAACAGTGGGAATAACACCTATTTTCGTTTTAGTTCCTGATCTACGTCGGAAAACATTCTGTAAAACCTTAATGACGCCGCATTATAATAATCTTTCATCTTGTTGAGCAAATCATTGTCGCCTGCATCAACTTTGTTCTTGTAGTTCTCCTCTCTTTCTATATATCTATCAATCATTTTTCTTGCGTATTCTATCGACAACTCATGTACAAATTGATTTCTTTGCAATTTTTCTTCGGGCGACATGGCAATTTCCCCTAATACTAATTTTGATGATATTTTATCAAAATCAGGGGCCGCTTTCAACCATACAAGGAGGTGTTTGTTATTCCAGAACGCGAACCAGATAAACGAATCCAGCGGCTCAAGGATGAAGGCGTCCACCTGTACAGCTTCTCCATGCTGAGCACGATCAACCAGTGCCTCTATGATGCCTGGGCCACCTATGTGGCGCACGACCGGGGCCTGTCCAGCGCCTATGCCGAGATGGGCACCTGTCTGCATGAGATCACAGAGGACGTTATCTCCGGCACCGCACAGACTTCTGATATGCCACATGCTCTCAAGGAAGGGCTCGTCAACATCGACATGCTCGGCCTTAATTTCCCCAAGGATTTTCGAGGTGAAGACAGTATCCGTACCCGGTGGATCGCCGACATGGAACACTTCTGCAAAACGTTCTATCCTCCCAAGGGTGAATACGATGTCGAGAAGCTGCTCATCTACCGCATCAGCCCCACCCGCGCCATCCGTGGCTATGCCGACCTGATCCGCAAAAACGCAGACGGGACCGTTTCTGTTTTTGACCTGAAAACGTCCTCCAACTATAAACAGGAAGACCTCCTCGAACATGGCCGTCAGCTTACGATCTATGGCATGGCCCTGGAACAGGAAGGATATACAGTCAAGAGCACAGCCTGGATCATGATGAAGTATGTGGAGCTTCGCTACGACTGGTACGCCACCAAGCGGTCCAAGGCGAAAACGCCGCTGGTCAAGGTGGTCAACCGTTCTAAGATCTATGGAACTTTGCGCGAGCCGGTCCTGGCCGCCTGCCGTTCCGCCGGGATGGATGAGCCCGATATTGATATTGCGATGATGGATTTTGCCAATACGAATATCATGTCCGACCAGTTTCCGGAAGAAGTGCGAGGCCTCTTTTCTATCAAGCCCTATGTGCGGAACTATCCGTTCACTAAGGAGCTTAAGGAAGAAGCTCTCGCCTACATTGACCGCACGGCTGACCTGTATGAATCCCTCGACCAGAACCAGGACGAGCCCTGGCCGTCGCGCACCATCTCAAAGGATTGTGAGTTCTTCTGCCACATGCTCTGCGGGCACCGCAATACCTGCCCGCACATCAAGGAGTACGACCGGCTCAATGCCATCCCAGACGTGCCCGAGTTGTCAGACGATGATTTGTTTTAAGGAAGTGAGACATGAGTTACCTGTGCTATCACCTTCACGATGATGAAGGGTCCGTGCTGGATTCCTGCACGAAATTCCAAGAGTACATAGATCTGGCCGTAGCAGATGGAATGACGGCTATCGCTTCTACGAATCATGGCTACACCTTGAACTGGACTTCCAAGAAGATGGCGGCAGAAAAAGCCGGTCTCAAATTCATCTTTGGCGTCGAGTGTTACCTGACCGATACCCTCTACCACAAGGCGGAGGATGGCTCACAGAAGAAGATCCGCGACAACTATCACACGATTTTGCTTGCCAAGAACCGCCGGGGCGTGGTCGAGATCAACAAGCTGGTCAGCCAGTCCTTCGATGATGACCATAAATACTATAAACCGCGCATCACATTCGATGAGTTCTACGGACTCTCCCCTAATGTGATCTGTATCTCCGCCTGCCTTGCCAGTCCCCTGAACCACTACACCAAGGACCGCGAGGATTTTGATTCAGAGCGGTATGAGAAGCTGGTACAGCGCTATGACTACCTGGAGATCCAGTACCACAACTGCGACGAGCAGAAACGGTACAACCAGTATCTCTATGAGCTGGCGCAAAAGTATCACAAGCCTCTGATCGCAGCTACAGACACCCACAGCTCAACGCCCTACAAAGCTGAGTGCCGCAAGATCTTGATGCAGGCCAAGCGGATCGAGTTCTCAGGCGAGGATGAGTTCGACCTTACCTTCAAGACATATGCCCAACTGGTGGAAGCGTTCGAAGAACAGGGTGCCCTGCCACGTGAGATGTGGATGGAAGCCATCGAGAATACGAATCGTCTGGCTGACAGCGTGGTGGACTTCAAGCTCAATACCAAAGCCCGCTACCCCATCCTGACCGGCTCCACCCAATCTGATGCCGAGGCTTATATCAAGAAGGCTCACACCATGCTGGAGGACAAGATCCGGCGCGGAGTCATCCCTGCCGACGAAGCCGACCAGTTCCGCCAGGATGTGGAGGAAGAACTGGCTGTATTCCAGAAGACGAACATGCTGGGATTCATGCTCAGTATGAGCGACCTGATGTGCTGGGCCAAGAAGTCTGGTATTCCCATCGGTCCCAGCCGTGGTTCTGTTGCTGGTTCCAGAGCGGCCTTTGTTACCGACATCATTGATGTGGACCCCGTTCGCTGGGGCCTTGTGTTCTCCCGGTTCTGCAATGAGAATCGTGTTGAGATTGGAGATATCGACATTGATGTGCCGGATTCGTTCCGCTCCAAAATCTACGACCACATTTTCAAATCGTTCGGCAAAGAGAAATGTGCCTATGTGCTGGCCCTTGGTACTATCTCCGACAAAGGGACAATCGACGATGTAGGCCGCGCTCTTGCCATCCAGTGGGAGAAAGCGAACCCGCAAGCTCCCAAGAACGAAAACCCGTACTCGCTTGACGCTGTTGCCCGGATCAAAAAGGAATACGACGAGGACCCGGAACAGTGCAGGCAGAACTACCCGGACCTGTTCTATTACTTTGACGGGATGAAAGGTGCCGTGGTCTCCCTCTCCCATCACCCGGCTGGTGTTATCATCGCGCCGCTCGACCTGTACCAGCGGTATGGCGTCATGCGTGATAAAGATAATCTGCCGGTGCTGATGTTGGACATGGACGCCTCCCATGGCGTCGGACTTGCCAAGTATGACATCCTCGGTCTGGACACCGTGCAGATCATCAAGAGCACCTGCGACCTGGCCTGGCTTCCCTACCCCCACACCTGGGAGATCGACTTCAACGATCCAAAGGTTTGGGCAGATATGAAAACGAGCCCTTATGGGCTGTTCCAGTTCGTGGAAGATTTCGCCTTTGAATCTCTCAAGAAGTTCGACGTTCACAGTATCCAAGATCTTAGCCTTGTAACGGCGGCGATCCGACCGGGCGGAGCTTCTTATCGAGACCAACTGTTTCAGCATGAGGTCAACCATAATCCATCCAGGGAGATTGACGACCTGCTGGCCGACAGTCTTGGTTGGCTGGTTTTCCAGGAGCAGACGATTGCGTTCCTGCAAAAGATCTGCGGCATGAGCGGTGGTGACGCTGACTCTGTCCGCCGGGCCATCGGTCATAAGGATGAGAAAGCTGTTCAGGCAGCCATGCCACAGATTCTTAATGGCTACTGTGAGCACTCGTCCAAGCCTCGCGCCGAGGCCGAGAAAGAGGCCAGCGCCTTCTTGCAGATCATCAAGGATTCCAGCTCCTATCAGTTTGGCCTAAACCATGCCACTGGTTATTCCATCCTTACCTATTACTGCGCTTACTACCGCTATTATTACCCGGTCGAATTTGTTACGGCTCTGCTCAACACAGCAGACAACCAGAAGAAGATTTTGGCCGGTACGATGCTGGCAGCGCAGCGCGGCATTCAGATCAAGCCGATTCGGTTCCGCCATTCGCTGGACCAGTACACGCCGGACGTTCCGAATAAGACCATCTACAAAGGCATGGCGTCCATCAAGTACCTGAACAAGAAGATCGGGCGCGAACTCTATGCCTTGCGCGACAAGCAGTACTATTCCTTCGTGGACTTGTTGCAGGACATCGACAAGACTTCGGTGAATTCACGGCAGCTTGCCATCCTGATCGAACTGGATTTCTTCTCTGAGTTTGGTAACCCTGACCAGCTCAAGGCTATCAACGAGATCTATGAGAAGTATAAGAATGTTCGCCAGATGAAAAAGCAGGACCTTCCCATCCCGGAATCGGAGCTTGTCTGTGAATCCGTGACTGAGAAGATGTATAAGGGTGTCAACGCCCGCAGCATCATTGATTATCTGGTCGCCCATGAAACTGCCGACATCAAAACTGGCATCAAGACCATCGTCCAGTATGAGTTTGATAATCTCGGCTATGTCCAGTATGTGAATCCATCCCTCGCCACCAGTTACTACTATGTGCTATCCATCGACGGTAAGTACAAAAACAAGCACGTAACGCTATACCAGCTATGCAGTGGTAATAGCTTTACTGTCAAGGTGCGGTCGTCCACTCTTGAGCAGCGGCCAATCGGCCCCGGCAACATCATCAAGAGCTTTGGATTCTCCCGGCAGGGCAAGTGGTCAAAAACGGCGGATGGTCAATGGATACAATCCACTGAACAGTTCGACGATTTTCTTATCAAGTATTCCGTGGTGAGGTGAATCTATGCTGTTCATGGTTTTATTCGTGATCAATATGGCCGTAGCGGTGAGCATGTTGGTGGTTTCTTTTGATGCCAACGATAAACAGAACATGCTTATCTCTGCGTCTATGATTTTTGTAAGCATCTTGCTTGTGCTCCTTGTCAGAGTTTTGCAGCACGGCGAGGTGATATAGCATTACAGAATCTCAAATCAAAAAATGTTTGGAAACTTTTACCATCGTGTACGACACGCGAGAGCATGAAACCGAGAAACTGCAGCAGCGGCTCAAGAGCTTTGGGTGCCCGGTTGTAAGGAAGAAGCTGCCATTCGGGGACTACAGCGCGTTCTGCACTCTGCCTTCCGGCGAAATCTTCAGTCTGGAGGATAGGGTCTGTGTCGAGCGCAAAGAACATTTCGATGAACTGGCCTCCTGCTACACATCACAGCGGGCGCGGTTCACGCGTGAGTTTGAGCGGGCCAAAGAGGCCGGGGCTAAACTTTATCTCCTGGTTGAAAAGGCAAGCTGGGAGAAGGCGTACTCTGGTATCTATAAAAGCAAGATGACGCCGCAGTCCCTCATTGGCAGCATGACCACCTGGTTTGCCCGGTATAATTGCAGCCCTCTGTTCTGTCAGCCAGACACGACTGGTAAATTGATCCACGATGTTCTCATCAAAGAAATGCGGGAGGCATTGATTCACTATGACTACGTTCCAGCCGCCAAAGGGTCAGATCATCCGGGTCCAGTACATTAAGACCAGGCCAGATGGAAACAAGGATGTCCTTGCGGTCATTACCGAGAATGTCATCACGATGAAGTTCTATCTGTATCTGCCAGATAAGAGCGGCAAGTTTACCAAGGTGGCATCCAACAACGTGCCCGATTTCAAGGAGGTGCAAGACCTGTATGGTTCACATGCGTAAGCGGACAAAGTTCAACGCAAAGGTGTTGCAGGATTATCCTCTTCTGAACCCCATGGTCTACGCTGGCCGTGATTACATCGTTTGTTCCCGCCTTGAGATCGGGTACTTTGTTCTGGCATCCGGACGGCTGGTGTTTCTTCCGGCAGAACTGAGAGAGACTGCCTATTATATTTACGAAACGGAGTGAAAATCGAAACCAATGGCCTTTTATAACCACCGGGAACTGAACCGCAAAGAACGCTCAACGGCGGAGCTTAATACCATGTGCCGCTCGTATGATCTCAAGTGCGGCGAGGTGACTCGGTACAATATCAAGGACCTGTCGCCCGAGCAGAAGAAAATGTTCACGGCAGGCAAATCGTTGAAGGAAATTTTTTCGTAAGGAGAATGTTTGATGCTGGTCCAACTGATCGCACATACCAACGAACCCGAAAAGACCGTGGCGGCCGCGGCGAAGCTGTGTTATTCCGACGCGCATATCGAAACGCTGCTGGACGGCCTTACGCCGGAAAAAACGGCGGCGTTCCTGCAGAAGCTGTCCGACCTGGGCCATGCCAGCCCCATCGAGCACGCCAGCTTTACTTTTGGCATCGAGGGGGTGTCCCGAACCTTTCTGGCCCAGGTCACCCGCCACCGCATCGCCAGTTTCAGCGTGCAGAGCCAGCGCTATGTGCGCCTGGAGGATTTCCGCTACGTGGTCCCGCCCGAGATCGCGGCCATCCCGGAAGCAAAGGTACAATTCATCGAAGCGATGAACGAAGATGCGCGGAAATACCTGGAACTGGTCCGCACGCTGGAGGATGCCCACACGGCCAGGCTGGTCGCGCAGGGTATGGAGGAAAAAGCGGCCTGTGCCAAAGCGGGCAAGCAGGCCAACGAGGACGCGCGCTTCGTGCTGCCCAATGCCTGCGAGACCAAGATGGTCATGACGATGAACTGCCGCAGCCTGCTGAATTTCTTCAATCTGCGCTGCTGCGAACGCGCCCAGTGGGAGATCCGCGCTGTGGCGGATGAGATGCTGCGTCTGGTCCTGCCGCTGGCGCCCCATATTTTTGCCGCAGCAGGGCCGCGCTGCCTGACGGGGCCCTGCCCGGAAGGCCGCATGTGCTGCGGCCGTCAGGCTCAGGTACGTAACAAATACGCCCAACTGAAACAGGAGGCCGACCAGTGAACGCTGAAAAGATCTACAAGTGGAACGAGCTCGACCAAATGCTCGACTCCATGGACGGCACGGAGGCCGCCATGTACAAATCCCTAGTCAAGATCAAATACCATGCACGAAACCGTGCTTCTATGCTTACACGAAAGTGCAAGGCGTATCTGTGGTTCATCCTTGGTGTCGTGGCATCTATCCCCCTCTGTGGGGTCGGCTACATGTGCTTGTGGAATTGGTTCCTGGCGGGCGATGTCTCCCGGATGGTCGGCTGGCTGCAAGCCTATTGCATCGTGTTCGCGCTGCGCATCATCCTACTGGGCATCTGCTCGATCAAAGGAGGGTATGGATATATCGCCGAGGTGATGAAAGCCGCCAACAATCTGGCGAGCATTTTCGATAGCTGGAACCTGTCGGACTCGGCATGTATTTTTATCTATACTTTCTTTAACGAGGTCAAATGGCCTGTGCTCGGCATGTGCGCCGGGTTTATTTTGAAGACGATCCTGTATTTGTGAAAAGAGGTGAAGCAAATGGAAACTGTAAATCATCCAGACTACTATGGCGGAGAGGATAATACATACGAAGCCATTAAGGTAATCGACGCATGGGGGCTTGGATTCTGTCTTGGGAATGTAGTCAAGTACATCTCCCGTGCCGGAAAGAAATCCTGCGACACAGAGATCCAGGATCTGAAGAAGGCCGCCTGGTATCTCGACCATGAGATCAACCGGTTGCAGGGCCAGGTCCCGATCGACACTACGAGCGAAGCAATACAAACAGACAAGGAGAATGTGACAAAGAAGAAGGAGTGATGCTTATGAAGCAGGTTACGAAGCGTGACGGCTCCGTCGTTCCGTTCGATAAAAACAAAATTGTGACAGCCATCGAAAAAGCTATGGCATGCTCCAAGGATGGCGTGAAGCATGAGGTATCCCAGCGTATTGCGGACGTTATCGAGGCTGTCAAGCAAGACTGGTCCGTGGAGCAGATCCAGGACAAGGTCGAAGAGTTGCTGATGGAGAGCGATTGCAAAGAGGCGGCGAAACTCTACATCAATTACCGGCAGCTCCATAAGATGGCACGTGACAGGTATTCCGATCTCATGGATGCCGTTGCGGACAAGCTCGGCGCGAAGCATGTGGCAAATCAGAACGCCAATGTTGACGAGAAGTCTTTCGGTGGTCGTCTGGGTGAAATGACTCGGCTCGTGGCGAAACAGTTTGCGCTCGACCATTGCATGTCAAAGATGGCGCGGGACAATCACCTGAACAATGAGATCTATATCCACGACCTGGACAGCTATGCCGTGGGCGAACACAACTGCCTGAGCATCCCCTTTGATGACCTTCTGGCGAATGGATTCAATACCCGTCAAACGGATGTCCGGCCTGCTCAGTCGGTCAGCACAGCGTTCCAGCTTGTCGCGGTGATCTTCCAGGTGCAAAGCCTACAGCAGTTTGGCGGCGTAAGCGCCACCCACCTCGACTGGACTATGGTCCCCTATGTACGCAAGAGCTTCTTCAAACACTATGTGGACGGAATGAAGCATTGCACCGAGCATGTGGAGATCCAGAAAGACCATTACCCGGACAATCTCTTTGCGAAGTGTGACGGCTCTATGTCGATCGAGGACGATTACTATAAGGCCGTTCCAGAGGCGTATGAATATGCCATAGATATGACGGTAAAAGAAACCTATCAGGCAGTTGAAGGAATGTACCATAACCTCAATACCCTTCAATCACGCTCTGGTAACCAGCTCCCTTTTACCTCTATCAACTACGGAACCTGCACACTCCCCGAGGGTCGGCTTGTGACCAAAGCTCTTCTCGAAACTTCCATCAAGGGGATTGGGAAACTCCATCGCACCAGCATCTTCCCTTGCGGCATCTTCCAGCTCATGAAAGGCGTAAACCGCAAACCGGGGGACTCCAATTATGATTTGTACCGGCTGGCATTGCGTTCTACCGCGCAGCGCCTCTATCCGAATTATGTCAATGTCGATTGGTCTGTGAACGAAGGCTACGACAGAAATGACCCGCGTACCTATACCAGCACCATGGGTTGCCGCACGTACAACGGTTATGACATCAATGGATTCGGACAGCTAAAAGACGGGCGCGGAAACATCGCCCCGGTCACACTTATCCTCCCCACTCTGGCCGAGGAAGCAAAAGAATATACGGACACCCATGGCGGCGACCGTGTAGAAAACTTTATGAAGTATCTCGACGCCAAGCTCAACGAAGCCAAGGACATGTTGCTTAAGCGCTTTGAATGGATCTGCTCTCAGCCTGTGGATTCCGCGAAGTTTATGTGGGAAAACAACACCATGTATGGCTTTAACGGGAAGGACACTCGCTCGGCGCTCCGGCACGGGACCTTGGCGGTCGGTATGCTCGGTATGGCCGAGACACTTCAAATTTTGATTGGCAATGACCAAACCTCTGAAGAAGGCATGGCTCTTGCCAAAAAAATCTGCGCTCTGTACAAGCAGCGGTGTGCAGAGTTTAAGAACAAGTACAAGCTGAATTTTGGCGTGTACTTTACCCCTGAACATAATAGATATTGTCTGCGGGGGCTGGTGCGGTAACGTACCATGAAAAAGCCACTTAAAACGGGGAACCTCTTTGGAATCCCGTGCTAAATCTGTCACCTTGCTCCATTTGTTGAGAAGGTGAATCAATGAAATTACTCGAAAAATTACCAGAAGATGCTCGCCAGGTCAAAGGAGCTCTCAACTGGGTGGACCCTCGCGGAAATCTGTATGGTATGGAAACAAGAAAAATCAAGAACCGATATTCTTCTGAACCTGTTCCGCACAAAAACTATGGGAAATATTTCCAATATAATACTTTCACAAATCGGAAGAATGGTTATGTGTATGGAAATATAAAATACATTATAGACCAAAAGGCCGGTATCTACTCCCCCAGGCAAAGGCGCCTACATATTATTATCGCCGAGACATTCCTGGAGAACCCAAACAACTATCCCATTGTCGGGCATAGAAACAATATCAAAACCGATAATAGAGTTGAGAATCTATATTGGACTACCTGGAGTGAAAATAGCCAAAAAGCCGTAGACGATGGCCTACTGGTAAACGATAAAGGATATGATGATTCTCAATCCCACCCAGTGGTCATGTTCGATGCTTATACCAACAAAGAGCTCGGAAGATACGGAAGCTGTCGTCAAGCGAGTGAAGAAACAGGCGTCGGTCTAAATACCATACTGCGTCAGGCAAAATATAAGAAACCAGTGCGCAAACCGTTTTATTTTAGGTTTCAGGATGACGATTCAGCCGCTCCTCCCACTGTTGTGATCCAGTTCGATCTCTTGACGAATACGGAAATTGGTCGATACTGGAATTCGTGGGAAGCATCCCGGCAGACCGGTATAAATTCTAAGACAATTTTGGATCAATGTAAAAGGGGAAACATCCCCAGTTGGACCAAAAGCGGAACATATTTTTTGTATAGTTAAATTATTCGAGTAAGGTGACAGTAAATGTGTAGAGACTATCGAAAGCCGATAAGGCGAGTAGAGTAGCGAAAGCGAAAGAGTGGCCTCGTGCGAGAAGCACGATGAAAAGATAGTCCAAATAAATGGCAGAAAATCTATGTTTTACCGCCATGCGCAAATTCAAAGATAAATATGGCGTAATTCCAAACGTTTCCGACCGGGAGTTCTTCACCAATTCCATACACGTTCCTGTGTGGAAGCAAATGACTCCCTTTGAAAAGATCGACATTGAATCTCAGCTCGACAACTATTCCAACGCGGGCTGTATCCTTTATGTCGAACTCGATTCAACAGTCAAAAACAATCTGGACGCCCTGGAGAGCATCGTGAACTATGCCATGGACAAAGACGTTCCCTATTTTGCCGTGAACGTTCCGAACGATACCTGTATGGATTGCGGGTACTGCGACGAGATCGGCAACGAATGTCCTGAGTGCCATGGTGATCACATCCAGCGGCTTCGCAGAGTGACGGGGTATTTAACAGGAAACTATACTACCGCATTTAACCTTGGCAAGCAGCAGGAAGTTGAGATGCGCGTCAAGCACACAGGCACAGAGGTGTGACCTCACCCCCCCTAATCATCAGGCCTTCTAATCTTCCCGCCTTGTTTCATCTTTAGGAGCCCGCCATTGTCCTGCTCGTCGATGCGGTATTGGTTGACAAACAAAATGTCTTCCTCCCATCGGCGGCAGGCATCCGGGAACCTGTGTCTGTTGATTTTTATGAATTGTGTGAGCAACTTTATTATCTCGTGTTTAGTGGCGATGCCATCGTTCAGGATGTAACTAAGCACACGTTGACGTTCTGTCCTGGGTATTCCAGCTCTCACGCTATATCCATGACGGCTAAGGATACTATCATCTGCGAAATCCACTTCATCTTTGTCGTCAAGAATGTCATCATCAAACTCCAGGCTAACATCAAGTTTTCCATATACTTTTTCATATCCCCTAAGAGATTCGATGTTCATAAAGAACTGACCACATGCAATGCAGAATTGTGTGTTAATGGTAACTGTTTTTCCAGAACATGTAAGCACCATGGCTTTTCTATTTTTGATGGTATCCTGGTGAAATTTGTTATAACATTTTTGACAAGTACATTTTGCAGAATAAATAAACAGCGTTTCACACCTTTTAGACAAATTCAGTGGTTCGTCGCTCCATGTGTCCGGGTCAAATCTAAACTTATTTTTTGTCTTATGCGTCTTATGCACTTTGCCTTCAATAATATCAGAGGGCAAGACATAACAAGCATGTAATGCCATGTATGGCGACATAAACTTATCTGCCGGGATAATGTGGATTTTATATGGAGAAATCTTTTTGGCGATGATATCAATGTCCTTATAATAAGCGACCGGAACTCCACATCTTCGGCAATAGTTTGCTTCAAATTTTACGCCGTGATGTGGTTTATTGCCAATATAGGCGACAACATCAACAGTGGTAGTTGTTTCTGCAAGGTTCCGCTTACAAAACGGACACCGATTGCTCTTATTAAACGCTACCAATACGGAGCACATCTGATTTAATGGTTCTATGGGATCTGGGCCTTTATTCTTTTTGCTCATTGCATTTTACCCTAACATCCAGCTCTCCAAGTCTTCTCTAGTATGTTCACAAAAATCATTTTGAAACATCTCATATAGTTTTAACATCATTTTATCATATAGCACAAGTATCTACAACATATCATCATAAATTTATAGGCAATTCCAATGAACTACATGAAAATCACAAAATGCGACATCGCCAATGGGCCTGGCTGCCGCGTTACCCTCTGGGTTTCTGGCTGCGAGCATCATTGCTTTAATTGCCACAATCCAGAAACATGGCCCACAACTGCGGGAAAGCCGTTCACCAAGCAAACGATGGACACGCTGATTGCCCTGACTGCGCCATACTACATAGCCGGTCTAACTTTCAGCGGGGGTGACCCTCTTCATCCGGCCAACCGCGAAACCGTCATGAAGATCGCAGCCCGCTTCAAGCAGGTATATCCAGAAAAGAACATCTGGCTCTGGACCGGCTATATGTGGAACGAGGTCAAAGACATCACCGGTATTGAAAACATCGACGTTCTGGTGGACGGCGAGTTTTTCTATCCGATGCGTGACCTTTCACTGCAATGGCGCGGTTCCGCCAACCAGGAAGTGATCGACGTGACGCGGTCACTCGAATCTAACAGGATAATTAGTTATAAGGAGAAACAATGAAAATCAAGAAACTGCATCGTGACTCAAAGGTTCCAACGCAGGGCAGCGAGTACGCCGCCGGGTATGACCTGTACGCCTACAGCGTCGAGGATGCTTTCGCGCACCTTGGCAACGGCGTGTCTGAGTATCTGATCCAGCCCGGCGAAACTGTTGTGGTACATACTGGTATTTGCGCTCAGTGCGACCCTGGCTTCTTCCTCGGTATCTTTGCCCGCAGCGGTCTCGGTATCAAGAGTGGTATCATCCCCTCCAACGCTGTAGGGGTAGTAGACGCTGATTTCCGTGGCGAGATCATGGTGGCGCTGTACAACCACTCAAACAAGCCGTTCTCCTTCAAACTGGGCGACCGCATCGCTCAGATGGTTCAGATCCCATGCGTGACCGGCTATATCCAGGTCGTGGACGAACTGGACGACACCATACGCGGCGCCGGGGGCTTCGGTTCTACTGGCAAATGATCAAAACGGCAGCACAACCGTGCGGGTGGGAATGGGGTTTTATAACGATCATCGAGGTGATTCATTTCTTGTACTTCTATGATACATGCGCCCTCCTGAATATGGGCGAGGCAGCTTTTGACGAGCACTTTATTATCTCAGCGCAGACTCTCATTGAGTTGGAAGACATCAAGACAAGCCGCAAAAAGGACGAAACAACCAAACATAAGGCGCGGACCATGGCCCACCTGCTGGACAAGTTGTCAGATGCCGGGATCTATGTAGTGGCGTATTCCAATGATTTTTATCAGGACGACACTTTTGAACCGCGCTATATATTGCCTGACTCTCCTGACTCTATCATTTGCTATGAGGCATGGCAGGCACACAATAACGACGCCGGTATTATCTTCTGCACAGACGATCTCTGCTGCAAGAACATTGCCGCGAATTTAGTTCACATCCCTGTGTGCAGTTCTGATGACATCCTGAAGCCGGATGATTACAAAGGTTACAAGGAGGTCACTCTAACTGACGAAGAACTGGCCGCCCTGTATGAAAACCCTGGCAATAATAAATTCTCACTTATCCCAGGTCAGTATCTTATCGCCAGGGACGCCGCTGGCGAGGTCACAGGGCTTTTCAAATGGTTAGGCGATACACATGTCGTCGTAGAGCACAGGGGCTTCAAAACGGATATGTTTGGGGCTGTGAGGGGCAAGGACGAGTATCAAAAGCTGGCGTTGGACAGCCTTACGTCAAACAAGCTCACCATGCTCTGTGGTCCCGCCGGGACAGGCAAAAGCTATCTGGCGCTGGCTCACCTGTTTAAACTGTTGGAGACGCATCGCATCGACAAGATTATCGTGTTCACTAATCCATGTGCGACCAATGGCGCCGCCCGCCTCGGCTTCTATCCCGGCACCCGGGATGAAAAGCTGCTCGACAGCCAGATCGGTAATATGCTCGGGGCCAAGTTTGGAGACAAGATCGAACTCCAGCGGCAGCTTGACGCAGGCAAACTCCAACTTCTACCCTTCTCTGACCTTCGCGGGTTTGATACGACCGGCAAGAACTGCGCTGTCTACATCACAGAGGCTCAGAACCTCGACATTGAGATGATGCGGCTGGCGCTGCAACGGATCGGCGAGGACTCCATCTGTATTATCGACGGAGACTATGATGCGCAGGTGGATATGGATTCCTATGCCGGGGAACATAACGGCATGAAGCGTCTCAGCAAGGTGTTTCGCGGTCATGATTTCTATGGCGAGATCAAACTCAAAAATATTTACCGCTCCAAAATTACGGAGCTTGCGCAGCAGTTATAAAAGGTAGGTTATTTTATGGTATTTTCTACCCTGATGATCGTTCTCAGTTTTGTTTTGGGGTTGTTGTCCCCTGTTATTTCATTTGCGATCCAGTGGTTGGTCGCCAAATTCATCGTTGTTCCTCTGATTGGGGCTCAGGTATGCTTTGTCCTTAACACTGTGTTCTCCACAGATGTATTCACGCTGGATTTCTTCCCGCTGTGCTATGCGACAGCAGCCTTTGTCGGCTCACTGCTTTTTAAATCAAGTTCTTATACGTCATCCAAAAGAAAGGGGTAATCGTGTGATCTACTATACAAGCGACCTACACTTTTCTCATCAAAATATCATCAAGTTCGACGGACGCCCCTATAATACAGTGGAACAGATGAATACCGACCTAATCAACCGCTGGAATAGCGTGGTGTCCAATCGTGACGATGTGTATGTCATCGGTGATATGTTCTGGGTTCCCGACGAGGCCCCGATGATCCTGGAGCAGCTCAACGGAAAGATTCATCTAATCAAAGGCAATCACGATAAGATCAGCTCCGATATGATGCGGTACTTCTCTTCGATTTCTGGCTATGCAGAATTAAACGATACGGGACGCTATGTTATTCTGTGCCATTATCCTATTATGTTTTACAACCATTCTTGTATGCGTAATTGTTGGATGCTGTGCGGTCATGTGCATAACACCCGCGAAAACACTTGGCTCGCTAAATGGAAGCAAGATCTTCGCGATGGGGTCATGAGCATGGCAAGTAATAAAGGTAATATTATCAACGTTGGTTGTATGCTCCATGACTACACGCCGCAGACGCTGGACCAACTCATCGGATGGGATAAATCAGAAAAGTGGAAGGAGGATCTGCGTGATTGAAATTTTGACCAGTCCCGGTTTCAAAACAGTTATAGAAGCCTTCAAAGTAGATGGCGCCCGAACCTACGTGTATCAGCCGACAGATCCTACTGTATGGGCAGACGGATTCGAGGTGTGGCGGATTCCAGAGCAGGCGCTCGCAATTCTGTCTGAGCCACCGGAAGATGAATGGCTCGACCGATTTGGCGATTTGTGGTGGCGCTACTGCTCTGGTACGAATCTGGAAGGAGGACCTACACATCGGTTCAAAATCAATGGACATGGCCTTATCTGCTGGAACAACCCCGATCTTCCCGATTATTACACCGACGAAGAGAGCGGTGGTCAGCTCGTATTCTTTGCACGTGACCTTACCTACAACAATATCCTTATGTATTGCGTCGAAGAGTGGGGTGCCAGTACACCAAAGAACGTATGCGCCATCTGTGCCGGATTGGCGAAACTAAACGGCATGAGCATGAGTGAATTGTTCGCAAAATACTTGCAGGAGGACGCGGATGAAGAAAAGATTTCCCGATGATTTTCACTACTGCGGTCAACCTAACGCCGTCCATGTTTCAGACGAAACTATTCAGGGGTTTGTTTCGAAGGTTAAAAAGATGCTAAAGAAGCAAGAACGCGAAGATCCTGACGATTATTCGCCTCGCTCTATGGCTACGGGAGATACCATTGTGATTGGTTTCCGAAATGACGATTGTAAAAACATTATTGTCTGTCGGGGATACTATGAGATGGACTACGCATTTAAGGACTGATACCCATGACTAAAACGGTAACCGTACATACCATGCTGTCAGTAAAGGATGTACAGCAAATCATGGGGGTCAGCAAAAACCTGGCATACAAGCTGGTGTCACAGCACGACTTTCCCAAAATAACGATCAATGGGAGGTATTATATCCCCTACGACGGCTTCCTGTCCTGGTGCAAGGCATACACCGGCAAGGAGTATAATTTGTAAAATATGGTGCAAATCCTCTCCGCGAGTGGTATAATTTAATATCATAAGACTTGAGGAGATGGTTCTTTTGAATAACCGCAAAAAGTATCCTGACACAATAAAACCTGCAACAGAGGGCACCATTAATCATTCTGATTTAGGAAATGAGAACTTTACTACTCTTAATCGCAATGAACGCCAGGCGTATGAACCCGCAAAGAGCGAAAATTCCAAAAGCGCCGATGACATTTACACGATGTTTCATGGAGGAAAGGACTGATTCAGTATTTCTGATATAATCACACTACTCCCTTACCTATTCGACTATGTTCTTCCAGGTTTTTTGTTTTTCATTATTAGAGATTCATTCATTTCTGAAAAGAGATCTATCGAAAAATCAATCTTATATATTGTTGTTTGCAGTGCTATTGTCAAGGTTATAACCGATGCAATCATATCCTTGTTACCTTCTGGAAACGTGGTGCTCCAACAATACGTAAATTTAATTAGAATCATATATATCCTGCTCGCCATAGTTGTCAGCTTTATAGAATACAAATTAAGAAGATCTTCAAAGGTGTCTGCATTTCTCTCAAATCATTTTGGGATTGCCGCACGCCCAAATGTATGGCTACGCTTTATTGGAACAGACGGGAAAACATATGTTTCTATAACAACAGATACCGGGGATAAAATATTTGGGTCTCCACAATTCATCAGCGACGACTATGTAGCCATGACAAAATATGGGATTGAAGACAAAGATGGAAACAGAAAGGCCACGAAAGGGACCGCTATTATCATTCCTCAAAACACCATTAAACGTATAGAAACAATATACGACGAAGGCTCTGAAATCCTGAAAATCGACAAAGAAAAATCCAAGCACAAATAAAAAAATAGGGTAGCTATTGCATCATTACTGGTGCGTGGCTACCCTATTTTTGTGCTTATCACCGGAATCAATAGCGCCAATCATGCTAAAATATCAAGAACTCAAAGAAAAAACCTCTATAATAAGCATCGCCCACAAGGCCGTTTTAAGGCTCTGTGGGCGATTTTAGGCTTTAGTAATGAAAGTATATTACTACGTTATCACAAACTAATATAACGCAGCTCTTTGCGCCTCAAAATCAATCTATTTCAAACACCTCTATTTTTCTGATTGCATCGACCTCTTGCTCTTGACAGAAGTGTACGTAGGTCTTTCTACAAACTTCCGGGCTGTTTCCAAGTATTTTTGCGATGATTTCTACCTGCAAGCCTTTTTTGAACAGAAGACTGGCACATGTATGACGAAGCATGTGTGTCCCATGCGCTCCGTCGTCCTTCTGTATTCCGGCATGTCTAAGGATATCGTTCAGTCTTCTGTACATGTTGTGAAGATTATTGCAGTTTCCATATTTGGTCGTAACCACATAATCATTGGGAGCTGTGTTGCTGCAATATTTCTGATATTCTGTGATAGCCTCCAGCGCCTTGCGATTTAGCGGAATCAATCTAGTGGCCTCAGTCTTTGTAGTGCCCTCTACGATTTTATAGCGCTTGATGCCCCTTAGCTTCATTCGTTCCGGGTCGGAATAATCATAGTCGCGGTTTTTTACGTCGTGAACGTTCTTGTTAATGCTAACGGTTTTCCCTTTGAAGTCAATGTCAGACCACCTAAGTGCGCACAATTCCCCGATCCGTAGCCCGGTATAAATCACGAACACAAATGCCCATCCGTATCTATATGCCGGGACTCGACTTTTCTTTCCATCCACAGCGGGCTTTCCCCAGTTATATGCTGGCATGTTCGAGTCTATCATGCGGGTGGCTTCAGCAACAAACACCTGAATCTCATCCTCGGTCAAGTAGCAAATGTCCTTGGCTGGTCTGTTTATTTGCCCTACGGTCGGCATCTTCATAAACTCCATCGGGTTTGAGTCCATGCGCTTCTGCTTTACTGAGTAAGTGAAAAATCCGTTCAGAAGATCATAACATTTTTTTATTGTGGACCAAGACTTATGCTCTGTACAGATGAGTGTCTTTAAGTGTTGGTTTATATCTCTCTGTGTTATTTGTTGGTATCGCATTGACGCGATGGGGTGGCCACACACCTGATTGCGATACGTGATCTCAAGTCTATCATAGCTAGATGCCTTCATCGACAGCGAGCGTAGCTCGATCCATTCAGCCAGGGCGTTTTCCAAAGTCTTAGAATCGTCCTTGATATACTTTTGGGCAAACTCTAATTCCTTGGCTCTCATCAGCTTCAGAACTTCATTAGATGTCTTTCCAAATACTGATACTTGGATACTCCCATCCCCGGTGGAAACATACTTCCGATATATGATGGTATTCTCATTGAACCAACGCATTGTTCCCTGGCCGCGAGGCAATTTTGGAAGTTCGGGCAAATTAGGTTTCTTATTTTGAGGGCCAACTTTCTTATTTTCGCCTGTTACTTTCTTATTCTCCGTTTTGACGATCTCCTTGCTCTTCGTAAGTTTCTTGTCCATCCGTAGCACCTCCAAGAAATAGTATGTAATTGTTGCATGGAGAGGATATATTTTTTGTTGCTACGAATATTCTTTAATTTTAATATAGCATAAGAATCTCACGAATGTAAACATAGAGGCAAATCTTTCCCAGAAAAAATAGTTTAAGTAACCACCCCTTAACTTACTTAAAGGTTACTTAAACAAGATTGGAAAGAGTGGGAAAAGAAGGGAAAAGATAAGAAAAAGAAGTGGTAACGCACCTACGTCAAAATCCTATATATGGTACAGACAAAAAGAAAAGACCACCAAATTCAACGTTCTTGCGTCGAAATTTGATGGTCAAATCTGGCAGGGGTAGAAGGATTCGAACCCTCGGCACGCGGTTTTGGAGACCATGATTTTTTAATTTTTAAAACGATGAATCGTCATTTATGTCCTTAATGTCTTATGCGTTTCTTATATATTTACATGCTCAAAAATAACAGTACTAGATATGATATAGGACATTGGTTATAAGGACTTGTATCGCAATCGCTAAAAAATAGGGTAGCTGCCAAACGGTAGCCACCCTATTTTATTACCTATTAAACAAATACTCCTGGATCTCACTGAACGCACTCTGCATTTGCTCTGTATTATTACCGTTCAGAGCATGTCCAAGCAACGCGAAGTTAGCCTTGAGCAGCATATTGGTAGACTCTTCATGAGCATCGAGTCTGACTTTATCCCGATCAAGCATCCCCATGATTCTTTTGTTTTCCATCTCCAACTCACTCACACGCGACTCAATCTTCGAAACATCATTTCCGATCTTTTCAATTTTGTCGTCCTGCTCTTTATTGGGCTTTTTCAGAAAGTTTCCAAACTTAACAAGTGCGGCAACGGCACCAGAGATACAGGCTATGCCAGCACATACCGCAAGAATCCACGCTACGGCTTCATCAAGCGTAAAAACAAACTGCGGATTAGGCATTTACCTCCACCCCTTTAGAGTCATCGCCACCCTCTTTCTCGGATTCCTCGACGCCCTGTTTCAGAGATTCATAAGCAGCCTGTGCAATAGCCCGTGCCTGCTCCTCCGTGATGGCAATTCCCACCTCGGTAGCAACCTGCATGATAATCTCGGCAGCCTTCTTGTTCTTTTCTTCGCCGGAAATATCAGAGAAATACTGTGCAATATACTGGCACGCGCTGGTGCCCCACTTCAACAGCATCGGATATGAACTCAGCAGGTTCAGCACCGAATTAATAGCTCCCTGCGTAGCGGGGAACACAAACTTACCGAGACAAAAAGCCGCGATCATAATGATTCCGGCTACAATATACATAATACCTTGTTCCATGAAATCAATCTCCCACGTTAATAGATTCGCCTGTCAACTCGTTGATATGAAAAACACCGTCCTGGCTGGCGGCCTCATCGCTCACGTCTTTATTCTGCTTCGATTTATGCTCCCAGACTTTGATCCAGGCGTTGCACAGATTTTCGGCAGAGAGCGCGGCGAACAGACCGGCATTGAAGCTATAGTCGGGCAACATACCAATGCGGAAGCAAAGTACCATATACACAATGGCGTACAGGATGGTTGCGCCCATCGTGAACACGATCACCTTCTTGGAGAACCGCATGACGTTAAACGATTCTTTAACTTCTTTTACCCCCATTGGACTTCATCTCCCCTATCAAGTATAGCTCTCAACTGCCGCCGGGCCAACGTAGCCATAAACTGTCTTGAACCAGCCGTCCACAATGGAGTCATAGCCAATACAGACTTTCTTGCCGTTCTGCGGACTGGGGCTCTGGATGGTGCCAACGCTCGGATACTGCATACCAGCGCCCTTGCGCACGTTCCAGGTCCCATCCTTGAAGGTAATTGCCTTTTGCTGCGCGGCCTTAGTCTCCACAGCGGCAGAGCTGATATAGCCATAGATGGTTTTGTACCAACCATTATTCACACTCTCATAGCCGATGTAGACCTTCTTGCCGGTCTTAGCGTCCGGACTGGTAATAACACCCACGCTGGCATACTGGGTGCCGGGACCTTTGCGGACATTCCAAGTGCCGTTCTTGATCATAATAGCCTTGGTCTCAGAACCAGTGGAACCGGACGAAGTGCCGGAACCAGTGCTGCCACCAGTCGTGCCGCCACCAGAACTGCCGGATCCGGAGCTCTCGCCGTCATTCACATACTTCTTATAGCAGTAGTTCACATCGCACTTGCCGGTAATGCCGGCCACCGTTTCCTGACCGTACTGCCAGATGGCGCTCTTGCCGCGCCCGTTGTAGCTCGACCGGGTATCTGCCAGCCAAAGGTCATAGCCCTTCAGCTTGTCCATGTCGAGATAATTGTTCTTGTAGTTGGTGTAGGTATACAGGATCGGCTTGTACCCTTTCTGGTCGATAATGTCCAATCCGCGTTTGACCAGATTGGTGAGCGCAACTTTTCCGATAGAGGCTGTATTGGTATCCTCAATGTCCAGCGCGATAGGATAATCAAACTTCTTGCCCGCAAGCGCCTGGAACATCATTTCCATCTCGGCGTTCTGCGTCTCTTCACTCTGGGCATAGGTAAAGAAATAGGCGCCGACCGGAATCCCATTCTCAGTCGCGCCCTTGTAGTTCTGTTCAAATGTCGGGTCGATATAGATGCCGCTGTTATTGGTGCTGACCACGCGCAGGAAGGCAAACTTCACGCCAGCGGCGGCGACCTTGCGCCAGTTGATCGTGCCCTGATACTTGGATACGTCGATACCCCAGATCTCATTCTCGGCAGATACGCCATCCATACAGCCGTTGCCAGTCGAGGACGGAGTGGTGGTAGAGCTCTGACCGCCAGAGGAATCCGCTGCACCCACGCTCGTATCAACGCTGTGCTCGCCAGCACCGAAGGTATATTCCTTGCCGGTCGCCAGCGTGAAGTCATTGTCGAGCCAGACAAGCGGGTTCGTGCGCGTCCCTTTATACCGTACCTCGAAGTGCAGGTGAGCGCCAAAGCTGTTGCCGGTATTGCCGCTGTAGCCGATAATGTCACCCTTCTTGACCTTCTGGCCCACCTTTACATTGGTTGAATTCAAGTGCGCATACAGTGTCTCGACCGAGCCACCTTTCCAATTGTCATGCTTGATCTTGACCATATTGCCGTAGCTGTTGGTGTCGCCCTGGGTGCGGACACCGTTCCAGTGATATACGATCGTCGCCTCACCGTCTTCGGAGGCGGCCACAGGGGTCCCAACGATGGCCCGCATGTCGATAGCCCGATGAATAGAGCCGTCATTATAATAATATCCCTGCGTGATGATATGGTTAGCCAGCGGCCAACCAAGCAGGAGCTCTCCATTTTTCAGAAGCATAAAACTTTATCACCCCTCAAAAAAATAAAAGCCTCACAGCTATCAAGCGGCGAGGTAATTTAATGTTGTGTATTTTTTACCGTAAAATTTACTCTTCAAGATAAACAACGTATCCAGAAGACCCTGTATAATAGGCTGAAGCATTAGCGATAAGGGTTTGTCCTGGAGAAACACTATATACATTATTCACTGTACGAAGACTTCCAGATGGACCAGCATCAACAAGATTCCCGACTCCACTTAGATTGACGTTGATGCCCGTCATTCCTGTTCCTGCACTGGACCAAGTGTGGCCAATAATTCTAACAGTACACGACTTTCTAAATGTTTTACCAGAAAAATACTCACTCCCAGAATCATAATATTGTGTTCCTTTGTCGACTATCGCTTCCATATATCCCAAAAATTTTCCTTTGTTACCAGCCGTAATACTTCCGCCTCCGTTATGATAGCCTGCTGGAATAGCAATAGTCCCTCCTGGTTCAATCGTAGATACCCATGCACCATGATTTGTCATTGCTCCGATTTTCAGATTCTTGTCGGCAGAATAAAATGTCTTTCCCGATAGCACATCGCCTACCGCCGCATTTGCCAGCGCCAACTTCCCACCGCTCAGCCCGTCTCCGCTCGACATCAATGCCATGCCACAATCCTCCCTTCAAGAGAATTGTGCATGTTGCACATCAGAGGGCTACAGAGGCCCCCCCCCCATTATTTTTACGAATGTTCGTCATATTATACATTGCCTTTCTTGCGCAACATTTTATTCTTATTCGTAGTAAACCATATAGATTCTATAGTTGAGTACCCCGGCCCACGTTCCACCTGGTCCAATGCTCGTTACGCCGGCCTTCAAAATCCCAGTTGACGAATTATAGCTGATGTTATCGCCGCTTGAGCCGTTATTGCTGCTGGTGCCTGTCGAGTTTCCCTGCCATCTATATGGTACAGCATAAAAGTTCGCCCTTGTTAGCTTACTATATATGCTCGGATAATTATTTTTTACGTTGTAAGTTAAACTACTCCATGCGTTTGAAGATGTTCCTGCATATCCAAGAAATACTTTTTTCTGTGTCTTAGCGCTTACCTTCCCCATACCGTTATGGTACCCCTTTGGGATAGTAATCGACTCTCCTTGACCGACAGAGGAACTCCATGCTCCGTTGTTTGGCATGTCCCCCGTCTTCAAGTTTTTATCCCCCGCGTAATAAGTTTTTCCAGACAATACATCTTCAGTACCCGCATTTGCCAATGCCAACTTGCTATTACTTAGCCCGCCACTTGCAGTCATCAGCGCCATTACCAACGCCCCCTTTCGGAAACGCTGTACAATGTGCCAATTAGGAGGTCACAA
>ERZ1090863.32-NODE-32-length-106002-cov-24.350638_pt1 | contig 106002 bp, 103 predicted proteins | sample MGYA00478480_ERZ1090863 | MGnify/ENA primary metagenome ERZ1090863 (study PRJEB33644, sample SAMEA5815746) | chicken gut metagenome | biome: Chicken; feature: Gastrointestinal Tract; material: Caecum | place: Ireland | collected 2019-01-01 | study: A study of...
GGCGGAGACGGTGGGATTCGAACCCACGTGCCCTTTCGGACAACTCGATTTCGAGTCGAGCTCGTTATGACCGCTTCGATACGTCTCCATTTAATAATTATTTAGTTTTTGGGGCAAATAACATGATTTCGAGTGCGGCTCGTTATGACCACTTCGATAACTCTCCCTGTTCCGGTTCCCCGGACACGTTCTTTATTATAGCGTTTTCCGGCAGTCCCGTCAACATTCTTCTTTTGTCTGCTGTTTTTTTCTTTCCCGGAGCCGGCGGAAAAAGCTGCTGAGCAGGCTGCCGCACTCTTCCTCCAGAACTCCCCTCTCCACTTCCGCCTGGTGGTTGAATTCTTTCATCTCCAGCAGGTTCAGCACAGAACCGCCGCAGCCCGCCTTGGGATTCATGCTGCCGATGACTACCCGGTCCATGCGGGCCTGGATGATGGCTCCGGCGCACATCTGGCATGGCTCCAGGGTCACATACAGAGTACAGCCCTCCAGCCGCCAGTCTCCCAGCTTCCGGCTGGCTTTGCGGATGGCGTTCAGCTCCGCGTGGGACAGAGTATTTTTATCTGTATTTCTGCGGTTATATCCCCTGGCAATGATTTTCCCCTCATATACGATGACGCAGCCGATAGGCACCTCCATCAGGGCTTCCGCCTTTCTGGCCTGGCGTATGGCCTCTTTCATATATTTTTCATCCTCAGTCATAAGATCCTCCCCATGCGCATATGGTATCTATAGAACTTGAAAGGAGCATGTATCCGGCATGTCTGATTATAAACGGTTTGTAGCTTATCTGTATGAATATCATGGAAATACCAAGGGAGAAAACCGGGGATTTGTCCGGGTGGAGGCACGCAACGGCAGCTGCCAGATGGGCTTCCAGCTGAAAGTTATCTCTCTGCCAGAGCGAACTCCCTTAAACGTCTGCGGCTTTGTGCGGATCCGGGATGTTCTCTTCGGCATTCCCATTGGAATTCTCCGCTCCGGAAAAAACGGCATCTCCGGGCGTCTTCTGGCTCCCGCCGTACATATGGGAGATACGGCCTTTTCTCTGAAGGATCTGTCCGGTCTTCTGGTCCGGGGTCCGGAGGGAAAAATCTACGCCACCCAGTGGGACGATATTCCCATAGATCCGGGGCGCTTCACTACTGATCCCTCGGTACTGCAGGATCCTGCGCCTGCAGAAAGTGCTGACGAAACAGGCAGCGAGATTCCTCCCGCTTTTCCGGCAACGGAAGCCGCAGCTGCAGACACCTCTGAAACCGTCCGTATTGCCTCCACAGAAAAGATTCCGGACGAAAAGGAGGCCCTTAAAAGCGATCCTATTCCGGAACCGGAGGGCAAAGAGACGGAAGCCGGAAAAGACGGGCCTTCTCTTCCTCTGCCCGGAGCGGGATCTCAGGAAGAGCGCTGGGAAATCCTGTTTTCCCGCTTTCCCCATATCCGGCCCTTTGACGATGATGAGATCAGCGACTGTGTCCGCCTGGATCTGAAGGATCTCCCGGAACTGCGGAAGGCGGGCTGGCTCATCAGCAGCAATCAGTTTCTGCTTCACGGATTTTACAGCTACCGCCATTTTCTCATGGGCCGTTCTTCCTCCCTGGGAAATGTTTTTATTCTGGGAGTGCCCGGGATCTTTGATATCCGGGAGCAATTTATGGCGGGCATGTTCGGCTTTTCCGGCTTCAAACCCGCCAGAAATCAAACAGGAGCTTCCGGAAATACCCCCTTCGGCTACTGGTACCGGCAGGTGCAGTAAAAGGTTTTAATCCACGCCCCGAATGCCCACTTCCGGAATATCGTCCAGCAGCATTTCCCGGAACCTTTCTAATTGTTCCCGGGAATATCCGGTGAACCCCGGGCGGATTACTCCCCGGGAGTCCCGGTAATTCTGCAGGAAATACCGGCGGCTGCCCCGAAGCCACTCCCCGATCTTTTTCAGTTCTTCTTTTCCGTGAAGTTCCCGGGTGACAGTGGTGCGGAACTCGTAATCTGTTCTGCCTTTCTTCAGCAGCTCCGCCGAATCCTGGATCTTCAGCACATCCAGTCCCGGCAGGCCGGCGGTTTCCCCGTAGCGGCCGGGACTGTTTTTGATGTCCATGGCCACATAGTCCAGCAGATCATTTTCTACAAGTTTTTTCAGAACCTCGGGCCTGCCGCCGTTGGTATCCAGCTTCACCAGATAGCCGAGAGCGCGGACTTTCCGGATAAATTCTTCCAGATCGGAAGCCAATGTGGGTTCCCCTCCGGTGATGCAGATCCCTTTTAAAATTCCTTTCCGCTTTTCCAAATGGCGGAAAACCTCTTCCTCCGGGATCACCGGCTCCAGCTCCGGGTGCAGCACCAGATTGCCGTTCTGGCAGAAGGGGCAGCGGAAATTGCAGCCTCCCAGAAAAACAGCGCAGGCCACCTGTCCCGGATAGTCCAGCAGAGTCAGGGTCTGAAATCCATGAATTTTCATACTTTCTCCTTCTCTGAGGCCGGAATACCCAGGATCTCATAGATCCCGAAGGCCACCCCGTCCTCCCGATTGGACCTGGTGATATAGTCTGCCGCCGCCAGGCAGGCCGGGGAAGCGTTTTCCACGGCAAAGCCGAATCCCGACGTTTCCAGCATATCAATGTCGTTGTCCGCGTCCCCGAAAGCCGCCGTCTCCTCTGCGGGGATTCCCAGCAGATCCCGGATAAATTTTAATCCTCCCGCTTTCCCGGCCTCCCGGGAAGCGGTCTCCACCCGGTTTTGCACAGAAGAAGTAATATACAGGGGAAGGGCGGAATCCTGGAGTTTTTTCCACAGAGCCAGCCGCTTCTCCTCGTCTCCCAAAATCATGTCGATACCGTCCAGCTCTCCTCTGTGGAATCTGACGAAAGCCCGGATATCCTCCACCGGCTGCCGGGTACTCCGGATGTAATTGACCGCGTAGGGCATTGCTCCGAAGCGCACCGGATCTTCCACATACTCCCGCTGGGCGTAGGGAATCCCCTCCAGAAAAGTTTCCATGCCCAGGGTCATCCCCTCTGTGATCTCCAGGATCCCGTCCACGGCTTCCGGATCCAGGGAGACCCTGCGGATGCAGACTCCGTCTCCCATGCGGTATACCGCGGCCCCGTTGCTGGTTACCGCGTACTCGATCCCCGGAATAGAGGTGACGCTCTCCGGCAGGGAACTGTAGGATCTGCCGCTGGCGATGACTACTTTTATACCCGCTCGGACGGCGTCCTCAATGGCCTTCCTGTTTGCTTCGCTGATCCCCTTGTCATCCCGGAGAGTGGTGCCGTCCAGATCCAGGGCAATGCAGGATATCTTTTTCCGTCTCACGCTATCATTCATCCTTTCCGGGTTCTCCCTCCAGAAACTGCCGGATCACTTCCATGTTTTCCGGACAGTATTCGATCTCTTTGGAATACAGTTTCACCGTAAAGATCCGGTCCGCCTCTGAAAACCCTCCTTTTTCCAGCCAAAGCCTGGTATCCATCAGCTGCAGGATCAGAAGGCTGGCTGCCGCAAACCTCACCGGAGGCAGAACGCAGCCGTCAAAGAGGGATTCCATAAAATACCGGTACAGAACATAGACCGCCAGGTGCTCGTACTCATATTCCCGGTTCCGGAAAGCCTCCAAAAAAACACGCCGCTGTTCCAGAAGCTCAGGCAGCTGCTCCATAAGGCTTTCCATGCGTCCTCCCCAGGTGCCGTCCAGGGATTCCAGATCCCGGTATGTCTCCAGAAGTTCCAGGATCTCCTGCCGGGAGCCGTACCAGCTTCTCTCTGTTCCGGCAGCCTTCAGCCAGCTCTCCGGATCCGTTCCGGCCAGTTTCAGGATCTCTTCTGTATCCTCCTGTCTCACCGGCGGATCCAGCCGTTCCGCGAACTTCAGGGCAGCCGCCATTCTCTGATCCATAGGGTAAGTTCTGTTCTGCAGGATGGAAAACAGCCGTTCTCTGGCCGCCAGCAGAGGCTTCAGCAGGGGATCTTCCTCCTCCGCCCCATTCCCCTGTTCTTCCAGAACAAATCGCAAAGGTTCCTTTCTCTGAAACAGCAGCCGGCAGACCTCCTCGCAGCAGAGTCCCAGCCCCGCCTCCGTGTAGTCCCCGAACCACTGATAAAATCTGGGATGCTCCCGGCAGATATCGCAGAGCATGTCCTCCCCCAGCTGCAGATAGATCTCACAGAGATTTCTCTCATTTAGAAATGGGCATCTTCTCCCCGGGGCCAGGGCAAAGTAGGCTCCGTCCTCTTCCTCAGAGATCCGGGAACGGAGGAGCCTGCCGAAATTTCCCGGCACCTCCCTGTATTTTTTCAGGGTTTCCTCGTCCACCTCGATCTCCCAGCCCGCGCAGCAGGTATCCCGGCAGCGGGAGGCAATGCAGGCAAAGCCATCGTAAAAATCAGGTTTTAATAGTTTCATGGATTTCCTTTCAGTCCGTGATCCACTCTACCCGGATCTCTTTCTGTCTTTTGGTGCACACGCAGAGCACGTAGTTCTCCCCCACATCCTCCTTCCAGAACCAGACACCTTCCGCGGTCCAGGGCAGGCGGCTGCGGATGATATTTCCCGCCTCCGGGGCTGTGGAAAATTTCCCGAAGCCGCCGTCAATGCCCTGACCGGTATATTTCACATAGCTTTCCTTGGCGGCCCAGATCTCAAAAAACCTCTGGTAAGGGGTGCCCTCCCGGCCATTTTCCACGTAATCGCTTTCCTCCGGCTCAAAATGCCGGCCGGCCAGGCGCATCAGCCGCAGTTCCGCCTCTTTCCTGTTTTCTCCCCGTTTCTGGGTCCGCTCCTGAATATCCACGCCGATCCGCTCCCCGCTGAGGGCGCAGACCCAGTAGGGGCCGCTGTGGCTGATGGAGAGGAACAGCTCCGGATGGTGCAGGAAGAAGGGTTTCCCCTTCTTTCCCCGCAGCAGTTCCCAAGTGACCGGAGAGGCCTCGATGCCAAAGGCTCTTTGGGCCGCCAGAGCCAGCCTCTCCTCCGGTTCTCTGTAATCGTCATTATTAAAAATACATACAACTGTTTTCTGATCCATGATTACTCCCCTTGGGGAAGGAAATCGAAAAGGCTCAGCTGCCTGGGCTGCTGCTTTTTCCGGCTTCCCTCCGCTTTTTCTTTTTTACTGTATTCTTCCGGCACTTCCTCCCAGAATCCGGAAGGCTCCCCTGACGCTGTGAGCACCAGCTCCTCCCTGGCCCGGGTCATACCTACATAGAAAAGCCGCCGCTCTTCCTCTATATCCGCCGCTTCCTTTTCTGTCTCCAGGGGAAGCGTTCCTTTGCTGACCCCGCAGAGGATCACCGCCGGAAACTCCAGCCCTTTGGAGGCGTGGAGGGTCATAAGCCGCACCGCGTCCCCCCGGTAGGTTTTTCCGCCGCACCGCTGCAGGTCTCCCTCCTCCCCGGAGGCCAGGTTTTCCAGCAGTTCCTCCATATGCCCGCAGAGCACTGCCGCCCCCCGGAGCTGAAGCATGGCTGTGTTTTCTGCCAGATTCTGCTCCTCCATCCATTGATCCAGAATTTTTGCCGGTTTCCCTTTGGCCATCAGGGGCCGGAAATTTTCCTCCAGATGTTCCAGGACCGTCTCCGTCAGCGGGTTGTTTTCCCGGTCCAGCAGAAGCTCCGCCGCCAGGTGCCGGTCCGCCTCCGCGCCTTTTGCCAGATAGCGGAAAAAGGCGCAGGTTCCCCGGACTTTCGGATCCTCCAGAAAGCTTCCCCGGCCCGCGGCCACGTAGGGGACCCCCTCCTGGCGGAGCGTCTTCTCCAGCCGGTCCATCTGCCGATGAGTCCGGCAGAGAACCGCGATCTCCCCGAAGCTCCGGAGTTTTCTCTTTTCCTGATCTGCCCGCTGCTCCTGGGCCTCCAGCATATCCACCCCGCCTACCAGGCGGTTGATCTCCTTGGCCACAAACACCGCCTCCGCCGCCTTGCCGGAGGCCTGGACCATCCGCACCGGCTCTCCGCCGGCCCTAAAAGGTTTCAGATCCCGTTCCTCCCCGGGATTTCTCCGGATCACCGTCACCGCCGCCCGCAGGATCTCCGGGGTAGACCGGTAGTTGATCCGCAGGGGGATCACTTCTGTTTCCGGGTGGTTGGCCTTCAGTTTTTCAAAACAGGCAGAATCCGAACCCCGGAAGCCGTAGATAGACTGATCCGGATCGCCGATGACAAACAGGGACTTTCCTCCCCGGTTCCAGGCCTCTGTAAGCCGGAACTGCGCCGGATTGCAGTCCTGAAATTCATCAATGAGCAGATAAGAAAAACAGCTCCTGTCACTGTCCTCTCTCTCAAAATATTCCGCGGCCCGCAGCAGAAGATCGTCGAAATCCAGCAGCCCCTTTTCCTCCAGCCGCTTCTGGTAGTAAGTCCGGGCCTCCCGGGGGATCAAAGCAGAGTCCCTGCCGGATTTGATCCGGGAGATCTCTCCTGTCAGCTTTCCGGCGCTGCAGGGCAGATGAAAAAGGGATACCGTCTCCTTGGCCAGCTCCAGGCATTCCATCCCTTCCGCCAGTTGTACCTCTTTCCCGGCCTGTTTCAGGGCCTCCAGGGCCACGGAGTGGAAGGTGCCGATCTGCAGATTCCGCAGCCGCCGCTTTCCTCCCAGAGCTTTTTCCAGCCGTTCCCGAAGCTCCGATGCCGCTTTCCGGGTAAAGGTCACGGCGGTGATCTCCCTGGGCTTTACCTGTTTTTCCTGCAGAAGGTACAGGATCCGGGACACCAGGGTTTTGGTTTTGCCGGTGCCGGGTCCGGCGGTTACCGCCGCGTACCGGCTTTCGGAGCGGACCGCCCGGAGCTGTTCCGGATTCAGCATCTCCCCGGAGGGCGCTTCCTGGGCCGGGGCTTCCCGGCGCTGTTCTCCCGCGGGTTCCTGTTCCCCGCCGGGTTTTCCGGTCTTCTCCCGGCTGGTTCCGCCATTCTCCGGGACAGCGAAGGAGAAGCACAGCTGACCCTCTGTATTCTCCAGCTCTTCTTCTGTAAACAGGCGGATCTTTCCGTATTCTCCGTCGTATCCCGGTTCCCGGATCACCTGCCCGGCCCGGAGACGGCGGATGCCCTCCGCCACCCTCTCCCCGGCTTCCTGCCGGATCGCCTCCAGAGGGAGTTCTCTTAAAATGGCAAATTCCGTGCCCAATCGTTCCAGCATCCGCTCATACAGCCCCTGGACTTTTTTGCCGGAGGCCGCATGGCCCGTGGAGGCTCCGATGACCTCCGGCAGAGGCGCCAGGCTCTCAAAAGGCCTGGCCCCCTCTTTTACATAGCCTTCCTGCCGGTCCGCCAGCTGCAGGATCCGATGGAAAACCCCCATGGTCAGCTTCTTTTTGCAGACCGGGCAGAGATTGCCTGCCGCTTCCGCCTCCCCGGGGCTTAAGACCAAATGACATTTCCGGTGGCCGTCAAAATGGTATTTTCCCTCCTCGGGGAAAAATTCAATGGTCCCCTCCAGGCCCTGTCCCTTCTGGATGGCGTCGTAAAGCCCCTGATAGGAGCAGTCTATATCCAGCAGGTTGGCCTCCCGGCCCAGCTTGGCCGGGGAATGGGCGTCCGAATTGGAAATGAGCTGCAGGCCGTCCAGGGCGGACAGCATCCAATTCATGGGAGGATCCGAGGAAAGCCCCGTCTCCACCGCATGGATGTAAGGGGTCAGTTCCTCAAAGCATTCCTCCAGGGTATCAAAGCCGGAAAAGGCTCCGAACAGGGAAAAATGAGGGGTCCAGATATGGGCCGGCACGAACATGGCCTCCGGACAGGTCTCCAGGGCCAGTTCCAGCAGATCGTGGCAGGGCAGCCCCAGAATGGGCCGCCCGTCGGAGTGGATGTTGCCGATGGACTCCAGCCGCCGGGACAGCTCCTCCGCCTCCTCCAGCCCCGGCAGCAGGATCAGGCTGTGGACCTTCCGGGTCTTTCCGTCCTTCTTGTAAATGGAGCTGATCTCCCCGGAGACCACAAACCGGGGCTCCTGCTGTCCCGGAACCTCCCCGCTGGGGATCCGGTACTCTTTTTTCAGCCGGTACAGCCCCTGCTCCGCAGGCTCCAGCTTTTCTTTCAGTTCCTCCCGCCAGGCGGGATGAGTAAAATCTCCCGTTCCCAGGTAGCGGATGCCTTTCCTGGCTGCCTGATAGGCCAGCATCTCCGGATTTCCGTCTTTGCTGGTGGCCCGGGAGAAACGGGAATGTATGTGCAGATCCGCAATTTCCGCGTGTTTCATGAATCTCGTCTTCTTTCGTCTGCCGATGTATTTATTATTCGTCTCCTATGACTCCTGTCTTTCCCCGGGCCACAGCCATGGCGATCTTCTCGCTGGTGGCCGGCAGGGAATGGAACCAGCAGCCTGTGGCGTTGGCGATGGCGTGGACCAGAGCCGGCGCCGGGGTGTTGATGACGATCTCCCCGATGGATTTGGCCCCGAAGGGTCCTGTGGGTTCATAGCTGCTCTGGAATTCCACCTGCAGTTTTCCCATATCCAGCCGGGTAGGGATCTTGTACTGCATAAAGGAATTATTTCGGAGTTTTCCTTCCGGGGAATACTGGATGTTCTCAAACAGGGTCATGCCCATGGCCTGCACCAGGCCTCCTTCCACCTGGATCCTGGCCAGGTTGGGATTGATGGGCGTTCCGCAGTCCACCACCGCCGCGTAGTTCAGGATCCTGACCTCCCCGGTCTCCTTGTCCAGCTCGATCTCCACGGCTCCCGCCATAAAAGGCGGGGGAGAGATAGGCGAACTGTTGCTGACCGTGATCTCCAAGGCATGAGTATTGCCGCACATGGAACGGGTAGCGATGTCCACCAGAGAGATCTCCCGGCTCTCGTCCCCCAGGGCGTAAACCCGGCGGCCGTCAAATTCCAGTTCCTCCGCCGGCAGTTCCAGGGCTCTGCTCCCCTCCTCCAGGATCAGCTCCCGCAGCTGCCGGCCGGCCTTTTCCACAGCCTTGCCGGTAATGTAAGTGGTACTGGAGGCGTAGGATCCGGAATCGTAGGGAGAAGTATCCGTATCCGCCGCCGACACGGAGATCTGGTCCAGCTCACAGTCCAGACACTCCGCGGCGATCTGGGCCAGAATGGTGTCGCAGCCGGTTCCCATATCCGCGGAACCGATGGACAGCATGTAGCCTCCATCGTCATTTAATTTCAAAGTAGCCGAGCCTACATCCACCCCGGAAATGCCCGAGCCCTGCATACCCATGGCCAGACCCACGCTGCGGATTTTCCCGTTTCCCAGGTCTTTTGCCGGGTACTTTTCCTCCCAGCCGATGAGTTCCTTTACCCTGGCAAAACACCGGTCCAGGGCGCAGCTGTTGGTGGTCTGGGCGGAGTCGTAGGAAGTCATCACGTCCCCTTCCCGGACCATGTTGATCTCCCGCAGCCGGGCCGGATCCATGTGAAGCTTCGCCGCCAGCTCGTTCACCGCCGTCTCCACAGCGAAGATCCCCTGGGTAGCCCCGTAGCCCCGGTAGGCGCCGGCGGACATGACGTTGGTGTACACCACGTCATAGGCAAACCGGTGGGCCTCCAGGTTCCGGTACAGGGAAATGGATTTTGTCCCGGACAGTCCCACGGTGGTGGGACCGTGCTCCCCGTAGGCGCCGGTATTGGAAAGGGTATGGACGTCAATGGCCCGGATCCTTCCGTCGGTTCCCGCCCCGACGCGCACCTTTACCTCCATTTCATGGCGGGGAGAGGAGGCGGTCATACTCTCCTCCCGGGTAAAGATCAGCCGGGAAGGCTTTTTGGTCATCCAGGTCACAAAGGCCGGAAATACCTCCGCCACCACCGTCTGTTTGGCGCCGAAGCCGCCGCCGATGCGGGCTTTGGTCACCCGGATCCGGGTCTTGGGGATCCCCAAGGCGTTGGAGAGGATCCTCCGCACATGAAAGACGATCTGGGTGGAGCTTACCACGTTCAGTCTCCCGTAGGTATCGATGCTGCAGTAGGTGCGGAAGGTCTCCATCATGGACTGCTGGGCCGCCAGGGTGTGATAGGTCCCCTCCACGGTCACAGGACAGTCTGCCAGCACCTGCTCCACATCCCCTTTTTCCGAACCGCCGCTGGCGCAGAGATTTCGCTTGTTGTCGGCCCCCACCGGGCAGAGGGATTTCCAGTCCTCCTCCGGGTGGACCAGTAATTCATTATCCTTGGCCTGCCGGAAATCCAGCAGGGCCGGCAGCACCTGGTAGGTCACTTTTATGAGCTTCAGGGCTTTTTCCGCCGCCGCTTCTGTCTCCGCGGCCACAATGGCCACCGGATCTCCCACATAGCGGACGTGCCGATCCAGGATCAGCCGGTCATAGGGGCTGGGTTCCGGGTAGGTCTGTCCGGCCATGGTAAACCGCTGCCCGGGCACATCCTCCCAGGTGTAGACCGCCTCCACCCCGGGCACCCCCCTGGCTTTTTCCGTATGGATCTCCTCCACCAGGGCGTTGGCATGGGGGCTCCGCAGAAGCTTCACCACCAGCGTGCCTGCCGGGATCTGATCCTCCAGGAACACCGGCTTGCCCGTCACCAGGGCCATGGCGTCTTTTTTCCGCAAAGGCTGATTGACAACTCTCACTGCAGGCCTCCTTTCTTTCCGGAGCGCCCGTGCTTCTGCTCCAGAAAATTCCGCAGTCCCCGCAGCTGTCCTTCATAGCCGGAACAGCGGCAGAGATTTCCCGCCAGATATTCCAGGATCTCCTGATCCGAGGGATCCGGGTTCTCCCGGAACAGGGCGATGGCGTTGAGAATATATCCCGGATTGCAGAAGCCGCACTGCTCCGCTCCCTGGTCCGCGATAAAAGCTCCCAGCTCCGCCGCTTCCTCCTGAAGTCCCTCCAGGGTCTCCACGGCGGCCCCGTCCGCCCGGGCCGCCAGCACCGAGCAGGACAGCACCGGTTTTCCGTTGAGGATCACTGTGCAGAGCCCGCAGTTGGAGGTTTCGCAGCCTCTCTTTACGCTGGCGCAGCCATGGCTCCGCACCAGTTCCAGCAGCAGCATATCCGGCCGGATCTCCTCCTGTATGTTCTTCCCGTTGAGGGTTATCTGTATCTTCAAAGCTCCGCGCCTCCCTTCCCGGCGGATGCCAGCTTCTGCAGTTCCATCAGGCCTCTGCGGCCCAGCACCCGCGCCAGATGGCTCCGGTATTCTCGGCTGCCCCGCATGTTGCTTCCCACGGGCACCTGCTCCGCGGCGGCGTTCATGTAGGCGGCTGCCTCCGCTTCCGTCAGGGTTTCCCCCAGGATCTTCTGCCGCAGGCTCTCCTCCATGGGCAGAGCCATGGCTGCCAGGGGCCTGGCTCCGAAGACCAGTTTTCCTCCTGTCTCCTCCAGGGACACGGCCCCGTTCAGCACTGGAAAATCCGTCCGGCTGTTCCGGTGGGCCTCATAGACCATGTGGAAGCCCGGCTGTTTCCGGATCCGGATCTCCTCCAGGATGTCCCGGTCCCTTTTCCGGGTCAGAAAATCCCCCAGAGGAATTTCTCCTGCCCGGTACAGTTTCACGTAGGTATCCATGGCCAGCAGCACCGTCAGCACATCGGAAAACCCGAACCGGCCAAAGACGCTGCCCCCCGCCGTGGCCAGGTTCCGGAACTGGACGCCCACGATGTCCCGGAGGGCCGCCCCCAGGGCCCCTTCCGTGTAGCGATCCAGTCCCTGGTGGAGCTCCAGCTCCCGCAGGGTCACCATGGCGCCGACGCGGAAATTTTCCCCATCCTCCCGGATCCTATCCAGACCCAGGCCGGACAGGTCGATGGCCATTCCCACATTTTTATGGCTCATTTTCAGCCAGAGCATGCCGCCTATGACGCAGCTGCTTTTTTTCTGATTCCACTCATACGCCTGGGCCAGGCTTTCCGGCCGCGCGTACTCTTTGATCTTCAGCATCTCGCAATCCTCTTTCTTCTATGTTCCGGGCCCGGAAAGAGCCTGGAGTTTCACGGTAAAAAGTATAGCGTAAATCCCCGGGAATGTACAGTGCTTCCCTTGGAAATATGCACATGAATCGGCTCGACTGGACGGTTTTCATTTGTCCAGAAATATATCCAATACTCTCCCATTCTAAAGATTTGAGGCATTTTCAAATCCTCCTTCCTGGGAAAACTCCATAATCAGGTGCGCCGTAGATCTTATAATCTCTTCAAACTTTTTTATCATCAGTGTACAAGGGGCAACACGCTCCAAACCGCGTAATTTCGGTGATTTTCTGTGTTATCCTCAATCGGCGTACGTTCAGTACGCCTCTATCGTCTGCCTTGAAAATCACCGAAATTCCTGCGGTTGGAGTCTTCGAGTCGTGAAGGTGCTGATTTGAGCCCCTTCAAGGCACTTGATCGACGCGTACAGAGACGTACGCGGAGGGAAAGTAACGCAGAAGGAGCTCAAATCAGCCCTTCAACGACCGTATTGTCCCCTTGTACACTGATGCTATCTCTTCTTCAGAAAAATGATATATATCTTCCCACCTGTATTGAGGCAGCCAGCATGTTGCATGTCTGAAACCATATTCTGCATCTGATCTTTCAATATAAACTTTTACCATTCCATCTTTTTGCATCTCGGAATGTACAATCTCTGTTTCATCCTCTAAAGTCATAAATGGATACATCATAGCTATATTCCTCCTGCTTTTTCCAGATCTTCTGGTTCGCGTTTAAAATGTATAGTTAAAATTATCTTAAGTGAAATACCCGGGAAAGTCAATTTTCCCCTCCGGGAATCGGAAAAATCTTGATAGTTTTTTCAGTATATGTTACCATACCTAGCGGTATCGAACAAAATTTCCGGCCGGACTTATCAAAGCCCCGGCCGTTTTTCGGAGGACAGCATGGTTACACTTGGTATTATGATTCTGGGCTTTCTGGCTGGGCGGATCTTCCCTGCCAGGCACAAAGGAAAAAATGAAAAGGTACAGCTCTTTTTTACTCTGCTGCTGATCTTCACCATGGGGGTGAGCTTGGGGCAGCGGGAGGGATTTTTCTCAGAGCTGCTGGGTCTGGGTCTGCAAAGTTTCGTGTTTTTTCTGATCCCCACCCTGCTTTCCGTGGCGGTGGTCTTCCCCCTGACACGGCATTTTATGAAGGGATCCGGCGGACAGGCGGAACCGGATATGACGGGAGACGCCCCGGAAGCTCCGTCGAAAGGAGACCCCATGGTGTTCCTGGCCCTGGGATCCCTGATCCTGGGAATCCTCTTCGGATCCAGGCCGGCCCTTGCAAAGATCCTCTCCCCTCTGACCCTTCACTCAGACTGGCTGCTGTATCTTTTGATGTTTTCCGTGGGCATCAGCGTAGGGCTGCACCGGGGGCTGCTGTCCCAGCTCCGGAGAAATCTGCTGAAGACCCTGATCGTTCCTGTTGGCATCATCCTGGGCTCCCTGGCGGGAGGCATTGTCTGCGGCATGCTGCTGCACTTCCCCCTGAACCAGTCGGTGTCCATTGCCGGGGGCATGGGCTGGTATAGCCTGGCTGGTGTCACCATCGGCAATCTGGCGGGAGCCAGCCTGGGCAGCATCGCCTTCCTCAGCAATCTCATGCGGGAGATCGGAGCCTTCTTTATGATCCCCTTCCTCTCCCGGCACTGCAACGCCTACACCTGCATCGCCCCGGCGGCGGCCACCAGCGAGGACACTACCCTGCCCATGCTGATCCGCTACACCAACGAGGAGACCGTGGTATTTGCCGTTCTCAACGGCATCATCTGCTCCGCGGTGGTGCCGGTGATTATCTCGTTCTGCTATTGAGCATAAAATTTCCGGGCAGCCGCAGGAAATATCACCTGCGGCTGCCCGGAGTTTCTCTGCATGGGCCATCCTGCGCATTTCCCTATTCAGCCGCCAATGATATGCTTCTTGTTGCAATATTGGTTCTGAAGGCAAGATCATGTTCTACAAAGATCATGGTTGGAGAAAATTTCTTTATCAGATCTTCTATTTGTATCCGAGTATAAATATCAATATAATTAAGAGGTTCATCCCACACATAAAGATGCGCTTTCTCACAGAGACTTTTCGCCAGCAGCACCTTTTTCTTCTGTCCGGCTGAAAAATCCTCCATTTTCTTTTCAAACTGCGTACGTGAAAAATCCATTTTCCGCAAGACTGCCTTAAACAAGGTTTCTTCTATATGGTTGATTTCTGCGAACTCTGCTAAAGAACCCTTCAGCATGGATGTATCCTGGGGCACATAGGACAGTATGAGCCCTGAACCAACCGTAATCGTACCGCGGTGCCCTACGGGCTTCCCCATCAGCAGCTTTAGCAGGCTGCTTTTTCCGGAACCGTTTTTCCCGTCAAGAGCAATGCGTTCTCCCTGCCTTATTTCAAATGAAATCCTTTGACAGACTTCCCTGCCCCCGGAAATCGGCGCAGCCTCAGAAAAAGCCGCCAGGGTATCCGAAAAATAAGACAGCGGAACCATCTTCAGTTCTTCTATGGTCTCCAGATTTTTGAGGAGCCGTGACTTCTCCTTGACCGCCCGCTGCTGCCGCGCTTCCATCGCCTTTGAACGTTTCATCATCTTCGCTGACTTGTGGCCGATATACCCCCGATCCACCGGACCATTTCCTTTTTTTGACATTTCTATCCGCTCCGACCAGGCAGAAGTCCGCTGCGCAGCCTTTTTCATCGCATCAATGTCTTTTTTTAATTTCTGGTTTTGAGCAAGTTCAGATTCTTGCTGTCGCTGGAAGTTGGTGAACCAGGTGGTAAAATTCCCGCTCTGCACATCTATATCCCTTCGATTGATGGATAGAATATGGTCCGCACAGCCATCTAAAAAGCAGCGGTCGTGGGATACTAAAATAAAACCTTTTTTCCGTTTCAGGTATGCCGCAACGGTTTGTCTGGCTTTCATATCCAAATGGTTTGTGGGCTCATCAATCAGTAAAAAATGTCCGTCATTCAAAAAAAGCGCCGCCAGCAGCACCTTCGTCTGCTCCCCATTGGAAAGGGTAAAAAACGGTCTCCCAAGCACCTCTTCACGGACTTCCAGATAGGATAGTTCTCTCAGCAGTTCCCAATCTTCCGCCGACGGACATATTTCAGAAAGTATCTCTTTCGTCGGCCGGTTTTTATCACAGATCCCATAGGGAAAGTAATCAAATTGCACCGAAGCCTGTATCTTTCCCTGATATTCATACCTCCCAAGCAGAAGATTCAAAAAAGTTGTTTTTCCCCTGCCATTTCTTCCAACAAGCCCCAGTTTCCAGTCTGTATCAATCTGAAAATTAACATTTTCAAAAATAGGATCATAACTGGATGGATAGGAAAATGTCAGGTTCTCTACCCGAATCATTGACATATGGAAAACCTCCTTCCTGTGTATTCACCAGGTAAAATGCGGCAAGAGGGCATGAAGCATGGATTGCTTCGCCCTTCCTGCGGCAAAGAGAACAAATCCGAACTCTTTACTCCTGGTTTTATCTGTGTCCTTCATACTTTTGGCAGGGACTTGAAATGTAACCCACATATCCATTGTCTCGTTTCTGAAGGCGGGATTGGGAATTCTCTTCGCTGGCGTCATAAAAAACACTTCAACTACAAACTCTTACGTGACTCCTTTCAGACCGCACTTTTAAACGAATTGCATTCCAGGATCGGCGATTCTTTTAAAAAGCTTAAGGCTTCTGTCTATGCCGACCAAAAAATGGATTTTATGTCCGGGCCATGCCCAATAAATGTAATCCTTCTCAAGTAATCAAGTACATTGGCCGTTACCTTGGCAGGCCGGTCACTGCCACTTCACGTATTGACTCTTATGACGGCGAATTGGTTACCTTCCATTACAACCGTCACGAAGACGAGAAATTGGTCACCAAAACCATTCCGGTTCTTGATTTCATGGCCCGGCTCACCCAGCATATCCCGGAAAAACATTTCAAAATGATCCGTTATTATGGGATTTATGCCAGGCATCGTAAATCTGACAGATATCTTCACAGGGCTATCTCAAGGGAAAAGCATAAAATATTTCTTTCTTTTAACCGTTGGCGGGATTCCATCCTGCTTTCCTTCGGATATGACCCTTTAAAATGTCCTTCCTGCGGTACGCCCATGCTGTTTCTTGAATTATATTTCAACCACAAACCCGTTCCTTTGCATGAATTATATGAAAGGGCCATGCGAAAGCACCGGTGCCGGTCTACCTGCCTCTTTTTCTTCTCTTTCATAGTCTCCTGCTGCATGGTACAATCAAGGTATCTGATACAGAAACGGAGGCGGTCAATATGAAACGAGTCACTGAGGCAGAACTTGCAAAGGAACTTCGGGAACAGTATATGAAAAATCCTCCAGAAGGCATGACCTCTGATGAAGTCCGCGACATGAGTGATGACGACCTTTTGGACATGGATTATTTCTTACACGAATTTGATGATCTGGATGATGACGATTTCGGTGAGGAAGGTTTTTACATCTTCTGACCCTGAACCGTCTAATTGCCATGCCCGCTTTTCAGCGGGTTTTCTTTTTCTCAAATTTCCTCAATCACACATTTTCCTATAAAGTAAAATAAGAGCTGCAAGAAAGCCATTTCCTGCAGCTCTTCCCAACCTATATAAACGCATATCTTCAAAAACGACATACTTCCAATAGGATGATTAGGAGAATAGACTTTTAACTTTCCTGCAAAGGGCGCAATACTGCCATCAAACCGCAGTACAATGCATATTCCGTTTTATTTGCAGGAAAGGTTAATCATCTTTTCACCCCTTTTACTTTCTATTTTTTCTGAAGCCGAGTATATCACAAACATACGCCGAAGTCAAACAGCCGCCTCTTTGGGACTGCCGCATGTGAAAGAAATTCTCTCGGATTTTCGGCCCCTTCTTTTTTCTACAGCCTCATCATCTCCGAATTCTAGAGATGATATTATTCCGGTAATAGAGCAGCAAATCTGCGCTCCAGTGCCTATATTACTTTATCTATATCCCTACAACATTACCTTCCTTCCGCATTATTTACATAAATTGTGCTTCGTGCCGCACCTTCTTTTCTCAGATAATTGCCTTCAATCATATCCTGCAAAACGGCTCTTGCTCTACGCTGCTTTACTTCTAAAAGCTCTGCTGCCCTAGCACTTGTAATAAAACCATTTTCCAATACATATTGATAAATCTTCCGTTCCTGCTCATTATCCGGCATATCAGCGGCATTATCCGGCAGTTTATTGGTCATATCCGGCACTACACCGGCACTATCCGGCACTTTATCGGCATTATCAGTGCCGCCGCGATAGATATTGATGCGCAAATCCACTTCGCCGCCGATAAATTCCGGTTCCCGCAGACCGGCGACTTTTACCTTACCGATAATTCTGGGGATTCCGCCTCCCCAGTGTTCAATTAAATTCATATAAGAAAATGCATGGGCAATGGCTTTCCCATTCACATAGAGTTTTCTTATTTCCCGTTCACTTGGCATAAGTTAGTATTTTTGCAATACTTCTTTATGCACCTCCGCCATTCGACCCCTTCTTTTTTCTACAGCCTCATCATCTCCGACATGATGCAGGCGCCCGCCGCCCCGCAGGATTGGATTTCCCGGATCTGGGCCTGAGACCGGCGGATGCCGCCGATGGCGTACACCGGCACGGTTCCCGCCAGTCGGCAGATCTCTCTTAAAAATTCCAGGCCTCTGGGAGGCAGTCCCGCCTTGCACTGGCTTTCGTAAATGTGGCCGGCAAACAGCCAGGCAGCCCCCGCCTCCAGAGCCTGACGGGCCTGTTCCGGGGAATGCACGGAAGTGCCGATGCCGGCGAAGGCCGCCTTTTCCTCCGCCGAAAGGGACAGGAGTTTTTTCAGGGGAAGGTGGATCCGCTTCACGCCCAGCTCCCGGGCGGCGCCGGTAAAATTGTGAAGGATACAGTCCACCTGGTATTCCCCGCAGATCTCCAGCACCTGCTCTGCCAGCTCCCGGTAGGCCTGGGGCATCAGATCTTTTTCCCGGAGGACCAGGGCTTTTGGGCGGCAGCCGCAGACCCGGCGGATCTGTTCCGGGAAGGGCCGGGTGCAGAGCTTCCGGTCTGTGACGGCCAGAACCTTCTCATACATAGACATAGTCATTCATCACCGGCTGCTGGCCCAGGTTTTCCAGATCCCGGTACACTTCCTCTACCGTGCGGCTGTCGGAGATCTCAAACTGCTCGTCTCCCTGATCTTCCATTTCCGCCGCATGGCTGCCTACCCCGGTGCTGACTCCCGCGGAGATCTTGGTGGCGGCGATGCAGGCCAGGTTGTCCCGGACCCGGGCGCACTCTCTGGTAGACACGGTGATCCCCGCAAAGGGCAGCAGCAGACGGTAGGCGGTGACTACCTGCAGCAGCTGGGCCTCATGGACGTCCATGGGGTTGATCTTGTCGTTGTTGATAATGGGACGGAGCCGGGGGCAGGAAAAGGCGATCTCCGCATGGGGATACTTCCGCTGCAGCAGCCAGGCGTGGATGCCGGTGGCATAGGCGTCTTTCCGGAAATCCGAAAGTCCCAGCAGGGCGCCGAAGCCTACTCCCCGCATGCCGCCCTTCAGGGCCCGCTCCTGGGCGTTGATCCGGTAGGGGAAGATCCGCTTGTGGCCGGCCAGGTGCAGGGTCTCGTACTTGTCGGAATCGTAGGTTTCCTGGAACACGGTGACGTAATCGGCTCCGCACTCATGCAGGTACCGGTATTCATCGGAATTCATGGGATAGACTTCCAGTCCGATGGCCTTGAAATACTTTCTGGCGATCTGGCAGGCTTTTCCGATGTACTCCACGGTGGATTTTTTCCGGCTCTCTCCCGTCAGGATCAGGATCTCCTGCAGGCCGGTCTTTGCAATGGCCCGCATTTCCTCCTCGATCTCCGCCTCGTTGAGCTGGGCCCGGCGGATCTTGTTGTGGCAGTTGAACCCGCAGTAAATGCAGTAATTTTCGCAGTAGTTGGCAATGTACAGCGGCGTAAACAGATACACGGAATTGCCGAAGTGGCGGCGGGTCTCCTCCTGGGCCTTCTGCGCCATCTCCTCCAGGAAAGGCAGAGCCGCCGGGGAAAGCAGGGCGGCAAATTCCTCCGGCCCCCGGTTTTCCTTTTCCAGGGCCCGGCGCACATCCTGCTCCGTGTACCGGTGGTAATCGTAGGCGTTCATCATGGAGACCACCTGGTCCATTACGTCGGAATCCAGCGCCTCCATATCCGGCAGATATTTCATGTGATCGATGCGGTTCTCCTTCAGATGCTCCCGGACCTCATCGCTCATAATGCTTTCATTTACAAAGGTATCCTTCATCTTCTGTCACTCCTTACTCTCTCAGAAATCCTGTCAGCGGGGAGGAGGCGCTGGCCCCTTTTTCCCTTACCCGGCCCATGCCGGAAAGATAGGCGGTGCGTCCCGCCTCAATGGCCTTCTTAAAGGCTTCCGCCATGGCGGGCACATCCCCGGCGGTGGCGATGGCAGTGTTGGCCATGACCGCGGCGGCTCCCATCTCCATGGCCTCGCAGGCCTGGGAGGGGCGTCCGATGCCGGCGTCTACGATAATGGGCAGGTCGATCTCGTCAATGAGGATCTGAATAAACTCTTTGGTACAGATCCCCTTGTTGGAGCCGATGGGAGCTCCCAGGGGCATGATGCAGGCGGCGCCGGCGTTGGCCATATCTCTGGCCGCGTTGAGATCCGGGTACATGTAGGGCATGACCACAAAGCCCTCTTTGGCCAGGATCTCCGTAGCTTTGGCGGTTTCATAGTTATCCGGCAGCAGATATTTGCTGTCCCGGATCACCTCGATCTTTACAAAATCCGTGCCGCAGACCTCCCTGGCCAGCCGGGCGATGCGCACAGCCTCGTCGGCGTTCCGGGCTCCGGAGGTGTTGGGCAGCAGGGTCACTCCTTCCGGAATGTAGTCCAGGATATTGGCCATGCCTCCCTCATTGGCCCGGCGCAGGGCCAGGGTGATGATCTGGGCTCCGGCGTGCTCCACCGCCGCCCGGATGAGATCCAGGGAATATTTGCCGGATCCCAGGATAAAACGGGAGGTAAACTCGTGGTCTCCCAGTTTCCAGGTGTCTTTTATCTTCTCGCTCATAGTCTTTTCCTCTCTTTTCTTACTTTCTTATCAACGCTCCAATGGCGTCTTTCCTCTTCAGCAGGGTTCCTTCCCCAGGATCAGGCTCACCGCCGCGTTGGCCTCATGGGCCGCGCAGAGGGCCACCCGGGGAGCCATCAGCCCCATGCCCGGCAGGGATTCGCTTTCCCCGTCCCCGCAGAGATAAAAATTCCCGGCGATCTTCCGGGTTCGGATCCGGTTGCTGTCCCCGAATCCCGCCATGCCGGAAGCCGCGATCAGCTTTTTCTCAGGAAAATGCTCCAGGATCCCGTTCACCAGCAGGGCCTTCTGCTCCGCCCGGTCAAAGGCTTCGCAGATGATCTCATCTTCCTCGAAAAGCTGCCGCAGATTTTCTTCGTCCACCTTTACGCAGTCCGCGGTGATCTGAAGGTAGGGATTCAGCTCCAGCAGCTCCTGCCGCAGGGCTTCCGTCTTGTACATACCCAGGTGGCAGAGCCGGTACTGCTGCCGGTTCAGGTTGGAAAGGTCCACCCGGTCAAAATCAATGAGATGCAGGTGTCCCACTCCGATCCGTGCCAGAAAAAAGGCGATGTGGGAACCCAGGCCCCCCAGGCCCGCCACCGCCGTCCGGGCGGCGGAAAGCTTTTTCTGCACCGCTTCCGTGTGGCGGAGACAGAGGGCTTCCCGGATCTGTTCCTCTGTGATCTGTTCTTTCATGCTCAGCCTCCTCCCACAAAGCTTACCACCTCCAGCACATCCCCGTCCCGCAGGATGGTCTCTTCATACTTGCTCTTGGGGACGATCTCCCCGTTTAATTCCACAGCGATCCTCTGCCGCTGAAACTGATTTTCTTCCAGAAACGCTCCCAGAGCTTTTCCCTGGGGAAGGTCTCTCTCCTGTCCGTTTGCCCGGATCTTCAAAGCCGGCACCTCCTTTCCTGTTGCTGCAGGATTCTCTGACCGGTGAAAAAAGGAGTCCACAAAGAAACTACACCCGCGGTGGTGTACCCCTTCATGAACTCCTGTTCACTCTCATTCTTTCACATATTCGATTGCAGCGAATCCAGTATAAAACAATCTTCTGGCTCTGTCAATATTTATGAGACAAGCATGACTTTACGGCCCGCAAAATCCTGTTTATTCCATAATCTGAAATGCCAGCCGGTAAAAGATAGGATCCTCCATAGCGCTTTCCCCGTTGGGATATTCCGGCAGCACCTCCGAGGGCTTCCAGCCGGGATCCTTGCTGCCATCCGCCCCGTACTGGTTGCAGATGACACAGCTTTCCAGATTGGGCATCAGCGTTTTGTTTTTCTGCAGCCGCCGGATCTTTCTGGCTGCGGTTCTGCTGGACTGAGTCACCACCACCAGAAGATCTGCTTCCTCCATAATTTTCTGGCTTTTCTCGCTCAGCTCACTGCCGATATCCAGGATCACCGCGTCAAAATCTTTGTTTTCCTTTAAAATAGAAATCAGATTTTTCATTTCCCGGGCCCCTACTCCCAGCGCCGGAAGCGCCTTCTCAAAGGGCAGCAGGCAGGCAAGCTCCTCTCTTTTTATATTCTGAAGAATATTCCAGTATGTATCCTCCCCCGGATCCCGCAGTTCCTCCGCCAGGGATTCCTGGGCGTACTCCTCTTTGTCCATATAGACAGAGAAGCTCTGCAGAGAATCGCAGCCCACCAGGAGCGCCGGTATATCCAGCCTCTGCATCTTCCGGCACAGAGCGGCTGCCACCAGACTTTTCCCGCAGCCTCCCACCGGAGAATACACAGCGATCACCTTTGTATCCGGCTTCCGCACCGGGGCGACCTCTTCCTTTTCTTTTTCCAGTTCTGTAATCTTCCGTTCAATCATGTCCAGAATTTCTTTGTAGGGAAGATATTTTACAATCTGCGTTACATGCTCCGGCACCTTCCGCTGAATCTCAATCCCCGGAATCAGAACCAGAATCCGCCGGATGCTGTGTTCTTCCAGATATTCTCCGTAAAAATGAGCGTCTGCCACCAAAAGATCTATATTTCTCGGGGTATGAAAAAACACTTTCGCATAAGCCGGATCCGTAATAATCTGCATCTGGGTTCTTCCCGAAAAGCGGCGGATCAATTCCTCTTCCATGGGCCGCAGATATTCATAATCACTGTCCAGAATTACCAGTTTTAACTTTTTTCCCATGCCTGTTCCTCCGCCGTCACTCTACGCTGAATGTACAGTCAGCAAATTTCAGGATACTGCCTTTTCCGATAGGTATTTGCGCCATAGGCGCGATCCGCTGGCCGTTCAGAAAGGTTCCGTTGGCACTGCCCAGATCCATTACGTAAAAGCAGATATCGTTCCATCCCACCACAGCGTGCAGGGGGCTTACCGTACTCATCCCCGGAATCCAGCCGTCCGCCTGCTCCTGGTCGGAACCTATGGTAAACTCGGCATGGCCCACCTGAAAATTCAGGGGCTGGGGCGTATTGACGCTTTTCAGCGTCAGGGTCTCATCCTCCATAGGCGCCCGTCTCATCAGAGCTTCTTTGAGACTCTGCCAGTTTCCAAAATCCTTTTCCTTCTGAAACTCGATCTGCCGGCAGACTTCATCTCCTCCCGGAATGTGCTCCACCATCTCCTCCAGCAGGGCGTACACCCGTTTCAGATAAATCTGACTGGTCAGAGAACTCTCCGGCGCCACTGCCGGAAGGCAAAGGCAGAATACCCGCTCCTGCCCGTCCAGATAAATTCCGTCCACATCCCATACCAGATTTTCCAGAGAAATTTCCATGCGTCCCTCCAGCATGCGGATCCGATCCAACAATTTCTGTTCTACAAAACAGATCTCATCCAGAGACATATAGGGGATCTGCCGGCCCAGGCAGGTATATCCTTCTGTAAAATAAGCCAGCTTTACTTTTTCATTAAAGCGGACGCAATGGCAGGGCAGCAGACCCCAGATTTCCCCGTTTTCCAAAAACGCCAGCGCGTTCCGATCCAACAGTTCTTCTGAATTCAGCAAAAACTCTCTCATAGCGGCGCCTCCTGTTTTTTTCTACGCCCGGAAACCCCAAAGCTTCCGGTTCAAGACTCATCGTTTCTATTGTACCGCAGCAGGCTGGAAATAACAAGAAAAAAGCAGACCGGAATCTGATCTGCTTTTCTTTCTTTGTTATGATTCACAGCCACCCCGCTTACAGGAGTAAGCTTCCCACCTGGAATACCAGGCAGCTGACTGTCCAGGCCAGCAGCAGCTGGAAGACAATGCAGCAGACAGTAAATTTCCAGCCGCCGGATTCCCGTTTGATGGTGGCAATGGTGGCAATACAGGGAATATACAGCAGGCAGAATACCATCATGCTGAAAGCGTTCAGGGGGCCGAATCCCATTTCTCCCAGTACGCCGGACAGGGCCGCCATGCCTGCCGGGGCGCTGACATTGGAAATTCCAAAGAGTACGGAAAAACTGGATACTACCACCTCTTTGGCGGAAATTCCCGCGATCAGAGCCACCACGATCTGCCAGTACCCCAGACCCAGAGGGGCAAATACCGGAGCAATAACCCGGCCCGCCATGGAGCCGAAGCTCTGGGAAATTTCCGTGGTATAGCCGTGGACACCGAAATTCAGGATAAACCACATAATAATAGAAGCGATAAAAATCGTAGTCCCCGCCTTGGTCAGGTAATCTTTTACCTTCTCCCACACGTAAATAGCCACGGTTCTGGCGCTGGGTACTTTATATTCCGGAAGCTCGATGAGCAGATTATATTCTGTCTTTTTCCGGTCAAACACATGCAGGACAAAGGCCACCAAAATCGCCAGCAGCAGTCCCAGCACATACATGGAATAAGCTGCCACCATAGCGTACTTTCCGAAAAACATCTGGGACAGCAAAAGATAGATGGGCAGTCTGGCCGAACAGGACATCAGGGGCGTCACCAGCATGGTCTTCAGCCGGTCCCGCCGGTTCTCCAGAGCCCTGGAGGCCATGATGGCGGGAACCGAACAGCCAAACCCAAGTACCATAGGAATAAACGCTCTTCCGGAAAGCCCCACCTTTCCCATAATGCTGTCCATGACGTAGGCCGCCCGGGACATATAACCGCTGTCCTCCAGGAAAGCCAGAGCCAGGAACAGAATAAAGATGTTGGGCAGGAAGGTGAGGATCCCTCCAACGCCGGAGATAATGCCGTCCACTACCAGAGAGATCACCGGCGCCGCGATGCCGAGAGCTTCCATACCGCCCCGGACGCTTTCGGAAAACCAGGAAATAAACACAGACAGATAGTCCTTCAGCCAGTCCCCGATGGTGAAGGTCAGGAAAAACACTGCCGCCATGATCACCAGGAAAATGGGGAATCCCAGCCAGCGGTTGGTAAGAATCTGGTCCACCCGGTCCGTGGCTTCCTCTTTTTCCGCCTTGTTAAACAGAACCTCCCGGACAATCTCATCGATAAAATTGTACTTCTGACGAATGATCTCCTGCTCGTAATCGCAGGTCAGTTCCTCCGGCAGTTCCACCGGATATTGTTCCGTAATGGCCTGATCCCCTTCCAGAATCTTCAGAGCGTGCCAGCGGTGATTGAACATATCCGGATATTTCTTTTTTAAAGCTTCCTTGATGATATCAATTTTATCCTCAATGTCGTCGCTGTAGACCATGGCAAATTCCCGGTGATGGTCGTGGGCGTGGGTGCTGTTTTTTTCCAGCTCCTCGTGGTGATGCACAATGGGGGTGCTTTCTTTCCGGTCGTGGTGATGCACCACCGCGTGCATGAGGATATCCAGCCCCTTCTTTTTTCTGGCGCTTACCGGGATCACCGGAATGCCCAGCATCTCCGGCAGCCGGTGCATGTCGATTTCCATCCCCCTTTTTTCCACAATGTCCATCATGTTCAGGGCCAGCACCACCGGTTTGCCCAGCTCAATGAGCTGCAGGGTCAGATACAGGTTCCGCTCCAATGCGGACGCGTCTGCCACATCCACAATCACATCCACCTCATCGCTGAGAATGTATTCCCGGGCCACCCGCTCCTCCATGGTATAAGAAGTCAGGCTGTAGGTGCCGGGCAGATCCACCAGCTTCAATTCATGATCCTGAAAGTGGAAACTTCCCTCCACCTTCTCCACGGTCACCCCCGGCCAGTTGGCCACCTTCAGGTTGGCTCCCGTGTAGGCGTTAAACAGCGTTGTCTTTCCGCAGTTGGGATTTCCCGTAAAAGCTACATGTACTGTCTCACTCATGACTGCCCGCCTCCTTCACCTGGATATGTTTCAGAATCTCCTGCCCCAGAGCGAAGCGGGTTCCCCGAAGCTTGATTACCATAGCGCCCCGGCGCTTTTTATTCATCACAGTGACGGAGGTTTTTCTCGTCATGCCCAGGGCTTCCATGCGCCGCTCTGTTTCCAGAGGCATGTGCATGTCTTCCACGATGTATGTCTTGCCAATTTCTCCTTCGTATAACTGCATACGTATCTCTCCCTTATTTTGTTAGGGTTTGCTAACATTTCCCAAAGAATTGTATCACACAGTCCTGGAAAAAACAATGCAAAATCCTGTGCCGGTTACTCAAACCCGCCTTTCTCTTTTAATTCCGCATACAGAATATAAATTTTCCGCAAGATCAGTATATAGCATACCAGCAGAATGAGAAATACCATCAGCCAGCCCCCTCCCAGAAGATTGATCAGTGTCATGGCCGCGCACCAGAGTACCAGCGCGATCCCGCATTCCGCGTCCCGACGGGAATCCACCCGGTTCAGCACCTCCTGCAGGCCCTTCCATAGGAAAAAACAGAGGCTGAGCATCACAGCCGCATTTGCCAGCTGCAGCAGCAGGAGCAATCCCCAGTTTCCGACAAGCTCCAGCAGAAGCAGAAGCAGACGGATCACCGAGAGATTGTACCCTGTCTGAAACCAGCGGCTTACCCCCCACAGGCTGCGGAATCCCAAGATCAGCAGAACCGCCCCGGCCAGCGGAAGGATCCAGTTTAGTCCCCAGAAATTCAGGAAGAAGAAATTAAGTGTCATGCCTGCCAGAATAAACTTCATAATCCCACCTCCTAGCATTGCATAAAAAAATGCGATACCTGGTTCTAAGCCAAGTATCGCACATTTTTTATATCTATGCAATTCTTTCTGAAAATTCGCGGATTACTTTCCGCACCCGGCGCATCCGCCGCTGCAGGGATGAGACTCCTCCCACAGCTTCTCAGCGGTGGGTTTCCAGTTCTCCGCGTAGCTTACGCACTTGTCGCAGAGATGATCCACGGATTCCGGCGCCTCGTAATCGGTGTTGACCGCTCCGGTCTCCTTTACCAGTTCGCGGAGACGGGTGGGGTTCTCCAGCATGGGGCAGGGACGCAGATGGTTGTTGTTGAAGGGCTGGTTGTCATGATAAGCCTGGAAAATGGGGCTCTTCAGGGCTTCCAGCAGGGTGCAGTCATGAATGTTGGCGTTGGAGTAGTGAATGAATACACAGGGCTCCACAGCGCCTTTGGCGTTGATGTGCAGATAGCGGCGTCCGCCTGCGATACATCCGCCTACAAACTCGCCATCGTTCTGGAAGTCCATGGCAAAAATCGCCTTCTTGCCTCTCATCTCACGGATTCTGTGGTACATTTCCTCTCTCTGCTCCGGTTTCAGCAGCAGATCCACGGAAGCGTCATTTCCCACGGGCATGTAGTGGAAGAACCATACAAACAGGGCTCCCTTATCGATGATCTTGTCATAGAAGGCCTCGCTGGATACATCCTCAAAATTGCGGCTGGTGTAGCATACAGAGATACCGAAAGCCAGGTTGTGGGCTTTCAGCAGATCCATGGCGTGCATAACTTTCTCGTACACGCCCTGGCCCCGGCGGCTGTCATTGGCATCCTCAAAGCCCTCCAGGCTGATGGCGGGAACAAAGTTTTTCACCCGCAGCATTTCCTGGCAGAACTCCTCATCAATGAGGGTTCCGTTGGTAAAGGACAGGAACTCGCAGTCCGGATGCATCTCACAGATCTTGATCAGGTCTTTTTTGCGAACCAGGGGCTCTCCGCCGGTGTAGATGTACATATAGGTTCCCATCTCTTTGCCCTGACGGATAATGGAATCGATGGTCTCCAGGGACAGATTCAGCTTATGGCCGTACTCCGCTGCCCAGCATCCGGTGCAGTGCAGGTTGCAGGCAGAAGTAGGATCCAGCAGGATAGCCCAGGGAACGTTGCAGTTGTTCTTCTCGGCAACCTCTTCCTGCAGGGCGCTGCCCTTCAGGCTGGCGTTGGTAATAAAGTTGGTAAAGAACGCTTTCCGCACGCCGGGATCCAGGGCGTAGATCTTCTGAATCAGCTGGAACCAGTTGCCCTTCTCGTTGATGGCTTCCCGGATGGCGTCTCTCTGGCCCTTGTACCAGTCTGCGGGCACCAGCTTGTCGATCATATCCATCAGCTTGGGGGCGTTGTTCTCCGGATCCTTCTCCAGATAGCCCAGCGCGGTGTTGATTGCAGCGGAAATCGCGGCTGTCTTGATTTTAGCTCCTACCTTCATAATCCTTTCACTCCTTCTGATTTTCGTGTAAAAATCTATATAGTTTTTTGCCCTGCCGCTTGACGGCAAAGGGCAAACTCTCTCAGTAACGAGTTACATTATAAGGATTTCAAAGTAAATTGTCGAGAGAAAATTTCTTTTTCCCGTGGGACAAATTCTCTTTGGTGTTCTAAATTTGGACACTTCCTTTAAAGTGTCCCTGAACTTTTTCCTGTGTCAAGGGCCAAAAGTTTATGAAATTTTTGCTTCCGGCGAATAGCCCGCAGCCAGAGCGTCCATTCTGATGATAGAGAAATTTCATCCATGTCTTGTCAGGAGGAAACGGTTATGGCATTTAATAAAGTGGAAATTTGCGGCATTAATACATCCAGACTTCCGGTTTTGACCAGCAGTGAAAAAGAGGAGCTTCTCCGGAAAATCCAGAAAGGAGACGCTGAGGCCCGGGAAGCGTACATTAAGGGAAATCTGCGCCTGGTTTTAAGCGTGATCAAACGTTTTTCCGCCAGCGCGGAACAGGCGGACGACCTGTTCCAGATCGGCTGTATCGGCCTGATGAAAGCCATTGATAATTTTGACCTTTCTCTGGGAGTGCAGTTCAGCACCTACGCGGTTCCCATGATCGTCGGCGAAATCCGCCGGTATCTCCGGGACAATAACTCCATCCGGGTTTCCCGCTCCCTTCGGGATACCGCCTACAAGGCTATCTACGCCAGGGAAAACTATGTAAAAACAAACCTGAAGGAACCTACCATTATGGAGATCGCAAAGGAAACCGGCATCAGCAAGGAAGAAATTGTCTACGCCCTGGACGCCATCCAGAGTCCCATGAGCCTCTATGAACCGGTGTACACCGAAGGCGGCGACACCCTTTATGTGATGGATCAGATCAGCGATAAAAAAAGCCGGGAAGAAAACTGGGTGCAGGATCTGGCTCTCCAGGACGCCATCTCCCGGCTGAATCCCAGGGAAAAATATATCATCCGGCTTCGTTTTTTTGAGGGCCGCACCCAGATGGAAGTCGCCTCCGAAATCGGCATCTCCCAGGCCCAGGTCAGCAGGCTGGAAAAAAGCGCCCTGCGGGCCATGAGAGGCTATCTCTCCTGACCCGGGCGCCTGAAAATATGCCTTTTGCGGCATGGTCTATTCGTAACGGACAATCTCCTTTTTAAGCTGTTTCATAATCCTTTTCTCCAGCCTGGAAATATAGGACTGTGAAATTCCCAGAAGATCCGCGACTTCTTTCTGCGTCTTTTCCCGGCCTTCCGGCATATTGATGCCGAAGCGCAGCCTGACAATCGTCTGCTCCCGCTCCGATAGTTTTCGAATGGCCTTTCCCAGAAGGTTCCTTTCCACCTCATCCTCCAGCCCTCTGTAGATAACGTCCTCATCGGTCCCCAGAATATCGGACAGGAGCAGTTCGTTTCCATCCCAATCCACATTCAGAGGCTCATCGATGGAAACCTCCATCCGGGTCTTGCTGTTCCGTCTAAGATACATAAGAATCTCGTTCTCAATACAGCGGGAAGCGTAGGTGGCCAGTTTAATCTTTTTCTCCGGATTAAAGGTATTAATAGCTTTGATCAGGCCAATAGTGCCGATGGAAATCAGATCCTCCACCCCCACTCCTGTATTGTCAAATTTCTGGGCGATATAAACGACCAGCCGCAGATTATGTTCAATCAGACAGGCCCGGGCCTCCTTGTTTTCCGGGTTCTGCAGAGCGGCAATGGCCTCCGCCTCCGCTTCGGGGCTTAAAGGTGAGGGAAGCACATCCGTCCCTCCGATGTAGTAAATTTCTCCGGATTTTCCCAGAATCGCCGGGGACAATCCTGTCAGTGTGCGCAGCCGAAAGTGGTACGGCAGTGCGGCTTGCATGATCATGATGCATTCCTCCTAACTGTTTATCAGATTTGGATTCAAAATCATCTGATAGCTCCGGGGAGAAGAACCATGCTCTCTTTCAATAGCGATCACCGGACGGGTGATCAGCCTGCTGGTATTTCCGTTCTCCAGATAGAGATAATCCAGGGTTACCGCCGGAAGGAAGCCTCCCTGGTTTCCCACCGTGCGGAAGGGAATGTAGTGGGGGTGCAGCGCGGCCAGAAGCTCCGGCTTCCCCGCCTGCCCGTACTGGCAGAAAGCCTGCAGTTCCTCCTGAATTTCTCCGGAAAACAGTTCACGGATCAGCGAATAGCAGATTACGGACACCGGCCTGCGGTAAGTGGCGTCCCACAGCCCGTTTCCTGTATCATAAAGTCCTTTCACCTCTTTGCAGGTACCCGCCCAGTACAAAACCACTTTCCAGTATTTTCCCGTCTGGGCTCTCAGGGTTCTGTAAGCCCAGAGAAGAACCGTCACAGCCGCGTACACAGCTGTTCCCAGCAAAAGAGAAAACATCGCTCCCTCCGTCCCCGCGAACCGCAGCAGCAGACGGTAGAGAGCGCCGTACAGAAAAGCCGCCAGATACATGCAGACAAATCCCTGCAGAAATCGTTTCTTATCTTTGATTTTGCAGCCAAACCTTACCATAAGCGCAGTAGCAGCCACAGAAACCAGTATGGTATTCAAAAGGAGATATTTTCTCATAAAGACAACTGTAAAACAGGTCATTGCGGACACCAGTGCCGCGGCGGCGAGACTTCGCAAATGTGTGGCAGAACATTTCATCAGCCTCAAGGCCGTGCGGATCAGGAAATAATCCATCACCAGGTTTTCCACAAAGAAGACATCCATGTACAGCACGTAGTACATACACTACCCCCTGTATCCTGTGAACACTTACTGGAATAAGCAAGATTCATTATAGGTGAGAGGGCGCGTTTATTTTGTCAAAACCCGGCTGTCGAAACAAAGAGAGTTTCGACAGAGTGGGACAGGATCTCCGGTTATAAATTTTTTTACACTTTCTGAAAGGATTCCCTTTTCTGCCTCGTTTTTTAAGTAGAACCCTTTAAAACAAAGCTGCTGAAAGCAAGGAGGAATCATCATGAAAAAAATTCTTACAGGCATTGTATCCACCGGGCTGGCACTTACCCTGGGAATTCTGGGCGTATCCGCGGCCTCCAGCTCCGGGCAGAACGCCGCTGTCACCGAACGGGACCGGGACGGCAGCGGCGCTCACTGCGGATGGCAGGAAAACAGCCAGCCCGGCACAGATCAGGAAAATAGCGGTCAGGGCCGCGGCATACAGCACCGCCGGGGCAGATAATCTCACAGGAAAGAGAAGGAAAGGCTATGAGGGGAGAGCAGGAAGTAAACAGAGCCATCGAAGCTTATGGAAATCTGATCCGCAGAATCTGTCTGATCCATCTGAAAAATCACGCGGATACAGAGGACATTTTCCAGACAGTTTTTCTGAAATATCTGCTCTCCTCCGCAGAATTTCAGAGCCGTGAGCACGAAAAGGCCTGGTTCATCCGGGTCACCGCAAACGCCTGCAGGGATCTGCTGAAAAGCGCCTTCCGCAGGCGCGTCGTATCCCTGGACGTACTGACGGATCAGCCCGGGGAACTGTCTGAAGACAACCGGGAGGTTCTGGAAGCGGTTCTGGGACTCCCGGAAAAATATCGGGACGTGATCTATCTGCGGCTCTGACCGTCTTTCTTCTGGGAGCAGGCTTTCTTCGCAGCTACTATACGGTCTCCGCCGCCATCAGCGTAGACGCCGACGCCTCTCTGAAGCTGGAGGTCAACTGCTTTGACCGGGTCATCTCTGTGGAAGGCTACGGAGAAGAGGGACAGGCTCTGGCCGAAGATCTGGATCTGAAACACCGGAGCTACCGGGCTGCCCTGGAAACTCTGCTGAACAGCCGCAAGCTGCGGGAACAGCTGTCCCGGGACAGCGCCATGGAGATCACGGTGACAGGAACAGACCCGGAACAGGCAGAAGAGATCCTTCAGACGGCCTCAGACGATACCGAAGGGTCTGAGAACATCCGCTGCCAGGCAGGAAATTCCCTTGAGGCGGAGGAAGCCGCAAAAGCCGGTCTGCCTCTGGGAAAATACAGGGCTTATCTGGAACTTCTGGAACTAGATTCGGAAATAACGCCGGAAGAGGTAGCGGATCTGACCATGCGGGAGATCCGCAGCCGAATCGATGCGCTGCAAGGCACCGCCGCCCAAACAGAATCTTCTGCGTATACCTCTGACGAAACGGAACCATCAGAAGCCGGATCAGAGCCCGCAGAAAGTTCCAGTCCCGCAGAATCACAGACCGAAAACTCAGGAAATGGACAGGGGCAGGGACACAGAAACAGTTCAGGAGAAAACAGCGGTGCCGGGAATCAGACCTGTCCCCGCAGATAAAGTCCGTGCCTCATCCCCATTGGTCAGACAGCCTGAACACAAAAAGGATGTCCTGGATTCTGACTTCACAGAAACAGGACATCCTTTCTCCACGCTTGCAGAAAGTCTGCTGCGCCGTCTTATTTTTCAAAAACCATACTCGTATCGTTTTCCTCCAGAGTAATCACTCCGTCCTTCAGCTCGCAGGTGATGGTATCACCATCGATGGTAAGATCCACCGTACCGTCCCCTGCTTCCCAGGTGCCTTCCAGCGTATCGCTGCCAAACATCTGGCTTCCTCCGCTCAATACCAGTTCTCCGCCGTCTTTCAGCTCCAGTGCGACCTTCATGCTGTCCTCATCCATTCCCATGGCTTCTGCCATTTGGGCTACATCCATAGTCATGCCCTCGGCTCCCACAGTAGTCAGCGTATACGTTCCCGCAGCGGTGTCTTTGCTTCCTCCACAAGCCGCTAGACTTACAGCGCCCATCAGCGCGGCCGCCATGACGGCGCTTTTTGTCAGAAAATGTTTCTTCATCTTCTTTCCTCCCTCGTGTTTTTTAAAAAAACGGATCTGCCCGTTTACCGTTTTTTATTATAGCACGGCTTTTTCGGCATGTAAATTCCCGGGGATTGAATAAAATAAGATATAGACTCCCGCTGCCGCAAAATATGCAAAGCTTTTCTTCATTTTCTTTTTTCCAGCAGTTCCAGGATCTTCCGCAGTTCTTCCGCCGGCAGCTGTCCGGGTGCCGAAGCTTCCGCCGCGGAGCCGAAGGTCACTGCGGATCCTGTCAGACTTCCGCTGATCCTGGAAACCATTCCCAGATCTCCCATAGACATAGTCACCAGCGGCTGGGGCCTGGAACCGTGCTCTTCCAGGGTGGCTTCCATGAGCCGCAGCACCTCCCGGGGACTGGCCGGCATGACTGCCAGCTTCAGAATATCCGCCCCCGAATCCCCCAGTTCCTGAAAAATCTCCTTCAGTTCTTCCCGCTCCGGGGTTCTGTGGAAATAATGACGGCTTCCGATTACCGGCTTTCCTGCCTGATGGATCTGTTGTACCACATCCTTACCACTCCAGAGGGGATGCATTACTTCTATATCTACCATGCTGATCTCCTGCTGCCCTGCGGCCCAGAGATTCAGGGCCAGGTATTCCTCCGAAGTGACGCTGCGCACTCCCCCCTCCTCCCGGCTGCGAATTGTAAAAAGGATGGGTATCTCTTTCAGAATCCCTCTCAGCTCCTTCAGAACCCGGCAGGCTTTCTCCCGCTCCCGGATCCCCTCCCAGAAATCGGCCCGCCATTCCAGCAGATCCGGCCCGGCCGCGGCCGCCTCCCTTCCCTGGGCGAGGATTTCTTCCCTATTTTTTCCCGTAATGGGAACGCAGATCTTTGGCGCTCCCTCCCCTATGATCAGATTCTTTAATCGAACCGTCTTTTTTTCCATTGGCCTGTCCCGTTCCTTTCCCCTGACTGATCCGGTCTTCATGTAAAATATTTTCCGCGGATTTCTTCCACAGGCATCTCCGTTCCCGTCCACAGCCGGAAAGCCTCCGCTCCCTGGTAAAGCAGCATGTACATCCCGTTAAAAGTCTTATGGCCGGACTCCCGGGCCAGCCGGAGCAGTCTGGTCTCTCTGGGATTGTAAATAATATCCGCCACGGTCAGAGACGGAGGAAGCAGAGACATATCCTCAATCAGAGAATGTTCTGTGTCCGGAGCCATTCCCACGGAAGTAGCGTTTATGAGCAGCAGAGAGGTCTCCAGAGATTTTTTCAGAGCCGCGAGGTCCGCCTGATCCCAGAGTTCTGCCCTGCAGCCGGTATTCCGATTGATATTTTCCACCAGTTCAAGGGTTCTCTGATGAAAGCGGCTCTGGGGACGGGCAAAAATGCGGATCGCTGCCGCCCCGTCCAGGGCGGCCTGGGCGCAGATGGCGGTGGCGGCTCCCCCCGCCCCCAGAATCGTGAGATTCTGTCCCGCAATGGAAAGTCCCGCATCCTGAACGGAGCGGAGAAATCCCACGCCGTCTGTATTGTGGCCTATGAGACGGCCCTGGTCATTGACCACTGTATTGACAGCGCCGATGATTTCTGCCGCCGGGGACAGCTCATCGGCCAGCTCCGCCATTCTGTTTTTATCCGGCATGGTCAGGTTAAAGCCCCTGATTCCGCAGGCTCTCAGTCCCTTTACCGCCTCCTCCAGGCGATCCTCCTTTACGTCAAAACAGAGATACACATAATCCAGCCCCAGGATCCGGAATGCTTCATTGTGCATCAGGGGGGAGAGGCTGTGAGAGACAGGGCTGCCCAGCAGCCCTGTAAGGCCGGTGCGGCCGGTGATGGAAATAGAATTCATAATGGTTCCTCCCGTAAGGAAAGACCGGTCAGAAGCTTTCACGCTTCTCCCGGTCTTTCTTTCTGCGAATTATTTTCTGTTTTTCAGGAAATCCGGAATCTGGATATCCTTCTTCGGCACATTGCTGGTCAGCGGCGCCGACTTGGGCATGCTGAAATTCTGTACCGGGGCCTGCTGCGGCTGTGACTGCTGCGGCATCTGGAAGGTAGGCATCTTAAATCCCGCATTGTTGAAGGCTGCCTTCTTGGTGGCCTCCGCCGCTTTCTTTGCGTCCGCCACGCTGGCCTGTCTGGCGGTGGCATCGTCCAGGCCGGTAGCGATTACCGTAATCCTTGCTGTATCCGGAATGGAATCGTCATACATAGCGCCAAAGATAATATTGGCATCCTCGCCGGCCAGATTCTGTACATAGCTGGCGGCATCGTTGGCGTCCATAAGAGAAATATCTCCGGAAATATTGATGATGACATGGGAAGCGCCCTCGATGGTGGTCTCCAGCAGGGGGCTGGCCACTGCCTGCTGTACAGCTTCCAGGGCCTTATCATCGCCCTTGGCTTCACCGATGCCGATATGGGCAATGCCCTTGTCTGTCATAACCGTCTGCACATCGGCGAAATCCAGGTTGATCAGAGCCGGCAGGTTAATCAGGTCCGTAATGCCCTGCACCGCCTGCTGCAGCACCTCGTCCGCTTTGCGCAGTGCCTCCGGCATAGTAGTCCGGCGGTCTACAATCTCCAGCAGTTTATCATTGGGGATCACAATCAATGTGTCCACGTTCTGTTTCAGTTTTTCAATGCCCATCAGAGCGTTGCTCATACGGGTTCTGGCTTCAAAACGGAAGGGCTTTGTCACTACGCCAACCGTCAGAATACCCATCTCCTTGGCCAGTCCGGCAACCACCGGAGCTGCTCCTGTACCGGTTCCGCCGCCCATACCGCAGGTGACGAACACCATGTCCGCCCCTTCCATGAGCTGCTTCAGGTCATCTACGCTCTCCTCGGCCGCTTTCTCCCCCACCTCGGGCTTGGCCCCGGCGCCCAGCCCTTTGGTCACCTTTTCTCCGATCTGAAGCACTGTGGGGGCCTTGCAGAGAGTCAGGGCCTGTTTATCTGTATTTACACCGACGAACTCCACACCGCCGATGGATTCCTCCACCATTCTGTTCACTGCGTTGTTTCCCGCTCCGCCGACACCGATTACAATGATCTTTGCGGAAGATTCCGCCTCGTTTGTCATGATTTCTAACAAAGTACTTCCTCCTTCATGGCGCCTATGCCTATTTATATTCTCCTCGAAATGTATTGTATCCCCTTGCAAAACCAGGCCCCACAGGCCTCCTTCTGCTGTTATCCTCATTCTCTGCGGCGCCGGACACAGATTCCTTTCCGGGCCACCGCATATAGATATATAATATAATCATTCCCTGAAATTATCAACCACTTTTTCGATTTTTTCCCCACTTTTTTACCAGGAAAGTCCCGGACGGCAGCCATGGACGGAAGCGTACCGGTACGCTGAAGCCCATGGATATCGGACGGGCTGGAGGTATGAGCATGCAGAGCGGCAGCTCGGAATGCGAATACCTCCGGCAGATGGCGCAGCCAGCTGACTTTCCTGGTAATCCAAAGTCCCGGACGGCAGCCATGGACGGAAGCGTACCGGTACGCTGAAGCCCATGGATATCGGACGGGCTGGAGGTATGAGCATGCAGAGCGGCAGCTCGGAATGCGAATACCTCCGGCAGATGGCGCAGCCAGCTGACTTTCCTGGTAATCCAAAGTCCCGGACGGCAGCCATGGACGGAAGCGTACCGGTACGCTGAAGCCCATGGATATCGGACGGGCTGGAGGTATGAGCATGCAGAGCGGCAGCTCGGAATGCGAATACCTACGGCAGATGGCGCAGCCAGCTGTCACTGCTCATCCTGGCTGAACAGAATATTCTGTGTATCTTCCGTGTAATCCTCCAGATGCAGCACTCCCGACTTTCCCTCCAGTTTCGGCAGAATCGCCGCCACCCGGATCATCTTTTCCTCCAGTCCGGAATCCTCTCCCAGATTCACCCTTATATCCCCGTAGTGGAGAATTGCCGTCAGAGATTGGGTAAATTCCAGGCTGTCCGGCCGAATCTCGTATTTTTCAATCATACGGTCCAGCGCCAGAATCGTGTTGAAAACAGAATCGTCCGCCACGGAAAGCTTTTCTCCCACGGCGGCGGATTCACAGCCAAGCCCGGTCACCAGCGGAAGATCCGAAAGAGAAGGCGAAAACTCTTCTTCCTGAATCCGAATCTTTTGGGAATCGTCAGAGGGAGTCACCGGCTGCGCTTCCACCCGGTTTCCGGAAGTCTGCGGCACTCCGGTAACCCGAACCGTTTCCTCATCCTCAGAAGTATCTGCCGTCTCCGGCGCTGCCGATGGGGTAGGGGTATTCCCGGCCAGGCCGGTGCCGCCCGGCTCCAACGCGCTCCTTTCCGAAACAGCCTCCAGCACTACTCCATCCTGGTCAAAATAATAGTCTGTTCCGTTCAGGCTTATATAGCCGATGGGATTTTTTTCTGTTACGATCAGGCGGATCCTGTCTCTTCCCAGATATTCCACATCCACATAATCCAGGAAAGGGACATCCTCCATATCAATATGGCTGCGGAATACGCTGAGATACACAGAGTTCCGGTCCAGGAATCCGTCCATGACCATCTCCCGGATTTCTTCCTCTGTGTACCTGGTGTTTCCCACCACCTCTACGTCCCGGATATAAAACACTCCCCAGAAAATCAGAATGCCGGCTGCCGCAGCTGCTACGGCGGCCAGTACAGCGGTCCGTCTGAATTTTTTTGAATGTTTCTTTTTTCTATGTCTGCTCATTCTCACTCCTGTACTGCTTTGCGGATCTTTCCGCCCAGAGCGGTCAGATCTTCCTCTATATGCTCATAACCGCGCTCCACATACCGCGAGGGCCGTATCTTTGTTCTTCCCTCCGCTGCCAGTCCCGCCAGAATCAGCGCCGCTCCTCCTCTCAGGTCGCCGGCCAAAACTTCCGCCCCGTAAAGGCGGCCCCCCTGGATCAGAAGGTTTCCCCGGCTGATTTCCACTTTGGCGCCCATCTTTCTCATCTCCAGGGCTGCCTGGTACCGATCCTCAAAAATGGTTTCCCGGATGCGGCTGCGTCCACGGATGGTAGCGCACACCGCCGCAAGCGGCGACTGCAGGTCTGTGGGAAATCCCGGATAACAGCCGGTGGCGATCTGAACGGGAATCTTCCCCACCCGCCGGCTGTCCGTAAACAGTGTACCACTTTTCACTTCGTATTGTCCACCCATTTTCCGGTAGACCGAAAGCAGGGCTCCCATTTCCTCCACGGGGGCTCCGCAAAGCTCTACCTCCCCCCTGACAGCCGCCCCCGCCAGCAGATAAGTGCCGGCCACAATCCGGTCCGGCGGCACCTCCGTCTGCGCCGGCTGAAGTTCTCTCTGTCCCTGTATACAGATCACGCTGCTTCCCTCTCCCCGGATGGAAGCCCCCATTTTACGCAGAAACCGACACAGATGAAAAATTTCCGGCTCTCTGGCGCAATTTTCCAGCACGGTTTCTCCCCGGGCCAGCACCGCGGCCAAAATTCCATTCTCCGTGGCTCCCACACTGACCCGGGGGAATCTGTGACGGCAGCCTCTCAGGGTTTCCGCCCGGGCAGAAATGCCTCCGCTGTGTTCCGTCAGCTCCGCTCCAAGATTCCTCAGCAGCTTCACATGAAGGTCTACCGGGCGCAGACCGATGGTGCAGCCCCCCGGGTAGCTGACAGCGGCAGACCCCAGCCTGGGCAGCAGGCTTCCCAGTAAAAAAACAGAGGAGCGCATTTTATCCGCATACGCCCCCGGAATTTCCCCTGTAACGATTTTACTGCAGTCCAGGAAAAGATTCTCTTCCTGCCACCAGGTTCTGGCGCCGGTGTATCTGAGGATTTCCTCCATGCACCGGACATCATCAATCCGGGGACAGTGCCTTAAAATCACGGTGCCCCGCTGGAGCAGGGCGGCTGCCATCATAGGCAGAACCGCGTTTTTAGACCCCTGGATCCGCACCCGGCCCTCCAGCTTGTGCCCGCCCTCTATCAGATATTGTCCCACGGCTGTCTCTCCTTTCAAGAATGCCAGCGGCAATCCTGCCTTCTCATATTATCATATGCTCCTGGCGGCAGTCTGACCGTAAAAACCGGAAGTTCTTGACACAGACAGGGCCAGCCCCATTTCCCCCAGAAGAAAGGCGATGGATGTCCCTCCGTAGCTGACAAAGGGCAGGGTGATCCCTGTATTGGGAATGGTATTGGTGACAACGGCAATGTTCAGAATCACCTGGATGGCAATGTGCCCCATGATTCCCGCGGCGATCAGCGCCCCGGTGAGGTCCGCCGCATGGGTGGAAATTACCATCAGCCTCCAGATCAGCAGCCCGAACACGGCCATCAGAAGCAGCGCGCCCACCAGGCCGGTCTCCTCACAGATAATGGAAAAAATCATATCGTTCTGGGCCTCGGGCACAAACCCCAGCTTCTGCAGAGAGCTTCCCAGTCCCCTGCCGAAAATCCCTCCACTGCCAATGGCATACAGTCCCTGAATGGTCTGAAAGCCCTTCTCGTAGGCTTCCGGATTCCGCCAGACCGCCAGCCGCTCCAGCCGGTAGCTTTCCACACTGAGGAACACCGCGATAAAACCCACGGCCGCCGCGGCGATCCAAAGAAAAGGAAGATATCTGGGATTGGACACAAACACCGTGATCGCCGCCACTCCCAGAATAATAACAGCGGTGCTGAGATTATTGGATCCCACCAGGGCCGCAATGGGCAGAACGCTCCCCAGCACCAGCGCCATAAAGAGAAAGCTGGTGGCCTTTCTCCTGGTTTTCTGGATCACCCAGGCCAGAAAAAGAATGACGGCCACCTTGGCGAACTCCGAGGGCTGAAAAGAAAGCGGCCCCAGAGACAGCCAGCGCCTGGAGCCGTTGATCTCCTCCCCCACAAACAGTACAACGGTAGACAGGGCGATAGACGCCAGATACAGGGCCGGCGCGAAGCGCAGCAGCACGCTGCAGTCAATGCCGGAAATCACATACATGCCCAGAACCCCCAGAATGGCCGCGAACAGCTGTTTTTTAAAATAATAGGCCGGGTCATGAAATTTCACCCGGCCATTGTAGGCACTGGTACTGTACAGCAGGATCAGACCCAGGATTACCAGGATCAGAACCAGCGCGAACAGCGCCCAGTCAAATTTTTTCTTTTTTAAATCTCTCATTTGGCAGCCCGGTTTCCGCTCTTTTTCATATCCTATTTTCCCGGCCGCTGAAATATGTCTCAGAGAGCTTTCACATACTCTTTAAAAAGCTCGCCTCTCTGCTCGTAGCTTTTAAACTGATCCCAGCTGGCACAGGCCGGCGACAGAAGCACCGCGTCCCCGGGTTCCCCGTGGGCGGCGCAGGTCTTCACCGCCTCCTCCAGGTTTTCACAGAACAGGATCCTCTCCCTGGGAAATCCGTGTTCCAGAGCCTCCGCGGCGATCTTGTCCCGGGTTGCCCCGATCAGTACCAGATATTTCACTTTCCCGTCAAAGCTGTCAATCCATTCCCCGTAGGTAGACTGCTTGTCGTAGCCTCCGCCGATGAGCAGCGTGGGACGCACCATGGCCCGGATCCCCTTAATGGCCGCGTCCGGATTGGTTCCCTTGGAATCATTGTAGTACCTGACGCCGTTCTTTTCTGTCACATACTCAATGCGGTGCTCCACTCCGGAAAATCCGCAGGCAGTCTCACGAATTTTTTCCACCGGAACCCCGGCATAATAGGCCATAGCTGCCGCCGTCATGACATTTTCGTAATTGTGCAGTCCCAGCAGCTTCAGCTCCTTTGTCCTGACCACCGGAATCCGCTTCTCTCCATCTTGAAGGATGATTGCGCCGTCCTCCAGAAAAATCCCCTGCTCCAGGGCCCGGCTGCTGGAAAACCACACGGTCCGGCAGGGCAGTGTCTCTCCGAACTTTCGCAGAATGGGATCTTCATAATTCAGCACGCACACATCCTCACCTCTCTGGTTTTCAGCGATTCTCTCCTTCACCCGGATATATTCCTCCATGGTGTGGTGGCGGTTCAGATGATCCTCTGTAATATTGGTAATGGCGCTGACCTGGGGATGAAACGCGTCGATGGTCTCCAGCTGAAAACTGCTGATCTCCGCCACGGTCACTGCCTGCCCGCTCTGCTCCAGCACGGCGCCGGTGTAAGGGTTCCCGATATTCCCAACCACATACACCTCCGGACAGGCGCTTTTCATGATCTCCCCCAGAAGAGCCGTGGTAGTGGTCTTGCCGTTGGTTCCCGTGACGGCCAGAACCGTTCCTTTTCCGATCCGGTAGGCCAGCTCCACCTCTCCCCAGACCGGGATCTTCTCTGCCCGGAAGGACTCCACCAGCGGCTGATCGCAGGGAACGCCGGGGCTCATTACTACCAGATCCAGAGAAGCCTTTACCTCCTCCGGAAGCTCTCCCAGATAGATATCCGCCGGCCTGTCCAGCTGTTCCAGCACCGAAGACTTGTCCAATTTCTCATTATTATCATAGATGACCGGGCAGGCGCCCAGCTTCTCCAGCAGTTCCGCGGCGCCTATCCCGCTTTTTCCGGAACCGAACACCAGAACCTTTTTATTTTTCCACTCCATTTTATTATCCTCCTGTCTTTGCCCGGCAGTGTCACAGCCCCGCCAGGGCAATCAGACACAGCAGAGCCGTCACAATGGAAAATACCGCCACGATCCGGGTCTCTGACCATCCGCACAGTTCAAAATGATGATGGATGGGAGACATCTTAAACAGCCGCCTGCCATGGGTGGCCTTAAAATATGTAACCTGCAGCATTACAGAAAGGAGCTCCGCCAGATAAATAAATCCCACGATAATAATAAACAGCGGCATATTCATCATGTAGGCGGCGCCGGCCACAAAGCCTCCCAGAGCCAGGGAGCCTGTATCCCCCATAAACACCTTGGCCGGGAACACATTGAACACCAGAAATCCCAGCAGGCTTCCCACTACCGCGCAGGTAATGGGGGCAATCCCGGCGTCTCTGCCCACAGCTGCCACAGTAAAAAACACCGCCACCATCACGGTAACGCTGGAAGCCAGTCCGTCCAGTCCGTCGGTAAAATTCACCCCGTTGACGGTGCCGATCACCGCGATAAACAGCAGCGGGACTGCCAGCCAGCCGATATCCGCGGCTTTTCCTCCGGAAAAAGGAATCAGCAGTTTCAGGGAAACATCTGATACTTCAATCATATAGTAAGCGAAAATTCCGGTGACAACAATCTGGCACAGCATTTTCTGCCAGGCCAGCAATCCGTCGGAGCGGTGCAGCACCACTTTCAGATAATCGTCCAGAAAACCGATGAGGCCGAATCCCAGCATCAGAAACAGGATTGGGGCGATCTTCGGATAGTCCTTTACAAAAAACAGAGAAGTCACCGTGGTGGCAATGAGAAAGATCACTCCCCCCATGGTGGGCGTCCCGGCCTTTTTCAGATGTGACTTTACCCCTTCCTCCCGCTCTGTCTGGTCTACTTTCAGCCTCCGCAGGAAAGGAATTACCACAGGCCCCAGGGCTACGCTGATCAGAAACGATACCAGCACCGGAATAACAATGATTAAATTCATATTCCACCTCTTCTCTTTAAGAATGGCGGCCCTGTGCCCTTTCAGGCCGGCCGCCCTATCAGTATATAGCTTTTCCTCCGGCGGGTCAACCGTTTTCCTCCCCATTTTCCCCGGCAGTCCCGGTTTTTTCAATGCCCAGATAGGGCAGTACGTTAGCGAAAATATCCCGTATCACCGGGGCCGCAATGGTTCCCCCGTAATATACTCCCTGGGGGTCGTGAATCACGCAGAGTGCCAGAACCTGGGGATCCTCCGCCGGAGCGAATCCCAGGAAAGAGGAGATGTACCGGTTGGCACTTCTGGGAAGCGTCTGGGAGGTAGCTGTTTTGCCGCCGATGCTGTACCCCTCTATGTACGCGTTTTTGCCGGATCCCTCCGAGACCACGCTTTCCAGGATCTGCCTTACAGCCGCTGATGTCTCCCTGGAGACAATTCCTTCCTCTGTTTCATATTCCAGAGTTTTCACCAGGCCGCCTTCTTCGTCCAGCACCCGCACCCCGAAATGGGGCGTCACCCGGGTTCCTCCGTTAATCAGGGCGCTGACCGTGGCCGCCAGCTGCACCGGCGTAATCTGAAAACTCTGCCCAAAAGCGATGGTGGCCAGCTCCACCTGTCCGATCTTTTCCTTCTGATGCATGATAGTTGCCGCTTCTCCCGGCAGATCAATGCCGGTCTTCTCCATCAGGCCAAACTGCTGAAAATATTTATAATAATTGTCCACTCCCAGCCGCAGGCCCACCTCGATGAACACAGGGTTGCAGGAATTCTGGGCCCCCTGGACAAAAGTCTCGGACCCGTGGCCGGTCCTTTTATGGCAGCGGATCCTCCGGTCCTCCACAATTTTGTAGCCGGGGCAGTAGAAGGTATCTTCCGGGGCAACCACGCCCTCCTCCAGGCCTGCGGACATAGTAATAATTTTGAAGGTGGAACCCGGTTCATAGGTGTCATTGATACAGGCGTTCCTCCACATCTGATTCTGCAGTTCCAGCAGTTCCTCCTGACTCAAGGTTCCCGTATCCGCGTCTGTGTTCAGGGTGAACGGGTCATTGAGGTCAAACTCCGGAGCGTTGACACAGGCATAGATCTCTCCGTTCTGGGGATTTATCAGCAGGATCGACACATGATCCGCCTGTTTTTCCTCCATAACTTTTTCCGCGGCCTGCTGGCAGTAGGCCTGAACATTGGCGTCCAGACTGATCTGAAGGTCATATCCCGCCGCCGGCTCCACCCGGCTCTCCCCGATCCCGTCAATCTCGATGCCCCGGGCGTCGGTGGTAGTCAGGATTTTTCCGTTGATTCCTTTCAGCACCTCCTCGTACTGAACTTCCAGGCCAATAATCCCCTGGTTATCCCCTCCTGTAAATCCCAGGACTTTGGAAGCCAACTCCCCGAAGGGGTAATACCGCTTAAAATCCTCGTCCACTTTCACCCCCGCGTAGCCGTATTCCCGGATCCGGTCTCCCACTTCCTTATCCACATTGGATTTTACCCGCTCTATGGAAGAATTTTTTTCCACCCGCTTCCTGGCGGTTTCCTCGCTGATCCCCAGTTCCCGCACCAGCATGTGAATGACCTCCTCCGGTTCCCGGATCTGGCTGTGAATCACAGAGATAGTGCAGACGGTCCGGTTCGCTGCCAGCACGGTTCCTTCAGCGTCCAGGATCCGTCCCCTGGCGGCCTTAATTTCCCGCTCTCTTTCATGGAGATCTTCCGCCTTTTCCGAATAATATTCCGAGCGGAACACCATAAGGTAAAACAGCCTTCCCGCCAGCACCGCCAGCAAAGCCATGCACAGAAAAAAAACCACCACCACTTTCTTCTTATTGGATGTCCTGTTTTTGCGCATAAAAAACCCCATAAAAACCGTCATCTATATCTATGACCGTTTTTATGGGGATAGCACCGGATTTCTTCCGGTATACCGTCTCATAAATCAACGGATCAGACGCAGAATGTCAGCCCTCCAGAAGCTTCTGTTCTTCGTTGGTAATGCCGTCGGTCAGCAGATTGTTTCCCCCGCTTTCTACCTGTTCATCCTCAGGCTCTTCCCCCGGCTCCGGAAGGTTTTCATTGTAAGCGCCCTGCTCGGAAGTGCTGTCTCCGCCTTCCGCGTTCTCTCCCTCGTCGGGATAGAGATTCATATAGGGCAGCAGTGCTGTCAAGATCTCTTTGGCTACCTCCTGGGCATAGGTGCTGTTGCTCTGAGGCACCGCGTTGGGTTCATCAATGACTACATAGACTACCACCTCCGGATCGTCCAAAGGCGCGTAGCCGATAAAGGAGACTACATATTTTTCCTCTTCTCTGGGAAACTTCTGGGCTGTTCCGGTTTTTCCGCCCATAGAGTACCCTTCTACCTTGGCGGCCGCCCCCGAATGCCCTGCTTCCATGCTGCCTCCCAGGGCTTCCCGGATAAAACCGCTGGTTTCTCTGGATACCGTCTGGCACTGGAGGGTGGGCTCCATGGTTTCTACGACTGTGCCGGCGCTGTCTGTCACCGTGCTGACCACATGAGGCTGATAGTAGTATCCCCCGTTGATCAGAGAACAGAAAGCGGCTGCCTCCTGAATCATAGTGCAGGTAAAGCCCTGTCCGAAGGTACTGGTGGCCAGTTCCAGATCTTTCATGGTGTCTTCCGTAAAGAGGATTCCGCTGGCCTCCCCCGGCAGATCGATGCCCGTCTTGCTCCCGAACTGAAACATTTTCTGATACCGCAGGAAATCAGAAGCCCCCAGCTTTTCCCCGATCTGCATGAGGCAGGCGTTGCAGGAATAGGACAGTGATTCCGGCACTGTCAGCATGCCGTGGCCCGCCAGATGGGCGCAGCGGATAATCTGACCGGACACCGTATAGTATCCCCCGCAGTAATACGTATCATCCTCGCTGATGGCGCCGCACTCCAGGGCGGAGGCTACCGTAATGGGCTTGTAAGTGGACCCTGGCTCATAGGTATCAGAGATACAGTAATTCCGCCAGATATCGTTGAGATGTTCCAGCATCTCCTCCTCGCTCATGGCATCGATTTCTTCCCGGGTATAAAAAGAGCTCAGATCTCTGGGATCATTCAGATCATACCAGTCAGAGGAATCCATTCCCAGGATCTCCCCGGTATCGGGATCCATGACGATCACTCCCACATTTTTGGCCGGCTCTCCCTCATTGGGGCCGTCCGCCATGCGGGTATTATAATTTTCTATGGCGGTCCGGATGATCTGCTGAATATTTATATCAATGGTGGAGACTACGTTTTTCCCATCCACCGGCTCCACGATCTGCTGCTCCACATCCGCGTCATCGTTGTAATATCCATACTGTCTTCCGTCCACGCCGTTGAGGAGGCTGGAGTAATATCCCTCGATCCCCCAGTCCGCCGTAGTTCCGTCATAGGTAAACCCGATCAGATCGCAGGCCTGGGATCCCAGGGGATATACCCGGTTGTAATCCTCCTCAAACCATACGCCTTTTACATTTTGCCTCTCTTCCTTCTCCTCCGGGGAAAGTTCAGAATCTTCCGCCTCCGCTTCCTCCAGGTAATCCTCGAAGGCCCGGCGCTCTTCCAGCGATAGATCCCTTTTCAGCACCTGATAGCGGCTGTCCATCGTATCCTCGGAAGTCAGCCTGCCGCGGATCTCCTCTTCATCGATCCCCAGAATCTCCGCCAGAGCCTTCACCGTGGGTTCCACATAGGGCTGACTCTCTTCCCCGCTTTCATCCTGAACCTGTGTATTCACCACATGGCAGTCCAGTATTACATTGTAGACCCTCTCGCTGGTAGCCAGAATCGTGCCGTTCCGGTCCACAATGTCGCCCCGCTTAAAAGGAATCATCCTGCTTTCATACTGCTGCTGATTCTGGCTCAGGACAATTCTCTCGTACTGTTCCCCGCTGGTGGCATTAATATACGTAATTCTCACCGCTAAAGCAACTAAAGCCAGTATGACTGCCAGAAACAGTCCTACCAGCTTTTTGCTCATTTTTTCATTTATTTTGCGGCCCGGCATGGCCGGGCCTCTGCCTGTTCCTTTTTTTCTCACTGAAATCACCTGTCAATCAGATCCGGGAACATCCCGGTACTGTCTCACATAGCTGCTGTCCTGGGTGCTGTAATACTGGATCTGCGATTCATCCGCGTAGTGCATGCCCAGCTCCTCCACCGCTTTTTTACGGATCCCTTCCAGATCCACAGATGCCTGCACCTGATTATAATAGGCGTCATTGTCCGACTTCAGCTGGCTGAGCTCGCTTTCCAGTCCATCCAGATGTTCTGTCTGCTCCGTATAGGAGGCCTTCAGCTGCAGATACTGCACGCACAGCAGTAAAGCGGCTATACAGACGGCACTCAGAAAAACCAGGTATCCGGGGCTCAGGTTCATAGCCCTTCGCCGGTTCTGGCGCGTCTGAGCACTGACCTTCGGTTTCCCGGAATGTTTCTTTCTCCGCTCCTGTTCTTCCGGAAATACCTCCAGTTCCCGTACCGCATTTCCTTCTTCGTAGGTTCTGTAAACTTTTTGTTTATCCGAACGTGAATTTACCCTTCTTACTGTTCCTGTCATTCAGATCTCCTGTCCGCCGGTTCCCCTCCCCGCTCAAAGACCCTCAGCTTCGCGCTCTTGGAACGTTTATTGGCGGCTAACTCTTCTTCCCCTGGTACTACAGGTTTTCTGGTTACAACAAAGCCCTTGGGCTTTCGGCCGCACACGCACACCGGAAATTCCGGCGGGCAGATGCACGGATGTTCATTTCTCCGGAAAATGTTCTTGACAATCCTGTCCTCCAGAGAATGGAAGGTAATGACGCAGAGCCGTCCTCCTTCCCTCAGAAAATCGATCATGCCGTCCAGAGATTCTTCCAGAACCGCAAGTTCCTGATTCACCTCGATCCGGATGGCCTGAAACGTCCTCTTGGCCGGATGGCCTCCCGTCACGCGCATTTTTGCCGGTATGGACGCCTTAATGATCTCCACCAGCTCCCCTGTGGTGAGGATCGGCTTTTCCGCTCTCTCCCGGCAGATACGCTTCGCGATATTTTTCGCGAATTTCTCTTCCCCGTAGTCCCGTATCACCTGATACAGTCTTTCTTCACTATAGGTGTTGACCACTCCCGCGGCTGTCAGCTCCTGCCGCTGATCCATCCGCATATCCAGAGGCGCGTCCTCCCTGTAAGTGAAGCCCCGCTCTGCCTCATCCAGCTGATGGGAAGAAACTCCCAGATCCAGCAGAATTCCGTCCACAGCGGTAATTCCCCTTTTTTTCAATTCTGAAACCATGCAGCGATAGTTGCTGCGGAGGATCGTCACTCTGTCTCTATACTCCCTCAGACGTTCCTCCGCCGCAGCGATCGCGTCCTCATCCTGGTCTATTCCTATTAATCTCCCCGCGGCAGAAAGTCTTCTGCAGACTTCCAGGGCGTGTCCGGCGCCTCCCAGAGTGCCGTCCACATAAACCCCCTCCGGCTTTACCCTTAAGTTCTCAATCGTCTCTTCCAGCAATACCGACGTGTGTTTAAAATCCATCTGTTCTTCGCTCCCGCAGTCCTGAACCTCAAGCTGTCAGATCGTGATGCCCATATCCTGCAGACCCTCCGCAATGGCATCCATATCATCATAATTACTGTTTTCAGCCCATCTCTGCTTACTCCAGATTTCGATTCGATTCAGATTTCCAGTCAGGACCACATCCTTTTCCAGACCGGCGTATTCCCGCAGCGTTGCCGGTACGAGAATTCTCCCCTGCCTGTCCAGCTCACAGGGCGCGGCTCCTGCCACAAAAAAACGGGTAATCGCTCTTGCATTTTTGTTTGTAAGCGGCAGCTGGCTCAGTTTCTGTTCAAAGGCTTCCCATTCCTTCCGCGGGTAGATCGACAGACAGCCGTCCAGTCCCTTCGTCAGGACGAACTCCTCACCCAGTTCCTCCCTGAACCTGGACGGGATGATCAGCCTCCCCTTGGCGTCAATCGAATGACTATACTCTCCCATGAACATAAGCATTTACCCTCTTTTGCAAAAGTGAAGGTCTCCCCTCCTTCACTTTTCCGTGGCTGGAGGGAACTGCCACATTCCCTCCATTTGCTACCACTATTCACCACTTTCTACCACTTATGTGTTCATTCTAGCGCATGGCCATAAAAAATTCAATAGTTTTTTCTAAAATTCACAGTTTAAACATACGCCAAAAAGCGCCATTTTTCGCGGTTTTCCGCAAAAAAAGAGAGAAAACGCGGACGCGTTTCCTCTCACCTACAACATCTTGTAATATGTTTTTCAGCGCTTCAACATCTGGTATTTATACATTAAACCGGAACAAAATCACATCGCCGTCCCGTACAACATAGTCCTTTCCTTCCATGCGGACCAGCCCTTTGTCCCGGGCGCCGGCGTAGGAGCCGCAGTCCAGAAGATCCTGATAGTTCACTACTTCCGCCTTGATGAAGCCCCGTTCAAAATCCGTATGGATTTTTCCCGCCGCCTGAGGCGCCTTGGTTCCCACCTTGATGGTCCATGCTCTGGTTTCGTCCTCCCCGGCAGTCAGGAAACTCATCAGGCCCAGGGTCCGGTAGCTGGCCTCTATGAGCTTGTCCAGTCCGGACTCCGTAAGCCCCAGATCCACCAGAAAATCTTTCTTTTCCTCCTCGTCCAGCTCGGAAAGCTCCGCCTCGATCTCCGCGCAGATCACAAACACCTCGCTGCTGTGCGCCGCCGCGTATTTCCGCACCGCCTGCACATGGGGGTTGGAAACTCCGTCATCCCGCAGGTCGTCTTCCCCCACATTGGCCGCGTAGATCACCGGCTTGGCGGTCAGCAGATTGTACTCGGCAAACCACTTCTCTTCATCTTCATTTTCCAGTTCAAAAAGAATCGCGTCCTGCCCGTCCTCCAGATGTTTTTTCAGGCGCTCCTGCATGGCGAATTCTTTGGCGGCTGTCTTGTCCATCCTGGCGCTCTTGCCCGTCTTGGACATTCTCCGCTCCAGAACCTCCAGATCCGCGAAGATCAGTTCCAGATCTATGGTCTCGATATCTCTCAGGGGATCTACCGTGCCGTCCACATGCACTACATTGGGATCCTCAAAGCAGCGCACCACATGGACAATGGCGTCTACTTCCCGGATATTGGCCAGAAACTGATTGCCCAGGCCCTCTCCCTTGGAAGCCCCCTTAACCAATCCCGCGATGTCCACAAATTCTACCGTGGCCGGCGTTACCTTTTTGGAATGATAAAAATCTCCCAGCAGCCGGATCCGCTCATCCGGCACCGGCACGATCCCCACATTGGGATCAATGGTGCAGAAGGGATAGTTGGCTGATTCCGCTCCCGCCTTGGTCAGAGAATTAAATAAAGTGCTCTTTCCCACATTGGGAAGTCCCACGATTCCTAATTTCATGTTTTCAACCTCTTCTTTCTTGTACGCTGACGCTATTCTAGCACAGGTTGTGTTTCCTGGCAAGCGTCAGTCCCGGCTCTCCACCAGGATCAGTCTGCCCTCCCGGTAAGAGATCCGCGCGGGACCCCCCAGGATCTCATTGCTGACCGACAGGCCCCCGTCTCCCAGAGTCAGGGTATACTCCTTCAGGGGATACCGGAACCCTTCCAGGGTCAGGCCTCTGACTTCCCGCCCAAAGGGAAAACAGGAGATATACTTTCCGAACTGTTCCTCCTTTTTCAGCAGAATCTCTTTTTCCGCCGGCAGGGTGATGCGGTTGCAGGCGTCCACGATCTGTCCCCGGATGCCCCGCTCTGTCAGCAGGTACAGATTATAAATGTTGCTCAGCGTGTGATCCAGCCGGGTGCCTGTGGCCCCGAAAAAACAGATTTCTCCTGCCCCCATCTCTGCTGCCTGCTCCATGGCAATGGCTGTGTCTGTGGTATCCTTTACCGGATTAAACCGACGGATAGGGATCCCCCCGTCCTCCTCGTATGTCCGGATCACCTCCGGGTCGATGCTGTCAAAATCCCCCAGAATGATATCCGGCCGGATCCGGTTTCTGTGGCAGAACTCCAGGCCCCGGTCCGCGGCCAGGATACAGTCCGGCTTATATTCTTTCAGATAAGACTTCACAAAGGTTTCATCCAGGGTTCCGCCGGAAAAAATTGCCGCCCGCAAGAGGATCAGCCCTCCCTTCCCTGGGCGTAGGTTCCGATCTTCTCCCTGAACCGCGCTATATTGGCCGAGATGTCCCCCTTAAACACAGCGGAGCCTGCCACAATGATACTGGCGCCTGCCTCCAGCACGGCATCCAGGGTTTTCTGGTTGACCCCCCCGTCCACCTCAATATCCACCTTCTGGTATCCCGCCTCATCCAGGCGTTTTCTCAGCTCCCGGATTTTTTCCGTCATAGCGGGTATGTAGGACTGTCCCCCGAATCCGGGATTGACTGTCATCTGCAGAACCATATCCAGCTTGTCATACACATACCGGATGGCTTCCAGCGGGGTGGCCGGATTCAGGGCCACTGCCGCTTTCATGCCCGCCTCCCGGATGGCCGACAGGGTCCGGTCCAGATGGGTGCAGGCCTCCGCGTGCACCGTCAGCAGATCCGCGCCGCTTTCCTTCATGGCCTGTACATAGCGGCCCGGTTCTTCCACCATCATGTGAACGTCAAAAAACAGGCGGCTGTTTTTGCGGATGGACTGAATGACCGGCATGCCGTAGGAAATGCTGGGCGCAAACATGCCGTCCATGACATCAATGTGAACCCAGCGGCAGCCCTCCCGCTCCAGAAGGGCCAGCTGTTCTCCCAGACAGTTAAAATCCGCGGACAAAATGGACGGGGACAATTCATACATGATCAATACCTCCTTCTCTCTTTTTCCCTCAATTCCTCATAAAACATTACATAGTTTTCATAGCGGCTCCGGCTGATCCTGCCGGCAGCCAGCGCGTCTTTTACCGCGCAGTCCGGCTCATGGATGTGGACGCATCCCTGAAACCGGCATTTTCCCTCCAGAGGACGGAACTCCGGAAAGAACTGCCGCAGTTCTTCTTTGTCCATCTCCGCCGTATAGAGAGAAGTAAAGCCCGGCGTATCGCAGATATAAGTATCTTCCTCCACCGGAATCAGCTGGCTGTGGCGGGTTGTGTGGCGCCCTCTTTTCAGTTTGCGGCTGATCTCCCCGGTCTCCATGGCAATCAGTGACTGCATCTGATTGGCCACCGTAGATTTTCCGGCTCCGGAAGGTCCCGCTACTACGGTAGTTTTTCCCTTCAGCCTTTCCCGGATTGCTTCCATCCCCCGGCCCTCACCCGCGCTGGCAAGGATGACCGGATAACCGCAGTTCTCATAGAGAGCTCGCCATTTCCCGGCTTCCTCTGTCCCGGCCAGATCTTCTTTATTAAAGCAGATAAATACCGGGATATTCTCTTTTTCCATCATAATCAGAAAGCGGTCCAGCAGGGCCGCGTTAGGTTTGGGGCTTTCCAGGGCGAAAAGCACCAGAGCCTGATCGATGTTTGCCACCGCCGGACGGAAAAGCTCATTCTTTCTGGGCAGAATCTCCACCAGATTTCCCTCCATGTCCTTCTGGTCCAGAATCTCGATCTCCACCTGGTCCCCCACCAGGGGCTTCCGGCCCTCTTTTCTGAATATTCCTTTTGCCTTACATTCATAGATGCCGGATCCTGCCACGTAAACGTAGTAGAATCCGGCAATCCCTTTTACAATCTTGCCTGTCATAAAACTTCCTTATTCGGGAGCGAATGCCACCTCGTAGGTATATACAGTTCCATCCTCCAGTTCCGCTGTAATCACGCCCGCTGTCACTCCCGGCTGGCCGGTTATATTTTCACCGCTGTAATCTTCTCCCCCTGCCCAGGGATTGGGGCCCTCATAGACCACCTTATCCTCATATCCCGCCTGGGAAAGAGTCAGGGTTACATAGCCGATGGCGTCCGGATCCACTCCCGAGGGCGGAACCAGGTTGCTCTGGCATACCCATTCTCCGGAAGCCTCCTCTGTATTAATGGTCAGGGTAACTGTTGTGCCCTCCGGCACTTCCTCGCCCACGCCCGGATCCATATCAATGACATCTCCGATATGCAGAGCGGCATCATATCCCTCCACAACCGTGTAATTAAGTCCCTGGTCTTCCAAAGCCCAGATGGCCTCCTCCTGGCTCCATCCGATGAGATCCGGAACTTTGACTGTTACTTCCGGCTCCGGCGTTTCCTCCGGTCCGGTGCTGACCACGATTGTAACGGAGGAACCTTCCTCTACCTGGGCGCCCTCGCCGGGATCCACAGAAATCACATAGCCGATTTCCACGCTGTCGCTGCTGGCGTTCTGCGCCTGGGGAACCAGCCCCGCCGCCCGGATAGCCTGCTCCGCCTCGCTCTGGGAAGCTCCCACAATGCCTGCGGGCACATTGGCGTAGACGGTTTCCGGACCGCTGCTGACGGTCACCCGAACCACCGAACCTTCCTCCACAGAGGTTCCCTCTTTGGGATCCTGGGAAAGAATCTGGCCCGCCTCATACTCATCGCTGGCCTCGGTTCCGGCCTGCTCTACCGTCAGATTGTAGCGCTCTGCTTCTTCCTGCGCCTCCTCCAGAGTGGAGCCCAGGAAGTCGGGGACCTCCACCTGCTGGGAGGAAGAACTGCTGGTAACCGCGGAATTCGAAGAACTGTCATGGGTACGGTTCCTGTTGAACAGCCCGGTCATGTTGCCGATGACAATAATCAGAATCACCACAATCACCGCGCCGATGAGAAAGCCTCCGATGGTGATGGCCTTCTCCAGCTTGGAGCTGACCGCGTCGTCGTCCTCGTCCTCCTCATCCCCGCTGCCTTGCCGGTAATCCTCGTCCTCCTCTTCATCCTCCTGATAGCGCTGGCGCTGCGCCGTCTGATTCAGCTGCTTCCGGTCACTGTCGGTCACCTGAACAGTCTGAGCGTGAGCGCTTAAGGGGGACAGATTCACAAAATTCCCCTGGGGATCCAGAAGCGACCGCTTCAGATCCTCAATGAGCTGGGCCATATTCTGATATCTGCGGTCCGGATTTTTCTGGGTACATTTCAGAATAATCTGTTCCATAGAATAGGGAATATCCGGGGTATATCTGGACGGCGGAACCATCTCCTCCTGAAGATGCTTGATGGCCACCGCCACTGTGGTATCGCCGTCATAGGGAACCCTGCCCGTCACCATCTCATACATGGTAATTCCCAGAGAATAAATATCGCTCCGGGCGTCTGAGGCTCCTCCCCGCACCTGTTCCGGGGAACTGTAATGCACGGATCCCATGACATTTGCCGTGATGGTATTGGAATTAGTCGCTTTGGCAATGCCGAAGTCCGAAAGTTTTACCTTGCCGTCTGTAGAGATAATAATATTCTGCGGCTTTACATCCCGGTGGACAATGCCCCTGTTATGGGCAGCCTCCAGTCCCAGGGATACCTGAATCGCGATACTGGTGGCCTCCTTGACACTGAGTTTGCCTTTCCTTGTAATATAGGCCTTGAGAGTAATGCCCTCCACCAGTTCCATGACAATGTAGTAAAGCCCTCTGTCCTCCCCCACGTCAAACACATTGACCACATTGGGATGGGACAGGCCGGCCGCCGCCTGGGCCTCTTTTCCGAATTTCGCCACAAAATTGGTATCCTCGCGAAATTCCGGTTTCAGCACTTTCACCGCCACCAGACGGTCCAGCTTCTGGTCTTTGGCCTTATAGACATCCGCCATGCCGCCGGATCCGACTCTGGATATAATCTGATACCGTTCCCCTAAAACAATTCCCTCTTTTAACATTCCTTCACCTCGTTCGTAAATGGTTCAATGACAATAACCGCAATATTATCCTTGCCGCCATTTGCATTTGCCTGGTCTACCAGCTCCTGGGCCTTGTTCTCCCCTGGACCCGTGCGGAGTATCTCCAGGATATCTCTGTCCGAAACCATATTGCTGAGACCGTCTGAACACATCAGCAGCTGGTCTCCGGGTTCCAGCTTTATATCAAAAAAATCTATTTTTACGTCCTCCGCCGTGCCTACCGCGCGGGTGATGATATTTTTATCCGGATGATTCCTGGCCTCTTCCGGGCTGAGTTCGCCCAGACGGACCATTTCCGCTACCAGAGAATGATCCTGGGTAATCTGCCGCAGAACCTCCCGGGCCAGATACAGCCTGCTGTCTCCCACATTGGCTACATAGGCGTATCCTCCCACCACCGTGGCCGCCACCATGGTAGTACCCATTCCCGCCATGGTTTCATTCTGCCGGGACTGAGCCAGAATTTCCCGGTTCGCCTCCTCAATGCCGCTGCGGATGATCTTAACGGGATTAAAATTTTTATCCTTTTTAACAGTATCCACCAGCACAGAAACACTGCAGCGGGACGCGAAGTCCCCGGCGTTATGTCCGCCCATGCCGTCGGCCACCACAAAAAGATTCGGCAAGTTTCCCACCGGCTCCACGGAAGTATATATATAGTCCTGATTCATCTGTCGTTTCTGTCCGATGTCGGTTGCAGAAAATACCTTCATAGATTTTTCTCCTGGTTATCCATAAATCTTTTTCTTAACTGACCACAGGCGCCGTCTATATCGCCGCCCATTTCTCTTCTAATAGTAACATTTATTCCACGTTTTTCAAGTTTATTTTGAAAATTCACCACCATTTTTTTCCCTGACCGCCTGAATTTTCTCTCTTTTACGGGATTAATGGGAATCAGGTTCACATGACAGGGAAATCCCGCCAGCAGATCCCCCAGTTCCCCGGCGTCCTCCTCCCCGTCGTTCTCCCCGGCAGCCAGGGCGTACTCAAAGGTAATCCGCCGTCCTGTTTTGTCGAAATAATTCCGGCAGGCTCCCAGCACCTGCTCCAGACTGTAGCGGTTGGCAATGGGCATCAGTTTTTTTCTTTTTTCATCACTGGAGGCGTGGAGGGAAAGAGCCAGGGTGATCTGAAGTCCTTCCTCCGCCAGCCGGTACATTTCCGGCACCAGACCGCAGGTAGAAACTGTCAGGCTGCGCTGGCTGATATTCAGCCCCTCCGGCGCGCTGACCAGTTTTAAAAAGCGGATGAGATTTTCGTAGTTATCCAGAGGCTCCCCGCTGCCCATGACTACAATATTGGAAACTCTTTCCCCGGTAAGCTTCTGGATCTGATAGACCTGACCCAGCATCTCCGACGCCTGCAGAGAGCGGCTGAGGCCGTCCAGGGTGGAGGCGCAGAACCTGCAGCCCATCCGGCACCCTGCCTGGGATGAGACACACACGGAATTTCCGTGATGATACCGCATCCAGACACTCTCAATAACATTTCCGTCATAGAGCCGAAACAGATATTTCCTGGTTCCGTCCAGTTTTGAGATCTGCGCGTCCACCGCCTCCGGAAGCCGCAGGGGATATTGTTCCTCCAGCTTCTGTCTGAGGCCGGCCGGGAGATCTGACATCTGATCATAGCTGTCCGCCAGCTTCTGATGCAGCCAGCTAAAGAGCTGGGCGCCCCGGAAGGGCTTCTCCCCCAGCTGTACCATCCGTTCTTTCAGTTCTTCCGGATACATGGACCGGATATCCGGCTGTTCCATCCTGTTTTCCCTCATGCTCTGTCTCCGTCTGTTCTTTTACTTTTCTCTTCTGAAGCGGGCGATAAAAAATCCATCGCAGCTATGTATCCCCGGAAGAAGCTGGAGCCATCCCCGGGCGGAATCCTCTCCCCGCAGTTCCGGGCAAAGATACGGATCCAGACTCTCCGGCACAAAGGGGTGCTCCTCCAGAAACCAGCGGACATTTTCCTGATTTTCCTTCTGACTCACCGTGCAGGTACTGTAAATCAGTACCCCGCCGGGTTTTACACAGGCGGAGGCCCGGTCCAGAATCCGGCGCTGCAGTTCAGTCAGAGAGGCTTCCTTTTCCCGGGAGGCCTGGTACTTAATATCCGGTTTTCTGCCGATGACCCCGTATCCGGAGCAGGGGACGTCTGCCAGCACGGTATCCGCTTTTTTTTCCAGCTCCGGATCAGATACGCAGGCGTCCCGCACTTCCGCGGTCAGATTGTCCATTCCGCAGCGGACGGCATTTTCCCGGATCCGCCGCACCTTATCTTCTGTCAGGTCCCGGGCCAGAACCCGGCCCGTTTTTCCCACCAGGTCGGCCAGATACATGCTTTTCCCCCCGGGAGCAGCGCAGACATCCAGGACGAAGCTTCCCGGTGCCGGAGCGGCCGCCTCCGCCGCCAGCATGGAGCTTACATCCTGCACCACCAGCCGTCCCTGCCGAAAGGCCTTCAGTTTTCCCAGATAATCATACCCTTCCAGATAAAAGGCATTCCTTGCGTAGGGCGCCGGGACTGCCGAAACTCCCTGTCCCGCCAGCTCTTCCAACGTTTTTTTCCGCTGTTCCTCTGTTCCCCGGAGCCGCGCCGTAAGAGGGGCTTCTTTTAAAAACGCGGCCATCATCTTTTCCGCGGTGTCCCGTCCCAGTTCCTCCAGCCATTTTTCTGTGAGAAATTCCGGCATGGAATACCGGACAGAAAGGCGGCGAACCAGCTGTTCCTCTCCCGGGTCGGCTGGGAGCCCGGGATTGCGGGCGACGCTGCGCAGCACTCCGTTGACAAATCCTTTCAGATTCCGGAAGCCTTTCCTGGCAGCCAGCTTTACCGCCTCGTTTACCGCCGCGGAATCCGGAACCGCGTCCATATACCGCAGCTGATATACCCCCATCCGCAAAATCTCCCGGATCACCGGCTTCATCCCGGCCGCCGGAGTCCTGGAAAAAGCGTCCAGAATATAATCCAGCCGGATCCGGTATTCCAGGGTTCCTTCACAGAGCCTGGTAAAAAAGGCTCTCTCCTGTCTGGGCAGATACTGATACTTTTCCAGAACATTCCGGATCACCTGATGGCTTTTTTCCCCGTCCCGGCCCACCGCCAGCAAAGTCTCCAGGGCCAGTTCCCGGATGTTTACCCTCTCAGTCATCGCTCCTCCTTGCCAGAAGGATCAGCCGCAGAAGCTGCAGCAGGGAAGCCGCCACCGCCGCCACATAGGTCATGGCAGCCGCCCCCAGTACTTTTCTGGCTCCGGCCGTCTCCTGATATCCCATGATCCCCGTGCTCTCCAGCATTCTCAGGGCTCTTCCGGAGGCGTTAAACTCTACGGGCAGCGTCACGATCTGAAACAGCAGCGCCGCGCAGAACAGTATGATCCCCGCCAGCAGCAGAGGCCTCATGGAAAAGATCAGGCCGAAAATAAAAAGCGGCCAGGAAAGCTGGGAACCGAAATTGGCGGCGGGCACCAGAGCGCTGCGGATCTTAAGGGGCGCGTAGCCGATAGCGTCCTGGATCGCGTGGCCGCACTCGTGGGCAGCCACTCCCACCGCCGCAAGAGACGTGCTGTTGTAAATCGGATCCGAGAGCTTCAGCACCTTGCTTCTGGGATCGTAGTGATCGTTCAGGTTTCCCCGGATATGCTCCACCCGGACGTGATAGATGCCCGCGTTCCGCAGAATCTGTTCCGCGGTCTGAGCCCCTGTCAGGCCGCTAGCGCCGCGGATCCGGCTGTATTTCTGAAATGTCCGGTTCATATTAAACTGAACCAGCAGGGAGATCAGCAGGGCGATAATCACCAGAATATAGGTTCCGTCAATCCCCCAAAAATAAAACGGCATATTTCTTCCTCCTTTACGTTCTCCTGTTTCCTCTTATGCCTCCGGGCCGCGGATTATTCCTCCTCCAGCTTCATGCCCGGGGCAGCGTGGAACCCTCTCAGGAAGGCCTGGGCATCCATCCGCTTCTTGCCTTCCAGCTGCACTTCCAAAAGCCGCAGAACTCCTTTGCCTGTCTGCACGCAGAATCCGCCTTTTCCGGCTTCCGTCACCGTGCCTGGCGTTTGCCCGCTCTCTTTGGGCAGGACTTCCGCCCTCCAGATCTTCAGGATTTTTCCCGTGAGCTCTGTATAGGCGCTGGGCCAGGGATTCAGTCCCCGGATCCGCCGTTCAATGGCTTCCGCCTCCAGATTCCAGTCAATGCGTCCGTCCTCCTTGCGAATCATCCGGGCGTAGGCGGTGGGGCTCTCCAAAGGCTGCTTTTCCGGGGTCAGGGTTCCCCGCTCCAGAGCAGGCAGCGTCCGGATCAGCAATTCTGCCCCGGCCCGGCTCAGCTTGTCAAAAAGGCTTCCTCCGGTCTCATCCGGGTCCAGGGGCACCTCTGTCTTGGCCAGCATATCCCCCGTATCCAGGCCCTCATCCATCTGCATAATAGTCACTCCGGAGACCGGTTCTCCGTCCATGACCGCCCACTGGATCGGGGCAGCTCCCCGGTATTTCGGCAGCAGGGAGGCATGGATGTTGACGCAGCCATACCGGGGCAGCTCCAGCAGGGCTTTGGGTATGATCTGTCCGAAAGCGGATACCACAATCACATCCGGGTTCAGGGCCCGGACTGTATCCATAAAAGACTGCTCCCGGACTCTGGACGGCTGATATACCGTAAGCCCCAGTTCCAGCGCCGCCTCCTTTACCGGAGTCATGGCGGATGCTTTTCCTCTTCCCCGGGGCTTATCCGGCTGGGTCACCACCCCGGCGATTTCATATCCGTTTTCCGCCAGAGCCTTCAGCGCTCCCACGGAAAAATCCGGCGTTCCCATAAATATGACTCTCATTCTTCCTCCTCTTCCTCCTGATAGGCAACGTCTCTGAGAGGGCCTTCCACATGCTGCGTGTACATAATCCCGTCCAGATGGTCGCATTCGTGGCAGACGGCCCGGGCCAGCAGTTCCGTGGCTTCCAGCTCGAAGGGCTGCATATCCAGATCCATGGCCCGCACCTTCACATAATTGGGCCGGGTCACTGTTCCGGTTTTTCCCGGAAGGCTTAAACACCCCTCATCCCCGGTCTGGGATCCGGAGGTTTCCAGAATCTCCGGGTTAATCAGGATATGGGGATGTTCTCCGTCCGTGTCAATGACCACGATCCGTTTCAGGATTCCCACCTGGGGAGCCGCCAGGCCCACGCCGCAGGCGTCATACATGGTTTCCAGCATATCGCCCACCAGCTGGCGGATCCGGGGCGTTACGGTCTCCACCGGCCTGCAGGTCTTTTCCAGTACCTTGTCCCCCATCATTCGAATGTTCCGTATTGCCATCTTTTTCTCTCTCCTTTATTTATGCATTAAAATCATATTGTATATACACATTTTTAAAGCCGCTGTTGATCTCAATATATTTTTCCAGCTTTTCCCGGATGCGGATCAACGCTTTTTTATCAGGCCCTTTTACGTACAGCACCTGCCGGTACAGATCCTGAATTTTAGATATGCTCTCCGGGGCCGGTCCGATCAGCTGCACCCTTCTGTCCCGGCGAACGCGGATCAGATATTTCCGGATATACTCCATGGCTTCTCCCAGGAGCTCTTCCTGTCCGCAGGATCCGTGCACCGCCAGAAGCCCGCAGGCCGGAGGATATCCCATCAGCTGCCGGAACCGGATCTCTTCCTGGTAAAAGCTTTCGTAATCCTGCTCCGCCGCCGCCCGGATACTGTAATGCTCCGGCTGGTAAGTCTGAATCACCGCTATCCCCGGGCGGCTGCCCCGGCCCGCCCGGCCCGCCGCCTGCACCAGGATCTGGTAGGTTCTCTCCGGCGCCCGGTAGTCCCCCGCGAACAGGGATACATCCGCCATCACCGCTCCCACCAGCGTAACTCCCGGAAAGTCATGGCCCTTTACAATCATCTGCGTGCCGATCAGCACATCCGCCTCTCCCCGGCTGAAAGCCCTCAGGATCTTCTCATATCCGTCTTTGCCCCTGGTGGTATCCGCGTCCATCCGCAGGGTTCTGGCTTTGGGAAACATTTTTTTCACCGTCTGTTCCACCTGCTGGGTTCCCGCCCGGAATCCTCCGATATAGGAGGATCCGCAGACCGGACAGCGGTCGGCCTGCTCTGTCACATACCCGCAGTAATGGCAGACCAGCTGCCCGCTGCTGTGGTACGTCAGGGACACGTCACAGTGAGGGCACTTGATCACATGGCCGCAGGAGCGGCAGGCTACAAATCCCGCATAGCCCCGGCGGTTCAAAAACAGCATAGCCTGCTCTCCCCGGTTCAGGCAGAGGGCCAGTTCCCGCTGGAGGTCTCTGCTGAACACGGAACGGTTTCCCTCCCGCAGCTCTCTGCGCATATCCGCGACTCTGACCTCAGGCAGAACCGCGCCGCCGTAGCGCTCTTTCAGGGTAAACAGGGCCCAGTCCCCTTTTTCACAGGCATACCGCGCCTCCACCGAAGGGGTGGCGGATCCCAGAACCACATGGGCCCCCTCCAGCTTCGCCCTCTCCAAAGCTGTCTCTCTGGCATGGTAGCGGGGCGTCCCCTCGCTCTGGTAGGAACCTTCATGTTCCTCATCCACCACAATCAGCTTCAGCCTGGAAAAGGGCGTAAACAGCGCAGATCTTGGTCCCACCATAATACTGGCTTTTCCGGTGCGGACCCGCTCCGTCTGAGCGAACCTCTGGGCTGGCGTCAGCCGGGAATGGAGAACCGCCACTTGATTTCCAAACCGGCGGTAAAAACGGTTCACCGTCTGCCAGGTCAGGGCAATCTCGGGAATCAGGACGATGGCCTGCCCCTCTTTTTCCAGCACCTTACGGATCAGTTCCATATAGACCAGTGTTTTCCCGCTGCCGGTGACTCCATGGATCAGGCAGGGCCTGCCTCTTCCCTCCCATTCCTGAAGGATATCCCCCAGGACTTCCTGCTGCCCTGCCGTCAGGATCTCTGCCTGCCGCGGATCCTCCCGGGAGCCCTCCGCGCCGGCGGTTTCTCCTCCGGTCTTCTGCTCCACCCGGAGGATCCCCTGCTCCTCCATGGAACGGATCACTGCCGCTGTAACCTTTAAGGTGCCGGCCGCTTCCCGGTAATCCAGTTCCGGCGTTTCCATCAGTCTTCGCAGCAGCCGCTCCCTGGCGGTATTGTGCTTTTTCTGAAACAGGGCCAGCCAGGCTTCTGCCTGCCGCGGATCTGCCTGCAGAAGAATCCGGCGCTCTGCCCGCGGCTGTTTTTTTTCTTTTACGGGAAGAACCGTTTTCAGCGCCTGAATCATGGTAGAGCCGTAGGTCTCCCGCATCCAGGCTGCCAGAGCAATGAGCCGCGCCTCCACATTGGTTCCCCCTTCTACCAGACCGGCCACGGACTTCAGCCTCCCGGGCTCAAATTTCGGCGCGTCCCCCAGTCCGATTACGTACCCTTCAATCAGCCGGTTTCCGTTTCCAAAAGGAATCCACACCCGGCTTCCGGCCCGGATCTTTCCCGCCAGTTCCGGAGGAATCCGGTACTGGAAACTGCGATCCAGCTTTTCGTGGGAAATATCCACCACTACATCCGCGTATCTTTCGTTCATACTCTCCTCTTTCTATTCTATATGGCCTCCGGTTCCCCTTTTACTGCTCCGGCGCCCTCTTTCTGTCCTCCTCCAGTATTTCTCTTATCATAATTCTCTCATCCATGGGATATTTTTTCCCCCGGATAATCTGATAGTCCTCGTGGCCTTTTCCGGCCAGAACAATAATGTCTCCGGGTTCTCCCTGATGAACGGCCCAGGCAACGGCCTCCCTGCGGGAGGCGATTTCCACGCAGGCTCCCCGGGTTTTCCGGATTCCCCCCTTGATATCCTCGATAATCGCCTGCGGCTCCTCATCCCGTGGATTATCCGAGGTGATCACTGTCAGATCCGCGCAGTTCCCCGATACTTCTCCCATTTCAAATCTCCTGTTCCGATCCCGGTTTCCGCCGCAGCCGAAGAGACAGATCAGCCGCTTCGGCCGGTACTCCCGCAGAGCGGTCAGGATATTTTTCAGGCTCATGGCGTTGTGGGCATAATCAATCACCAGCGCGGCTCCTGAGGGAAGCGTTAAAAGCTCCGCTCTTCCCCGGACTCTGACCTTCTTCAGCGCCTGGCGCATAGCCGATTTAGTCACTCCCAGATGCCTGGCCGCCGCCATAGCCCCCAAGGCGTTGTACACGGAAAACCGTCCCGGCATCTCCAGTTCCGCCGTCAGTTCCAGCAGCCCCCGGGTCTGAAAAGAAATGCCCAGACGGCCCGGGGCTGAAATCAGTTTCAGATGTTCCGCCCGCAGATCCGCTTTTTCCGAAAAGCCGAAGGTTTCCAGGACACAGTTTCTCCCCTCTGTGATTTCCTGAAAATGCGGGTCGTCTCGATTGACAATTCCCACCCGGCACTGGGCCAGCAGTTTCTTTTTACATTCCAGATATTCCTGAAAATCCCGGTGTTCCCCCGGACCGATGTGATCCGCTTCTATATTCGTAAAAATTCCATAGTCAAAGGAAATCCCCTCCACCCGGTACTGTTTCAGCGCCTGGGAGGATACCTCCATCACCGCGCACCGCATGCCGGCTTCCGCCATCTCCGCAAAACACTGATGGATCATCCAGGACTCCGGCGTGGTATTTTCAGAATGAAACTCTCTTTTCCCCGTAATGCAGGAAACAGTTCCCAGCAATCCGGTTTTGTACCCTCCCTGCTCCAGGATCGCCCGCACCATCCAGGCGGTGGTAGTTTTTCCCTTGGTTCCCGTCACGCCCACCAAGATCAGCTTCCTGGCCGGATAGCCAAACCAGGCGGCGGAAATGCGGGCCAGAGCTTTCCGGGCATTTTCCACCCGGATCAGGGGTATCTCTTCCGGCACAGGCAGGAATTCTTCCGATACCAGCGCGGCGGCTCCCCGTTTCAGGGCCTCCCCCGCAAAGGTATTTCCGTCTTTTACGGTTCCCCGGATGCAAACAAAAAGAGAGCCCGGTTCCACGTCTCTGGAATCATAGGCCACCCCCTTAATCTCTGCATCCGTACTTCCATTCAGGCACGTATACTGTAAATCTTCAAGCAGTGATGACAACAGCATAGACTCTCCTCCATACTGGATACCGTGCAAGTATAAGCATACCATACCGCCGGGCAGTTTTCAATGCGCACTTGGGAAAGTCCTCCCGCGTTCATATTTCCTTTCTTTTTTCTTAAGGAATTTTAAGTTTCTTTCAGAATATGGACATAGTTTGAACACATATTTTTCCTATAATAGATCTCGGATAGTTGATTAACCACTCACTATCTCCCCCCTCATTTTAAAAAGAGCACTGAGAAAATGGACGGCATACGCGAACCATTTTACTGTGCTCTTTTTTTACCGCAATATTCAGTTCAGGGTTTTCCTGCCCCGCAGACTTCGCACCGGAAAGATTTTACAGAATTTTCCGCTTCGCAGACCGGACAGACCCATTTCGGCTTCCTCTCCGGGCGGGAAAATTCCTCCGCCAGATCTCCCGCAAGGTGAAAACCTGCTTTGTCCGGCCCGTTTTTTTTCGTGAAGCTTTCCTCTTCCATATAAATCACATGCAGCCGCGGATCCGGGGCCTCCGGCGCCCGGTTCCTTTTTTCTCCCGTCTTCTCCGGTTTTTTCTCTGCCTTTTCGCCGGCGGGCTCCCCGCCCATTTCCTCTGATCCGCCTTTTTTTCTGTTAGAAATAACGCCTGCTGTCACGCAGATGATAATGGTGATCAGCGCCAGCACTACAATCAGAAACAATACTTCCATATCCGCTTCCCGCTTCTGCCCGTCAGATAGTGTTGGCGATTACATTGAGAATTACCTGATATTCCATTTCCTGCAGTCCCTGTCCGGCTTTGGAGGGATAGCAGATCACATTGTCCCAGAGCTTGGTAATCTCATTCCACCCCGGCATGTCAGGGGTAAAAAGCACCAGACGTTTGGCGGACTGGTTCATCACTCCCGGCATCTGGCGGTCTCCCCACCAGTCCGTAAGCTCCGCGAAATTTTTTGCCATATTCTGCGGATAATTGGGCGCCTGAGAACCATAGCCCAGCGGGTGCGTGGAGGCGTCCGTCCACACCACGATGACATGGCGGTTTTTCATGCCGGAGCTGTCCCATCTGGACTTCATAGCGTAGGCCAGAGCTTCCAGCCCGTCTTCCGGCTCATCGCCGCCTCCGTCTGCTTCCAGGCTTCTGACGCACTGTTCAAACTCCGCGCTCTGTTCCGGGAGATTGAAAAAGTCCGTCACCCGCATGGCGGTATTACCATCCGCCAGATAATCCCGGTAAGCCACGACACGGACCCGCAGCTGATGGATCTTCTTGGCTTTTTCCGTCATAACCTTGGTCACATCGTTATAAAAATTCAGGGCGTTCTGCTTCACCATGTTCAGCACCGGATACATACTTCCCGTGGTGTCGATGCAGAATACCATATCCACATTGTAATTCATCTGATAATCATTGGCTCCCATTGTTCTGTGCCTCCTTTGTATTTTTCTTTACAGATCCCCGGCGGGCATAAATCCGACTGCATCCTTCTTTACCGGCGCGCTCCCGGGTACGGGCGCTGCCGCCTTTCCTCCCAGCAGCCGGAACGCTTCCGCCATATCCAGCCGTTTTTCCGGGTCTGCCTGCAGCATGCCGCTCAGCATGACATACAGTTCATCTTTAATCTCTTTTCCCAGCAGCAGGGATTTCCCCGACAGTACGCACTGGAAAGGATACTCATACTCACCGGTATCAAAGCCGGGAAGTCTGCCCGTCAGAAGCTGGTGGAATACCAGGCCCATGGCAAACACATCCAGCTTGCGGTTCAGTCCTGTCTCCTTTCCCGCCATCATCAGGTAGGTTTCCGGCGCCATATAGACCAGATCCGCCGCCACCTCCTCCGAATCCTCCGGAGGGCTGCTTTCCTGAAAACAGTTGTCAAAATCGGTCATTTTGGCCGCCACCGTTCCGGCTCCTGTCCGGTGAAACAGGATATTATCCAGCTTTACATCCCCGCAGACAAGACCGGCCTGGTGCAGACAGTTCAGGCTGTGGGCCAGAGAGCGGCACAGCCTCAGCCGGTCCTGCCAGGGAGCGGCCAGCACTTCCTCCATAGTCAGAGCGCATATCTTTCTGGTTGAAATATAATATTTGCTCCCATAGCGGAAAAACTCGTGAATTCTCAGGAGATTGCCGTCAGAGCACTGATTGATTTTCTGATACAGCTGCTGCTGTTTTCTCTCATAGGTTCCGCACAGAACTTTCATCCTGGCAGCCCGCTCTGCCCCGATCTTTTCCTCATCCTCCGGATAGACCGGACTTAAAAATTCTTTTATAAAGTAACCTCGTCCCTGGCACTGTCCGAATCCCCACCTGGAGAATCCGGAATGATCCGCCTTCAGCGGCGCGTCCAGGACATACCGTCCGATTTTTTCTTTCATGGCTGCCTGCTCTCCGTTATATATTTTTCATACCCCGGACGGTACAGCTCCCAGAGTCTGTATCTTTCTTCCCGGCCTCCGTTCCGCAGGGGAAGCATAAATTCCCTTTGCAGATATTGATAGCGGCCTTTGTAATACTGCCGGCAGGCGGAAAAATCCCGAAATCCCAGAAGCTGTCCGCTCAGGGTATAGTCATCCCCCGCTGTTCCGTCAAATACTTCTCCCAAGGCTTTCTCCCACTGCTCCACAGTCTGAGCCCTCATCATGGTATCCAGCAGACAGTACTCAAATTCCATGGGGGACCCCAGATAGCCGAAGCATCCGTCGGTGGCCGCGAACACTATCGCCGGAGCGCTGAGCGTCAGGTGCCTTTCATGGAGCGTGAAGGGCGCCGAGGCTGACATGACATTGGTCAGGGCCCCGTCGCTGTAGATCTCTGACATGGCATTCTGCCCTTCCGCGTCATCCCGGGTGATCTGGCAGAGACCGCTCCGGTCCAGCACATAGCCTCTGGAATCCCCGGCCCAGAGAAAATCCGCCCCCATCTGCCGTTTTTCTGACAGCCAGTACAGAAGGCCTATCACGGCCGTTGTGGGGAATTCCTTCTGCATGCCTCCCATCAGCATACTTTTCGTGCGGACCAGTCCTTTGCAGCGGCCAAGGGCATCCGCGGCACTGCGGCCCGCCTGCTCCGCCGCCTGCTCCCACCAGTTCTCCGCCAGGCAGGCGTCCTGAAACCAGTCAAAGAGTCCGTAGGCCACCGCCCTGGAGGCGGTGTAGGCTCCGGTCCAGCCCCCCAGCTCTGTGTACTGCCGGGCTCCCAGTCCGCCGCAGCCGTCAAACACCCCGAAAATCCCGCCGTTCTCCGACGCGAAATTCAGATAGGCGTCCTCTCCCTTCCCGGATATTTTCTCTCCCGCAATGAGCAGGTCAGAGAAGGCAATGTCCCAGAAATTATTCTCCATAGCTTCCCCGTCCCCCTCCTGCTGACTCTGTATCGGCTGTAACCGAACTGCTGCCTGTCACCGCGCCGTTTTCGCCGCTTTCGTCATTTTCTGCCTCCCGGGTTCCGCTGCCGGAATTGACTGTTCCCCTGCCGGAATTGTCCGTTTCCCTGCCGGAACTGTCAGTCCCGCTGCCGGAATTCTCCGTCCCGCTGCCGGAAGTTCCCAACGCTTCCCCCTGTTCTTCTGTCGCGGCAGGGGTCTGAGAAGGGGTAGGCTCCGAATTTCCCGGGAATGTAGTGTCCGTTTTTTCTATATCGGATTCCGTCCAGATCGCCGGAGCCGAATCTTCCTGACTGTATTTTTCGGGTATAAAGGTAAGAATCAAAGCTGCCGCCGCCAGGGCTGCCGCCGCCGCGGTAAGGGCCGTAAGGCAGGTCAGCCGTTTCCTCATTTTCTTGATCTGCCGGCTGTATTCTTTCTGCGCCTTGTTCAGCTGCTGCAGGTACTGCTTATAGACTCCCAGCTGATCCCCTGCGGAGCTGAGGCTTTCCTGCCCTGCGCTGAAGACCCGTTCGCCTCCCTGGCTGACTCCCCCTGCCGGGGTCCCGCAGGCCGGGCAGACCCTTACGCCCCTCTCCAGCTTTGCCCCGCATTTTTTACATATCACATGTCTCACCGCCTCTCCTCATTCTGCCCTGCCGCAGGCGGCAGAGCCCTTGTCTTTTGCGCTGCTTATTCACAGTTTCGTCTGACAGGTTCTACTTTATCATTTTTTCTCGGGACTTACAATCTTCAATAAAGTTTTTGGGAACTTTTTCTTCATGATTTATTAAGGAATTTTAGTCTTCTTTTAGAATGTGGACATAATTTCAACACATGTTTTTCTTATAATAAATCTCGGATAGTTGATTAACCACTCACTATCTCCCCCCTCATTAAAAACGGCGGCCCCATAGGAGCCGCTGTTTTTTTATTCCCTTTCTCATCATTGTATGAGATAAGCGACAAAAGGGCATGCGGGCTGCTTTTCGGTATTTTTAGGATTGCGGAACCCGGCGGCAAGATGTCTGCCGGGCTTGCTTTTTCTTTTCCGAGAACTTATAATGAAAGATATCAAATATTACGGAACGAGAGGAATATTTCCATGCAGAAAAAAAAGATTGTTGTAGCCCTGGGCCACAGGGCTTTGGGCAATACCCTTCCGGAACAGAAAGCGGCCACCCAGCGCACAGCCAGAGCTCTGGCAGATCTGGTGGAAGCGGGGGCCAACATCGTGATTACACACAGCAACGCTCCCCAGGTGGGGATGATCCACACCGCCATGAATGAGTTTCAGAAGACCCATACCGGCTACACCGTAGCCCCCATGTCCGTCTGCTCCGCCATGAGCCAGGGCTATATCGGATACGATATTCAGAATTCCCTGCGGACAGAGCTTCTGCGGAGAGGGATCTACAAGACAGTGTCCACCATCCTGACCCAGGTTACGGTGGACCCCTACGACGAAGCCTTTCATCAGCCCTCCAAAATCATCGGACGGGTTCTGAACAAGGAGGAGGCGGAAGCGGAGGAAGCCAAGGGAAATTATGTAACTCCCGTGGAGGGAGGCTGGCGCCGGATCGTGGCTGCTCCGAAACCCAGGGATATTATTGAGCTGGACGCTATTCAGCTGATGCTGGACGCTGGGCAGATCGTCATTGCCGGAGGAGGCGGCGGAATTCCGGTTCTGGAGCAGGGTGAGGTGCTGAAAGGCGCCAGCGCTGTCATTGAAAAGGATCTTTTAAGCGGCCTGCTGGCAGAGGAACTGCACGCGGACGAGCTCATGATCCTCACCAGCGTGGAGCATGTTTCCCTGTCCTATCAGAGCGGAGAGGCTACTCCCCTGGGACGTCTGACGGTGGCGGAGGCAGAGCAGTATATGGAGCAGGGGCAGTTTGAAAAGGGAACCATGCTGCCCAAGATCGAGGCTTCCGTGTCCTTCCTGAAGAAGGGCGGAAAACGGGCGGTGATCACCTCCATCGACAAGGCCAGAGAGGGATATCTTGGCCGTACCGGCACCATCATTGAATAAAATGAAAGTATTTCTGCGATACCGCGCCCGCCAGGCGCGCAGAAAAGTGGGGGGGGGGGGGGGGGGGTTTTTTGGGGGGGGGGCGGAGGTTTATTGGGGGGGGGCGGGGGTGTTTTTTTTTTTTTTTTTTTTTTTTGATGAACGGCGCACCACCCGCAACCGCCACAAAATTAAAAAAAATTAATTTAAGTGCTGCCACCCCCCCCCCCCCGGGCGCCCAAAAATGGCCCGGGGCCTCATCGTTTTTTTCGCCCCCCGGGGCACTTTTTTTCGCCGGCTCTTCCGGTTTTTCTATTTTTCTTCTTTTCCTTTTTCCAGACGGCGCAGAGCCCACACGGCCAGGCCGGTAACCAGCACTCCCTGCACCAGGGCGGTAAACAGGGCCATGGCCGCCTCCTGCACACTGCACAGACAGGAGGTTCCCACCACCCAGACCGCGCAGAGCCCTATACCTGCCATCCCCAGAACCAGAGGGAAGTATCGTTCCTCCACTTTTTCTGTTCTGTGTATGCCCTTTCCCAGGAAATATAAAACAATCACCAGAACCAGCAGCTCCGGTTTTACATACTGCAAAATCTGCTCCACTCTCGCTTCCTCCTGCAGTATCCTATGCAGGAGAAGCGCCTGGGGTTACAGCCGCGGTATTCCGGGTTTTTCAGGAACTCTTAAAAAGTAAACTTATCCGCGAAATACGCCTCCAGTTCCCCAACGGGAATCCGCACCTGCTCCATGGAATCCCGGTCCCGGACGGTAACGGCCCCGTCTGTCTCGGAGTCGAAATCGTAGGTAACACAGTAGGGGGTACCGATCTCATCCTGACGGCGGTAGCGCTTGCCGATATTCCCACGGTCGTCATATTCGCAGTTGTATTTCTTAGAGAGTTCCGCAAAGATCTTCTCCGCTCCCTCATTGAGTTTTTTGGACAGAGGCAGCACGGCGATCTTCACCGGTGCCAGCGCCGGATGGAAACGCAGCACCGTCCGCACATCATTCCGCTCCGCGTCCAGCACTTCCTCATCGTAAGCGCTGCACAGGAAGGCCAGAACCACCCGGTCCGCTCCCAGAGAGGGCTCGATGACGTAGGGAATATATTTTTCATTCTTTGTGTCGTCAAAGTAACTCATATCCTGTCCGGACACATTCTGATGCTGAGTCAGGTCGTAGTCTGTCCGGTCCGCAATGCCCCAGAGCTCGCCCCAGCCAAAGGGGAAGAGGAACTCAATGTCCGTGGTGCCCTTGCTGTAGAAGCACAGCTCCTCGGGAGAGTGATCTCTGGCACGCATCTCCTCGTCCTTCATGCCCAGGCTTTTCAGCCAGTCGATGCAGAACTGGCGCCAGTAGGAGAACCACTCCAGATCTGTTCCCGGCTCACAGAAAAATTCCAGCTCCATCTGCTCAAATTCTCTGGTGCGGAAGGTAAAGTTTCCGGGGGTAATCTCGTTCCGGAAGGATTTTCCGATCTGGCCGATGCCGAAGGGAATCTTTTTGCGGCTGGTCCGGGCCACATTCTTAAAGTTTACAAAAATACCCTGGGCGGTCTCCGGGCGGAGATATACCGTATTTTTCGCGTCCTCGGTGACGCCCTGGAAGGTTTTGAACATCAGGTTAAACTGACGGATATCTGTAAAATTGTGTTTGCCGCAGCTGGGGCAGGGGATGGCGTTCTCCCGGACAAAATTCTCCATCTGCTCCTGGGTCCATCCGTCCACGGTTCCTCCCGGGATCTCCATGCCTTTTTCCGCGCAGAAATCCTCGATGAGCTTGTCCGCGCGGAATCTCTCATGGCACTCCCGGCAGTCCATCAGAGGATCCGAGAAGCCTCCCAGATGGCCGGAAGCCACCCAGGTCTGAGGATTCATAAGGATGGCGCAGTCCACCCCCACATTGTGGGGATCCTCGGTGACGAACTTCTGCCACCAGGCTTTCTTGACGTTATTTTTCAGCTCCACGCCCAGGGGGCCGTAATCCCAGGTATTGGCCAGGCCCCCGTAAATCTCGGATCCCGGGTATACAAAACCTCTGGATTTGGCCAGTGCCACAATCTTGTCCATTGTCTTTTCCATGTTCTATCTCCTATTTCTACTGATATATAGCTTATTTCTCCCGGTAAATAATATCGTCTCTTCCCGGACCGTTTGAGATCATCGTAATGGGGAAGCCGATCCTCTCTTCGATAAATTCGATATATTTCCGGCAGTTTTCCGGCAGATCTTCGTACTTTTTGATGCCCCGGATCTCGCATTTCCAGCCCGGCAGCTTCTCATATACCGGTTTCGCTTTTTCCAGAAGTCCTGTGGTGGGGAAGTCTGTAGTAATCTTCCCGTCGATATCATAGGCCACGCACACCGGGATCTCATCCAGGTATCCCAGAACATCCAGAACCGTAAAGGCCACATCGGTGGTTCCCTGCAGCCGGCATCCGTAATGGGAAGCCACGCAGTCATACCAGCCCACTCTCCTGGGTCTTCCTGTGGTGGCGCCGTACTCACCGCCGTCGCCGCCCCGGCGTCTCAGCTCTTCCGCCTCATCCCCGAAGATTTCCGAGACAAAGGCTCCGGCGCCCACAGCGCTGGAATACGCTTTTGTCACGGTAATGATCTGTCTGATCTCATAGGGGGGCACCCCGGCGCCTACCGCGCCGTAGCCGGCCAGAGTAGAGGAGGAAGTAACCATGGGATAAATTCCGTGATCCGGATCCTTCATGGAGCCCAGCTGTCCCTCCAGCAGAATCTCTTTTCCCTCTTTCAGAGCCTTCCACAGATACGCGGATACATCGCAGACGAACGGAGCCACCATCTCTTTCCACTCCATCAGTTCCTCAAACAGCGCCTGGGGATCCAGGAGCGGTTTGTGATACAGGTGCTCCAGAAGTACATTTTTTACTTCGCAGACGTTTTTCAGTTTTTCTTTCAGAGTCTCCTCCTGGAACAGCTCATTGACCTGAAAACCGATCTTGGCATATTTATCAGAATAGAAAGGAGCGATTCCCGACTTGGTAGAGCCGAAAGACCGGCCTGCCAGACGCTCTTCCTCATACTGATCAAACAGAATATGATAAGGCATTACCATCTGCGCCCGGTCAGAGATCAGGATCTTCGGCATGGGAACCCCTTTGGACGTAATGTCATCCACTTCTTTCTTTAAAACCGGAATATTCAGCGCTACGCCATTGCCGATGACGCTGGTGGTGTGATTGTAGAACACACCGGAGGGCAGGGTATGCAGCGCGAATTTGCCGTAATTATTTACAATCGTATGGCCCGCGTTGGCCCCTCCCTGAAAGCGCACGATAATATCTGCCTTCCGGGCCAGCATATCTGTGATCTTCCCCTTGCCTTCGTCTCCCCAGTTTGCTCCCACTACTGCCTTTATCATCTTGCATTTCCTCCTAAATTTTTACTAAACACCTGTGCCGCCCGGAGGCAGGCACAGTCACCCTCGGACATCCCCGGAATCACACGTTGATCTCAGCGCTGACGCCCAGCAGCTCCCGGTTGGAATCCAGGATCGGCCGGATGATATTTTTAAGGTATTTTTCCACCTGGGCCTGGGCGCAGCCTGTATATCTGGCGGGATCCATGGATTTTTTCAGATCTTCCAGAGAAAGCTTAAAGGCCGGATCCCCGGCGATGCGTTCCAGCAGGTCGTTGTCCCTGCCCTCCACCTTTACGGTGCGGCCTGCTTCCATGGAAAGTTCCCGGATGCGCTCATGAAGCTCCTGACGATCCCCGCCGGCCTTCACCGCGTCCATCATAATATTTTCCGTAGCCATAAAGGGCAGTTCCGCCATAAGATGCTTTTCTATCACTTTGGGATATACCACCAGTCCGTCCACCACATTCAGCATCAGATCCAGAATGCCGTCTACCGCCAGAAAGCCCTCGGGGACGGAAAGCCGCTTGTTGGCGGAATCATCCAGAGTTCTCTCAAACCACTGGGTGGCCGAGGTAATGGCCGGATTCAGCGCGTCGATCATGACATACCGGGACAGAGAGGCAATCCGTTCGCTGCGCATGGGATTTCTCTTATAGGCCATGGCGGAAGAACCGATCTGACTTTTCTCAAAGGGCTCCTCCACTTCTTTCAGATGCTGCAGCAGCCGGATATCATTGGAAAACTTGTGGGCGCTGGCCGCGATTCCCGCCAGTACATTGACCACGCGGGTATCTACTTTTCTGGAATAGGTCTGTCCGGAAACCGGATAGCAGGCCTGGAATCCCATCTTTCTGGCGATCATGGGATCCAGCTGATCCACCTTCTCCTGATCTCCCTCAAAGAGTTCCAGAAAACTGGCCTGAGTTCCGGTGGTTCCCTTGGAGCCCAGAAGCTTCAGGGTACTCTGCACATACTCCAGATCTTCCAGATCCATGACGAACTCGTTCAGCCACAGGGTAGCGCGCTTGCCCAGGGTGGTAGGCTGGGCCGGCTGGAAATGAGTAAAGGCCAGCGTAGGAAGCGCCTTGTTCTCCTTGGCGAATTTAGCCAGCTCCGCAATGACATTCACCAGTTTTTTCTTTACCAGCTTCAGGGCCTCATTCATAATGATAATATCGGTATTGTCGCCTACATAGCAGGATGTAGCGCCCAGGTGGATGATCCCCTTGGCTTTGGGGCACTGCACTCCATAGGCATACACATGGGACATGACATCATGGCGGACTTCCTTCTCCCGCGCCTGCGCCACATCGTAGTTAATATCGGAGACATGGTTTTTCATCTCGTCGATCTGCTCCTGGGTAATGGGCAGTCCCAGTTCCATCTCCGTCTCCGCCAGAGCGATCCACAGCTTTCGCCAGGTGGTAAATTTCATATCCTGGGAAAAAATATACTGCATCTCCCGGCTGGCATACCTCTGAGAAAGAGGACTTGTATATCTGTCCGTTGTACTCATCTATGTTCCTCCTTTTCCATCCGTCAAGGCCCGGAAAGGCCCGGTAACACGAGTAAATTATAAAGCAGAAGTCCGGCAAAAGCAACCCAAACTTCTGCTGTATGCTGTTTCCGCTTCTCCCCGGCGCCCTCAGTCGGCGCCCTGGCGGAATCGTCCCAGAAATCCCTGCATTCTGGCGTTCTGAGAGGCAAACACCTGCTCCGGCGTTCCCTCCTCCGCGATGACGCCGCCCTCCATGAAAATAATATAGTCCGCCACATCTCTGGCAAACTGCATCTCATGGGTCACAATGACCATGGTCATATGCTCCGCCGCCAGTTCCCGGATAACCTTCAGGATCTCTCCCGTAAGCTCCGGATCCAGAGCGGAGGTGGGCTCGTCGAAAAAGAGAATCCTGGGATTCATGGCCAGCGCTCTGGCGATGGATACCCGCTGCTGCTGCCCTCCGGAAAGCTGACAGGGATAAGCCTGCGCCTTGTCGGAAAGTCCCATTTTGTCCAGCAGCTCCAGGGCCTGTTTTTTCACTTCCTCCCTGTTCCTTCTCTGTACCCGGACAGGAGCGTCCATGATGTTTTTCAGCACACTGTAATGGGGGAAGAGATTAAAATTCTGAAATACCAGTCCGTAATACTGCTTGATCTTCTTCAGCTGCTCCTGCCTGGCATAGACTGCCCGGCCGTTCTGGCTTCTCACCGCGTGCTCCCCCAGATAGATCAGTTCTCCGTCGTCCATGGTCTCAAGCATGGTGGCGCAGCGGAGCAGGGTGGATTTTCCGGAACCGGAAGGACCGATGATGGCCGTTACCTTTCCCGCCTCCACGCTCATGGAAATGTCCTTCAGCACTTCCAGATCTCCAAAGGCTTTCTTGATATGATTGATCTCCAGATATTTTTCTGCCATTGTCCTCTCCTCCTATTTATAGTAGCTGAGCTTTTTCTCAAAAAGCTCCATGATCCAGGCTACCACAAAGTTGAAAATATAGTAGAAGATACCCGCTCCCACATAGGGGATCACGTTGGACCAGGCCGCCGCCAGCTCTTTGGAGCGGGTAAACAGTTCCATAACTCCGATGGAGAAGGCCAGGGTAGTGTCCTTTACCAGAGTGATTACTTCGTTGGTGATGGAGGGAAGGATCCGCTTGATCACCTGGGGCAGGATGATATGGAAAAAGGTCTGGGACTTTGAGTAGCCCAGCACCGCCGCCGCCTCATACTGGCCGGCCGGCATGGATTCAATGCCGCTGCGGTAGATCTCCGCGAAGTACGCCGCGTAGTTTAATGTAAATCCTATGATTACCGCCAGATTCTGGGAATTCGGCGTCAGCCGCATGCCGAAAATAAAATAGGGGCCAAAATAAACCACCAGCAGCTGGAGCATCAGAGGAGTTCCCCTCATAATAGAAATGTAGACCCTCACGATGTTGCGGATGATTACGTTTTTCGACATACGCCCGAAAGCCACAATCATACCGAAGGGCAGAGCCAGCAGCAGGGTGACCGCGAAGATCCAGATGGTAGTCACCATGCCTTCGCCCAGTCTTGTCATCAGTAATTCAAAATTCTGCATCTCTTCTCCTTTTCACAGACAGAAGCCGCGCCGAAACAGCGAAAGGCTGCCGCGGCATAACCTGTACCGCGGCAACCCCTTTCTTCCTGTTTTCTGAGCGGATCTGTGTATTCAGTTATGCCTCGATGATGGTCAGATCCTCGCCGAACCACTTCTCGGAAATCTCCGCCAGGGTTCCGTCCTTCGCCATCTCCTTCAGCGTGTCGTTTACCTGATCCCGAAGCTGTGTGTTTCCCTTTTTAAATCCAACGCCATACTCCTCCTCGGCGATGACATCATCCAGGATCCTGAAATCTTTATCGTTCTGGGTGATATAGTAGCTGGCAAAAACTTCGTCCATAGCCACAGCCTCCACAGCGCCGGATTCCAGCTCCATGAGGCAGGTGAGATAATCCGCTACCGGACGGATCTCAGCGAAGGTAGACGCCAGCTCCTGATTTTCATCCAGCGCGTGCTGCGCGGAGGAATCCATCTGTACATTGATTACCTTGCCTTCCAGGTCCGCGGCGGAAGTATACTCGGAATCTCCTCTCACCACAAAGATCTGCTCGTTCTTCATATAGGGATCGGACCACTCGTAGTCATCCTCCCGGCCGGTCATGGTGAAGCCGTTCCAGATGCAGTTGATGGTTCCGCTGTCCAGTTCCATATCCTTGCTGTTCCAGTCAATGGGCTTGTATTCGATTCCCATGCCCAGACGGTCCGCCACTGCCGCCGCCAGGTCCAGGTCAAAGCCCGTATACTCTCCATCGTCCCCTACAAAGCCCATGGGCGGGAAGGCGGAGTCAAATCCTACGATCAGGGTATCCGCCGCCGGGGTTTCTGCCTCTGTGCTGTCCCCGGCAGTTTCGGAACTGCTTCCCTGGGCAGAGGTCCCGCTGGTTCCGGAATTGTTCTCTCCCTGTTCCGCGCTCTCCTGGCCTCCGCAGGCCGCCATGGACGCCGCCATGACAGCGGCCAGCAGACAGCTGATTACTTTCTTTTTCATCGTTCTTTCCTCCTTGGATCTTTTATCATAGTATCACGTAGTCACTCTACCATGCTAAATTGTCTGACAGCCCTTATACTATCACAGAGGCGGCGTGTCTGTCAACCGCAAACACGCCGCCTCCAAAGCTTTTATCAGTACTCTTTCACATACAGCGCCAGCTGCTTGTCCCATACAAGAATGTGGTTCAGCAGCCAGTCCACAATATTCTTTTTTACAGCTTCCACAAAGGCCTCTGTGGGGCCCTCCTCTTCCTCCAGCATTTCCCGGAGCTCCTCCACGGCCTTCACAAATTTTCCGTGCTGATCTCTGTGGGCGGCCAGCAGCGGGTAGTTTTTCTCCTCCTGGAGCTTTTCCTCGTCTTTAAAATGGAAATCTGTATAATCCATAAGGAAATCCAGGGTCTGAACCGCTACATTCTTCTCCCTGCCCACGGCGCAGTCCTCCGTCAGCTTGTTGACCCGGGCGATCAGCTCTCTGTGCTGGGTATCAATGGTCTCATTGCCGGTTTCCAGATTTTTGTCAAATACAATACTCATGTTTGCCTCCTCCTTTTTTCAGGTCTCGCCCGCTCTGACGGACGGGCCGCGGTCCGAACATTCTATGTTCAGTATACGGTAGAATACCTGCCTTTGCAATTCTTTTCTTTCCTCAGTCCGGATAAATTCTGGGCACCCGTTTGCTGATGCCGCAGGCCATTTCATAGTTGAACCTGCAGGCCGGATCCGCCACTTCCTCCATGGTAATGCGCCGGTCTCCCTCCCGGCCGATGAGAGTCACCGCGTCCTCCACCTTTACATCCGGAATATGGCTTACATCCACCATCATCTGATCCATGCATACCCGTCCCAGAATCGGGGCATACCGGCCGTGGATCAGCACTCTGCCCTTATTGGACAGCGCCCTGGGATATCCGTCGGCGTAGCCCGCGGAGACGGTGGCGATGCGGGTGCAGGGGCCCTCTGTGGTATAAGTGGCCCCGTAGCTGACTCCCAGCCCCGGCTCCACATCCTGGACATGGATCACGCGGCTCTTCCAGGACAGGGCCGGGATCAGGGGCAGCCGGCTTTTGTCCACTTCCTCAGAGGGATACAGGCCGTAGGTGACTATGCCGGAGCGCACCATGTCGAAGCGGTAATCGTCGAATTCCATGATACCGGCGCTGTTGCAGATATGCTTGACAGGGATTTCCACGCCCCGTTCTCTCAGCATTCCCTCCATCCTGCGAAACTTTTCCAGCTGCAGGCCGCAGTAGGTCTTGTCCTTCTGATCCGCGCAGGAAAAATGGGTAAACATACCCTCCAGCTCCAGCCCCGGCAGACGGCTGATCGCCGCGATGCGGTCCGCCTCCTCTTCCGTGATGTGAAAGCCGATGCGGGTCATCCCCGTATCCAGCGCCGCGTGGATCTTCGTCCGGCAGCCGGCCTTCACCGAAGCTTCCGACAGTTTTTCCGCAATCTCCAGGCTGTAAACGGTCTGGGTAATGTCATAATCCAGAATCTCGCCGTACTGCTCCGGGGAAATATAGCCCAGCACCAGAACAGGGAGCCTGATTCCCTGCTCCCTGAGTTCCATGGCTTCCTCCGCTGTGGCCACCGCGAAATAATCCACCTGATCTTCCAGATACTTTCCCACCCGCACAGCGCCGTGACCGTAGGCGTCCGCCTTGATCACCGCCAGCAGCTTCACCCCCGGCCGCAGCCGTTTTTTCACTTGGGCGATATTATGCCCGATGGCTTTCAGCGAAACCTCCGCGTAGCATCTGAGATAGCCGCTCATATTTTATCCTTCTTTCTTTTCCGGCTTCCGTATCGCCGAATAAATATTTTTTACGCTTTTCAGAACCACATGGGTTCTGGTGTCCGACACGCCTTCCAGGCTCATAATCTCCCGATGGATCTGCTCCAGTTCATCGGAAGACCTGCAGGCGATTTTCAGCAGAAGATCGAAATCCCCGGTCTGATAATAGCAGGACACGATGGTGTCCATATCGCTGATGGCTTCCGCGAAATGGTCAAAATACCTGGGATGCTCAAGACTGACCTCCATGAGAGCGATCATATCGTTTCCGGTTTTCTTCTCATCCACAATAATGGTGTATTCCCGTATGATCCTGCTCTCCTCCAGTTTCCGGATCCGCTCGATGACCGCGGATACCGACAGGTGGATTTCCTTGCTGATATTGGATGCGGTTTCCCTGGCATTCTTCTGCAATATTTTCAGGATTTTATAATCTATGTTGTCCATTCCGGTCTTCCCTCTCTTTCTTCCGTACCCTTTTACTGTCCGCGTCCTCCGCCGCTCTCTTCAGTATAGCAAATTTTTTTCAGAAGTCCAATGTTATGCGAAAATTTTTACAATTTCCCCGGGGATACCTGAAAAAGAAAAGGCTTCCGGAGCATTTTCCCCGGAAACCTTCTTCTCTTTTATTTTCTCTTCTTTTTTGTGGAAGCGAACTGTACAATCATACCGGCTGCCGCCAGGGCCAGAATCATCAGCCACCCCAGAATCTGATTTCCGGCCAGCTGCGGCCACATTCCCTGGAGGGATTCTGTCACCCGGACCGCGCCGGTGGCCGCGGTGACCGCGATAATAAAGGGTCTGGCAAATTTCGTGGCCAGAAAACCCACCACCAGAAAAGCCAGCACGCAGAATACGATTCCCAGCGCGTTCCACCCCTCTTCCGAAGGCAGGGGAAGAGCATGAACCGCGCCGGCAGCCAGGGCTCCGCAGTACAGGAAGACGCCGATCAGATAGATCTTAAAGGCCAGCAGGGCAAAAATTACGCCCACCGCAATACCGATGAGAGCCGGCAGATAGGATTCTCCCTCCACCATGGCCCCGGAGATCAGGAATCCCAGAACAAAGCCCAGCAAAAAGCCCACCAGGCCGATCCACACCTTCAGAAGCCTATATCCGAAAAAACACTGCAGCACCGCGAACAGCAGGGAGAAGGCCAGAATGATCTGGCCGATCTCACGGGACAGCTGCCGGACTGAATTGAGTATCTCTAAAATATCCATATGATTTCCTCACCATTCTTTACAGGCACTTACTCCATCCGCAGTTTTTGCAGATGTTGCACCCGCTCTCAAAAAACAGAGGTTCCCCGCACTCCGGGCAGGTGGCCGTCTGGCCGATCTTTTTTACCGCCTTGGGCTTGGGAGCCTTGGGGGGCACATGCTTCTTCTTTTCTCCGCCGAAAAGCTCCTCCTGCACCTCCCGGTACATATCCATGAGCGCGTTGCCCACCGCCATGGGACAGCAGCTGCCCCGGCTGGTATCTTTCCTGGTGGCCCTCCGCACGGAGTAGGAGGGGCAGGAGCCGGTGGAATTCAGCTGGTCGATGATGGTATCAATGTCAATGCCGCCTCTGGCGCTGATGGAGATCATCCGGGAGAGGCCGATCATGAAGTTATTGCAGCCGCCGGTGGAGCCCTTGCTCAGATAGGTCTCCAGGAGCGCTCCCGTATAGGGATCGAAGAGAGCGATGCAGTGCAGGCTTCCGCAGCCGGTGATCAGCTTTCTCTTTTTGCCGATGACGTCATCGTTGATCTCCACGATCTCGCCTCTGGCCAGTCCCTCCCCGGCCACGGGAGAGCGTTTTTTCTCATCCTGATTTTCCGCGTTGAGGACGCCCACCCGCTTGCAGCCGTCCCTGAAAAGGGTTACGCCCTTCAGTCCTTTTTCGTAGGCGTACAGATAGAGGTTCTCTGTCTCCTCCACAGTAAACTGGTTGGGCACATTGACCGTGGAGCTGATGGAAGCGTCAATATGCTTCTGCCATACTGCCTGCATGTCAATCCTCTGACGGTAATCCAGAGTCATGGCGGTGACGAAATAATCGGGAAGCATGCTGTCGTCGGCAAGTTTGTGTTCCCTCATATAATTCTCTACGATCTTTGTGTATACCTTATAATATACGTCCTCCCCGTGCAGGGATTCTGTCTTTCTCACATAGTAGTTGGCATACACCGGCTCAATGCCTCCGGAGATCCCCAGCATGGTGGACAGGGTCCCCGTGGGGGCGATGGTCAGCAGCTGAGAATTTCTCAGCCCGTATTTCTTCACCAGTTCCCTGGTGGCCTCCGTGGTGTTTGCCTGCAGGAAGGGAGTCTCCAGAATCTCCTCCGTCCTGCACTTGGGGAATGTTCCCTTTTCCTTGGCTAACCCGGCGGAAGCGGCAATGGCGGTATCCGCCATGGCGAACCCGATGCGGTCGCAGAGTTCCACCGCCTCGTCTTCCCCGTAGGTCAGTTCCAGTTTCATCAGCATATCCGCCAGGCCCATGATCCCCAGCCCGATCTGCTTCCACTGCCGGACACTCTCCTGCTGCTCCTCCAGAGGATGAAGGGTCAGTCCCTCCTCCAGAACCTCGTTGAGCGCCCGGACGCTTTCTTTCACACAGTTTTTGAAGCCCTCGAAATCAAAGGCCGCTCTGGCTGTAAAGGGATTCTGCACAAACTCCGACAGGTTGATGCTTCCCAGCAGGCAGCTGCCTCCGGCGGGCAGCGGCTCCTCCGCGCAGGGGTTCACCCCCGCATAGGCAAATTCCTTTGTGTTGGCCAGCAGGTTCCAGCCGGAAATCCGATCCCAGAACAGAGCCCCCGGCTCCCCGTAATCCCAGTTGGTCTCCGCGATGTGGTGGAACATTTCTCTGGCGTCCACCTCTTTTTCAATTTTTTCTCCGGTGGCTTCCCGGGTGTAATGCAGCAGGAAAGGTTCCTGCTTTTTCACCGCTTCCATGAATTTTTCACTGATGCGGACAGAAAGATTGGCCTTGGTCACTTTGGACAGGTCTGTTTTCAGGTCGATGAATTCCTCCACATCCGGATGTTCGCAGTCGATGGAAATCATCAGAGCCCCCCGGCGGCCGTTCTGGCCGATGAGATCTGTCACCAGGGAATACAGTTCCATAAAAGACACGGCCCCTGTAGTTTCCTTGGCCGCGTTGTTGATGCGGGCGCCTCTGGGACTTAAACCGGAAATATCCACTCCGCAGCCGCCCCCGTAGCTGTAGGTCCGGGCCAGCTTTTTGGCGCACTCAAAAATACTCTCAATCTCATCCCTGGGAGGCTCGATCACGTAGCAGTTGGAGAGTGTGATCTTGCGGCCCTCATACTCCAGTCCCCGGTTGGAGAGGATCCGCCCTCCAAAAAGAAATTTTTTCTCACGGATCAGCTGGGCGATCTTTTCGTTGCCGCCGCTGATCCGGGCGATCCAGTGTTCAAAGCTCTCATTTCCGTAACAGTACTTTTTTTTCCAGATATCACAGCCCAGTTGATTGTCTTTTCCCAGCCATTCTTCTAATTCCATGTTCTTCTCCCATCTGTTGATTTTCCAAAAGCCGTTTTTCCGGCTGTTTTTGCTGTTCTGCTGTTTTCCATATATAGCATGCGGGTTTAATCTTAGCACAACATCTTGATTGTGACAAGATGAAATCTCACCAAAATATCCTCTGAATTTTCTACCGGTCAAAAAAAACAGGCGGCGGAAGTCCCGGACTTCCGCCGCCTGCGCCCCGGTATTCGGACGGGCCTTCCGATTCATCGGTAATGATTCTATTATTCTTTTTTCAGGGCTTTGCTGACAGCCTTGCTGATGGCTCCTCCCGCGGCGCAGCAGATCAGCGCTTCCAGCACTCCCTGCAGCCCTACCATAGTCACCAGGAATCCGAAGATACCGGCTCCTCCGCTCATACCCTGAATATAATCGGAAGTCCAGAAAAAGAGCAGCATGGCCCCCATAAAGAATACCGTATTCAGAACAGCGCCGGAGATTCCGCCCACAAAATAGCACACGGTCCTGGTCTTATCCACTTTGCGCAGTCCCTTAAAGATCATGCCGGCCAGATAGCCCATAAGCATCCGGGTAGGCACGCACATGAAAAAGGTGCCGAAGGGATTGATGTTCAGCAGAGTGGCTCCAAAAGGATCCGCCCCGAAACACTGGGCGAAGCTGGTCAGTCCGAAGACCAGACCCAGCAGAGCTCCCGCTTCCGGTCCCACCAGCATGGCCCCGATGACCACCGGAATGGACAGCAGAGACATGGAAAAGGGTCCGATATGCAGATAGCCCAGAGGCGTAAAGGACATGACCAGCACAATGGCCGTCAGTATTCCGACCTGCACCATAGTTAACGTTTTTTTGCTTCTCATAGTTTCCTCCTGTTATTATTCCCGCCCCGGCGGGATACAATACATAAATTCCCGCTTCGTCTCCGGCAGCCATGCCCGGGGACGGCAGCTGGACCCGTACTCTGTAGTCCGCTCCGCCCTGGCTGTCTTTGCCTCCGCAGGTATGTTAAAAATACAACAAACCCGGACATTTTACAAGTCTTTTCTGGAATACATATTTTCCTTCGGAAAGTTTCTTGACTTTACACCCTGTGTAAGGTTTATGATAAAAGAAATTTGAACTCACAGAAAGGAATGGTGCTCCTTTGAAACATTTCAGGCTGATTCTTTCTTATTTAAGGCCCTGCCGGAGGGAATTCCTTCTGGCCGTACTGTTTGTAACCGCCGAAACCGCTTTCGAACTGTTTATTCCCCTGGTCATGGCCAACATTATCGATCTGGGAGTGACCCGCCGGGATATCCCCTATATTCTCCACCAGGGGCTGCTCATGGCGGTCTGCGCTCTGCTGTCCCTGATCTGCGGCCTGCTCTATGCCAGGTACGCGGCCCGGGCGGCTCTGGGCTTCGGCACCCGCATCCGGGAGGCGGAATACGAAAAACTTCAGGAATACTCCTTTGCCAATCTGGATCACTTTGAGACCTCCTCCCTGATCACCCGCATGACCACCGATGTCACCGTGCTGCAGAACGCCGTCATCAACGGCATGCGCCCTATGGTCCGGGGACCGGTGATGCTGGTCATGGGACTTTTGCTGGCCTTCTTTATGAATGTCCGGCTGGCCCTGGTGTTTCTGGTGTGCATGCCGGTTCTGGGATGCATCCTGTTTTTCATCATCCGCAAAACCGCTCCCATGTACGGCCGGCTTCAGACCGCGGTGGACAAAGTAAACAGCGTGGTTCAGGAAAACCTCAACGCCATCCGGGCGGTAAAGGCTTACGTACGGGAAACCTATGAAGAGGAACATTTTGGCGAAGCCAACGGGAAGCTGACGGAAAACAGCCTCCGCACCTTCCGCATCGCGGTGCTGAATCTCCCGGCCTTTCAGTTTACCATGTACACTGCTACGGTGCTGATCCTGTGGTTCGGGGGAAATCTGATCCACACCGGAAATATGGAGGTGGGGGCTCTCACGGGTTTTTTAAGCTATGTCATGCAGATCGTCAACTCTCTGATGATGATCTCCAACGTATTTCTCATGCTGACCCGCTCTCTGGCCAGCATCTCCCGGATCAGCCAGGTGCTGGCGGAGGAGCCGGATCTGGCCGATGTGCCGGATGGACTGGAAACCGTGGAAAACGGCCAGGTAGAATTCCGGAACGTGGAGTTTAAGTACAGCGCCGGCGCCGCCCGGCCGGCTCTGTCCCAGGTGTGTCTGAAATTCCTTCCGGGTCAGACCATCGGCATTATCGGCGGCACCGGCTCTTCCAAAAGCACCCTGGTTCAGCTGATCCCCCGGCTCTACGATGTAAGCGCCGGAAGCGTTCTGGTGGGGGGACACGATGTGCGGGAATACCGGCTGGCTTCCCTGCGGGACGCCATCGGCATTGTCCTGCAGAAAAATGTGCTGTTTTCCGGAACTGTCCGGGAGAATCTCCTCTGGGGAAACGCCCAGGCTACGGAGGAAGAGCTGTGGAGAGCCTGCCGCACTGCCTGCGCCCATGAATTTATTGAAAAAATGCCCGGAGGCCTGGACGCCCGGCTGGACCAGGGCGGACTGAATCTCTCCGGGGGACAGAAACAGCGGCTGTGCATCGCCCGCACCCTGCTGAAGCATCCCAAGGTCATGATCTTTGACGACTCCACCAGCGCTGTGGACACCGCCACGGAAGCCCATATCCGCCGGGGCTTAAGCTCTCTGGGGGAAATGACCAAAATCATTATCGCCCAGCGCATCACCTCTGTCATGGAGGCGGATCAGATCGTGATCCTGGAGGACGGACGGGTCCACGCCGTGGGAACCCATGAAAGCCTGCTGCAGACGGACTCCATTTACCGGGAAATCTATGATTCCCAGATGCGGTCCTCTGAGGACGATGGGGAACAGAACAGACAGAAAGGAGGAGCCTGATATGAGACAGATTACCGGAAAGCGCCCGGAAAATATCCGGGAGACTTTTTCCGCCCTCATGTCCTACATGGGGCGGCATAAATTTCTCCTGCTCCTGGTGGGGATCCTGACCTCTGTCAGCGCCCTGGCCAATCTGCTGGGCACCTATATGCTGAAGCCCATCATCAATAACTATATTGTACCCGGCGATCTGAAAGGCCTTATCTTCGGCGTGGCGGTCACCGCCGCTATTTACGGTACCGGCGCCCTTTCCGCCCTGGGCTACACCCAGACCATGGCCCGGGCCGCCCAGAAGATCATCTACGATATCCGCCGGGATCTGTTCCGCACCATGGAACGCCTGCCTCTGAAATATTTTGACACCCACCCCCACGGAGACATTATGAGCCGCTTCACCAACGATGTGGACACCGTCTCCGACGCCCTCAACAACAGCTTCGCCATGATTATCCAGAGTTTTATCCAGGTAGTGGGAACCCTGGTTCTGCTGTTCCTCCTGAACTGGCGGCTGACCTTTCTGGTGATTCTGGGGTACGCGGCCATGTTCCTGTACATCCGCTACAGTACCAAAAAGAGCAAATACTACTTTAACCAGCAGCAGGAACATCTGGGAGAGCTGGACGGCTACATGGAGGAGATGATCGCCGGTCAGAAAGTGGTGAAGGTCTTCAACCACGAAACCGCCAATCTGAAAACCTTCCGGGACAGAAACGAACAGCTGCGGCAGGCCGGCGTCAAAGCAGTGAGCTTCTCCGGCACCATGATTCCCATGGTGGTGAGTATTTCCTATATTAATTATGCCCTGGTAGCCATCATCGGCGGGATCATGGCCATCAACGGTCTGACGGATGTAGGCAGCCTGGCCAGCTATCTGGTCTTTGTCCGCCAGGCGGCTATGCCCATCAATCAGTTTACTCAGCAGTCCAACTTTATGCTGGCCGCCATGGCCGGAGCGGAGCGGATCTTCCGCATGATGAAGGAACAGCCGGAGGAAGATGAGGGCCATGTGATTCTCACTCCGGCAGAGCAGACTCCCCAGGGTACCATAAAAAAAAGCATCCGCCAAACCGGATGCTGGGCCTGGGAGGATCCGCTGGATCATTCGCTGACTCTGCTGCGGGGGGATGTGCGCTTCCATGACGTGGTTTTTGGCTACACCCCGGAGAAAACCATTCTCCACAGCATCAGCCTCTACGCCAAACCCGGGCAGAAAATCGCTTTCGTAGGGTCCACCGGAGCCGGAAAAACCACCATCATCAATCTCATTAACCGCTTCTATGACATTCACAGCGGCTCCATCACCTACGACGGCATTGATGTCCGAAAGATCCGCAAGGATTCCCTGCGGCGCTCCCTGGCCGTGGTGCTCCAGGACACCCATCTGTTTACAGGCACCATCGCGGATAATATCCGCTTCGGAAAACTGGACGCTGACATGGAGGAGATCCGGGCTGCCGCCAGGCTGGCCAACGCGGATTCCTTTATCACCCGGCTGCCCAAAGGCTACGACACCATGGTCACCGGGGACGGCAGCAATCTGTCTCAGGGCCAGCGCCAGCTGCTGGCCATTGCCCGGGCCGCGGTGGCGGATCCCCCGGTGCTGATCCTGGATGAGGCTACCAGCAGCATCGACACCCGCACGGAAGCCCTCATAGAAAAGGGGATGGACCGTCTCATGGAAGGGCGGACCGTCTTTGTCATCGCCCACCGCCTGTCCACGGTCCGCCGGGCCAACGCCATCCTGGTGCTGGAACAGGGCGCCGTAGTGGAGCGGGGAACCCATGAGGAGCTGCTGGCCCTGAAAGGCGAATACTATCAGCTCTATCACGGCATGCGGGAGCTTTCCTGACCCTTGTCTGCCTCTATGGGAAGCCACACCTGACGATAGCGGGTATAGTCCTCTCGCTTATTCATAGAAAGAAAGGTCCGGGCAATGGGATCGCCTGTTACCCGGATCTTATGCTTCCGGACATATTCCACCACATGGGCCAGACACATGGGCGGGCAGAACCGGTTTCCCTGTTCCCTCACTACCGTGTACAGGCAGGGACAGGCTTCATAATATCCGGCGTAGGCCGTGTCCAGCCCCAGTTTTCCGGCGTCCTCCGCAAAGATCCCCAGAGCGGCCGTCACCTGGGTCTCTCCTTGCACCAGCTTTTCCCAGCTGTTCATCTGAGATAGGAACACCATGGGCGTACTGCGGACCCAGGTGCGGAACACCTTTTCCCTGTCCTCTCCCAGGATCAGAACGCCGTCCCGGATAAACTCAAACCGGTACAGGGCCGGTCGCTGCCGGCGGCTGATCTGAAACAGCTGTTCCTCCGCGTTCTCCGTCAGGCGGCGGAACTCTTCCAGACATTCCATCTGCAGCTGTTTCTGTATGATCTCTCTGCGCAGTTCCTCTTCCTTGCGGGCGTACAGTTCTGTTACCTCTCCAACATCTGAAGAATTAATGAGGGTTTCAATCTCCCTGGTGGTAAAACCGCAGTAATGGTAGCCTCTGGCCCGGATCAGGGCCGTAATATCCAAATGGTCAAAGGACCTGTATTCATTTTCTTCCTTTTCCCGCTGAGCCCTTAAAATTCCGGAGCGCTCGTACATGCGGATGCCCTCGGCGGACATGCCCAAAAGCCTGGCAATGGTTCCTATTCGATACGACACAGTTCTTTCCTCCCGTCCATCTCTGCTCTGCTTGACTCCCCCGGCAGTCTCAGTTCCGCCTTTTGACTGACAAAGACCCAGACGGAATCCCCCAGCGGTTCCATAGCTTCTGTCAGAGTTTGTTCTGATACCCTTCCGGAATCCATGATAAAAGATTTTCGGGACAATGTAAACAGATAAATGTCCTCCAAAAACCGGTCGTCTGAAGGGTCGAACAGATAAAGCTTCTCAATCCGGGGGAGCTGAAAACAGTTAAGATTCGGTAAGGATCCCCGGGAGCCGCAAAGGCTCCCTCGCAAAATGGCAGTGATTTCAGGCGCCGCCTTCAGGATTACATGTATTTTTATACAAATATGCAGAAAATTTTGGCGTTAATTCAGCAGTTTACCCATTCCGTGCCCGGTTAAATCTTATTATTTTCTTAATAATCATGAATTTTATTAAAACCTTTATGAACTTCCCTGATTTTTCACAATTTCGTAGTATAATAAAAGCCGGTCAGCTGGAAATACGGGGCTTGCCTTTTCCAGCCGGCACACACGAGGAGCGGCCTGCCCGGCAGGCAATATGAAAAAAGAAGATAAGGAGAGCACTATGGTTGGATTTATTGAAATGTTTAATTTTATCCTTCTGCTGCTGTTCAGCGGCTGCTATCTGTACCAGGTAGTCTATGTGTTTATCGGCCTCTTTAAGAAGGAAAAGCCCGCGGCGGCCGACGGAGAAAAACACAGATTCGCGGTGCTGATCCCGGCCAGAAACGAGGAGGCAGTCATCGGCGGACTGCTGGAAAGCATCCGGAAACAGGATTATCCCCAGGAACTGATCTCGGTCTACGTCATCGCCGACAACTGCACCGACCGGACGGCGGAATGCTCCGAACAATACGGCGCCAAAGTCATCCGGAGGTTCAACAAGGTTCAGGTGGGGAAGGGGTATGCTCTGGACTATGCCCTGAAACGCATTGACCAGGAGGAGGGCATTGACTCCTTCGACGGATTTCTGGTCTTTGACGCGGACAACGTGCTGGATCCCGGCTATTTCAGCGCCATGAACCGCACCTATTCCCAGGGCTATGAGATCATCACCAGCTACCGGAATTCCAAAAATTACGGCACCAACTGGATCACCGCCGGATACGGCCTGTGGTTTATCCGGGAATCCCGTTTTCTCAACGGCGCCCGCATGAAGATCGGTTCCAGCTGCGCCATCTCCGGCACCGGCTTTCTGGTTTCCTCCAAAGTCATCCGTCAGGACGGGGGCTGGAAATACCATCTGCTGACAGAAGATATTGAATTTTCCACGGATCACATCATCCGAGGCTATAAGATCGGCTACTGCAAAGACGCGGTGCTCTACGATGAGCAGCCGGAAACCTTTAAAGCTTCCTGGAATCAGCGGCTGCGCTGGACCAAAGGCTTTTATCAGGTTTTCGCCCATTACGGCAAGGGACTGCTGGGAGGCATTCTCAAAAGGCACAGTTTTCAGTGCTACGACATGCTGATGGTCATTGCCCCCGCCACTTTGATTACCCTGACTTCTCTTGGAGCCAACCTGATCTTCGCTCTCACCGGGCTTCTGACAGATAATCTGATCATGGCCCAGACCGCTGCCGCATCTCTCTTAGGATGCCTGGTCAGCATTTATCTGTCACTGTTCCTCTTCGGAACAGTGACGCTGATAGCGGAACAGAAACAGATTTACTGTCCCAAATGGAAACAGATCCTTTACCTGTTTACCTTCCCGGTGTTTATCTTTACTTATATTCCCATGGCGGTGGCCGCCCTGCGGAAGAAAGTAACCTGGACCCGGATTCCCCACACCATCCTCTGCTCCGCGGATCAGATCTGCAGCAAAAAATAAATCCACCTGAAATTCAGAAAGCCTTCCGAAACGGAATCTGCTCCGCCCGGAAGGCTTTCTTTTTTTTACCGGATCATTGCTTCAGACTTCCAGCAGCGAACGGATGGTATCGTATCCCGCCACCCCGTCCGCCGCCAGATTTGCCTGCTGCTGATACTGCCTGACCGCTGCCAGAGTGCCGCTGCCGAAAACCGCGTCCACCCCTTTGGGATCTGTCTGCCGCAGCAGCAGAAGAATCTGTACGGCCCGGACCAGCTCCTGGGTTTCTCCCAGTTCCACGTAATGTCCCTTCAGCGCGCCGTCAGAGGCAGGGCCCCAGATTCCGTCCGCCGCCAGGCCGGCAGCGTAGTCCAGGTTCATAGCCTGCTGGACAGCCCGGATTCCCGCCGCCTTGGTGGCGCTTCCCCGGATCCCGTCCGCCGCCAGGCCGGCGCCGACGTAATTGTTCAGATGAATCTGACCGTCCCGCACCAAGGGGCTGAAAGCAGGGGCGGAAGTCTGGGGCTTCTCGTCTCCTTCCCCTCCGGTCCAGGAGGCCTTAAAGTTTTCAAAGGTCCCGTATCTCTGTTTCAGCAGAGACGGGGTATCTCCCCAATCCGGCAGATAGAGGTGGGGCCGGTCCGGAAAATCCTTCCAGTCTCCGCCCCAGCCCAGGCCCAGAGATTTGCCCATGGCGCCCACCCGGCTGAAAAAGCCATTGTCATCGTAGGCGTGACCGGAAACATTTTTAAAAAAATCAAAAGCGATCCCCCACTGATGCTGGCTGGAATAGCTGCTGCCGGGAGCGTTGGTGACAATGGCTCCGGGGCTGGTTCTCCCCTGGGCGTATAGGGCGTCCTGCTCCGCCGCGGAGCGGAAGCACTCCCCGATGCCCAGAGCCAGGCCGGCTTTCTCACATGCCTTCTGAAGCTGCGCCACTTTGCCCTGAAGCCGTGGATGCAGCCGCGAAATATCTCTTCCCATAAAATCACCTCCCATCTATCCTATGACAGAGGGAGGCGATTGGTTATATCCCGCTGAGATACGCTTCGCACTGCTCCATGATCTGCTTCATGGTTTCCAGGTCCTTTAAAACATCCCCGGTCTCCATGGAATGGTTGGCCCCCTCCGTCAGATACAGAGGAAGCTGCTTTTCCCGGCAGAGCTGTTCCACCCGGCTGGTGCGGGCCCAGGGATCCCCGGTTCCGTGAAAAACAATGCCCGGCTGTTCCACAAAGGCAAAGGTCTCCTCCACCGGAGTAAAAAAAATATTTTTCGCGGGCAGCTTCCGCTGGCCGGCGTAGGCCGCGGCCACGGCGGTGCCTACACTTTTGGAGAGAAACAGCAGCTTCTCATATTCTTCCCAGTTCAGATCCCGGAGAATCTCCTCCGCCTGCCCCAGAGCCTGACGGAAGGCCCGCTGCATTTTCTCCGGATTTCCCTTAATTCCCGGCTCAAAATTTCCGTAGGGCACTTCCCGAATCTCATACCCATGGCGCGCCGCCAGTCTTTTCCCGTAATACAGCAGGGGTTTGTCGCAGTGGTAGCCGATACCCGGAAAAATCACCGCTATTTTTTTCATTGTCTCCCTCTCCTTTCCGCTATACGCAGGAAATCCGAATCTGCTCTTCTCAGATGCAGATCCGGATTTTCTGTTTCATGGACCCAAAGGGACTCGAACCCTCGACCTCTCGGATGCGAACCGAACGCTCTCCCAGCTGAGCTATGAGCCCAAAATATTCATTCTATTTTATGTCAGCCCGGAGAACCTGTTTCCACGTCCTCCGGACATTTTCTCTTATTCTTCCGCGCTGTCCGAAGCAGCCTCTGTGATCCGCGCCGCCTCCAGCACCCGGTCAAGCACCGCCTGCGTCATGGCATACTGCCGGACCGCCTCCTCCCCGTAGGTGGAGATCAGTGTCTCTTTATCCATGCCGTAGGTATTTGCCAGATTTTCTACTTCCGCCTGGTACTCGGGACTGTCCGCCGTAAGGCCTTCCGCCTCCGCCAAAGCATCCAGCAGCAGCCGGCTGCGGGCCGCGGAACGGCCGTACAGTTCTTTCTGCTCCTGATACTCCTCGGTGCTGAGGCCTGCCGCCTGGATGTAAGCGTCCTTGTCCATGCCATAGGCTGCGGCTTCCTGCTCTACACTGCTGTCAAACTCTGTCTCTCCCTCCTCCACATAGGATTTCGGAAGCTGTTTAAACACTGTATCTTCAGCAATTTGATTCCAGGCCTCCTGCTGCATGGTGTAGCGGGCGCTGTTTTCCTGATTGGCCGCCAGCTGTTCCCTCACCGATATCCGGTATTCCTCTACGGTGGTGTATTCACCCTCCGTGTACTCCTCCACCCAGGCGTCCGTGGGATCCGGAGCCCTGCGGATGGAATTTACAGTAACGCTGAACACCACATGGGCGCCCCGCAGACTTTCTTCCTGATAATCTTCCGGAAAGGTCAGATTCAGATCTTTGGTCTCCCCGATCTTCATGCCGATGATGCCTTCCTCAAATCCCGGAATCATTCTGCCGGAACCAAGTACCAGATCATAACTGCCACTGCTGCCGCCCTCAAAAGCTTCCCCGTCCCGGGTACCTTCAAACGCGATATTGACAGTATCTCCCTCCCGGGCCTGGGCATCGGGATCTGTCACCGTTTCCTGCTCCATAAAAGAGCGGATGTAGCTGTCCACATCCTCCTCTGTGATTTCCACCGAAGGTTTCTCCAGGGTAAGCCCCTGGTATTTCCCCAGTTCCACGCAGTCGGCCAGTTCAAACTCTCCTTCCGCTACAGGAATCCGCTTCAGTTCTTCGGAAGCGTCCGCGGAACTATCCTCATCCTCCCCGGAGGAGGATACGGAGGTCTCTTCCTGGCTCTGTGAGACAGCGGAGGAATCCGCTGTGTCTTTTCCGCTGCTGCAGCCGGCAAAAACCAGAGAAACAGTCAGGCACAAAATCGCTGCCAGTCTTTTACGCATGTCTTATCCCTTCCTGTGTCTGCCTTGCTCCTATGTCTGTGAGACACAGGCAAATTTCAAACCTTGTCTATTATAGCACAGACAATTCCAAAATGGAAGAGGCAGAATCCGTTTTTCGCGTTTTTTTACACAAAAAGTTACGATAGCAATTACCTGTCAGCGGCCGTTTCTGTTTTGCTTATTGCCTTTTACTTCAATGGATGTTAGAATATGGAAGGAAAATGCGTAGGAGGTAAGAAAACACATGTGGTGGATTTGGCTCATTATTCTTGCCGCTGTTGCGGCGGTGATCATTGTCCTGGTAGTTCTCGGAAAAAAGGCCAAGAAACGGCAGGCAGAGCAGGAAGAACAGATCGAAGCGTCCAAACAGGTCATGTCCATGCTGATCATTGATAAAAAGAAGCTGCGGATTAAAGATTCAGGGCTGCCGCAGATGGTCATCGATCAGACGCCGAAGCTCATGCGCCGGACTAAGCTGCCCATTGTAAAGGCAAAGGTCGGCCCCAAGATTATGACGTTTATCGCGGACGCCAAGGTATATGAAGTGATCCCCATTAAGAAGGAGATCAAGGCTACGGTCAGCGGCCTGTACATCATCGGCGCCAAGGGAATCCGCGGTCCCCTGGAAATTCCCAAGAAAAAAAGAAAAAAAGAGAGCGCTTTCAACCGTCTGCTGCGAAAAGGCAGAGGCGAAATCTGACGCTCCCGGATTTGCAAAGGAGGATATCCCTCAGGCTGTCTCACAGCCTGAAAGATATCCTCCTCTTTTTCAGGATTCCAGGGAAAAATTCCCTCCGTCCCTGGATTTTACATTCATCACAATGGTGCAGTCCGCCACATAGGACTCATTCAGGTTCAGCGCGTAATCCACCCGGACATCTATATTATCCTTCTGCTCCCTCAGCTGAATGTTGGTGGCCGCAATCCCCATATTCATGGTGCCGAAGGGGGTCTGATAATAGGAGAGGGTCTTTTTGTTCTCCTCAAACACCATGTGGACGTTGACCAGTCCCTTCTTTCTCACCTCCAGATGATTGTCCCTGAACTTCATTACATTGTGAGTGGTCTCGCCGAACCCCTCCACGCTCTCCTCAAACAGCAGATAGTGCTGTCCGTTTTTCTTATAGTATTCTCCCGGGGTCACTACTTCCACAGGCTCCATCTCGTCATCGTTCTGGATAAACTGCAGGCCCCGGATGGTTATGATTACGTCTTTCTCCATTTCGATTGTCCCTCTGTCAATATTCCTCTATGGGTATCTGCTCTGCCGCCGGCACCCGGCAGGGCAGGATGGACGCGGCAAAAGCGTCGAATTTTTCTGCAGCGTCGCTGGTATAGAAGCGGTAGGGTTCTCCTCCCGGCGCCTGATTTTCCAGATTCATATCCGAAAGCATCCGCTTCAGGGCCTGCGCCGTCTCATACGCCGGATTCACCAGGGTCACCTTCTCCCCCACAATCTCCCGCAGCAGAGAACGCAGCAGGGGATAATGGGTGCAGCCCATAATCAGCGTATCAATGTCCTTTTCCAGCAGCTCTCCCAGGTACCTCCCGGCCACCTCTCTTGTAATCGAGTCCTTGGTCCACCCCTCCTCCACCAGGGGAACAAAAAGGGGACAGGCCTTCCCAAACACTGTAATTTCCGGGTCTTCCGCCTGAATCAGGGTGCGGTACAAATGGCTATGTATGGTGCTCTCCGTGGCGATCACCCCCACCCGCTTATTGCGGGTGGTGTGCACAGCCACGGTAGCGCCGGGTTTTACCACTCCCAGGATAGGCAGCTGCACTTCTTTTTCTATGGTATCCAGAGCCAGGGCGCTGGCCGTATTGCAGGCCGCTACAATGGCTTTTACGTTCTGTGTTTCCAGGAACCGGACGATCTGGCGGGAATACCGGAGCACCGTGGATTTCGACTTGCTTCCGTAAGGCACTCTGGCTGTATCTCCAAAATATACGATCCTCTCATGAGGCAGATTCCGCATGATCTCACGGACCACAGTGAGCCCTCCCACGCCGGAATCAAACACTCCTATGGGTGCGTTTCTGTCTGTGTTCATATCTTTCCTCCTGACTGACCTTATTAGCTTACCATACTTTTCCCTCTAAAACCAGAGAAATCCGATGGAAACCTTTTCTTTTTGCAAAATGCTGTCGTAGGCCTCATCGCTCAGGACATATTTCAGTTTACGCTCTCCATCCCGGGATATGACCGGGCGGAGCGAATTCTGAAAACAGAGGGACGGAAAGATCAGACACCACCAGTTGTGTCCGCCGCCGCTGCCGATCTTCACCCGCAGGGTCTCATATTCCCCCGCCGGGAAACGATACTGCCCGTATACCCGCACCGGAAAATTTTCCCGGGTCATCTCCACGGTCACCCCTGCGGTGCCACCGGCCTCCCGGACCGCCGCCTCAGCCTCCCGAGTCAGTTCCTCCAGATGGCTGTTCAGGCATTCCCTGGTCTCCTCCAGAGTCTCCGTTTCCTCCAGCCAGACGCTCATTTTCTCCAGCAGACGATCCCGGACCTGCAGCTTGATCTGCTGATCCGGATGCCGGTCGCTCTCCGCCAGCACATGAAAACGGATCACCTGGGACGCCACCTCTTCCTGGACACTCCGTTCCCGATCCAGCGCGGTTCCGGCCCACAGGGCTCCGCAGAAAACAGCGGCGGCGGCCAGAAGGGCCGCCAGGTTGCGGAGCCGGAAGATACTGCTCCCGCAGGTTCTCAGCGGTTTCCAAATCCGGCTTTCTGTATGATTCTTACTTTTCCCCATATCCATCCTCTTTTCCCAATGATCTAAGTACTGTTTTTCAGAGGATGGACAGAGCCGGCTCTTTTTATGCAGTTTCTCTCAGAAAAATCTGCCCCTGGCGGCACTCCAGCACCGGAAGCTCCGGCACTGTGCCTTGGTTGCTCCACTCGTAGAAAAAATCTTCCAGGGTCACCGGCTTTCGCCGCTTTCTCCCGGGCTGATTTTCATAGAATCCCGCCAGGAATTCCCCTACCGAGTCTTTCTCTTTCCCGTTCTGTTCCATGACCAGGTCCGGATCCTGCGTCTGAAACAGATACAGATTTCTGCCGATGACCGGACTGTTCCCGATCTCCTCAAACAGCTCCTGCCTTTTTTCCGGATCCGCCAGCAGAGCTTCCCCCAGGATCAGGGCCTGTACATGGCCCAGATCCAGCATATATTCCTGACTGCTGTCATACTGTTCCCGAATCTCCCGGAAATTCTGCCCAGTAAAAGACGTTCCGGTATTCTGGGTTTCTCCGGCTTCTCCCTGGTCTTTTCCCTGGCCGGTCATCAGGGGAAGGTCCGCCATGGCGTAAGACACCACATAATTTCCCTGTTCCACGTCCACGGAGATAGCCAGGGGAAAGGCTCTTTTTTCCGGCTCCACTCCCGCGCAGCCCCCCAGGAACAGCAGACATCCAAGCAGGGCCGTCAGCCACTCAGTTCGTTTTTTTCTCAGTTCCATGCTCCACTCTCCTTTTGGCCCAGACTGCCAGCAGGGTAATTCCCAACAAGGCCGGGGCCCAGACATCCCGCAGCAGCCTGCCGCAGATCTTGGCAGCCGTGTTTTCCCGCCAGCGGATCAGGCTCAGCAGCCAGATTCCCGCCGCCAGCAGCAGCCTCCTCCAGGGAATCCCCCGGCTTTCTCCCACACCGATCCAGGCTCCGTAAAACAGAATGCTTCCCATAGCAAAAAGCAGGGTAAAAAGCAGCACTGCCAGCCAGATAATATCCACCCGCCCCAGAAATCCCCCTGGAATGCCGATTCCCGTCATCAGGTTTAAAATGGGGTATTCCAGCTGCTGAACGCCTTTCCACCCGTAAACTCCCACGAGAATTCCCGCGGTTCCCAAAGTGATCAGGGCCAGCATCCAGATCCCTCTGCGAAGCACCCGGAAGCAGGCGTCCTGTTCCCGGACTCTTCCCAGAATAAAAGGCAGAAGGCTGACCGCCGTCCCGGAAGCTAAAACCTGTACTGCCGCCCGGCTCACTTCCCGGGCTTTCCAGGGTTCCATGCCTTCTGCCGGTATGCCGTGCAGATGGGGAACAGACAGAAGGAGCAGCAGCAGAAAAATTCCTAAAACCCAGGGATAGCTTACCTCCGCCAGCCGCCCCCGCTTCTGGATTTTCTGCCCCATTCCCAGAAAGGCGGCTCCCAGAAAGACCGCGCCGATCACCGGCTGCGGGACGGAAGGCAGCAGATAGATCTGCACCACCCGGCTGATTTCCTCCAGCAGAACCCCGCCGCTTAAGGCCAGGTAGCTCAGGTAAACCCCCGTCAGCATCCATTTCCCGGGAAGGCCCAGGTACTTTTCCGGAGCGCGGTAAACCTCCGCCGTCCTTACCAGCAGAAACAGATAGGCCAGCAGCAGAAGAATGCCCAGAAAAAAACCAAGCAGGGCATTCCCGCCGCCCCCGGCCGCCTCTCCGGTTCCCAGCAGGAGCAGAACCCCCAAAAAGCTCAGCACCATCTGCCGCTTCAGCTGCCGGGAGGAAATCATACCATTATCTGAAAACATTACGCGCCCTCCTTTTTCTTCATGCGGATTCTCTGGCTTCTTCTAGCATAGACCGGCCGGCTTTTCAGAAGATGAAAGGGCCCCCGGAAAATATTATCTTTTTCATCATGGAATCCTTCCAGCCCTTTGCCCACAAAGGGCATGAGATAGGGAATCCGGAAACTCTCCAGCCCCGCCAGATGTCCTGCCAGCAGGAAAATCCCCAGAACCAGGCCAAAGCATCCCGCAAGCCCTCCCAGAAGGATAAAACCGTATTTCAGAAGCCGGAAGGCTGTAGAAAATTCTTCGTTGGGAATGGCCAGGGAACTTAAGGCGCTGACCGCCACCACCACTACCGTCATAGGGCTGACCAGATTGGCGCTGACCGCCGCGTCCCCGATAATCAATCCCCCCACAATACCGATGGTTCCTCCCAGGGGCCCCGGCATCCGCACGCCCGCTTCCCGAATCAGTTCAAAGGCCAGTTCCATCAGCAGAATTTCCACCAGGCTGGGGAAGGGCACGCCTTTTCTGGCCTCCGCGAAAGACAGAATCAGATTTGTCGGGAGGATCTGGGTGTGAAAATTGATCACCGCCAGATATATTCCGGAAAACAAAAGAGTGGCCAGCACCGCCCCGTAACGGATCAGCCGCTGAAAGCACACGATCTCGAACCGGTTGTAGCGGTCCTCCGTGGATTTCAGGAAGCTATTGAAGGTAGTGGGCAGAATCACCCCCATAGGAGAGTTGTCGCAGAGCAGAATGATTCTGCCGTTCAGAGCCTCCATGGCGGCCCGATCCGGACGCTCCGTACTCTCAAACTGAGGAAAAGGCGAGAGCCAGTCCTCCTCCGCCAGCTGCTCCAGCATGCCTGTATCCAGTACCCCGTCAATCTCCCAGACCTGCAGCCGCCGCTTAATCTTATCCAGCAGATCCGGATAGATCAGTTCTTCCATATATACCAGGGCTGCCACTGTATCGCTGCGGGATCCCAGAGTGATTTCCTCCACCTTTAATCCTGTGCTGCGGATTCTTTTGCGGATCAGGGCGGTATTCTGCTTCACTGACTCGGAGAATCCCTCCTTGGAGCCCCGCAGGGTCTTTTCTGATTCCGCCTTCAGCACTCCCATGCCGGGATAGCCTTTGGAAGCGATCTTGACGGCTTTCCCGTATCCATCCAGAAAAAACACCGCGTTTCCTGACAGCATGCAGGCCATGGCATCCTCCATGGTTTCAAAGGTACCTGTCCCGGAGAGACCAGCCCCGTTTTCCGCCACAAAGTTCTCCAGCTCCTTCGGTTCCATGTCATAGAGCCGGTTTAAAAATCTGCCGATGAGGGACTGCTCCAGCAGTTCATTTCCCGCGGCTGCCTCCACGTAAACCAGCAGACAGTTTTTCCCCGGATTCTTTCCCAGCTTCATAGACCGCAGGATCACATCATCGCAGTTCCTGCATGCCTGCCGGATATATGTTTCATTTCTCTGAATATTCTCAGACACTTTCATAGGAATCCCAGCCTTTCCTCAGATTTGTCCTCTGTCCTGGGACATGGAAAAAGAGACATCCGAAGATGTCTCTCTTAGCTTGTTCCATCCTGCTGTTTTTATTCGCTTTTTCCGGCTGTTTCCATGATATGAGAAAGGAGCGGATTTGAGGCGTTTTAGGATTGTGAGAGCGCAAAGCGCGGAGCAATCCGTGGTGTCAAGAGGTCAAATTTTAATTTGACCTCAGCATCATGATATTCTCCATAATATAGGCCTGCTGCCGTTCGATGTGTTCCTGGGTGATGCGCGCCGCCTGTTCCGCGTCCCGCTCTTTCAGAGCCTTCCACAGACGGTTGTGTTCTTCCACCAGGGAACTGCGCACCTCCTCGTCCTTCAGGTACTCTACCCGGTAGCGGTACATCTGCTCCCGGATATTGTTGAGAAGCTGCACCAGGCGTTCATTGCCGGTGGCTTTATAGATCAGGTCATGAAAATTCACATCCGCCTCCGCCAGTTTTGTCAGATCCTCGCTCTGGACCGCCTCCGCAAATTTTCTGGAAGCCTCCTGAAGTTCTCTCAGCTGCCGGTCGTCAATGCGCTGGCAGACAAATTTTACCGCCAGTTCTTCCAGGCCGATGCGGACCTCCAGCACATCTTTCAGATCCTTTTCCGTGATCTCCGCCACCTGGGCGCCCTTTCTGGGAACCATGGTCACCAGGCCTTCCAGCTCCAGCATGCGGATGGCTTCCCGGATCGGCGTCCTGCTGACCCCCAGACGGTTCGCCAGCTTAATCTCCATCAGCCGCTCCCCCGGCTTCAGATCCCCCTGCATAATGGCCCGGCGGAGGGTATGAAATACCACGTCCCGCAGGGGCATATACGGATATTCTGTCATAATACTGGTCAAATCATCTTTTGCCATCTCTGAATCCTCCGTTTTCAAAGGGCCTGGTCAGAAATACCTGGCGCGCCAGGCCGCTTTTCTTCAGTTCCCGAAAAGCCTCTTCGGCAGTCTCCCGGTTCCGGAAAATTCCAAACACGGTGGGACCGCTTCCGCTCATCAAAGCGTTTTCCGCGCCGTTTCGGATCATGTGCTCCTGAATTTCCCGGATCACCGGATGCGCGGGGATGGTGACAAGCTCCAGCACGTTGCCCATCCGGGAAGTGATCCCCTCCAGGGAGCCCTCCTTCAGCGCCTCCGCCATGCCGTCCACATCCGGATGCCGGCGGATCTCAGAGGCCTTCAGATTTCCGTAGACGAATTTTGTGGAAACACTGATCCCCGGCTTGCCGATGAGAATGTGGCAGCGGGGCATGGGCGGCAGCGGCGTCAGGATCTCGCCGATTCCCTCCGCCAGGGCTGTACCCCGCATAACGCAGTAAGGCACATCCGCCCCCAGGGTGACCGCCCGCTCCATCAGCTGCTTTCTGGAAAGCCCCAGGCGGAAGATCTTGTTGACCCCCACCAGCGCCGCCGCCGCGTCAGAACTTCCCCCGGCCATGCCTGCCGCCACCGGAATTCTCTTCTGCAGGCGGATCTCCAAACCGGCATTTACGTGAAATTCTTCCATCAGAAGCTTCGCCCCGCGATACACCAGATTGTTTTCATTGACCGGCAGATACGGCAGATTGGTCCAGAGGCGGATTCCCTTTTCCCTCGTCTCCCTAAGCTCCAGCTGGTCATAGAGATTCACCGTCTGCATAATCATGCGTACTTCATGATAACCGTCTTCTCGTTTTCTGACCACATCCAGTGCCAGATTAATTTTTCCCATTGCTTTTAATTTCATTCTTTTATCCTGCTGTGTAAATCCCCCGGCAGATCCTGGTTTCCCGGTGCCGCCGTTAGTTAGCTGTTGCTAATTTGTTTATTGTATACATTTATACTATCCGCAGAAAACACCTTTGTCAAGGGGCCTCACTCCACTTTCTTCACCAACAGCAGCGAGTCCATGGGATTTATTTCATCGGAAGTAAGATGGTTCAGCTGGCGGATCTCCTCTGAAGTCGTATAAAACTGTTTGGCAATATCCCAGAGAGTGTCTCCCGGCTGCACCAGATATCGAACAATACCCGGCATGTTCTGGAGTTCTTCCATATCCAGCTCTTCCTCGCGGATCTCCCGGATGATCTCCTCCTGCCTGCACTTCAGAACCACCGCGTTGAGATTGACCACCGCTTTAATTTCGATCTCGTTGCTGTCAATCATAGTGGTAGACAGCTGTTCCAGATCGGTCCGCAGATGGTACCTGCAGTCCCGTGTAATGCCCGGGGCTTCCACCACATGGGAGAAAGGCACCGCTGTCTCCGCGGCATAAAAGGGCATTTCGTCATCGCTGATAATGTAAAGGATCCGCAGTTCCAGCACCCCTTCCGCCAAAATCCCGTTCTCTACCACCCGCGCCTCATCCACCTTGATCTTTCCTTCCCCGTGGCAGATCTGCAGGATCTTATGGGGGCTCTCCTCCACCTTCAGTTTATCGGAAATCCGGCACTTGGAATAATTTTTCACCAGCAGGCTCTCCAGCTCCTCCGGCTGAGAAACCGGAACCGTTTTCATTTTCGGCGTATACACATCCTGCAGCAGAGTCATGGAGGTTTCCCGGTACAGTTTCAGATCCAGTTCCAGCACCACGTCCATCTGCAGCATTCGCTCTTCCCCGTCCGCGTCGGGAGCGATCTCCATGGTGTTCTGCACCATCGTTACTTCCACATTTGGGATCATATCGGAAGTACAGTCCCCGCATTCCGCCTCTCCTGAAAAGGGAATGGCCTGTTCCAGCCACTGGGGAGGAGTCTCCGGATCCGCCCCCGCGTAAAGGACAAAGAGAAAGAGTTCCCCTCTAATCTCCACCTTCCCCTCCCCGGAACGGATATCCAGCCCCCGTATCTCCATATCTTTCCACAGGATCTCATGAATATCCGGTTTATTGGACGCCACAGCCATCTCCTTCTTTACCCGAAGGGTGTCCTTTTTATGTACGCCCAGCTCCAGCACCCGGATTTCTTTTTTCTTCATGGAAATCTCCCCCGGCTCCTTTAAATCCGCCGGAATCTCCACGTCTCTCAATTCCTCCACCGCGGCCTGAAAGGTTACAATCGCCTTGACATTCAGCTTGCGGGAATGGATCAGGTGGATGCTGAGATCCTCGATCTCCCATTTTAAACAGATTTTATCTCCCCCGGAGAGGCCCTCCAGATTCAGATTTTCATCAATGGGAAGTTTTCCCTCCAGACTGCAGACTCTCTTTTCCTCCCCTTCCGATACGTAGAGCAGAGAAAAGCAGAGCCTCCCCAGAACCCTGGCCCGGCCTTCCCCCATCTGAACCTCGGCCACCTCCACCTCCCCTTTTTTCTGGATCATGCGGCCCACATCCGGTTTGACATCCGGAACATTCCAGTCTTCGTCAAAGGTTACCTGGCTTACCGCCTCCGATTTTACGCTCAGCTGACGCAGATGATTTTTGATTAATTCCATATTCTCTCCTCCTACTTCTATTTTCCGGCTGCCTGCCGGAGCCTACCGCTCAAACACCACCGGAAGTCCGGGGTCTTCTGTCTTCACTACCAGCCAGGGCAGAGAGCTTTCTCCCTTCTGTTCCTCTCTGGTGGCCGGTCCTATGAGCCGCGTGCGAAAATGCAGAGCTGAATCCGATACGCTGACTTCCTCTACCTGTATACTGTATCCGCCGCTTTTCTGTTCTCCGTATCCTCTGAGAATATAGAGATAGCCGCCGCTTTTATACGTCATCTGAAAGGCCTGGCCTTCCTGTTCCCGGATCAGCCGCTCTACCTCCGGCGGAAGGGCCTCCCCCCGGAGAACTGTATATTCCACCGCCTGCCGTTCACCGCCCTCCGTGGAGACGATCCGGCACCCGGAAACCGTCAGAGCCAGAAAAAGCAGCAGCGCCGCCCAGAGTTTCCCCATAAGCCAGTTTCCTCTTCTATGCTTTATGGATATTGTATGAGCCTTCCGCTCTGTTCAGAACCTTCCCCGGTTAAGCTGCTGCAAAACCTTCGGAATCCCTGACATTTTTGTTGAAAACAGACATTTTTTTCCGTATAATAGAGGCTGATGCCGTGGATTTTTATCCGGGCATCCAAACTTTCGCGGACTGCACAAAGGAGAGACTTCCATGATTCGATTAATTTTAGCCCTGCTCACAGCCATTGTCTATCTGATCGGGACGCTGCCTGTGCTGCTCATTCTCTGGCTCCTGGGAAAATCCCGGCCGGCCGCCAGAGATCGGGCGGCCAGAGTCATGATCCGCTGGGTTTTCCGGGTGCTGATCAAAGTGTCCGGCATCCGGGTAACGGTCATCGGAGAAGAGCGGGTGCCCGGGGACACCGCCGTCCTGTACACCGGCAACCACCGGAGCATTTTCGACATTCTGATCACCTATGTGCGCAGCCCCCGGATCTGCGGATATGTGGCCAAAAAGGAACTTGGAAGCATTCCCCTGTTTTCTCTGTGGGCCAGATATATTAACTGCCTGTTTTTTGACAGAAAAGACCTGAAAGAGGGCATGAAGATGATCCTGGAAGGCACGGAAATGCTGAAAGAAGGAAAATCCGTGTTTATTTTCCCGGAAGGAACCAGAAACAAAAATGATTCCGACCTGCCTCTGCTCCCATTCCATGAAGGAAGTTTCCGCATGGCCTTAAAGAGCAAATGCCCCATTGTGCCGGTGGCTATCTGCAACACCGTCAATGTCTGGGAAGCACATTTCCCATGGATCCGCTCCGCCCATGTCATCCTGGAATATGGAGAACCCATCTATACGCAGGAACTGGAACCATCTCTGCGGAAAAAAGTCGGCGCTTACGTCCGGGAAAAAACAGAAGAAATGATCAAAAAAAATCAGAAGCTGCTGTGAAATCACAGCAGCTTCTGATTTTTTAACCGGCCTTTCCGATACCGATTTACGGTTCCATATCTTCAAAAATCACCAGAGACTCATCTGTCTTGACCAGTTCATAGCCTTCCATATCGTGGATGCCCCACTCCATGGTCTGCACCCGGTACAGGAACCGGCACAGCCGCAGGCTGATGTTGTTTCTGTCCTCCACATTGCAGGTGACAAAATCCGGGGCTGTCAGAAAATTGGTCAGCAGATTGTGGCGGATGAAATCCCGCAGGGTACAGGCGGCCCCGCACCCGCACCTCTCTCCGTACTCCATGACCTGCCCCCGGATGTACTCCGGACGGCGGCTTCTGAACCAGCGGACCGCCATGGGATCCGCGGACTGTACGGCAAATACCCCATCGTATCCGTCCAGGATACGGCTGACCCTGCTGCAGAGCATCCCGTAATTTTCCTCTTCAGGTTTCAGATCCAGCAGCACCGGCACCTGACCGTCCACCAGTTCCAGCGCTTCCCGCAGATCGGGGATTCTCTCCTCTGTTTTGGACAGAAAATAATTCCGAAGCTCTTCCCTGGTGCTGTCCTCCACGCAGATTTCCGCCCCGCAGAGCCGCAGCAGACGGGAATCGCGGATCACCACCGGCACCCCGTCCCGGGTAAGGCGCACGTCCATCTCAATGCCGTATCCCCGGCTGGCAGCCTCCTCAAAAGCTTTCAGAGAATTCTCCGGGATTTTTTTCCGGAGATTCCAATACCCCCTGTGGGCAAAATCGTATTTCTGAAATTCTGTCATGTCCGGTTTGCCGCTGGTTCTGGGTTTTACCGCCAGAGCCCAGGCAGCCGCTGTTCCCGCAGCCGCTGTAAACAGTCTTTTTAACGTTTTTCCCATACGCTTCCCTCCCTTGCCTCCTTTGATATCGGTCAAAGGGTTTTTATACAGTATAATTTATTCCTCGATCTGTTTCAACAGATAACGTCCCGCCACATTGGAAAAATTTTTAATGGTCCGGATGTAAGCGAAATCTTTTCCGAATATTTTCCGCTCCGCGTCCAGTTCTGTCTCCTCCCCCACAAAAACGCCCAATACCGCCGCCCCGCTCTGCCGGAGCCGCCGAACCTCAAAGCCGGTGTCCAAAATAGCCGGCCTTCCTCTGTAAGGCTCCGGGTTTCTGGAATTTGGCCGGTTCACCACTACATCGTAGGGTTTTCCGTCACTGAGGATAATCAGAACCTTGTTCTCCTCCTCCCTCTGAAGAAGGGTGCTTCCCACGGCCTTTACCGCCAGCCCGTCCCGGTTGTTGGAAGATGTCATATACTCAAAAATCCGGCCGTTTTTCTTCCGGCTGTCGTCATAGTCCCGGAATTTCTGCAGAATGGTGTAATCCCAGAAGGTACAGAAGCTGGTAACCCGGAAGGGGATATCCAGGTTAGACAGGGCTTCGCTGATGATGAAGGCCTGAAGCGCCACCTGGCCCTGCCGGCTTCTCTGGGAACCGCTGGCGTCAATGAGCACGTCCACCACAAAATTCATGGCGTCGTTTTTGATCTCTTTCTTAAAAAGCCTGGCATCCTCGGAACGGCCCACCTTCCACAGGGCTGCCGGAATGATCCGGCCCCGGTCCGAGAGGATTTCCTGATTTTCACTGCGCAGCAGCAGAGCCTTTCTCAGCATATCTGTCAGCACCTGGATATTCCGCTTCACCACCCGGCTCTGGTCATAGTAGGCCATGATATTTTTATCCTTCTGCTTTCTGGCGTACTCATACTGGTAATTCCGAAGCACGGGATTCTGCAGGATTCCTTCCGTGCAGTAGAGACTGCAGTCCCCGTGGATTCCGCGGCAGAACTGGTAATTCAGATTTTTCTGCTCCGCCGGGGTTAAATAGCTTTTCCCGAAATTCTTTTCCACGTAGGAATACATCTGTGCCAGGGCCTTCTCGTCCACCACCAGGATTTTCTTCTTTTTCTGCCCCTCCTGCTTCTTGTCCTCCTCCTGATCCCGGCTTTCATTCATATCCAGGTTGGTCATGGCCTGGGAGATCTTTTCCAGATAGGTTTCCATGGTGTCCTCGCGGAGATCTTCCAGATCTTCCCTCAGAAAATCCTTCCAGGAAAATTCCGCCAGCTCTTCCACGGTCACCGCCAGAACCTGCTCCAGGGTCTTTTTGTTTTTCTCAAAATTCGGCTCCACAATCTGATTGTAGAGGCTGTCCACCGCGCGGATTACATCCATGGTGTCCCCTGCTGCCCGCAGCCGGTGAATCTCCTCCATCCAGCCCCGAATCTTCCGGGTACCCTCATAGGCGCCGTCCAGCTCCTCCCGGAGAAGGGCCGCTTTCAAATGCCCCAGGGGAGTGGCGGCCAGTTCTTTAAAATCCAGTTCCAGAATATCCTCGCAGGCTTTCCGGCGGATATTCCGGACTCCCTCCCGCTCCGCGTCCAGCTTATGCCCCACAGCCTCCTCAACGCACAGCTGAGCCACTGTCATCAGGGGGCCTTGGCGGGCATCGCAGTAAATTTTCTTCAGCAGATACATGCTCAGGGCGTCCCGGTCAAAATATTTCGCCAGACCGCCCTGCTTGATGCCGTCGTAGAGGGCCATATTCCGGGAACGGAGAAAGGTTTCCACATCCGGCTTCACTTCCAGGGAATAATCCCCGCTGACCGTCCACACCATATTGCGGATCCGGTTTTCCATTTCCAGACGGTAATCGTCCAGCACCGCGCTTTCTTCCTGATCAGAATACATCTTCTCTCGTCCAGTCCTCCGGGATCCGGGTAGCTACCGCATCCCGGACAATCTCCTTCTCAAACACATCAAAACACTTGTTGACAATTCCCATCTGCAGAGCCAGCGCCGGGGAAAGTCCCTGCCGCACAGTCCGGGCCGCCGCGATGAGGCCCCGCAGATCCAGGGCCTTGGTGGAAATTTCCGCGTTCTCCGCCTTTATCTGCAGATCCAGAAAGATCCCCATCCACTGTTCTTTGGCCCGCCGCTTCATATCCGGAAAAATCTGATCCAGAATGTACCCCAGGGTCTCCTCATTCTGGGGCGGCATGTCAATCACCAGAAAACGGGACACCAGCGCTTCGTTCAGCTCTTTGGTGCCCGCGTAGCCGTAATTCATAGTGCCGATGAACCGGGCCGCCGGATGCAGATCGATTTTATCATATCCCGGCACGTCAATGCTGCGCCGGTAATCCAGGGTGGCGTGCAGCACAGACACCGCGTCGTTTTTGGCCATATTGATCTCATCCAGAATCCCGAAGCCTCCGTACTGGGCGCACTGATAAATGCTTCCCTTCCGCAGCTCCACCTCATTGTTGCGGAAGGTATCTGTGCCGATGAGTTCCGCGCTGCTGGTATTTACATGGAAGGAAACATTGTACACCGGCCGTCTGAAAATGAAAGCAAGATTTTCCGCCAATACATTCTTTCCCGTGGCCTTGGCTCCCGTCAGCAGCAGATTTTCCCCCTGCAGCAGGGCTGCGGCGGCCATTTCCAGCACCTCCCGTCCGTAAAAAGGAATCGGCGGCTCCGCCAGACGGTTTTTCACGGAATCCTCCACCGGATACTGGCTCGAAAAGCGTTCCACATCCGCGATCAGGGCTTCGCTGACACCCTGGCTTCGCAGAAATTCAAGTTCTGTTCTCATACTATCTTCTCCTGTACGTTCTGAAACCGGCAAAGACCGGCAAAAAAGGCCGGGGCACCCGGCCCCGGGATACCTGCGGATTGTATCCTGCCGCGCACTTCCTCAATCCCGGCATCATGAATGTATTTTAGCATAAAACAGAAGGCAAAAAAAGGCCTCCTTTTCCCGATTTTTATGTTGACAAATCAGCCAAAATACGCTAATATATCTGTTGTTGGTAAAATCCATATAAAAAGTGTGCGTTTAGCTCAGCTGGATAGAGCGTTTGACTACGGATCAAAAGGCCGGGGGTTCGAATCCTCTAACGCACGG
>ERZ1090863.44-NODE-44-length-90761-cov-28.841356_pt1 | contig 90761 bp, 68 predicted proteins | sample MGYA00478480_ERZ1090863 | MGnify/ENA primary metagenome ERZ1090863 (study PRJEB33644, sample SAMEA5815746) | chicken gut metagenome | biome: Chicken; feature: Gastrointestinal Tract; material: Caecum | place: Ireland | collected 2019-01-01 | study: A study of the...
TGGTAATATTTCAGGTTGTCGGATGCTTTTTTTGCCATGAAGCGTTCCTCCTTCTTACTGCGTGCGTGCGGGGGCCTTAAAGCCCATGTTACTGTTATTATCGCACAAAGCGCCCCGAAAAGGGAAGGATTATTTTGCGGGGAATCCGTACAATTTTTTCATTCTGCCTGATTTTGCGCCGGTTTGAGAAAAGAAACAGTGGATTTTATGCTAAATTCGCCGCAAAATTTGTGAAAAAAGCCCATGAGCGGGGCCCGGCGGCTTTCCTCGAAAAAAGTTTTGTGATATAATCGAAAGCGAAAAGTTGTATGAGCAGGATGCAAAGGAGAGGTGATTTGCGTGAAGGTCGAGATCAGCAGGGTGCTGGAGAAATTAGCCGGTTCGATGAACGTCGGCTTGACCAAGATGACCCCGCCCTTCGATGGGATCGACCATTTTGACTATGGCCTGCGCCGCGCCCTGGACGCCGAATTTGACTGGCCGGGCTTTGGGCGGCAGCTGCTGGACCAGGTGCCGGAAAAGACGCTGGTGTTTGCACAGGGAGTGTTCGAGCTGCGGTTCGCGTTCTTCCTGCTGCCGGACGAGCCAGACACCCTATACTGCTTTGGGCCCTGGGCGGACGGCCCCCGCTCCAAGGAATCGCTCGACTGGTGCGAAAAATACCTGGACGAAAAGGCCCGGAATGTGGTGGAGGAGTACTACAACCGGGCGCGCCAGATGGAGGACAACGCCATCAAGACCAGCCTGTTCGCGATGATCTCCCTGCTGTTTCCGGAAGGGGAGCTCAAAACCGCCGAGTGGCGGGAGTTCATGCCGCTGCGCTTCCGGCCCAGCCTGGAGAGCTTCCGGGAAAAGGCGTTCACCGAGGAGCTGCCCGCCGAACTGATCGCCGAGCGCTACGCCGCCGAGAACCGGATGCTGGAGGCGGTCACCAAAGGGGACGTCGGGGCGGCGCTGACGGCGTATGAAAATTTCCACCAGTTCCAGCTGACGCCGCGGCTGCGCAGCCCCCTGCGGGAGTTCAAAAACTACACCATCATTTTGAACAGCCTGTTCCGCAAGGCTATCGAGCAGGCCAGCGTCCACCCCTATTACATCGACCATATCTCGGCCCGCTTCGCCCTCGAGCTGGAAACGCTGACCAGCATCGAGGAGGGGGTGCGGCTGCGCGTCCGCATGGTGAAAGAGTACTGCCGCTATGTGCAGCTGTATTCTTTGCGGCAGTACAGCCCCCTGATCCAGAAGGTGATCAACGAGATCAACCTCCACCTGGACAGCGCTCTGTCCCTCAAGACGCTGGCGGCCCAGTGCTACATCAGCCCCAGCTATCTGTCCAACGTGTTCAAGCAGGAGACGGGCCAGACCCTGACCGACTACATCAGCTGCCGCCGGATGGAGCGGGCTGCCCGGCTGCTGCTGACCACCAACGCCCGGGTGGCGGTGGTGGCGGAGGAAGTGGGCATCCTGGACGTGAACTACTTCACCAAGATGTTCAAGAGCGCCACCGGCCAGACCCCCACCGCCTTCCGGCGGGACAAGCGGGTGCAGGCCTCGCTGGAAGTGGCGTCCGACAGCACCGCGCCCATCCTCCCGCCGCCCGCGGGCGGGGGCGAAAAGCGGGAAAAATTGAGAAAATCCTAAAATTGCCTCTTGCAAAGCTGCGCGGAGTATGCTATAATACATCCCGCAGTCCTGCTGCTATAGCTCAGTTGGTAGAGCGCATCCTTGGTAAGGATGAGGTCTCCAGTTCAAATCTGGATAGCAGCTCCATATGTATAGTAAAATCCCTCGAAGGTAGGAGCCTTCGGGGGATTTTTCGTTTTGTACTTTTCAGCCCCTCTTACGCTTTGGGGTGAATTTGGGGTGAATGTCAAAACTTGCTTTCAACGTATGCGCTGACCGTCATGCCGGCTTGGGCGGCCTCCTGCTTGATTTTTTTGACGGTGGATGCGGGCAGAGACAACAGCAAGGTAGTGCGGCTGTCATCCTCTGCGACTTCGCCAAAAACCGCCTGGTATTGGTCCGCGGTCAGATGATCTTCGGCCCACTGGCGGGCCGAATCATAAGAAACCAAACTGATAGTTTCTCCGCCTGTCCAATGGGAAGCCTCCAGCTGCTGGGCATAGCGGGTATTTGGACCGCCTTGCCCGTGGATGAAAAACTCCCCGGTTTTCTTTTGGTAGAGGGATTCCTCTACCCAAGAAAGATCACTGCAATCTGCGCTATTGCTCCATGTACCGACCTGGCGGGCGGTATCTGTATTGTAGAGCTTCCCGTTTATAATTTTCTTCATTTCGTGTTCTCCTCCTTGGATTTTTCGAGTAAAGGCTCAAAATACTTTTTTTCTGCGTCTTTTCGGGCCTGGATGGCATCCTCCAGGCGGGTAAAACGCCCGATTGTGATAGTACGATTTTGAAAACCGATTTTTGCAACCCATCGGCCCTCCCGATTTGACCAATACACCCCCCTGACCCCGGATTTACTGTTTCGGTTTGCACCGCGCTCCGGATTGATTGCGGTTAGAGTTGTACCATATTGATGTTTGACGCGTTCGTGGATCGTGTCGGCAGCCTCCTCCCTTAACCAACATCCGCAGCTTAGGAGTTTCCCGCCTGTCAAATCTCTGCGTACAGCGATGATTTCATTTCCGCAGTCGCAACGGCAGCGCCAACCAAGGCGCAGCCAGCCCCGTTTCTTAGGCAGTTCGGCAGGGCCTAGGACAACGAGCCGGCCGAAACGTTGTCCGGTCATATCAATGGCTTTTGACCGCATTGTGTCCGACCGTGAGCACCCACAGCTTAATGTGGGATGCGTTTTGGATGTGAGTGCGTTTTGCAGTACAGTGATCTCTTTGCCGCAATCACACCGGCACACCCAGCGGCGGGCGGGCTTTCCCTTTGGCGATATATACGGAGTGCTGCTCTCTCTTAAGACAACGAGCCGCCCAAAGCGCTGCCCAGTTAAGTCTTTAATCATTGCTCGATCCACTCCAGATACCAGGGGCCGGAGCTGTACATCATGTAAACGGCGTCGATGGCGTCATCAAGGGAGGCCGGGATATACTCCAGAGTATCAGTGGTACCGTCTGTCATCTCGGCGGTTAGGGTTTCTCCTGCACCGTTATAGATAATGGTGGCAGTGCCATTTTCGGTCTCGATGGTAGCTATAGGTTTGCGTTCAAGCATTTTGTGTTCCTCCATTTTGTAAATCAAGCGTACTTAACGCACAGGGCGTTCAGAGTTTCACGGCTGCCGGTCCAAGCCTTCTTGTCGGCATTCCAGTCCAGGCCGAGCTCACGCATCATCTTGCGGACGGGGTAGGTGTTGCCGGTGATAGTCAGGTTGTCCATATCAACATTGACCAGTACGGGGTGCGCCAGGGTACCAGCAACCTGGACATTCTTGACAATCCCAGTAAAGACGCGGGCGGCTTTCTTAGCCTGTGCCCATGCACGGCGGAGGCAGTCACCAAAGCTCAGCTTGTCAACCTACTTTTGAGCCATGCGGTAAATGTTCCAAGCGTCCTTCATGATTTTGGATTTGTTGTACTTCTTCATGGTGTTGTCCTCCTATACTATGTTTGCTGCCCTCTGTCCTTGTGATTATGTTATACCATAGAGTTTATATAAAGTCAATATAAAAACAGAAAAAATATAAAATAAAATTCCCGTCCCTGGAAGAGGGACAGGAAAACTTATTGCGCAGTGTCGTCCGCCTCACCCGGCTCTGTCAGCCCGTCCGCAAAGCGGTCCAGGACGGCCGCGGCCTCGACTTCGGCGGACTCGATGACGTGGGCGTAGATGTTGGCTGTGGTGCTGGTTTGGGCGTGGCCGAGGTTGTGGGCGACCACCACAAGCGGGGTCTTGTCGGCGATCAGCAGGCTGGCGTAGGTGTGGCGCAGCGAGTGGACCGAGCTGTCCGGCAGGCCGCTGCGACGGATGAACTTGCGCAGCCAGGCGGTCAGAGAGGAAGGGAACAGCGGCCGGCCCAGCTCGTTGGTGAATACCCGGCCGTCGGTGTCCTGCCAGGCGTCGCCGACTGCGGCGCGGCACTCGTCCTGCCAGGCTTTGTAGGTGCGCAGGATGGTCAGCGCCGCCGTGGACGCCCGCAGGCAACGGGCCGAATCCTCGGTTTTTGGGGTGCTGATGTAGGTGCCGGTGCCCGGAACATAGTTCCAGCTTTGGGAGACCCGCAGCAGCCCGGCGTCCAGATCCACGTCCTGCCAACGCAGGCCCAGCAGCTCGGCCCGGCGCAGGCCGCTGAGCAGGTCAAAGATCACCGGCGCGGCCCACTTGATGGGCTCGGAGAGGAGCAGCTGCAGCATCCGCCGGGCGTCCGGCTCGTCCAGGTAGCGGGCGCTGTGGCCCGCCAGGGAAGGCAGCTCTGCGCCCTCGGCGGGGTTGCGGGCGATGCACCGCCACCGCACCGCCCGGCGGAAGATGGAGGACAGCACCCGGTGGTAGGCGTGGACGGTGGACGCCGCCAGCGGCGCGGTCTCTTTGTGGACGGCAAACAGGGCCGTCAGGGGCTGCCCGGCGGCAGCCGCCAGCTTCCCCGCGCTGCCCAGGCTGACGTGCCGGCCGCTGAGCGCCTGCCGCACCGTGGGCCGGGACACCCCCGCCCGGGCGGCCAGCACCGCTTGCGTGAGCTGCTGGCCCTCCATCCAGGCCGCCAGGGCAGGCAGCGCGGTGGCCGTAGCCCGATGGCGGACGCCTTCCTCCTGCAGGTTGCGGTAAAACGCCTGGATGTGCAGCGGGGTGATCTCCTTGAGCCGCAGGTGGCCGATGGCCGCGTTGATCCGCCCGAGACAGCCCTGATAGTTGGCCAGGGTGGTGGGCTTGAGGTACAGCTTGCCGTATTCCTCCATGTACCGGGCCGCGAAGTCCGCAAAGCGGATGCTGCCGCCGTCGGTGCCGCCGGTGGCCGCCACCTCTTCCTCAAACTTGACCACCTGCCGGGCCAGTTCCTTCTCTACCTGCCGGGGCGTCAGCTTGGGGTCGGGCGTCCAGACCGTCCGGCGGCGTATCTGCCGCCCGTCCATCCCGATGCCGGCTGCCACCGTGATGCGGTAGCCCTTGCCCCGTTTTTCAACGGTCGCCATAAAAAACCTCCTTTTGGGTATAGGTTGACAGACCCACCCAAAAAGAGGTATACTCACAGTGTCTAGGGCTGTGCGACGATCCTCTTTGAGGGGAGCCGGTCTTTTCCCGCCCACCTGTTCCAGCAGGTGGGCGGGTTTTCTTTTTATGCGTTTTTGTGGTATAATCAGGATAAGGCAGCTGGACCCTGTCTTTTGTGGCTTTTCCCCTGGCGCGGTGCGACGCGCTGGGGGATTTTTGTTGTCAGCGTTTAATCCGCAAAGTGGGTGTGTGCAACTTTCCACTTGCGCATGGCAATGCCTACCCAAAACCCATAGATGCCAAGCGTAACAATGCAAAGCAGCAGCATGATGACCCATTTGCCAAAGAGCTGCAACGCCGTGCCGTCAAAGGCGAGTCGGTGACCATTTACGACGGTGTGCCGCGTCTCCCAGCCATATACCATACACAGCGCCCAAGGGTAGCAAATCCCCAGCGTGCAAAATGTAACGATAAAGCCCAGGATACGCCAGCCGATCAGCTGCAGCAGGCCGCCGTCAAAGTACGATTTGTTTTCCATCATGATTTCTCCGTTCTCCCCAATTTTTCAATAGCACTTCTGGCAAGGCTCAAAGCCGTGTGCCTCGGCATACTCCAAAGACACATATTGCGGATTTATCATATCGCTGCAATCTTTGTCTTTGTGGTATTTGACGCCGCCATTGGTAGGGATCCACACAGAGCCAGCGTCGGAGCCGGAGCAGCCTGCAAAGAACGCCATAACAGCAAAGGACACCGCAATGATTCTTACCGCAAGTTTTTTGTTTTTCATGGTAAATTCTCCTTTTTATTTTTATATATCTCTGCAAAGGCCAACGGCCTTGCCTTCAATGGTAGCTTCCGCCATCTTTTCCCCTATTAAGATGATGGATTCATAGTTTGAGTTTTCCGGCCGCAGTTCCAAAAAACCATCACGCTTGTAAACTCGTTTCAAGGTAGCTTCCTCGCCAATGCGGACAGCGGCGATCTCACCGTTTTCGACTTCCGGCTGCTTGCGGATGGCCACCAGGTCGCCGTCGTGGATCTTCGGTTCCATGCTGTCCCCCTTACAGATCAGGGAAAAGGTCGCCCGCCAGCGGGCCGGCACACAGGCCGAGCCTTCAATGTTCTGCTCCGCCAGAATGGGGGTGCCGCAAGCAATGCGGCCCACGATGGGCACGGTGGCCATCTCGGGCATGGGCATGAAACCGGGAGGAATAGTGGGCTTTGCAGGCGCATTCTGCCCATGCGGCTCCATTGGTACATCATAGCCCATGAGCCAAGCAGGGTCAACTCGTAAGGCTTTTGCGAAGTCGTACACTCGGTTTTGCTTGGCCTGGTATTTTCCTTTTTTATAGCAGCTGATAGTTCCTTCGGACACACCTGTGGCTCGGGACAAGTCCGCTGCCGATAATCCGCGTAAGTCAAGAGCTTGTGTTAGCCGCTTGGAGAAGTCAGTCTGTTTCATGGGCTCGCCTCCTATTGAATACAGTATAGCGCAAATTTTTAGAAAACGCAAGATTTTTTGAAAAAAACTTTAGAAATCCTATTGACTTTAGAAAGCGCAAGTGATACAATGGCGGTGTCAGGAGGTGATAAGATTGGATTACAGCAAGCTCCTCGGGCGCATCCGAGAACGTGCATTGACGCAAGCCGAAGTTGCGCAAAAAATCGGCGTGTCCCCTGCAACTTTGAATAAAAAGCTGCGTGGCCATACCGAGTTCACACAAAGCGAAATCGGCTCCCTGTGCAAGCTCTTAGGCATTTGCGACGAGGAAATTTCCGCTTATTTTTTTACCGAAAAACTTTAGTTTTCGTAAGTAGCAAAAGGAGGCACCATGAACTTACTTGTGTCAAAACGGGCCAGCAGAGAAAACAAGGTTATCGAGAACCTGCTGGCCGCTCATGAAAAAATAGCGTCCGCCGAAGTGGTAGACGCCAAAGGACTGGTGATGTTGAGCCGGTACTTATGGAAGCTGATTCATCAGCTGCCGGATGAACAGGAGGAGGCCATCCAGCATGAAGCATTATCTTGAAGGCGCGCTTATGGGATTGGTGATGATTTTAATCATCAAGGTATTAGAAATCTTGTTATGATTTCCTGCAATGCCCAAATCAGCATTGTTCCCCCAGCGCCTATCGCCCGCTCTTTCCACTTTTGTCGTGTAGTCAGATAGTCTCTTGTCTTTTTGCGTTTGACTTCGACCTTGCCGAGATCGGTAGCCAAGACGTTGCCCTTGGGAGGGTCGTAATAGCCATTGCACGGAGGCATAAAAGGCTTCAAGTCCATGAAGTGAACTCGAGCAAGATTGTTATCCAGCAAGAATTGCAGTGTTGCAGAAACCTCATCACCAAACTTGCTTACCAAATCAGATTGTGGAACCCCATATTTTGATGATGCGATAAATTGAAGAACCTGCATATCAAATTCTGGCACATCCATAAATAACACATCCTTTCTGCCGCCATTGTAACACGGCAGGAAGCTCAAACACAAGGAGGACACCACCAAATGAACGACCTGACCATTTTTGAAAGTCCCGAGTTTGGCTCCATCCGCACGGTGGAGGAGGACGGTAAGGTGCTGTTCTGCGCCAAAGACGTTGCAGCCTCTCTGGGGTACAAAGACACCACCAACGCCATCAAGCAGCATTGCCGTGGGGTGGTGAAACGCCACCTCACCGATAACCTGGGCCGAGACCAGATTACAAACTTCATCCCCGAGGGGGATGTTTACCGGCTGGCGGCCAAGAGCGAGCTGCCGGGGGCGGAGCGGTTTGAAAGCTGGATCTTTGACGAGGTGATCCCCTCCATCCGCCGCACCGGCGGGTACATCGTTGGGCAGAAGGAACTCTCCCCGGCAGAGCTCATGGCGAAGGCGCTGAAGGTGGCCAACGATGTACTGGCAGCCCGGGAAGCCCGCATTTCGGAGCTGACGGTGCAGAACACCATCATGCAGCCCAAAGCGGACTACTTCGACGAGCTGGTAGACCGCAACCTGCTGACCAGCTTCCGGGACACCGCCAAGCAGTTGGGGGTAAGCCAGAACGCCTTCATCGGCTTTCTCAAGGAGCGCAAGTACATCTACCGCGACCAGAAAGGCAAGCTGATGCCCTACGCCGAGAAAAACAACGGCCTGTTTGAGGTGAAGGAGTGCTTCAACAACAAGACCGAGTGGAGTGGCGTCCAGACTATGGTGACGCCCAAAGGCCGCGAGACCTTCCGGCTGCTGCTGGAGGGGTACAAAAAGGAGGCTTGACCATGCTTGAAACCATTCCCCGGATGCGCACGGCGGCCGGGATCGTGGCCGAACTCAAGGCTATGGACCCTGACACCGGCGTCACCGAGTACTTCGTCCGGCGGATGATGCGGGAGGGCGTCCTGCCGGTCGTCCGTGCGGGCAGTAAGACCCTGGTCAATCTGGACGATGTGCTGGCGCTGCTGCACAGCGGCACCGCCCAGCCGGACCCCACCCCTACAGCGCCCGGCAGCATTCGCCGGCTGGACGTAAAGCTCAGGTAAAGGAGAGACACCATGAAACATTTCTACATCCGCAAGGCGGCCATCCTGGCCGTCAGGACGGTGGGCCTCGGTATGCTGGTGCCGGCGCTGCTGATGCTGGGCGGCATCATCGAGGGACCGGTGGACCTGTGGTGGCGGTACGCCCTGGCCTGTCTCGGCTTTGTCTGCGCCAGCTGCCTGCTGATCGGTCTGGGCGAGGCGCTGGATAGCAAGCTCGATGCCGACCTCAAAGACTGGCAGCAGGTGCCCGTCCGCAAGATTGACCGTTCCCGGAGGTACAGCGCATGAGCGCGCCGGCCAAAGAGCCCCAGCCGCTGGGCAGCACCACCGGCAAACGAGAGGATGTCCGTATCTGCGTCCGCTGCGGCAAGGAGATGCAGATGGTAGGGCGTAACGCAAAATACTGCCTGCTCTGCCGCGGAGAGGTATACCGCGAAAGAGCTCGCGCTTACCGAGCCAGCCATCACGCCTCGGCCAATACAGGGGCCGGTCTCAGTGCTCAGAAAATTCGTTTCTGTCAGCGTTGCGGCGTTGAAATTAAGGATGCACGACCGCAGCAGAAATGGTGCGCCGACTGTCATAAAGCGGTCAAAGCGCAGCAGTCCAGGCAGAGTTATTTACGCCGGCATAATGCGGCCCCGGCCACAAAGCAGCTGATCTGTCAGCGCTGTGGGCAGCCTTTCGAGGTCCCGTCCGCGTGCTATACCAGAGCAAAGTATTGTCTTGCATGCCGTCCCATTGTAGAGTCGGAGCAGCACGCGGCCAGCTATGAGCGTAAAAAGTCAGCCCGCACCTTTGCCGGTCCTTACATGACCAACCCTCGCCCCGCAGACGTCGCCACACGTGCCGCAGCTAAATCACAAGTTGGAGAGGACCGGTTGCGGCTGCTATCCAATGTGGCCGACTGGGCCGGCATCTCCTACGGCCAGCTGATGCTCAAGAGCCCGGCCGCCCGTGAGGCCCTTATCCTGGACTACAAAGCCGCGAAAGGAGGCACCCCATGAACAAAACCGTCTGCGCCCTGCTGGCCGCTGCGCTGCTGGCGCTGGCCGCCTGGTACATCCGGCAGATGTGCGCCCTGGCCCGCGTGGTGTACAGCATCCGCCCGTAAAAAACAAAAGAAGGGAGAAAAAAATGAAAATCGACACGACATTACTGCGCTCGATGAGCGTGAGCCAGGACGAGGTAGAGGCACTTGAGCTTGATCCTGGCGATGCAATCCGGTGCAAAGGCAAGACCTACTATTGGGACAAGCCTATGGTCCTCATGGTGGACCGCCTCAACCGGGGCGAAAATGCCTGGCACACCACCATGATCCGCCAGGCGCTGGAGTGCCCCTATGGTGACTGGGGGCAAGACTACTCCGCCCCCGACCGGCGTGCCCGCCAGTGGGCCAGGGCCCACAATATGCCGCTGGTGACCGTTCCCGGCGGCATCCCGCCCATCACAATCGAGGGGACGGTGGCCGTGCCCGATTTTGCGATGTCGGGTACATCCTGGTACATCATCCCGGAGGACATTGCGGCGGCGTTTGATCTGGAAGTCAAACGACTGGGAGCCGCTTGAAAACAAAGCGGCCCCACCCGAAGGACCAGTTCGGGCAGGGCCAAAAGGTGAGCTTCGCAAACGCTCACCTTCATTATACCGAAAATGGAGGAATTTGCAAGAATGGCAACAAACAACACCATCAAGCTGGCGGAGGATGTGCTGAGCGCAGTGAAGCATTTCAAAGGCGAGCTCACTGCAGAGGGCTGCCGCCAGGCGCTGGGGAAAAGATACAACAGTCACAGCGGCCTGGAAAGCGGAGGGTATCAGTGCTCTCCGCGAGGGGTCAAGCTAATTCCGAAAGACGAGGATTTCATGGACCTCACTTGGTCCAAGTTTATCAAATTCTGCCGCGAGAACGGCCTGATCAAGGAGGAATCCGCCTCATGCAATCCCAAACCTGCCCGGAATGCGGCTGCTGCTGTGACTGCGGCCGCCCCTGCTGCAACGCCCACGGCGGAAACCTCGACCATCTTGGAGAGCGCGGAGGATGCCGCCGCATCGACGCTCAAACCGTCATCGCCGGACGTCCAGACGCCTTTGTCGGCCCCCGCCTACCCTGCGGATGCTGGAGTTGCAACACAAAACCTGTCCGCTGCGGCTCCTGCATCTTCGGCAGTCCAGCCTTCGGCTTCCTCGGCCTTTGATTATGCCGGCTTGGACCTTCCCACGGTGGACACCCTCCACATGGCCGAGCGGATGATCGCCGACGCCCGGCGGGACTACGTCACTAAGCTGGCCCAGGCGGTGTACATTGCGCACGATGCCCTGTGCGGGGGAGTCGTCGCAAATTGCGACAACTCAAAGCACGGCCATCGTGGGGAGGATGCTTTCCGAAACTGGTGTGCCAGTGTTGGACTGGGCAAAGACACCGCCTATCGCCTCCTCCAGGTGGCCGGTCTGCTGAATGGCGCCACCCCTGAGGAACAGGCAGTGCTGGAAGCCGCCAGCCCTTCCCTGCTGTATGCAGCGGCCAAACCTTCCGCCCCGGCCCAGCTGGTACAGGGGGTTAAGGACGGAGACATCACCACCCACAAACAGTACCAAGAGCTGCTGGCCCAGCTGAAAGCCAAAGAGGAGGAGCTGGCCGCCGAGAAAGCCGCCCACAAGGCCGAAAGCGATGCTTTCGGCGAGGCACTAGCGGATGAACAACGCCTCCGCCAAGCGTCAGACGCAGCCCGGATCGAGGCCGAGAGCGCTGTCCGTGGGCTGCAAGAAATCTGCTCTGGAGCCAGTAAGAGTGAGAATGCAGCAATCCAGCGGGCCCAGGAGGCAGAACAGCAGCTGGCTGCCGCTCAGGACCAGCTTCGCACCAAGACCGCCCGAGTCAAGGAACTGGAGGCCCGGCCCATCGAGGTGAAGGGCGCCGACCCCGACGACATCGCCCGCTGGCGGGCCGAGGGCGCCAAACCGGTCCAGGATCAGCTGAATCAGGCTCTGGCCGAGGCTGCCGAGCTCCGGCAGAAAATCCACGAGTCACAGGGCTGGAAAAAGAGCTACGCCGACGAGCTGGCCATCTCGAAACAGATTGTCAGCACGGTGGAAGGCATCCTGCGGGCCCGGTTTCAAGTCCTGGACTCTTTGGATTATGACACGTTCGAGGCTGCCGTGGAGCCCTTCGAGGCCCTGCGGGACCAGCTGAACGAGGCTTTGGAGGTTGGCCGCTGGCCCGGAAAGGAGAACGGCTGACCATGAGCAAATCCAAATCCCTGCAAAACATCCCCGAGAAGCGCCTCTGCGGCCAGATGAAGCCACGTCTTGCCGAGTGCCACTGGTGCATCCATCGGGACGACTGCCCCTGGTATCAAACCGCCAAGAGAAAGGAGAAGCCATGACCTATTCTGAATCGCTGCATGCCGCCCAGGACGCGGCTCTGGCCCGCGCCTATGCCGCCAGCCTGGAGCCGCCCGACGACTATTATTTTGAGCCGGGTCCCGGCGAGGACCAGCCGGAGGAGGACGAGCCGTGAAAATCGCCATGAAAGAGGGCCGGATCATCCTGGCCGAAATTGAGCAGGCCCGGATGGACAGGCTCAAAAAGACCCGGATGCTGAGGTGGAACAAGGCCGACCGCACCTATTCCGCCCCCGTCAGCCTGGACCTGCTGAACACTCTGGCCGGCATCTTCCGGCTGCCCGATTTCGTCGAAAAGGAGCGCCGAAAGCTGGACTACATGGCCCGCCGCCTGGAGGGCGAGCGAAACGCCGCCAAGCCTCTGCCCCTTGTTCACTATCCGGTCAAGGCAGAGCTTTTCCAGCACCAGGTCCGGGCCGCCAACATGGCCATGATTCAGTTTGCCGCTAAACAGCCCGCCGGGTTTGGCCTTCTGTTTGAGATGGGCTGCGGCAAGACCCTGACCGCCATCGCCATCATGGGGGTGCTCTACCGCCAGCGCAGGATCACCCGAGTGCTGGTGGTGGCCCCCAGCAGCGTGTGCAGCGTCTGGCCCCACGACCTGGCGGCCTTCGCGGCCTTCCCCTACGAGGTGCGGGTGCTGCTGGGCGAGAAAAAGCAGCGGCTGGAAGCTCTGCGCAGCCTGACAACCTACCCCGACACGGCCAACCGGCTGCTGATCGCGGTCATCAACTACGAGGCCACCCACCGGGAAGGCATCTTCGAGGCGCTGGAAGGCTACGCCGCCGGCCTTATCATCTGCGACGAGAGCCAGCGGATCAAGAACCCCAAGGCCGCCCAGTCCAGGGCGGTGCAGATGCTGGGCGACCGCGCCGCTTACCGGCTGATCCTCAGCGGCACGCCGGTCCAGAACAGCGCCATCGACCTGTACAGCCAGTACCGCTTCCTCGACCCGTCGGTGTTCGGCGCGAACTTCTACGTCTTCCGCAACCGCTACTGCCAGATGGGCGGCTACGGCGGCCACGAGGTGGTGGGCTTCCAGCACATGGACGAGCTGGTGCGCAAGGAGCACGCCATCGCCCTGCGGGTCACCAAGGCTGAGTGTCTGGACCTGCCGGCGCAGACCTTCGTCCGCCGCTATGTGGAGCTGGAACCCGCCGCGCGGCGGCTGTACGACCAGATCGCCCGGGCAAGCTGCGCCGAGCTGGAAAGCGGCGGCCGCGTCACCGCCTCCATCGTCCTGACAAGGCTGCTGCGGCTGATGCAGCTGACCGGTGGCTTTGTCCAGCCCGACGGCAGCGACCGAGCCCAGCAAGCCGGCAGCGCCAAGCTGGACGCTTTGGCCGACATCCTGGAGGACTACGTCCAGGATGCCGGGCAGAAGCTGGTGGTCTTTGCCCGCTTCCGCCCCGAGATCGCCACCATCTGCCAGCTGCTGGAGCAGCGCGGCATCCGCTATGGCCGCATCGACGGCGAGGTCCCCATGGACCAGCGGGGCGCCATCGTCGAGACGTTCCAGCAGGACCCCGGCGTCAAGGTCTTTGTGGCCCAGATCCAGACGGCAGGCCTGGGCATCACCCTGCACGCGGCCAGCGCGGCGGTGTTTTACAGCCTGGACTTCAACTACGCCAACTACGCCCAGGCCCTGGCCCGCATCCACCGCATCGGGCAGGCGCAGCCTGTCACCTACATCCATCTGCTGGCCGAGAACACGGTGGACGAGCAGGTGCTGGACGCTTTGGAGCGGAAGGAGGACCTGGCCCGCACCATCGTGGACGGCTGGAAAAAGTATTTTCAAGGAGGCACATTATGAGCATTATGGAGCAGCTGGACGCCTACCGCGCCCTGCTGGACAGAAAAGAACAGCTGGCGGAAGCGGTCAAGGAGAACAACCTGGCCATTGAGGCCGCCCGGAACGCCCTGGCGGACAGCATGGTGGAGAGCGAGACGCCGCAGATCATCCGGGGCGGCTACAGCTACACCCTGACACCCAAAACCAAATACAGCAAGGCTGCTGGGCAGGATGAAGCCCTGATGGAAGCTTTGCGGAGCTATGGCCTGGGCGATCTGATCAAAGAATCTGTGAACGCCCAGAGCCTCCAGGGGGCCATGAGCGCCCTGGCCGAGGAAAACGACGACCAGCTGCCCGAGGAGTTCGAGGGCCTTGTCAACGTGTACACATTCAACGACGTCACCCGGCGCAAAGCCCGGACCGTTCGCAAATAAAAGGAGGATAAAACCATGGCAGCCAATCTTGTGAAAGCAGAAAATTTCGCTATCGTTCCCATGTCGGAGGACATCGCCCAGATGCTCACCGAGGAGCTGGACGGGATGGGGCAGGTCCCCTTTGACGCCGTCAAGATTCCCAGCGGCGGCGGGCTGTCCTTTGAGCTGTCGGGGGATGACCCCGACAACCCCGAGACCGCCCAGACCCTCACCGGCGTGATTGTCCATCACCACCCGGTCAACGTCTACTGGGAGCACGACTTCGACGGTGCCGGCGGCCTGCCGGACTGCAGCAGCCCCGACGGCAAGCACGGCCTGAACGCCAAGACCGGCGAGGTGCTGGACTGTGCATCCTGCCCCTATAACCAGTTCGGCAGCGGCAAGGGCAACTCCAAAGCCTGCAAGAACACCCACCGGGTCTACCTGCTGCGGGAAAATGAGCCCCTGCCCATCCTGCTGACCCTGCCGCCCACCAGCCTGCGGGCCTTCAAGGACTACCTGGCCAAGCGTCTGATCATAAAGGGCAAGCGCAGCACCGACGTGCTCACCTCCATCAAGCTCAAGCGGGAAAAGAACGCCGACGGCATCGCCTATTCCGCCTGTGTGTTCACCAAGGCCGGGGACCTGACCCCCGACCAGATCGCCGCCGTCAAGCCGGTGGCCGCCTGGGTGAAGGGCATTTCCTCCCGGGTTCCGGTGGAGCAGAAGCCTGCCGGCTCCGACAGCGACGGCTTTGTGGAAGTGTCGGACGACGCCCCGTTTTGATCTGAAAGGAGCTTTACATTATGGAAAATAAAGTCTGCTTGGATGGCGCGATCTTTGAGGAGTTCAAGTCCGATTTTGACACCGTGCTGAAAGACACCCTCACCAAAATGTTGAAAAACGGCATCCCGGAGGGCTCTGTCACCGGCAAGATCAAGATCTCCCTGGAGACCCGCACCAACGATTTCGGGGTGCCCTATCTGGCACCCATCTTTGAGCACAAGGTTTCCGGCGCAGCCACCCAGAAGCTGGACCTCACCGGCACCACCGATGACGAGTTCTGCCTGGAAACCGACGCCGAAAGCGGCGACTTCATTCTGAACGAACCGGAGAGCGCCCAGACCCGGATGGATGATTTTGCGGCCGGCAGACGCTGACCCAAGGGAGGCCCGCATGGAAAAGAGCAAGAGCGTTTTGTTCTACACAGACTGGGCCAGGCCCTTGCAAGGGCTGCCGCTGGAGGATGTGGGCCGCCTGTTCTACGCCATCCTGAACTACACCGAGACCGGGAACCCCCAGACCTTTGACAGCCCTGCGGCAGCCATGGCCTGGGAGTTCATCCGGCTTCGGCTGGACAACAACCTGGAAAAGTGGGCCGACACCAAGAAAAAACGGCGGGAAGCCGGCCGCCTCGGGGCCAATTCCACCAAAGGCAAAGAGCGGCAAACGCCGGCAAAAGCGGCAAATGCCGATTTTGCCGAAACCGAAACGGCAAAACCGGCTGTACCTGTACCTGTACCTGTACCTGTTCCTGTACCTGTTCCTGGGAAGACTTCGTCTTCTTCATCCGGCGGAGCGCCGGAGACGATGCCGGCGACGATCTCTCCCGAATGTTTTTGGACAGACTGCGGCTACACGGGAGGCGCGGCAGTCCGGGAAGCTTTTGCTGGATACAGGAAAGCCGGCATGGAGGACGCTCTGATCCTGGAAGCCATCCGGGAGACAGCAGCCCACGCGGCCAAGTGTCCCCTGGCCTATACCCGCCGGATTCTGGACCAGGCCGCAGCGGCGGGCCAGCTGACCCTGGCCGCCTGGCAGGCCGGGCGGCGCCCCGCCGGGTCGTCCAAACGGGTGGACCGGCCCCAGCCCAGCGGCAGCGATTTCCTGGCCGACGCCCTCACCCGCCCCCGGCGGCACAAACGAAAGGAGTGACCCCATGCAATACAAACTAACCATCCCCGGCCGCCTGCCCGGCCTGAACGAGCTGATCGATGCCGAGCGGTCCAACCGGTACAAGGGCGCCCAGCTCAAGAAGGACGCCGAGCGCCGCATCTGCGCCGAGATACGCCGCCAGTTGCATGGCGTACATATCCGCCGGCCGGTGGTGATGCAGTATCTGTGGGTCGAGCCGGACCGCCGCCGGGACCGGGACAACATCACCGGCGGGCGCAAGTTCGTGCAGGACGCGCTGGTCCGTTGCAAGGTCCTGCAAAATGACGGCTGGAAAGAGATCGCTGGCTTTGCCGATGACTGGGCGGTGGATAAGGCAAGGCCACGGGTGGAGATCGAGATCATAGAAATGGAGGACTAAGGAGGCACCGAAAGATGAAACAACGGCTGATTGACGCCAACGCCCTGCATTATCGTATGGGCGTGAACCAGGATGATAAGCAAATTTTTTATGTCACGGGCGAGGATATCGACGCTGCCCCAACCATCGACCCCGAGAACCTGCGGCCAAGGGGACATTGGGAAAAAGAAACGGTAGATGGGCCTGACGTTGTCAAATACACGAGTTTGCTTTCAGCTTTTTGCAGCAGATGCAGACGTAGAGCATGGACGAAGAGCACTTACTGCCCCAACTGCGGAGCCAAGATGGAGGACTGACCATGACGATACATGAGGCCATCGAGCAGCTGAAAAGCCTGCTGGACCACTGCAAGAGCATGCGCGAGAGTGGGGAGGTTTGGGTGCGGGACTGCGAGGCGCTGGACGTAGCCATCAAGGAATTGGAGGCAGACCATGAAAACAATCGTTGACCGCATCGGCAATCCGGCCCTGCTGGAACAGACCGCCGAGGAATGCACCGAGCTGGCCCATGCCTGCCTGAAAGAGGCCCGGCGGCTTCGGGGCGAAAACCCCACCCCCAAGACCACGCCCGAGTGCTGGCTGGCCATCAGCGAGGAGCTGATCGACCTGCAGCTCTGCATGGAGCTGCTGGAGGGGGCCGGGTATGGTGCTGACCCGGTGGCGGCTGCCGATCAGCGGGCCGCAAAGCTCCTGCGCTGGCGCGATCGGCTGGACAAAGCCGCCGGGGAGGCCCCGAAATGAAGTTCCAGCCCGGCCAATGCAGGAAAATTTTCGACATCAACGTCGCCCGCTGCCGCCCCTGCGCGGGCTTTGACAAAACCTGCCCCTACCGGCGGGAAAACGGCTGCCACGGGAGGCCCCAAAGTGAAAACAAGCAAAAGGAGGCAAGGAATGACCCGAAAACGTTTTGTGAAGTTGCTCATGGCAGAGCGATTTGACAGGAATGAAGCCAATTTATTTGCAGATTACTATAATACGACGGGTGTAAGTTATGCCGATGCGTATAAAGAAATGGAGGCATATCGAGCCTTTCGTGTGATTACAGAAAACGGGAATAGAGTCTTTAAGAATTTTCAAAGCGTGGTTTTGGATTGTGCAAGTAAAATCTTTTTATCCTTGGCGGACGCAGCAGGAAGGATGCAGGAAATTTTCAGTGAACTGGGAAATACATTGTGCGAGGTAAATCTATGAGCACCCCTCGGTATGACTGGTGGCCCTACGTCAAGGGGATGATCCGGCGCTACCCGGAGCTGTGCAGCCGGGAAGCAGACATCCACACCACCGCCGTCACCCCGAACTATGGCGGCGCGCCTGGCGGCCATGGCGGACGGTCCGATCCTGTGGCAAACGCAGCCATGCGCAGCCTGCCGGAGATCAACCGCCGCGAGATGGACGCTGTGCGGGCGGCCATCCGTACAGCTGAAAGTCTGCCCAGCGGCAGAGAACGGATGGAGCTTGTGAAGCTGTACTATTGGAAGCGCTCTCACACCTTGTTCGGCGCGGCGAATGCGATCCACGTTTCCGAAAAGACTGCCCTGCGGTGGAACCGCGAACTGATCCTTCAGGTGGCAAAAAACTTTGGGCTTCTGGACGAATGACCGTTTAGAGCCAAAAACCTGTGCTATATTGATACCATCGAGAGCCGCAGGCGGGGGCGCACCCCTTCGCCGGCGGCTCTTTTGGTCCAGCGCAAACGCTGTCACCATACACCCCGCAGCCGGAGGCGGGTAAGTTTCCCGGCAGCCCGCTCGGCTCAAGAGCGCGCCGCCCGAAGGCTCGGCAGCCCCTGGGCGGTTTTTCATGCGGCCGGCCGTTGGGGTCCGGGGTTCCTTTGCTGTTCGTGGGTCTTGGATTGCAGGCATCGTTTTTACCTCCTTTTCTCCCCGGCCCGGTTCAAGTCCGGGCGGCCGCACCAATAAAAGCCGATAAGAGGTGACCGGCATGACGCCTGACTTTCTCCGTTGGCTGACCGGCCTGATCGAGGCGGGGGACGTGCATCCGTTCTACGTCTGCCGGGAGTGGCTGCAGGTGTCCCAGCAGGTGCGCCGGATGGACCGGGACGAGTGCCAGATCTGCAAAGCCCGCGGGCGCTACCGCAGGGCGGAGCTGGTGCACCACGTCAACCATCTGCGGCGTGCCCCCGCCCTGGCGCTGGACATCTGGTACACCGACGGCGAGGGGCAGCGGCAGCGCAACCTGCTCTCGGTCTGCCGGGCCTGCCATGAGACGGTCTGCCATCCCCGGCGGATGCAGTCCGCGCCGGCAAAGCTGCCGGTCACGCCGGAGCGGTGGGACTGACCCGGCGGCTTTCGTTTGGAAAGCCCCCCCGGTCGAAAATTTTTCAATTTTTCCAAAAATGCTTACTCGGGGCGTTGCTGACCTTTCTAGGCGCGCGCCCCTCTATCGCAAGGCGGTGTGGTGAAATGTCTCGTTACAACGAAGAGCCTGCAGCCAAAAAGCCCAAAGACTGGAGCCGGACGCAGGACTACAAAAACCTGAAAAAGGATATGCTGGACGACCTGGACGCCCGGGGGCTGCTTGGGTTCCAGTTCCGGGACAAGGTAGAGGAGTACATGGCCCTGTGGTGCGTGCTCCAGCAGCTAAAGGCCGACATCATGGAACACGGCGTCACCCTGGAGTACAAGAACGGCTCCAACCAGTACGGCGTCACCGACAACAAGAGCGTGGCGTCCATCACGCGGGTGAGCGCCCAGATGCTCCAGATCTGGACGGCGCTGGGCTTCCGCAGCCAGGCGACGGCCTCCAATGCGCTGCCGGCCCAGGATGCCGGGGAAGATGAGCTGTAAGATTCCCCCTGCCGTCCAGAACTACATCGACCTTGTCAAGTCCGGCAGCCCGCGGGCCTGCCCGGAGCAGCACGCGCTCGTCGAGCGCATCGAGCGCATCTTTTCCACCGAGCCGCTCTTTGTGGATGAAGCCAAACTGGCCAAATACCTGAGCCTGGCCCGGTATTTCCCCTTTGGCAAGCTCCTGCCCTGGGAAGAATTTTTGACCGCCCTGTGGCTGTGCACTTACGACGCCAAAGGCTTCCCGCGGTTCAAGACCTGCTTTTGCATGGTGGGCCGGGGCGCGGGCAAGGACGGCCTGATCGGCTTTGTGGGGTTCTGCATGGTCTCACCCTACAACAAGGTGCCCCATTACAACATCGACATCTGCGCCAACAACGAGGAACAGGCCGTCACCCCGGTGCGGGACATCGCCGAGGTGCTGGAAACGCCCCGCTTTGAACGCAAGCTGAAAAAATACTACTACCACACAAAAGAGCTGGTGCAGGGTCGGACCAACAAAGGCGTCATCAAGGGCCGCACCAACAACCCAAAGGGCCGGGACGGGATGCGGTCGGGCATGGTGGTGTTCAACGAGGTGCACCAGTTTGAAAACTACGACAACATCACCGTCTTTGTCACCGGCCAGGGCAAGGTAGCCGAGCCGCGGGTAGGCATCTTCACTTCCAATGGCGAGGTGAGCGATGGTCCTCTGGACGACTACCTGGAGCGGGGCCGCCGCATCCTGTTCGACGGCGAGGAGGACGGCGGGTTTCTGCCGTTTATTTGCTGCCTGGAAAACAAAGACCAGGTGCACGACCCAGCCAACTGGACCATGGCAAACCCGTCCCTTGCCTATATGCCCCACCTGCAAAAGGAGATCGAAGACGAATACAAGGCCTGGCTGCTCAACCCCGAGGAAAACACCAGCTTTATCACCAAGCGGATGGGGGTGCGGGCGGGCAAAAAGGAGCTGGCTGTCACCGACTACGAGAAGGTCAAGGCCACCAACCGCTCCCTGCCCGACCTGACCGGCTGGAGTTGCACGGTGGGCATCGACTATGCCGAGTTGACCGACTGGGCCGCCGTCAACCTGCATTTCCGGCAGGGGGCGCAGCGGTACGACATCAACCACGCCTGGATCTGCCGGGACGCCAAGACCCTGCCCAAGATCAAGGCCCCCTGGCGGGCTTGGGTGGAGGCGGGGCACTGCACCTTTGTGGAAGATGTAAGCATCCATCCCCGGCTGCTGGCCGGATACATCCAGCAGGCCGCCGCAAAATACAACATTCTGGGGCTGGCCATAGATAAATTCCGCTGGACCATGATGAGCGAGGCCCTGAAAGAGATCGGCTTCGATGCCAACGACAAAAACCGGGTGCATCTGGTGCGACCCTCCGACATCATGCAGCTGGACCCGGTGGTCCAGGACTGCTTTGACCGGGGGCTGTTCTGCTGGGGCGACAACCCGGCCCTGCGCTGGGCCGTCAACAACACCAAGCGGGTCCGCAGCGCCCAGCGCCAGGGGGTGGACACCGGAAATTTTATCTACGCCAAGATCGAGTGGCGCAGCCGCAAGACCGACCCCTGGATGGCCCTGGTGGCCAGCATGACCATCGAGGATAAGCTGGGGGACGGCGGACGCGGCGCCGCCCCCATGATCGAAGCCTTTACATTTTGACCAAGGAGGTGAACGCCCTTGACCCGTGAAGAATGGGACCGCTGGCAGCCAAAGGCCCCGGGCGAAATCGGCTGTGCCGAGCTCTACCAGGCCAAAGAGGAGCTGCGCATCCGGGAGCTGGCCTTTTCCTCGGCGGTCAACCTGATCGCGTCTGCCATCGGAAGCTGCGAGGTCAAGACTTTTCGGAATGGCAAGCCCCAAAAGGGGGCGGAATATTACACCTGGAACATCGAGCCCAACCCCTACCAGTCCTCCAGTGCGTTCTGGCACAAGCTGATCTACCGGCTCTACTCTTCCGGCGAGGCCCTGGTGATCCCTATGCTGCGGGAGGGCCGCCGGCAGCTGCTGGTGGCCGACAGCTGGAGCGCCTCCGCCTTTGACCCCATGCAGGAAACGGAGTACACCGGCGTCACGGTGGACGGCTACCAGTACCGGCAGGCGTTCAGGGAGCGGGACGTGCTGCACTTCCGGCTCTTCCAGCGGAACACCAAAGGGGTGGTGGACGCGATGGTCAACAGCTACTACAAGTTGTTCGACACGGCGGCCCGCGCCTTCCAGTGGGGCGCCCCCGGCAAGCATTTCAAGGTGCACGTCAGCCAGGTGCAGGCGGGCGCCTCCGATTTTGCCGAGAAGTTCGCCGAACGGATGGAAAAGCAGGTCAAGCCCTGGATGAACGCCGAAAACGGCGTCCTGCCCGAGTTCGACGGCTACGACTACACCGACATGGCCCCGGACGGCGGCGGGCAGACCAGCCGCGATGTCCGGGCCCTGGCAGACGACATCTTCGACTTTACCTACAACGCCTTCTGCATCCCCACCGCCCTGTTCCGGGGGACGGCCACCAACCTGCAGGAGGTGGTCAGCCACTGGCTGACCGTCTGCATCGACCCGCTGGCCGCCATGATCGGCGAGGAGATCACCCGCAAACGGTACGGTCTTGCGGACTGGCAGCGGGGCAGCTTCGCCCAGGTGGACACCAGCACCCTGCAGCACTTCGACATTTTCGCAAACGCCGGCAACATCGAGAAGCTGGTGGGCAGCGGGGCGTTTTCCATCAACGACGTGCTGGCCGCTGCCGGCCGGGCCGAAATTGACGAGGACTGGGCCCGCAGCCACTGGCTGACCCTGAACATTACCCGCATCGAAAACGCAGCACAGGCGGCCGAGACCGCCGGAAAGGAGCCCAACAGTGCCTAAACCTTATTTCCAGCTCCAGCAGAGCGGGCAGAGCGCGGACATCTACCTGTTCGGCGACATCGTGGATGACGCCTACTGGGGCAGCGAGACCAGCCCCTACAGCCTGGTCAACCAGCTGAACAGCCTTGCCCCTGATGTGACCGAGATTGCCCTGCATATCGACTGCTACGGCGGCAGTGTGTCGGCCGGCTGGGGCATTTACAACACCTTGCGCCAGAAACAGGGCGTCACCGTCCGCACCTACGCCGACGGCTTCGTGGCCTCGGCGGCCATCTACCCCTTTTTGGCCGGCAAGGAGCGCTTTGCCAACAGCGTATCGGCGTTTTACTTCCACCCGGTGCTCAGCGGCGCCTATGGCTATGCCGACGACCTGCGGGCCGAAGCCGATGCCATCGACAAGCTGACCGAGATCGGCCGGCAGGCGCTGGTGGACGTGGCCGGCCTGAGCCAGGACGCCGCCCGTGAACTGGTGGACAGCAAGACCTGGTACAGCCCCCAGCAGATGCTGGACATGGGCATCGCCACCGCAGTCACCGGCCGGAGCACCGGCGACGGGGCGCAGCAGAGCGTCCGGGACGGGATCATCCGGCAGCTGCTGGCAAAACCCGCCGTGCCAGGCACACCCCCGGATGGACCCGAAAAACAGCCCTGCATCCTGCAGCTGTTTGAAAAACTGGTTGAAAAGGCCTGACCCCCTGTCGGGCTTTTGCGATAGAAAGGAGCTTTATCATGTCCCTGATGAACAACAACGACCGGCAGGCAGAACTGGACGCCGTCCGCCAGAAGATTGCGGACGCGGTGAAGGCCAACGATGCCGCCGCTTTTTCCAGCGCCCTGACCGAGTACGGCCAGCTGATCGAGACCGGCATCCTGGCCGAGGCCGAGAAGAGCGCTGACGCCAAAATCCAGGCCGCGACCCAGCACATCGACAGCGAGGTGCTGCGCAGCCGCGGCGTCCGCCAGCTGACCAGTGCCGAGACGGGCTACTGGCAGAAGGTGACCGAGGCCATGAAGTCCACCAACCCCAAGCAGGCGCTGGAGGACCTGGACGTGGTCATGCCTGAAACCGTCATTGACAGCGTCTTTGAGGACCTGCGCGCCAACCACCCCCTGCTGAACGCCGTGAATTTCCGCGCGGTGAGCGGCCACGTCCGCATGATGATGAACACCGACGGCGTCAACAAGGCCCAGTGGGGCGAGCTGTGCGACGAGATCGTCAAGGAGATCATGTCCGGCTTCAAGGAAGTCGATTCGGGGCTGTTCAAGCTGTCGGCCTTCATTCCGATCTGCAATTCCATGCTGGACCTGGGGCCCCAGTGGCTGGACCGGTATATCCGCGAGATCCTCTATGAGGCCCTGGCCAACGGCCTGGAGGACGGCATCATCAACGGCGACGGCGACAAACAGCCCATCGGCATGATCCGCCAGGTGGGCGACGACGTCACCGTCACCGGCGGCAAGTACCCCGCCAAGTCCGCTGTCGAAGTGACCGATTTCAGCCCCGAGACTTTGGGCAACCTGATGAGCCTGCTGGCCGCCGGCCCCAACGGCAAGTACCGCACCGTCAGCGGCCTGATCCTGCTGGTCAATCCGCAGGACTATTTCCGCAAGGTGATGCCCGCCACCACCGTCATGGCCCCCGACGGCACTTACCGCAACAACATCCTGCCCTATCCGGTGCAGATCATCCAGTCCTTTGCGGTGGGCCTGGGCGAGGCCATTTTCGGCATCGGCCGCCGCTATTTCGGCTCCATCGCCAGCGGCTACAACCGCAGCGGCCGCATCGAGTACAGCGACAGCTACCGCTTTCTGGAGGACCAGCGGGTCTACCGCATCAAGCTGCTGGCCAATGGCTTCCCCCAGGACAACACCAGTTTCCTGCGGCTGGATATTTCCGGCCTGCAGCCGCCTGTCCTGCGCACCCAGACGGTGACGCCCCCGGCGGCATCCACCAACGCCAACCTGGCCAGCCTGTCCGTCACCGGCGGCAAGCTGAGCCCTGCTTTTGCCGCCGCCACTGACACCTACACCATGACCACCACCAAGGCCTCCGGCGTGGTGCTGGCCGTGCCCGCCGACAGCGCCGCCGACGTGGTGGTCAAGGCCAAGATCGGCGCGGAGGGCGAGGCTGTCGAGATCGTCAACGGCAGCGCCGTCACCTGGGAGACCGGCGCCAACAACGTCATCACGGTGGATGTCACCGCCGAGGACGGCTCCACCAAGGAGACCTACACCATCACGGTCACCAAGTCCTGATGCAGGGAGGGCAAATGCCGTGAACAACACCAAAGAGGCCCTGCTGCCTGTCCTGAAAAGCTATCTGGACATCACCTGGACGGATGAGGCCACCGACGCAAAAGTCTGGGATATGGCCCGCTCCGGCATGGCCTATCTGGACAGCAAGGCGGGCCGGCAGATGGACTACAATCTGCCCGGCTTTGCCCGCTCTTTGCTGATGGACTACGTCCGGTATATGAGGGATGGGGCGCTGGACATTTTTGAGGCCAACTATCTCTCCCTGATCCTTGCAATGCAGAACGAAGTGGCGGTGAACCGATATGAGGAAAGCGAAACCGACTCGGCCGGCGGCTGAGATCACCCAGCCGTTCAACGACGGGCTGGTCCGAATCTACACCTTGTCCGACGCCGAGACCGGCGGGATGCAGCCCAAGGTGACGGGCGTCCTGCGGCTGACGCTGCGCTATGCAGAGCAGCGGCTGGGGATCAATCGTCTCTACCTGGCCCGGCAGAACCAGGCCGAGGTGGTGCGGGTGATCCGTGTGCCGCGCCACCCCATTAGCAACCAGGACGGGGCCGTCACCGAGGACGGCACCCGGTACGGCATCGAATCGGTGCAGTCGGTCCCCGACGTCTGGCCGCCCTGCCTGGACGTGAGTTTGAAACGCATCGACCAGATTTTTGACGTGAGGGGGGAACCGCCTTGACGTGGTATGAGCATATTTTGGCCGCTCTGCACGTCGTGACCGACCAGGTCAGCCACGGCGGCCGGCTCAAATCCACCCGGTACTTTGTCTGGCAGGAGGAAGGCCGCAGCGACTACATGGCCGGCGGCCTCCACGCCGAAAAAGCCCAGTCCGGCAGCACCGACCTTTACAGCAAGACCGAGCTTGACCCCTGGGCGGCGCAGTACGAGGCCGCGCTGGACGCGGACGACTGCATCGCCTGGGAGTGTACCGGCGTCGATTATGACCCGGACACCGGCTTTTGGCACTGGGAATGGACCTGGGAGGCGGTGGGCGATGGCTAAAGTCACCATGAAGGGGATGGACGTCTATCTCCGTCAGCTGCAGAACCTTGCGGCCGATACCGACAGCATGTGCAAGATGGCCGTCTACGAGGGTACGCGCGTGGTCGCCGACGCTGTGCGGGACGGGATCAAGACCATCCCCGACCAGACCCGCCCGCCCCAAAAAGAGGACGGCTATATCTACAAGGGCCTTTACCCGGACCAGAAAAAGGGGCTGGAAGAGGGCCTCGGCATCTCTCCCATCACCAAAGAGGACGGGGCCTGGAGCGCCCGGGTGGGCTTTGAGGGGTACAACGGGCACAAAACCAAGAAATACCCCCAGGGCCAGCCCAACCAGATGATCGCCGCCTCAACGGAGAGGGGCACAATCTACCGGCAAAAGACGCCTTTCATCCGCGATGCGGTGAAAAAATGCCGGAAAGAGGCCGAACAGGCCATGGCCCTCTGTGTGGAGAGCGAGATCGCCAAAAAAATCAACGATTGAACCTGTGCCCGGTGGAAAACCGGGCCTTTTTCGTAACAGAAAGGAGCAATACGCATGGTTACGACTGGTTTCCGAAACATTTACGTCGCGAAATACAGCAATACCGGCTCGAGTGTGACCTATACCGGCTTCCAGAAGCTGGCCCGGGCCCGCGGCTTCAGCCTGGACGTGGGCACGTCGGACGACAACCAGTATTTCGCCGACGATTCCCTGGCCGAGACCGAGAGCGGCGCCAGCTTTTCTTCCGGCACCCTGGAGCTGACGGTGGACGGCCTGACCGGCGAGGAGGAAGCCCTGCTCTTTGGTATCGTGACCTCCTCCAGCACGGTGCAGGTGGACGAAAAACCCGTGACTGAGGTGCGTTTTGGCGACAGCCTCAACCCGCCCTTTATGGGCGTGGCAGGCATCAAGCGCTACCAGCTGAACGGCGTGGTCACTTACCGCCCCATCGTCCTGCCCAAGGTGCAGTTCACCCTCGGCACCGACGAAGCCGAGACCGGTGAGGACACCATCAACTGGCAGGACCAGACCCTCAACGCCAACATCATGCGGGACGATACCGCCGAGCACAACTGGAAGCGGATGCCGAAAGACAACTTTGCCACCCTGGCGGAGGCCATTGCCTACATCGAGGCGATCCTCAACCCCGGCGCTTAAAAGGAGGCTTTGACCATGCAGACCAATGACCGCATCACCTATATCACCATCATGGGGAAAGAATACCCGCTGTGCCTGAACATCCGGGCGCAGAATGCGTTCCGCAAGGCGTTTTCGGTGGGGATCACCGGCATCGACAAGCTGTTGACGCTGGAGGAGGACGGCAGCAACGCCGACCTTGTGTACGAGAATTTCGTGAAAATTCTGGAAATCCTCCTCATGGGCGGCCGCACGACGGTGCGCAGCCGCGCCCGCCTCGCAGGCGAAGAGGTCCCGGAAATCCCTGAGATCACCGCCGACGACCTTCAGGACATCTACACCATGGCCGACATGGCAGAGCCCACCAGACGTATCTACGAGGCCATGAACAGCTCGTTCCGGCAGGATGTGGAGGCAAAACCCGTAAAAAACGCCGAAGAGGCGGCGCAGCCTGTCAAAAAGTCCGGCTGACGACCGCCTTCTTTATTTATTACGGCCATACCATGGGCATGAGCCGGGAGGAGACGCTGGACAGCCCGGTGGGGGAATTTCTGGACCTGCTGGACTGCCGGGCTGTGCTGGCGGGCGAAAAAGAGCAGATTATCTACGGCGAAGTGGACGATCTGGAGCGGATCAGGTAAGGAGGTGATCCTTTGGCGACCAATATCGGCCCGAAAATCTCGGTGGAGGGCGAAGCGCAGTACCGCAAGCAGATGGCGCAGATCATCGCCCAGCAGAAAGCCCTCGCGGCAGAAATGAAAGCCACCGTCAGCGGCTTTACCTCCGCCACCTCGGCACAGGAGAAAGCGCGGGCGTCCGCGTCGGTTTTGGACCGGCAGATCGCCAACCTGACCGATGCCCTCAAGGCCCAGCAGGGCCAGCTGGACAAGGCAGAGGCCAAGTATGGTTCGAGCTCCAAAGAGGCTCTGGCCTACCGCACTGCCGTCTACAACACCACCGCCGAGCTGAACAAATTGAAAAACCAGCTGGGCGGCACAGCGGACGCGGTAGAAGACACCGGCGACGCCATGGAGGAGGCCGGCAGACAGGGGGTCAGGTTTGGCGACCTCATCAAGGCCAACGTCATTTCCGATTTCATTGTGGACGGCATCCGGCAGCTGGCATCCGCCGCGAAGGAGATGGCTGCGGGATTTGTCCAGGCGGCAGCCGACGTCCGGGCTGAGACCGCCCAGTATGCGCAGACCTTCGGCGAGCTGGCCGGGGAGGCCGATGCCGCCATCCAGCAGGTGGCGGACAGCGCCAACACCCTGCCCAGCCTGCTGAAGCCTGCAGCTACCTCCATCTACGCCTTTGCCCGCTCCTCGGGCGCGGACACTGCCCAGGCCATGGACCTGATGGCCCAGAGTATGCAGGTGGCGGTGGACGCTGCAGCCTACTATGACCGCAGCCTGTCCGACGTCACCGAGACCCTGCAGAGCTTTTTGAAGGGCAACTATGAGAACGACGCCGCCCTGGGCGTCTCGGCCACCGAGGCCACCCGCAACGCCCAGGCCATGGAGATGTTCGGCCAGGCCTTCAACGACCTGACCGAGATCCAGAAGCAAGAGGCTCTGCTGCAGATGGTGGTGGACGCGCAGGAACTGTCCGGCGCCATGGGCCAGGCGGCCCGCGAGGCCGACGGCTGGCAGAACGTCCAGGGCAACCTGAACGAAGCCTGGCGGCAGTTTGCCGCCGTCAAGGGGCAGGCCATGCTGGACGCCCTCATCCCCGCCATGCAGGAGGTGACAGGCCTGCTCACCGGCCTGACCGACGGCTCCCTGTCCGCCGGGCAGGCCATGCAGCAGGCTTTTGCGTTTGCATCCCAGCAGGCGGGCCAGCTGGTGGCCCAGCTGCCGCAAGCGTTGAGCGGCCTGGGCGGTCTGGGCGCGTCCATTGCCAGCGGGCTTTCGGCCGCCCTGCCTCAGGTGCAGGCGGCGGCGTCCGACCTGCTGGCCACCCTGAAACAGGGTATCGAGGCAAACCTGCCCCAGCTGATGGACACAGGCCTGAAGGCCTTGACCAACTTTACCGCCGGGCTGCGGGAGAGCGCCGGCCAGCTGGTGGACCAGGGGCTTTCGCTGATCGTCTCGCTGGCTGAGGGCATCGCCCAGGGGCTGCCCTCCCTCATCGAGCAGGCGCCCCGGATCGTCACCAACCTGGCGGGGGTCATCAATGACAACGCCCCCAAAATTTTGGCCGCCGGGGTGCAGATCATCGCCGCCCTGGCCAAGGGCCTGATCCAGGCCATCCCCACTTTGGTGGCCAACATCCCGGAAATCTTGAACGCCATCGTCAACGTGTTCCTGGCGTTCAACTGGCTCAACCTCGGCAAACAGCTGGTGACGGCCATCGGCAACGGTATCAAGGGGGCCGGGTCGTTTCTGTCGGGCGCGGCAAAAGAAGTCGTGAACACCCTGTACAACGGGGTGAAACAGCTGCCCCAGACCATGCTGAACCTGGGCCGGCAGATGATCCAGGGCCTTATCAACGGCATCCGCGGGATGATCGCCGGGGTGAAGGACAACATCGCTGAAGTAGCTTACGGCGCGGTCTCTACCCTGAAAAACATCCTCGGCATCCATTCCCCGTCCACCGTGTGTGAGGAGATCGGCGTCAACCTGATGCAGGGCCTTGCCATCGGCATGAAGGACGGCTCGGGCAAAGTCATGGAGACGGTGGACGACCTGGCCGCCGAGCTGGAAAACCGCTTCCAGAGCCTCCGACAGGCTCTTTCCACGGCCCAGGACGTCAGCGATTTGGAGTATCAGTCCTGGCTGGGCGGCGCCGGTGCGGATGCGACCGAAGCTGAAAAAGCCGCGCGGCAGCTGGCCTCCCTGAACGAGCAGCTTTCTGCCCAGGCCCAGACGGTGACCGCCGCCCAGCTGACTTACGACAAGATCGTGAGCCTGTACGGCGAGGCCAGCGCCGAGGCCCAAAACTACAAAAAGACCATGCTGGAAGAGGTCGTCGCCTACCAGGACCTGCAGGAGCAGATCGACGGCCTGCAGGTGGATGCACTGACCGCCGGCTTTGACGAAGTCAAGGCCTCGATGGACGCTGCGGCCGAAAGCGCCGAGCTGGACTTCAAAATCTGGCAGTCCCAGTTTGCGGATACCGTATCTGAGAGCGAAAAGCTGCAAAAACAGCTTGCCTACCAGACCAAAGAGATGGAGGCCCAGGAAAAGGTCGTCCAGGCTGCGCAGGACACCTACAAAGAGCTCTGCGACACCTATGGCGAGACCAGCGACGAGGCCGCCGCCTTCCGTTCCACCCTCACCCAGGAGATCGACACCTACGAGGACCTGAAGGACGCCGTCACCGAGACCACCGACGCCCTGGAAGAATCCCAGGACAAGCTGGCCCAGTTCCGCAAGGAGGCCGAGACGGTGTTCAACGCCGCCGACAATTTCAGCGGCAAGGTGTCCTCTCTGGGGAATGCCCTTTCCGATCTGGGCGACAAGTTCGGGCTGGATGTAGTCTCCAACCTGGGAGAGATGATTTCCACCTTTGGGGACGGGGCTTCTTCCCTTTTGGGATTTGCGGGCACCGTCTCGCAGGTAGTGTCTGCTGGCAGTGAGCTGCTCAGCGCTCTGGGGGGAATGGAATCGGTCGGGGGCCTGCTTTCGACCATCGGCTCCGCATTGTCCTCCGGCCTGGGTGGGATTGCCTCGACCATCGCCGGCGCAGTCGGCTCGGTGGGTTCGCTGGGGTCGGTGTTTGCCGGCCTGGCGTCCACTGCCAGCGGCGCGGTAGGCTCGATCGGCGCCGCCCTGACCGGCCTTGTGGGAGCTACCGGCCCTGTTGGCATCGTTATTGCAGCGGTGGCCGCACTGGGCGGGACCCTGTTGGTCGCCGGCGCCGACGGAGACACGTTGGGCGAAAAACTGTCCAACGTGTTCAATGGCATCGGTCAGACCATCAGCAATCTGGTTTCTTCGGCCTTCAACTGGGGCCGCGACCTGATCGAGGGCATCGGGGAGGGCATTGCCTCGGCGGCCAACTGGCTGTTCAGCGGGGTCAAGAGCATTGCCCAGGGCATTGCGTCCTTCCTCCACTTCTCCCGGCCCGACAAGGGCCCCCTGCGGGAGTATGAACAGTGGATGCCTGACATGATCGCCGGCATGGCGCGGGGCATCCGCCTCAATGCCGGCGTGCTGGAAGGCGCCGCCCAGGACGCGGCCTCCCGGATGCAGTCCGCACTGACCATCCCGGCGGATGTGGCCGCTGCGGCCGTGGGCACAGCCCCCGCCCAGAGCTCCGGCCGCAGCCTGACCATCACCATCGGCGACGTCATCGTCAATGGCAGCAATGTGCAAGACGTGGACGAACTGGCCGACCGGATCGTCCAGAAGATCACCCGGCAGGTACAGCGAAAGGAAGCAGCTTATGGGCTGGTTTAAGTTTGATGGCAAAGACAGCCGGGAGTTCGGCCTGCAGGTCGAACACATCCCGGCTATCCCCACCCCGGAACGCATCCTGAATGAATTCAGCGTGCCCGGCAGAAACGGCGTATTGCACTACGATACCGGCAGCTTTTCCAACGTTACAGTGGAGTATGAGTGTTGGTTTCGGGCGTATGATCGCCAGCGCATAGTCCCGGAATTGGGCCGCAGGATCAATGGCTGGTTGCTGGGCAATGGGTTTGGTTATCGACTTTTGCAGGATTCTTACAGCCCCGACTTTGTCCGCATGGCAATCCCAGCCACTGGCGCGGGCGAAATCGTCAACCGGTTCATGTTGCATGGCCGTTGCACGGTGGCTTTTAACTGCAAGCCGCAGCAGTTTTTACTGAGCGGACTGTTGCCAATGACCATCAGCAGCGGCACGGTCCTCTCCAATCATTTCCATTTCCCGGCCCTGCCGGTCATCGAGGTGACGGGCACAGGTGCGGGGACGCTTACCATCGGGGATCTGCAAATCGAGCTGACAGGGCTGTCCGGTACCATGTCCATCGACTGCGAGCGGGGCAATGCGTACAACGCCGATAACGTCACCCTGAAGCTGGACGGCGGCGCGTTTCCGTCTTTGCCTCCTGGCGATACGCAGATAAGCTGGACCGGCGGGATTACCGCCGTACGTATAACACCGAGGTGGTGGACGATATGAGCTACCCCAGATTATTTGACAACAACACCTATACCATGGACCAGTACCAGGACAACCTGGGCCTGGGGACGTTGACCGACGCCACCGCCTGCAAGGTGACGGAAGTTTTGAACGGCGAGTATGAGCTGGAACTGACCTACCCCATGACTGGGGAGCATTTCAGCGAATTGCAGACCGGCCGCATCATTGTGGCCAGGCCGTACCGAAACGCCGCCGCCCTGCAGCCGTTTGAGATATACGACGAGAGCCGGGCAATCGGCGGTCAGGTGACGTTTTACGCACAGCACATTTCCTACAAAGCGCTGGGTGTGCCCATCCGCCCCGTTACCGCGCAGAATGCACAGGTCGCTGTGTCTCTGGTCGCGTCCAATGCCGTCATATCCTGCCCCTTTACCCTTACGACCGATATGACGGCCGCAGGGACGTTTGCGATGGAAAAACCGGCGACCCTCCAAAATGTCCTGCTGGGCAGTTCCGACAGTCTGGTCAGTGTCTATGGCGGCGATGTTTTACGGGACGGCTACAGCATCCAACTGCTGGAGCACAGAGGAACAAACCGCGGGGCCCGCATCGTCTACGGCCGCAACCTCACTGACCTGACCCAGGAAAAGAGCATCGCGGAGATGTACGACGCAGTCTATCCCTACTACATCAGCACCGATGAGGACGGGGGCACACAACTGATCGAACTGCCCGACACGCTTGTGCTGGTTTCTGCCTCGGACAAGGCATCGGCCAAAAAGGTCTATATGCTGGACTTGTCGGGGGAGTTCGATGATGCCCCAAACCAGTCCCAGATCCTGCAGGCGACAAACGAGTATATTTCCAAAAACGGCCTGAACAAACCGAAGGTCAGCCTGTCGCTGAAATACGTCGACCTGAGCCGCACGCAGGAATATGCCGACCTGAAAAGCCTGGACCATATCGAGCTGGGGGATGACGTGACGGTCCAGTTTGAGTCTTTGGGTGTGGATGTGACCGCCCGTGTCTCTAAAATCGTCTACGATTGTTTGCTGGATGCAAACGAATCCATTGACGTGGGAGACGTGCGGACCAACGTTGTGGACGCCCTTGCCCAAAACGGAACGGGCGGGAGCGGAAATGAACAGCAGATCAGAAAGCTGTCCATCAAGGCGGACCAGGCTGCCCAGGCCGCCAGCGATGCCGCCAAAGTGGCCACCAACTATATCACGGAGGGCTCCGGCGGCGTCCGGTTCTTCGGCAGTTCATCCTCTATCACGATGGGAGGCGGCGGGCTGACCTTCAACGGCATCAAAAACCGCACGGTCCTATGGTCCAGCAGCGCCACCAGCATGGCGAGCGGGTCGAGCATCTCCATCAATCTGTCCAGCTATGCTGCCATCATCATCGGGTTTATCGACAACCTGGGCGGCATCTTTGACAGCGGCGTGGACGGCTCGACGGTGCAGTATCAGGTCGCGCCGGTCAACGGCACCACGCAGCGCGGATTTTACATCTGGGACTATCCCCGCGTGCGCACTTTTACCGTGACTACTTCCGGTATTTCTTTCGGCGCAGGGGGATATCTCAGATCCACTGAAATTTCAGGCGTGCCAGTTGGCGCAAACATGATCAGCAACTCGTCTTGCTGCGTGCCGCACGTAGTATATGGATTTATCTGATGGGAGGAATTGCCATGCTCAATCTGCTTGTTTTCGACCCCGAGACCGGGGTCATCCTCAACGAGGGGCAGGTGCATCCGTCGGTGGCGTTCCCCGCCGACCAGCTGCCCCCCGGCAGCGTCTATGTAGATGCCTTTCCCGAAGGGCCTATGGATGAATGGCAATATACGGGCAAAGAATTTGTAAGATTTTTTGCTGAGGCAGAAGAAAAGACCGAGGCGGTCAACGCCATAGAACCAAAGGAAAACGGCATTGTGTCTGCAGGAGGTGAGGGCGCATGACCAACACCCAGACCGTCCGCATCGACCTGACCTCTCCCGGCGGCTTTGCGCCGGTCATCCACGCAGTGGCGGGAGACATCTACAGTCGGTTTGTCCGGATGGAGCTCTACCAGGGCGGCGTTTTGTACGAGCCGCCTAGCGGGACGACTTGTGTCATCGGCTGGCGGCGCGGGGAAACCTATGGTGCCTACAGCTCCATCCTGGAGGAGGACGGCAGCAGCTCGCACCCCGCGTGGGAGCTGGAGGACAACGTCCTGACCATCGAGCTGGACTGGCACGTCTGCCAGCACCCCGGGGACGTGGCGGTCAACGTAAGCCTGAACGGCGAGGGCGGCAGCCGCCTGCACACCTGGGAGCTCTGCTGCCGGGTAGCCCGGGGGGCCGTGGCCGACGCCGAAGACCCCACCAAGCCATCTGAGAGCGCCACCGACGCGGCCAACCGCGCCGAGGCCGCCGCCAACCGCGCCGAAGCCGCCGCAGAGCGTTCCGAAGCAGTTGCAGACGAGCTTGAAAACATTGTAAAAGACGGCCCTGTTGTGTCCGTAAACGGAAAAACCGGGCGCGTCCAGTTATCCGCGTCGGATATTCCGTTTGACAATGCCGGAACGCCTTTTGTCTCCACTACCGTACAGGACGCAATCGAGGAACTGCTTGGCATTGGCACTGCTTCTTCTACCATTATGGTTACCGCTCCTGCTGGTGTTGTTGTGACCGTCTCAAAAGGCGATAAAAGCTATACACAGACTGTCGGAGAAGATGGCGCGGCGCTGTCTTTTAAAGTGTTTGAAACCGGTGAATGGACTGTTTCGGCAGTGCTCAACGGCAGACTTTACAAGCGCACTGTAAATGTTGCAGAAGCCGGCGGCTCTTACAGCGTGGAGCTGTCCTATTTTAGCGCCACCCTGACCGCAACGGCGGTGGCCGGTGCGACCGTCACCGCCACCTGCGGCGAGACGGTGGTGACCGGCCAGGCCGCCGGCAACGGCCAGGCTGCACTGGAGATCAAACTGCCGGGCAACTACGTCGTGCAGGCGCTTGTCAGCAGCAGCTACGGCAATGCCAGCTCCAACAGCCAGGCGGTCAACGTCACCGACAATGGCGGCAGCTACACGGCCACCGTTAAGTTCTGCCGGCTGACCGTCACCATTGACGCGGGGTCGGCAATCACCGTTGCCAAGGGCGATGTCAGCATCAGCCTGACCGGCACCGGTTCGGACATGATCTACCTGCCCAGTACCGGCACTTGGACGGTGACGGCCAGCAAGGACGACCTGGACGCCTCGGCAGAGGTCGAGTGCAGCGGCTACCAGGACTACACCTGCGAGCTGGCCTACATCCAGGAGGTCCTGGCCGATAACTCGTGGGAGATGATCCGGCGCGTCAGTGACGCCGATGAAGGCGCCAACTGGTGGAGTGTAGGCGACACCAAGCCTGTTGCCCTGAATGGGACGGTTGGTATCCTGACCCTGAACAATCTCACGGTGGATGCGTTCATCCTGGGGTTCAACCATAATTCCGGCAAGGAGGGCACCCATCGCATCCATTTTGCCCTGGGCAAGATCGGCGGGAAGCTGATCGGCCTGTGCGACAGCCAGTACAACAACTATGGGAGCTCGACGCGCTTCCACATGAACAGCAGTGACTCGAACAATGGAGGCTGGAATCAGAGCTATATGCGGCGTACTATCCTGGGGAATACGGGCACCCCTGATTCTCCCCCGGCCAACAGCCTGCTGGCGGCTCTTCCGGCTGACCTGCGAGCCGTGATGAAATCCGTGACCAAGTACACGGACAACACAGGAAATAGCGGCAACAGCAGCGGCGCGGTGACGGCGACGCAGGATTATATGTTCCTCTTGGCCGAGTTTGAGGCATATGGCCGTCGGACGTATGCGAACCAGTATGAGCAGAACAGCCAGCAGCAGTATGACTATTTCAAGGCAGGCAACGCCAAGTTGTTCTATAACCACGGATCCACCGGGTCCGTGGTGTGGGCGTGGTCCCGCTCTCCTGGTTACAGCTCCGACGACAGTTACTTCGTAGTCTTCAACACGGACGGGACCGCCTACAATCACTATGCCAACAGTTCGGGGGTGGTCTGCGTCGGCTTTGCTGCCTAATCCCCCCGGGGGTATCCTGTGCATCTCACCCGCGCAAGCGGGTGACAACGGGAGGCCGACGGCTCGGTCCCTTTTGGCGCGAAGCGCCCGACGCGATTTTTGAAAAAAGGCCGAAACTGCTATCACTTAGCTGTCATAAGACTGCATACAAAAGCCGGCAGAAACCATACAATAATCATATGCAGATGATTGGAGGTTTGAAGAATGTCGTCCAACAAACGGGTCTTCACGCTGCGGCTGTCCGATGAAGTCTTTGACAAGATCGGGATCCTGGCCACCCGTGACCACCGGTCCATTACAAACTACATCGAATATGTGCTGCTGAAACATCTGGAAGAGGTCGAGAAAACAGAAGGCCCCATTCAGGTGGAGAAGCAGCCCAAAGGGTGATTATGTCTGTATTGAAGAAAAAACGCTCTCTGAGCAAGGCGGAGTTCATCAACGTCGCCCACGAAATCTATATCGAAACCATAGATTTTCTGACCAAGCTGTCGGCCCGGTATTCCCGGCTGATGGCCGAGCCGATCGCCAGACTGGCGGGCGAGGTCCAGGACAACGCTGAAAAGGCAAACTCCATCTATCCATCGAGCGACCAGCGCAAGCAGCTGCGGGAAGCGTATCTGCTGAAGGCGAGGGCGTCCCTGATGGCGCTGGACCGAAGGCTGGGCGATGTGTACGAAATCTTATCCAAAAATCCGCAGGGGTGCTTTACCAACTCGAAGGGCGACACGCTGCCCGCGTCGGAAGCCACCCAGAAGCTGGACAAACGTGCCCAGCGGCTGGGTGAGCTGATCGACCGGGAAAACGAGCTGCTCAAGGGCGCGACCAACGCACTCTCAAAATAGGTGTATCTCTGAAAATTTCCGTCCGTGGTGTGGGCGTGGTCCCGCTCTCCTAATTACAACAACAACAACAATAACTTCGTAATCTTCAACACGGACGGGACCGCCAACAATAACAATGCCAACAATTCGGGGGCGGTCTGCGTCGGATTTTGCACAGCTGGGTCACATGGTGTAGCCTTCGGGCGATAGACGACCCATGCAAAAGGAGAGATGCTCCCTTGGGTGAGAATCCCTAAAATTGCCCTCTGATGTCCCTACACGGACGCTTCTTGCATGGCACAGGTGCATCGCTGGCCTGTGTTTCATGTGCCAGGACTATGCAGGTTAGGTCACAGCGTATCCTCGCATATCTGTACGGAGGGCGAATATTGTATGACATCCACTGAGCGCCATGAGGCGCGATACCAAAGACGCAAGGCGGCCCGGCTGGCCCGCAAGCAGGCGCGGTGCGACGCACTGGGCCCCGCTGAGGCAGTTTTCTCCTATCGAAAACTGTATCGGTGGGGCAAAAAGTGCTGCAACAACGTCCGCTGGAAGCAGAGCACCCAAAACTTTGAGGCGCATCTGTTTTCGGGAACGGCCCGCCGGCGGCGTGATTTGCTGGCCGGGAAGTGGCGGCCCAAGAAGTGCACGCACTTTATCCTGCACGAGCGGGGAAAGGTGCGCCCCATCGACGCACCCCACATCACCGACCGGCAGCTGCAAAAGGCGGTCAGCAAGGAGGTGCTGGTGCCTCTCTACACCCCCGGCCTGATCTACGACAACTACGCCAGCCGTGAGGGGATGGGGCTGCATTTTGCGTTTCACCGGCTGCGGGAGATGCTGCACTGGCACTTCCGGCGCTATGGCCGGGCCGGCGGGATCATCTCCATCGACCTGAAGAAGTTCTTTCCGAATGCACGGCGAGAGCTGCTTTACCAGCGCCATCGGGAGTTGATCCTGGACCCTGTGCTGCAGGCCATTGCGGACACGGTGATCGACACTGCGCCCAGCACGGCCCCCGGCCGGGGGATGCCGCTGGGCGTGGAGCCCAGCCAGCAGGAGATGATGTCCATGCCGTCGGCCATCGACAACTGGATCAAGTGCCAGCTGGGCGTGCACTGCGCCGGCCACTATGCCGACGATTACTTCATCGTTTGCCCGGACCTGGACAAGCTGCGCCGGATCGGCAACGCCATCGTCCGCAAGTTTGAGAGCCTGGGTATCCCGGTGAACCGGAAAAAGTGCAAGCTGACCCCGCTGACCAAGCCCTTCCGCTTTTGCAAGGCCAAGTTCACCCTGACTGAGACCGGCCGGGTGATCGTCAACGGCTGCCGGGACGGCGTCAAGCGGGCCCGGCGCAAGCTCAAACTGTTTCGGCGGGAATGGATGGCCGGGAAACGCACCCTGGAGGAAGTGGCCCAGTACATGACCAGCCAGTTGGCCTATTACCGCAACTACAATGACCACGGGCGCATTTTGCGCCTGCGGCGGCTTTGCTATGCCCTTTTTGATGGGAGGATCGTATGTACAAAATCACGAGCGCAAGTGACGGCGCCGACCTCGGCATGACCGAGGCGCCCGTCTATATCATGCAGGCAGCCAACGGCTGCTTTGTTCTCTGCTCTGAGCCCAAAATGGTTCAGGGCATTTGTTTTGCCGGGACCGTCTACAACCTGCTGGGCAAGCAGGCCATGACCGGTGTGGAAAACACCGTCATGCTTGAGCCTGTCGATGCCGGCGAGCTGCAGGCGGCTGCCAATACCGCCATCCGCGATGCCGATGCGATGAACGTGGACCAGGAATACCGCCTGGCCCTGCTTGAGCTGGGCATCACGGACGACGAGCTGCTGTAACGGAAAGGAGGTGAAACGAATGCTGTATCGTACCATCAAGCGGATGATCGAGCGCAACCAGGTCGAAGGTCTGGAGAGCAAGATCGACATCTTCTTCGCGGCCAACAAGTTGACCGAGGAAGAGTACACCGAGCTGATCGGCCTGCTGCCCAAGAAGGAGGCGTAACAGATGGAAAGTCATAAGTATATCACCAGGAAACGCGCCCGGTTCAAGGGGCTTTCCGGCAAAGTGAATATCCCCTACGGGTCGCTTCTGGAATCCAGAGGCGGCTTTCTTTTTTACGAGAATGCCCGGCTCTGCTCGATGACCAGCCAGAACGCTTACGACTATTTTTCCATCGACGATGACGGGCGGGGACTTGAGCGTGGCGGCCTGGTGGACGCGATCAAGACCCGCCTTGCGAAACGTGACGGGTCTTATCAGGCCCGATGGGATAAAGTGTGGGGTGCGCCGGTATGTCAGAGGTACCGGCGCGCTGACCACGATGATTTTTGGTTGTGGAACCATGATTTTTATAATGCGCCGGTGGAGGATTTGCAGTCGATTGCAAAGCTCATCGAGGCAGCAAGGAAAGTACGATAATTCATTGAGGAGGACGCATGACAGAGTGGGGAGTAGTGACCGTCATCGTTGCACTGGTCGGCCTGATCGCAACGGTGGCAGCACCCATCATCAAGCTGACCGGCACCATCAACACGCTTTCGGGCAAGGTTGAGCTGCTTCTGAACAATCTCGAGGACTTCAAACAGCGTTACAAGGAAACGCTGGAAGACCTCAAAGAGACCGACCAGCGCCAGTATAACCAGCTGAACGACCACGAGCACCGTATCACGCAGCTCGAGGCCAAGTGCAAAGAACGGGAGGAAAACTGATGTATGACGTAAAAGTGTACAGTCTGGCCGCAGAGGGCGGGCGGCAGGTCACGCCGCATTTCAAGGTGCGGGAGTTCGCCTGTAACGACGGCTCCGACCCTGTGTTTATCAGCCAGGCACTGGCCGACATCCTCGAAAATATCCGGGTGCATTTCGGCAAGCCGGTGCACATCAATTCCGGCTACCGGACCGTCAGCTACAACGAGAGCGTTGACGGCAGCAGCTCCACCAGCCAGCACTGCAACGGCCTGGCGGCTGACATCCAGGTGGAGGGCCACACGCCTGTGGAGGTCTACAACTACGCCTGCAGCCTGCTGGGTGACCACGGCGGCGTAGGCATCTATAATACTTTTGTCCATGTCGATGTCCGGGCCACCAAGTCCCGCTTCGACTACCGGACCTAATGAGGAGGAGCGATGGAAACGATACTCGCATCCCTGATCGGCGGAGCCGTAACCCTTGTGGGTGTCCTGATCGCCAACGGCAAGAGCCAAGCCGTAACCGACACCAAGCTGGAGGAGCTGACCCGCGAAGTGCGGGCCCACAACAACTTTGCACAGCGCATCCCGGTGCTGGAGGAAAAGGTCAAAGTGGCCAACAAACGCATCGCCGATCTGGAGGACAAGACCGAGCACCTGGAGGACCTGCACACCCACCCGGCCGAGTAACTTGCTAAGTGGTCATTGCAACTTTTCAAAGCAGATTTAGCAAGTGTTGCATCTTTGTTTGATCTTCGTTTGATCTTTCAGTTGATCTATCAGTTGACCAGTTGATCTATCAGTTTAGCTTTTGAAAGGAGATCCATATGAACACCAACATCACCGCCGGCACCATCGCCCGTCTGATCTGCCTCGCCCTTGCCCTGGTAAACCAGGTGCTTGTGATGACCGGCCATAGCGTCTTGCCCATTGAGGACCAGACCATCGAGCTGATCGTTACCAACGTCTGGACGGTCGCCGCCGCCCTGTGGGGCTACTGGAAAAATAACAGCTGGACACTCAAAGCCCGCAAGGCGGATGTGTACCTTGCTGACGAAAAGAAAAAGCTGTAACAGGAGGTACATATCATGAACGAGCTGATCGGCGGAATTTTCCTGTTGGCTGTCACCGCAGTGGGCGGCTTTGCCGCCGGTGCGCTGCGACAGGTGGCGGCAGCCTACACTGAGAACCGGCTGCTGTCCGAGATCGCGGACGCCGTGGCCGATGCTGTGGCCTGCACTTCGCAGACCTACGTGGACGAGCTGAAAGAGCTGGGCAAGTTTGACGAGGAAGCCCAGAAGATCGCCGTCACCAAGGCCCTCGCGGCCTGCATGGCGTCCCTGAGCGAATCCGCTAAAGACTTCATCACCAACAACTACGGCGACATTGCTGCCTATCTGACCCGGCGCATCGAGGCGCAGGTCAGATTGCAGAAGCTGTAAAGTTTCTTTAGAGCAGTTTAGAGTAACAGGCAGCCTCCAGCAGGGGGCTGCCTGATTCCTGTTTTTAAGGAGGTTTTTGTCATGACGCGAGAAGAAAAGTTCAACGACTACGAGGGCTTTGTGGCCAAGTTCCAGCCCAAAAAGACCACAGATGACTGCTATACCCCGCCCGCGGTCTATGAGGCCGTCAAGGCGTGGGCCTGCCGGCGGTACGGCATCGACCCGGCTCGCACGGTGCGCCCCTTCTGGCCCGGCGGCGACTATGAGCACTTTGACTACCCCGCGGGCGCGGCGGTGCTGGACAATCCTCCGTTTTCCTGCCTGGCCAGGATTGTGCGCTTCTACACCGAGCGCCAGATTCCTTACTTTCTGTTTGCGCCGGGCCTGACCGCCTTGGGCCTGACCCGGCACGGCGCGGGCGTCATCTACACTGACAGCCGGATCACCTACCACAACGGCGCCGTGGTCAACACTGCTTTTGCGACCTCCTACGGCGCAAACGTGGTGGAGATTGCCCCCGACCTCGGCGCGGCCATCAAGGCCGCCCAGCGCAAAGGCCCCAGCATCCGCCGAGTCGCCTACCAGTATCCAGCCAACCTTATGACCACCCAGGCCGCGCTGGCTCTGGCCCGCAACGGCATCCCCTATGCGCTGCCCCGCCGGGAGGCGGTTTTTATCCGTGCCCTAGACGCCATGCGCGCCGAGGGGAAGGGTGCCTTCGGCGGTGCGCTGCTGATCTCTGACCATGCCGCCGCCCGCAAGGCCGACGCTGAGCAGGCCGTCCCGCATGCTGATGCTCCCACCCGTGTGTGGGAGCTGTCCGACCGCGAAAAAGCCATCATCAAAGAGCTGAACCATAACGACGACGAACGCCCCTGTGCTGCACCTTGACGGTGTGACACGGGGGCGTTTTTGTTTTGTTTTGGGGTGAATTTGGGGTGAATGGCCGCAAAAAGCCACCGCAAAATACGCCTGCATACAAAACACACAAAGCAAAAACCTAGCATTCATGCGGCTTTTCACAGACTGCCAAAACCTGCAAAGACCAGACACCATTATTGGTAAGGATGAGGTCTCCAGTTCAAATCTGGATAGCAGCTCCATATGTATAGTAAAATCCCTCGAAGGTAGGAGCCTTCGGGGGATTTTTCGTTTTGTACTTTTCAGCCCCTCTTACGCTTTGGGGTGAATTTGGGGTGAATGTCAAAACTTGCTTTCAACGTATGCGCTGACCGTCATGCCGGCTTGGGCGGCCTCCTGCTTGATTTTTTTGACGGTGGATGCGGGCAGAGACAACAGCAAGGTAGTGCGGCTGTCATCCTCTGCGACTTCGCCAAAAACCGCCTGGTATTGGTCCGCGGTCAGATGATCTTCGGCCCACTGGCGGGCCGAATCATAAGAAACCAAACTGATAGTTTCTCCGCCTGTCCAATGGGAAGCCTCCAGCTGCTGGGCATAGCGGGTATTTGGACCGCCTTGCCCGTGGATGAAAAACTCCCCGGTTTTCTTTTGGTAGAGGGATTCCTCTACCCAAGAAAGATCACTGCAATCTGCGCTATTGCTCCATGTACCGACCTGGCGGGCGGTATCTGTATTGTAGAGCTTCCCGTTTATAATTTTCTTCATTTCGTGTTCTCCTCCTTGGATTTTTCGAGTAAAGGCTCAAAATACTTTTTTTCTGCGTCTTTTCGGGCCTGGATGGCATCCTCCAGGCGGGTAAAACGCCCGATTGTGATAGTACGATTTTGAAAACCGATTTTTGCAACCCATCGGCCCTCCCGATTTGACCAATACACCCCCCTGACCCCGGATTTACTGTTTCGGTTTGCACCGCGCTCCGGATTGATTGCGGTTAGAGTTGTACCATATTGATGTTTGACGCGTTCGTGGATCGTGTCGGCAGCCTCCTCCCTTAACCAACATCCGCAGCTTAGGAGTTTCCCGCCTGTCAAATCTCTGCGTACAGCGATGATTTCATTTCCGCAGTCGCAACGGCAGCGCCAACCAAGGCGCAGCCAGCCCCGTTTCTTAGGCAGTTCGGCAGGGCCTAGGACAACGAGCCGGCCGAAACGTTGTCCGGTCATATCAATGGCTTTTGACCGCATTGTGTCCGACCGTGAGCACCCACAGCTTAATGTGGGATGCGTTTTGGATGTGAGTGCGTTTTGCAGTACAGTGATCTCTTTGCCGCAATCACACCGGCACACCCAGCGGCGGGCGGGCTTTCCCTTTGGCGATATATACGGAGTGCTGCTCTCTCTTAAGACAACGAGCCGCCCAAAGCGCTGCCCAGTTAAGTCTTTAATCATTGCTCGATCCACTCCAGATACCAGGGGCCGGAGCTGTACATCATGTAAACGGCGTCGATGGCGTCATCAAGGGAGGCCGGGATATACTCCAGAGTATCAGTGGTACCGTCTGTCATCTCGGCGGTTAGGGTTTCTCCTGCACCGTTATAGATAATGGTGGCAGTGCCATTTTCGGTCTCGATGGTAGCTATAGGTTTGCGTTCAAGCATTTTGTGTTCCTCCATTTTGTAAATCAAGCGTACTTAACGCACAGGGCGTTCAGAGTTTCACGGCTGCCGGTCCAAGCCTTCTTGTCGGCATTCCAGTCCAGGCCGAGCTCACGCATCATCTTGCGGACGGGGTAGGTGTTGCCGGTGATAGTCAGGTTGTCCATATCAACATTGACCAGTACGGGGTGCGCCAGGGTACCAGCAACCTGGACATTCTTGACAATCCCAGTAAAGACGCGGGCGGCTTTCTTAGCCTGTGCCCATGCACGGCGGAGGCAGTCACCAAAGCTCAGCTTGTCAACCTACTTTTGAGCCATGCGGTAAATGTTCCAAGCGTCCTTCATGATTTTGGATTTGTTGTACTTCTTCATGGTGTTGTCCTCCTATACTATGTTTGCTGCCCTCTGTCCTTGTGATTATGTTATACCATAGAGTTTATATAAAGTCAATATAAAAACAGAAAAAATATAAAATAAAATTCCCGTCCCTGGAAGAGGGACAGGAAAACTTATTGCGCAGTGTCGTCCGCCTCACCCGGCTCTGTCAGCCCGTCCGCAAAGCGGTCCAGGACGGCCGCGGCCTCGACTTCGGCGGACTCGATGACGTGGGCGTAGATGTTGGCTGTGGTGCTGGTTTGGGCGTGGCCGAGGTTGTGGGCGACCACCACAAGCGGGGTCTTGTCGGCGATCAGCAGGCTGGCGTAGGTGTGGCGCAGCGAGTGGACCGAGCTGTCCGGCAGGCCGCTGCGACGGATGAACTTGCGCAGCCAGGCGGTCAGAGAGGAAGGGAACAGCGGCCGGCCCAGCTCGTTGGTGAATACCCGGCCGTCGGTGTCCTGCCAGGCGTCGCCGACTGCGGCGCGGCACTCGTCCTGCCAGGCTTTGTAGGTGCGCAGGATGGTCAGCGCCGCCGTGGACGCCCGCAGGCAACGGGCCGAATCCTCGGTTTTTGGGGTGCTGATGTAGGTGCCGGTGCCCGGAACATAGTTCCAGCTTTGGGAGACCCGCAGCAGCCCGGCGTCCAGATCCACGTCCTGCCAACGCAGGCCCAGCAGCTCGGCCCGGCGCAGGCCGCTGAGCAGGTCAAAGATCACCGGCGCGGCCCACTTGATGGGCTCGGAGAGGAGCAGCTGCAGCATCCGCCGGGCGTCCGGCTCGTCCAGGTAGCGGGCGCTGTGGCCCGCCAGGGAAGGCAGCTCTGCGCCCTCGGCGGGGTTGCGGGCGATGCACCGCCACCGCACCGCCCGGCGGAAGATGGAGGACAGCACCCGGTGGTAGGCGTGGACGGTGGACGCCGCCAGCGGCGCGGTCTCTTTGTGGACGGCAAACAGGGCCGTCAGGGGCTGCCCGGCGGCAGCCGCCAGCTTCCCCGCGCTGCCCAGGCTGACGTGCCGGCCGCTGAGCGCCTGCCGCACCGTGGGCCGGGACACCCCCGCCCGGGCGGCCAGCACCGCTTGCGTGAGCTGCTGGCCCTCCATCCAGGCCGCCAGGGCAGGCAGCGCGGTGGCCGTAGCCCGATGGCGGACGCCTTCCTCCTGCAGGTTGCGGTAAAACGCCTGGATGTGCAGCGGGGTGATCTCCTTGAGCCGCAGGTGGCCGATGGCCGCGTTGATCCGCCCGAGACAGCCCTGATAGTTGGCCAGGGTGGTGGGCTTGAGGTACAGCTTGCCGTATTCCTCCATGTACCGGGCCGCGAAGTCCGCAAAGCGGATGCTGCCGCCGTCGGTGCCGCCGGTGGCCGCCACCTCTTCCTCAAACTTGACCACCTGCCGGGCCAGTTCCTTCTCTACCTGCCGGGGCGTCAGCTTGGGGTCGGGCGTCCAGACCGTCCGGCGGCGTATCTGCCGCCCGTCCATCCCGATGCCGGCTGCCACCGTGATGCGGTAGCCCTTGCCCCGTTTTTCAACGGTCGCCATAAAAAACCTCCTTTTGGGTATAGGTTGACAGACCCACCCAAAAAGAGGTATACTCACAGTGTCTAGGGCTGTGCGACGATCCTCTTTGAGGGGAGCCGGTCTTTTCCCGCCCACCTGTTCCAGCAGGTGGGCGGGTTTTCTTTTTATGCGTTTTTGTGGTATAATCAGGATAAGGCAGCTGGACCCTGTCTTTTGTGGCTTTTCCCCTGGCGCGGTGCGACGCGCTGGGGGATTTTTGTTGTCAGCGTTTAATCCGCAAAGTGGGTGTGTGCAACTTTCCACTTGCGCATGGCAATGCCTACCCAAAACCCATAGATGCCAAGCGTAACAATGCAAAGCAGCAGCATGATGACCCATTTGCCAAAGAGCTGCAACGCCGTGCCGTCAAAGGCGAGTCGGTGACCATTTACGACGGTGTGCCGCGTCTCCCAGCCATATACCATACACAGCGCCCAAGGGTAGCAAATCCCCAGCGTGCAAAATGTAACGATAAAGCCCAGGATACGCCAGCCGATCAGCTGCAGCAGGCCGCCGTCAAAGTACGATTTGTTTTCCATCATGATTTCTCCGTTCTCCCCAATTTTTCAATAGCACTTCTGGCAAGGCTCAAAGCCGTGTGCCTCGGCATACTCCAAAGACACATATTGCGGATTTATCATATCGCTGCAATCTTTGTCTTTGTGGTATTTGACGCCGCCATTGGTAGGGATCCACACAGAGCCAGCGTCGGAGCCGGAGCAGCCTGCAAAGAACGCCATAACAGCAAAGGACACCGCAATGATTCTTACCGCAAGTTTTTTGTTTTTCATGGTAAATTCTCCTTTTTATTTTTATATATCTCTGCAAAGGCCAACGGCCTTGCCTTCAATGGTAGCTTCCGCCATCTTTTCCCCTATTAAGATGATGGATTCATAGTTTGAGTTTTCCGGCCGCAGTTCCAAAAAACCATCACGCTTGTAAACTCGTTTCAAGGTAGCTTCCTCGCCAATGCGGACAGCGGCGATCTCACCGTTTTCGACTTCCGGCTGCTTGCGGATGGCCACCAGGTCGCCGTCGTGGATCTTCGGTTCCATGCTGTCCCCCTTACAGATCAGGGAAAAGGTCGCCCGCCAGCGGGCCGGCACACAGGCCGAGCCTTCAATGTTCTGCTCCGCCAGAATGGGGGTGCCGCAAGCAATGCGGCCCACGATGGGCACGGTGGCCATCTCGGGCATGGGCATGAAACCGGGAGGAATAGTGGGCTTTGCAGGCGCATTCTGCCCATGCGGCTCCATTGGTACATCATAGCCCATGAGCCAAGCAGGGTCAACTCGTAAGGCTTTTGCGAAGTCGTACACTCGGTTTTGCTTGGCCTGGTATTTTCCTTTTTTATAGCAGCTGATAGTTCCTTCGGACACACCTGTGGCTCGGGACAAGTCCGCTGCCGATAATCCGCGTAAGTCAAGAGCTTGTGTTAGCCGCTTGGAGAAGTCAGTCTGTTTCATGGGCTCGCCTCCTATTGAATACAGTATAGCGCAAATTTTTAGAAAACGCAAGATTTTTTGAAAAAAACTTTAGAAATCCTATTGACTTTAGAAAGCGCAAGTGATACAATGGCGGTGTCAGGAGGTGATAAGATTGGATTACAGCAAGCTCCTCGGGCGCATCCGAGAACGTGCATTGACGCAAGCCGAAGTTGCGCAAAAAATCGGCGTGTCCCCTGCAACTTTGAATAAAAAGCTGCGTGGCCATACCGAGTTCACACAAAGCGAAATCGGCTCCCTGTGCAAGCTCTTAGGCATTTGCGACGAGGAAATTTCCGCTTATTTTTTTACCGAAAAACTTTAGTTTTCGTAAGTAGCAAAAGGAGGCACCATGAACTTACTTGTGTCAAAACGGGCCAGCAGAGAAAACAAGGTTATCGAGAACCTGCTGGCCGCTCATGAAAAAATAGCGTCCGCCGAAGTGGTAGACGCCAAAGGACTGGTGATGTTGAGCCGGTACTTATGGAAGCTGATTCATCAGCTGCCGGATGAACAGGAGGAGGCCATCCAGCATGAAGCATTATCTTGAAGGCGCGCTTATGGGATTGGTGATGATTTTAATCATCAAGGTATTAGAAATCTTGTTATGATTTCCTGCAATGCCCAAATCAGCATTGTTCCCCCAGCGCCTATCGCCCGCTCTTTCCACTTTTGTCGTGTAGTCAGATAGTCTCTTGTCTTTTTGCGTTTGACTTCGACCTTGCCGAGATCGGTAGCCAAGACGTTGCCCTTGGGAGGGTCGTAATAGCCATTGCACGGAGGCATAAAAGGCTTCAAGTCCATGAAGTGAACTCGAGCAAGATTGTTATCCAGCAAGAATTGCAGTGTTGCAGAAACCTCATCACCAAACTTGCTTACCAAATCAGATTGTGGAACCCCATATTTTGATGATGCGATAAATTGAAGAACCTGCATATCAAATTCTGGCACATCCATAAATAACACATCCTTTCTGCCGCCATTGTAACACGGCAGGAAGCTCAAACACAAGGAGGACACCACCAAATGAACGACCTGACCATTTTTGAAAGTCCCGAGTTTGGCTCCATCCGCACGGTGGAGGAGGACGGTAAGGTGCTGTTCTGCGCCAAAGACGTTGCAGCCTCTCTGGGGTACAAAGACACCACCAACGCCATCAAGCAGCATTGCCGTGGGGTGGTGAAACGCCACCTCACCGATAACCTGGGCCGAGACCAGATTACAAACTTCATCCCCGAGGGGGATGTTTACCGGCTGGCGGCCAAGAGCGAGCTGCCGGGGGCGGAGCGGTTTGAAAGCTGGATCTTTGACGAGGTGATCCCCTCCATCCGCCGCACCGGCGGGTACATCGTTGGGCAGAAGGAACTCTCCCCGGCAGAGCTCATGGCGAAGGCGCTGAAGGTGGCCAACGATGTACTGGCAGCCCGGGAAGCCCGCATTTCGGAGCTGACGGTGCAGAACACCATCATGCAGCCCAAAGCGGACTACTTCGACGAGCTGGTAGACCGCAACCTGCTGACCAGCTTCCGGGACACCGCCAAGCAGTTGGGGGTAAGCCAGAACGCCTTCATCGGCTTTCTCAAGGAGCGCAAGTACATCTACCGCGACCAGAAAGGCAAGCTGATGCCCTACGCCGAGAAAAACAACGGCCTGTTTGAGGTGAAGGAGTGCTTCAACAACAAGACCGAGTGGAGTGGCGTCCAGACTATGGTGACGCCCAAAGGCCGCGAGACCTTCCGGCTGCTGCTGGAGGGGTACAAAAAGGAGGCTTGACCATGCTTGAAACCATTCCCCGGATGCGCACGGCGGCCGGGATCGTGGCCGAACTCAAGGCTATGGACCCTGACACCGGCGTCACCGAGTACTTCGTCCGGCGGATGATGCGGGAGGGCGTCCTGCCGGTCGTCCGTGCGGGCAGTAAGACCCTGGTCAATCTGGACGATGTGCTGGCGCTGCTGCACAGCGGCACCGCCCAGCCGGACCCCACCCCTACAGCGCCCGGCAGCATTCGCCGGCTGGACGTAAAGCTCAGGTAAAGGAGAGACACCATGAAACATTTCTACATCCGCAAGGCGGCCATCCTGGCCGTCAGGACGGTGGGCCTCGGTATGCTGGTGCCGGCGCTGCTGATGCTGGGCGGCATCATCGAGGGACCGGTGGACCTGTGGTGGCGGTACGCCCTGGCCTGTCTCGGCTTTGTCTGCGCCAGCTGCCTGCTGATCGGTCTGGGCGAGGCGCTGGATAGCAAGCTCGATGCCGACCTCAAAGACTGGCAGCAGGTGCCCGTCCGCAAGATTGACCGTTCCCGGAGGTACAGCGCATGAGCGCGCCGGCCAAAGAGCCCCAGCCGCTGGGCAGCACCACCGGCAAACGAGAGGATGTCCGTATCTGCGTCCGCTGCGGCAAGGAGATGCAGATGGTAGGGCGTAACGCAAAATACTGCCTGCTCTGCCGCGGAGAGGTATACCGCGAAAGAGCTCGCGCTTACCGAGCCAGCCATCACGCCTCGGCCAATACAGGGGCCGGTCTCAGTGCTCAGAAAATTCGTTTCTGTCAGCGTTGCGGCGTTGAAATTAAGGATGCACGACCGCAGCAGAAATGGTGCGCCGACTGTCATAAAGCGGTCAAAGCGCAGCAGTCCAGGCAGAGTTATTTACGCCGGCATAATGCGGCCCCGGCCACAAAGCAGCTGATCTGTCAGCGCTGTGGGCAGCCTTTCGAGGTCCCGTCCGCGTGCTATACCAGAGCAAAGTATTGTCTTGCATGCCGTCCCATTGTAGAGTCGGAGCAGCACGCGGCCAGCTATGAGCGTAAAAAGTCAGCCCGCACCTTTGCCGGTCCTTACATGACCAACCCTCGCCCCGCAGACGTCGCCACACGTGCCGCAGCTAAATCACAAGTTGGAGAGGACCGGTTGCGGCTGCTATCCAATGTGGCCGACTGGGCCGGCATCTCCTACGGCCAGCTGATGCTCAAGAGCCCGGCCGCCCGTGAGGCCCTTATCCTGGACTACAAAGCCGCGAAAGGAGGCACCCCATGAACAAAACCGTCTGCGCCCTGCTGGCCGCTGCGCTGCTGGCGCTGGCCGCCTGGTACATCCGGCAGATGTGCGCCCTGGCCCGCGTGGTGTACAGCATCCGCCCGTAAAAAACAAAAGAAGGGAGAAAAAAATGAAAATCGACACGACATTACTGCGCTCGATGAGCGTGAGCCAGGACGAGGTAGAGGCACTTGAGCTTGATCCTGGCGATGCAATCCGGTGCAAAGGCAAGACCTACTATTGGGACAAGCCTATGGTCCTCATGGTGGACCGCCTCAACCGGGGCGAAAATGCCTGGCACACCACCATGATCCGCCAGGCGCTGGAGTGCCCCTATGGTGACTGGGGGCAAGACTACTCCGCCCCCGACCGGCGTGCCCGCCAGTGGGCCAGGGCCCACAATATGCCGCTGGTGACCGTTCCCGGCGGCATCCCGCCCATCACAATCGAGGGGACGGTGGCCGTGCCCGATTTTGCGATGTCGGGTACATCCTGGTACATCATCCCGGAGGACATTGCGGCGGCGTTTGATCTGGAAGTCAAACGACTGGGAGCCGCTTGAAAACAAAGCGGCCCCACCCGAAGGACCAGTTCGGGCAGGGCCAAAAGGTGAGCTTCGCAAACGCTCACCTTCATTATACCGAAAATGGAGGAATTTGCAAGAATGGCAACAAACAACACCATCAAGCTGGCGGAGGATGTGCTGAGCGCAGTGAAGCATTTCAAAGGCGAGCTCACTGCAGAGGGCTGCCGCCAGGCGCTGGGGAAAAGATACAACAGTCACAGCGGCCTGGAAAGCGGAGGGTATCAGTGCTCTCCGCGAGGGGTCAAGCTAATTCCGAAAGACGAGGATTTCATGGACCTCACTTGGTCCAAGTTTATCAAATTCTGCCGCGAGAACGGCCTGATCAAGGAGGAATCCGCCTCATGCAATCCCAAACCTGCCCGGAATGCGGCTGCTGCTGTGACTGCGGCCGCCCCTGCTGCAACGCCCACGGCGGAAACCTCGACCATCTTGGAGAGCGCGGAGGATGCCGCCGCATCGACGCTCAAACCGTCATCGCCGGACGTCCAGACGCCTTTGTCGGCCCCCGCCTACCCTGCGGATGCTGGAGTTGCAACACAAAACCTGTCCGCTGCGGCTCCTGCATCTTCGGCAGTCCAGCCTTCGGCTTCCTCGGCCTTTGATTATGCCGGCTTGGACCTTCCCACGGTGGACACCCTCCACATGGCCGAGCGGATGATCGCCGACGCCCGGCGGGACTACGTCACTAAGCTGGCCCAGGCGGTGTACATTGCGCACGATGCCCTGTGCGGGGGAGTCGTCGCAAATTGCGACAACTCAAAGCACGGCCATCGTGGGGAGGATGCTTTCCGAAACTGGTGTGCCAGTGTTGGACTGGGCAAAGACACCGCCTATCGCCTCCTCCAGGTGGCCGGTCTGCTGAATGGCGCCACCCCTGAGGAACAGGCAGTGCTGGAAGCCGCCAGCCCTTCCCTGCTGTATGCAGCGGCCAAACCTTCCGCCCCGGCCCAGCTGGTACAGGGGGTTAAGGACGGAGACATCACCACCCACAAACAGTACCAAGAGCTGCTGGCCCAGCTGAAAGCCAAAGAGGAGGAGCTGGCCGCCGAGAAAGCCGCCCACAAGGCCGAAAGCGATGCTTTCGGCGAGGCACTAGCGGATGAACAACGCCTCCGCCAAGCGTCAGACGCAGCCCGGATCGAGGCCGAGAGCGCTGTCCGTGGGCTGCAAGAAATCTGCTCTGGAGCCAGTAAGAGTGAGAATGCAGCAATCCAGCGGGCCCAGGAGGCAGAACAGCAGCTGGCTGCCGCTCAGGACCAGCTTCGCACCAAGACCGCCCGAGTCAAGGAACTGGAGGCCCGGCCCATCGAGGTGAAGGGCGCCGACCCCGACGACATCGCCCGCTGGCGGGCCGAGGGCGCCAAACCGGTCCAGGATCAGCTGAATCAGGCTCTGGCCGAGGCTGCCGAGCTCCGGCAGAAAATCCACGAGTCACAGGGCTGGAAAAAGAGCTACGCCGACGAGCTGGCCATCTCGAAACAGATTGTCAGCACGGTGGAAGGCATCCTGCGGGCCCGGTTTCAAGTCCTGGACTCTTTGGATTATGACACGTTCGAGGCTGCCGTGGAGCCCTTCGAGGCCCTGCGGGACCAGCTGAACGAGGCTTTGGAGGTTGGCCGCTGGCCCGGAAAGGAGAACGGCTGACCATGAGCAAATCCAAATCCCTGCAAAACATCCCCGAGAAGCGCCTCTGCGGCCAGATGAAGCCACGTCTTGCCGAGTGCCACTGGTGCATCCATCGGGACGACTGCCCCTGGTATCAAACCGCCAAGAGAAAGGAGAAGCCATGACCTATTCTGAATCGCTGCATGCCGCCCAGGACGCGGCTCTGGCCCGCGCCTATGCCGCCAGCCTGGAGCCGCCCGACGACTATTATTTTGAGCCGGGTCCCGGCGAGGACCAGCCGGAGGAGGACGAGCCGTGAAAATCGCCATGAAAGAGGGCCGGATCATCCTGGCCGAAATTGAGCAGGCCCGGATGGACAGGCTCAAAAAGACCCGGATGCTGAGGTGGAACAAGGCCGACCGCACCTATTCCGCCCCCGTCAGCCTGGACCTGCTGAACACTCTGGCCGGCATCTTCCGGCTGCCCGATTTCGTCGAAAAGGAGCGCCGAAAGCTGGACTACATGGCCCGCCGCCTGGAGGGCGAGCGAAACGCCGCCAAGCCTCTGCCCCTTGTTCACTATCCGGTCAAGGCAGAGCTTTTCCAGCACCAGGTCCGGGCCGCCAACATGGCCATGATTCAGTTTGCCGCTAAACAGCCCGCCGGGTTTGGCCTTCTGTTTGAGATGGGCTGCGGCAAGACCCTGACCGCCATCGCCATCATGGGGGTGCTCTACCGCCAGCGCAGGATCACCCGAGTGCTGGTGGTGGCCCCCAGCAGCGTGTGCAGCGTCTGGCCCCACGACCTGGCGGCCTTCGCGGCCTTCCCCTACGAGGTGCGGGTGCTGCTGGGCGAGAAAAAGCAGCGGCTGGAAGCTCTGCGCAGCCTGACAACCTACCCCGACACGGCCAACCGGCTGCTGATCGCGGTCATCAACTACGAGGCCACCCACCGGGAAGGCATCTTCGAGGCGCTGGAAGGCTACGCCGCCGGCCTTATCATCTGCGACGAGAGCCAGCGGATCAAGAACCCCAAGGCCGCCCAGTCCAGGGCGGTGCAGATGCTGGGCGACCGCGCCGCTTACCGGCTGATCCTCAGCGGCACGCCGGTCCAGAACAGCGCCATCGACCTGTACAGCCAGTACCGCTTCCTCGACCCGTCGGTGTTCGGCGCGAACTTCTACGTCTTCCGCAACCGCTACTGCCAGATGGGCGGCTACGGCGGCCACGAGGTGGTGGGCTTCCAGCACATGGACGAGCTGGTGCGCAAGGAGCACGCCATCGCCCTGCGGGTCACCAAGGCTGAGTGTCTGGACCTGCCGGCGCAGACCTTCGTCCGCCGCTATGTGGAGCTGGAACCCGCCGCGCGGCGGCTGTACGACCAGATCGCCCGGGCAAGCTGCGCCGAGCTGGAAAGCGGCGGCCGCGTCACCGCCTCCATCGTCCTGACAAGGCTGCTGCGGCTGATGCAGCTGACCGGTGGCTTTGTCCAGCCCGACGGCAGCGACCGAGCCCAGCAAGCCGGCAGCGCCAAGCTGGACGCTTTGGCCGACATCCTGGAGGACTACGTCCAGGATGCCGGGCAGAAGCTGGTGGTCTTTGCCCGCTTCCGCCCCGAGATCGCCACCATCTGCCAGCTGCTGGAGCAGCGCGGCATCCGCTATGGCCGCATCGACGGCGAGGTCCCCATGGACCAGCGGGGCGCCATCGTCGAGACGTTCCAGCAGGACCCCGGCGTCAAGGTCTTTGTGGCCCAGATCCAGACGGCAGGCCTGGGCATCACCCTGCACGCGGCCAGCGCGGCGGTGTTTTACAGCCTGGACTTCAACTACGCCAACTACGCCCAGGCCCTGGCCCGCATCCACCGCATCGGGCAGGCGCAGCCTGTCACCTACATCCATCTGCTGGCCGAGAACACGGTGGACGAGCAGGTGCTGGACGCTTTGGAGCGGAAGGAGGACCTGGCCCGCACCATCGTGGACGGCTGGAAAAAGTATTTTCAAGGAGGCACATTATGAGCATTATGGAGCAGCTGGACGCCTACCGCGCCCTGCTGGACAGAAAAGAACAGCTGGCGGAAGCGGTCAAGGAGAACAACCTGGCCATTGAGGCCGCCCGGAACGCCCTGGCGGACAGCATGGTGGAGAGCGAGACGCCGCAGATCATCCGGGGCGGCTACAGCTACACCCTGACACCCAAAACCAAATACAGCAAGGCTGCTGGGCAGGATGAAGCCCTGATGGAAGCTTTGCGGAGCTATGGCCTGGGCGATCTGATCAAAGAATCTGTGAACGCCCAGAGCCTCCAGGGGGCCATGAGCGCCCTGGCCGAGGAAAACGACGACCAGCTGCCCGAGGAGTTCGAGGGCCTTGTCAACGTGTACACATTCAACGACGTCACCCGGCGCAAAGCCCGGACCGTTCGCAAATAAAAGGAGGATAAAACCATGGCAGCCAATCTTGTGAAAGCAGAAAATTTCGCTATCGTTCCCATGTCGGAGGACATCGCCCAGATGCTCACCGAGGAGCTGGACGGGATGGGGCAGGTCCCCTTTGACGCCGTCAAGATTCCCAGCGGCGGCGGGCTGTCCTTTGAGCTGTCGGGGGATGACCCCGACAACCCCGAGACCGCCCAGACCCTCACCGGCGTGATTGTCCATCACCACCCGGTCAACGTCTACTGGGAGCACGACTTCGACGGTGCCGGCGGCCTGCCGGACTGCAGCAGCCCCGACGGCAAGCACGGCCTGAACGCCAAGACCGGCGAGGTGCTGGACTGTGCATCCTGCCCCTATAACCAGTTCGGCAGCGGCAAGGGCAACTCCAAAGCCTGCAAGAACACCCACCGGGTCTACCTGCTGCGGGAAAATGAGCCCCTGCCCATCCTGCTGACCCTGCCGCCCACCAGCCTGCGGGCCTTCAAGGACTACCTGGCCAAGCGTCTGATCATAAAGGGCAAGCGCAGCACCGACGTGCTCACCTCCATCAAGCTCAAGCGGGAAAAGAACGCCGACGGCATCGCCTATTCCGCCTGTGTGTTCACCAAGGCCGGGGACCTGACCCCCGACCAGATCGCCGCCGTCAAGCCGGTGGCCGCCTGGGTGAAGGGCATTTCCTCCCGGGTTCCGGTGGAGCAGAAGCCTGCCGGCTCCGACAGCGACGGCTTTGTGGAAGTGTCGGACGACGCCCCGTTTTGATCTGAAAGGAGCTTTACATTATGGAAAATAAAGTCTGCTTGGATGGCGCGATCTTTGAGGAGTTCAAGTCCGATTTTGACACCGTGCTGAAAGACACCCTCACCAAAATGTTGAAAAACGGCATCCCGGAGGGCTCTGTCACCGGCAAGATCAAGATCTCCCTGGAGACCCGCACCAACGATTTCGGGGTGCCCTATCTGGCACCCATCTTTGAGCACAAGGTTTCCGGCGCAGCCACCCAGAAGCTGGACCTCACCGGCACCACCGATGACGAGTTCTGCCTGGAAACCGACGCCGAAAGCGGCGACTTCATTCTGAACGAACCGGAGAGCGCCCAGACCCGGATGGATGATTTTGCGGCCGGCAGACGCTGACCCAAGGGAGGCCCGCATGGAAAAGAGCAAGAGCGTTTTGTTCTACACAGACTGGGCCAGGCCCTTGCAAGGGCTGCCGCTGGAGGATGTGGGCCGCCTGTTCTACGCCATCCTGAACTACACCGAGACCGGGAACCCCCAGACCTTTGACAGCCCTGCGGCAGCCATGGCCTGGGAGTTCATCCGGCTTCGGCTGGACAACAACCTGGAAAAGTGGGCCGACACCAAGAAAAAACGGCGGGAAGCCGGCCGCCTCGGGGCCAATTCCACCAAAGGCAAAGAGCGGCAAACGCCGGCAAAAGCGGCAAATGCCGATTTTGCCGAAACCGAAACGGCAAAACCGGCTGTACCTGTACCTGTACCTGTACCTGTTCCTGTACCTGTTCCTGGGAAGACTTCGTCTTCTTCATCCGGCGGAGCGCCGGAGACGATGCCGGCGACGATCTCTCCCGAATGTTTTTGGACAGACTGCGGCTACACGGGAGGCGCGGCAGTCCGGGAAGCTTTTGCTGGATACAGGAAAGCCGGCATGGAGGACGCTCTGATCCTGGAAGCCATCCGGGAGACAGCAGCCCACGCGGCCAAGTGTCCCCTGGCCTATACCCGCCGGATTCTGGACCAGGCCGCAGCGGCGGGCCAGCTGACCCTGGCCGCCTGGCAGGCCGGGCGGCGCCCCGCCGGGTCGTCCAAACGGGTGGACCGGCCCCAGCCCAGCGGCAGCGATTTCCTGGCCGACGCCCTCACCCGCCCCCGGCGGCACAAACGAAAGGAGTGACCCCATGCAATACAAACTAACCATCCCCGGCCGCCTGCCCGGCCTGAACGAGCTGATCGATGCCGAGCGGTCCAACCGGTACAAGGGCGCCCAGCTCAAGAAGGACGCCGAGCGCCGCATCTGCGCCGAGATACGCCGCCAGTTGCATGGCGTACATATCCGCCGGCCGGTGGTGATGCAGTATCTGTGGGTCGAGCCGGACCGCCGCCGGGACCGGGACAACATCACCGGCGGGCGCAAGTTCGTGCAGGACGCGCTGGTCCGTTGCAAGGTCCTGCAAAATGACGGCTGGAAAGAGATCGCTGGCTTTGCCGATGACTGGGCGGTGGATAAGGCAAGGCCACGGGTGGAGATCGAGATCATAGAAATGGAGGACTAAGGAGGCACCGAAAGATGAAACAACGGCTGATTGACGCCAACGCCCTGCATTATCGTATGGGCGTGAACCAGGATGATAAGCAAATTTTTTATGTCACGGGCGAGGATATCGACGCTGCCCCAACCATCGACCCCGAGAACCTGCGGCCAAGGGGACATTGGGAAAAAGAAACGGTAGATGGGCCTGACGTTGTCAAATACACGAGTTTGCTTTCAGCTTTTTGCAGCAGATGCAGACGTAGAGCATGGACGAAGAGCACTTACTGCCCCAACTGCGGAGCCAAGATGGAGGACTGACCATGACGATACATGAGGCCATCGAGCAGCTGAAAAGCCTGCTGGACCACTGCAAGAGCATGCGCGAGAGTGGGGAGGTTTGGGTGCGGGACTGCGAGGCGCTGGACGTAGCCATCAAGGAATTGGAGGCAGACCATGAAAACAATCGTTGACCGCATCGGCAATCCGGCCCTGCTGGAACAGACCGCCGAGGAATGCACCGAGCTGGCCCATGCCTGCCTGAAAGAGGCCCGGCGGCTTCGGGGCGAAAACCCCACCCCCAAGACCACGCCCGAGTGCTGGCTGGCCATCAGCGAGGAGCTGATCGACCTGCAGCTCTGCATGGAGCTGCTGGAGGGGGCCGGGTATGGTGCTGACCCGGTGGCGGCTGCCGATCAGCGGGCCGCAAAGCTCCTGCGCTGGCGCGATCGGCTGGACAAAGCCGCCGGGGAGGCCCCGAAATGAAGTTCCAGCCCGGCCAATGCAGGAAAATTTTCGACATCAACGTCGCCCGCTGCCGCCCCTGCGCGGGCTTTGACAAAACCTGCCCCTACCGGCGGGAAAACGGCTGCCACGGGAGGCCCCAAAGTGAAAACAAGCAAAAGGAGGCAAGGAATGACCCGAAAACGTTTTGTGAAGTTGCTCATGGCAGAGCGATTTGACAGGAATGAAGCCAATTTATTTGCAGATTACTATAATACGACGGGTGTAAGTTATGCCGATGCGTATAAAGAAATGGAGGCATATCGAGCCTTTCGTGTGATTACAGAAAACGGGAATAGAGTCTTTAAGAATTTTCAAAGCGTGGTTTTGGATTGTGCAAGTAAAATCTTTTTATCCTTGGCGGACGCAGCAGGAAGGATGCAGGAAATTTTCAGTGAACTGGGAAATACATTGTGCGAGGTAAATCTATGAGCACCCCTCGGTATGACTGGTGGCCCTACGTCAAGGGGATGATCCGGCGCTACCCGGAGCTGTGCAGCCGGGAAGCAGACATCCACACCACCGCCGTCACCCCGAACTATGGCGGCGCGCCTGGCGGCCATGGCGGACGGTCCGATCCTGTGGCAAACGCAGCCATGCGCAGCCTGCCGGAGATCAACCGCCGCGAGATGGACGCTGTGCGGGCGGCCATCCGTACAGCTGAAAGTCTGCCCAGCGGCAGAGAACGGATGGAGCTTGTGAAGCTGTACTATTGGAAGCGCTCTCACACCTTGTTCGGCGCGGCGAATGCGATCCACGTTTCCGAAAAGACTGCCCTGCGGTGGAACCGCGAACTGATCCTTCAGGTGGCAAAAAACTTTGGGCTTCTGGACGAATGACCGTTTAGAGCCAAAAACCTGTGCTATATTGATACCATCGAGAGCCGCAGGCGGGGGCGCACCCCTTCGCCGGCGGCTCTTTTGGTCCAGCGCAAACGCTGTCACCATACACCCCGCAGCCGGAGGCGGGTAAGTTTCCCGGCAGCCCGCTCGGCTCAAGAGCGCGCCGCCCGAAGGCTCGGCAGCCCCTGGGCGGTTTTTCATGCGGCCGGCCGTTGGGGTCCGGGGTTCCTTTGCTGTTCGTGGGTCTTGGATTGCAGGCATCGTTTTTACCTCCTTTTCTCCCCGGCCCGGTTCAAGTCCGGGCGGCCGCACCAATAAAAGCCGATAAGAGGTGACCGGCATGACGCCTGACTTTCTCCGTTGGCTGACCGGCCTGATCGAGGCGGGGGACGTGCATCCGTTCTACGTCTGCCGGGAGTGGCTGCAGGTGTCCCAGCAGGTGCGCCGGATGGACCGGGACGAGTGCCAGATCTGCAAAGCCCGCGGGCGCTACCGCAGGGCGGAGCTGGTGCACCACGTCAACCATCTGCGGCGTGCCCCCGCCCTGGCGCTGGACATCTGGTACACCGACGGCGAGGGGCAGCGGCAGCGCAACCTGCTCTCGGTCTGCCGGGCCTGCCATGAGACGGTCTGCCATCCCCGGCGGATGCAGTCCGCGCCGGCAAAGCTGCCGGTCACGCCGGAGCGGTGGGACTGACCCGGCGGCTTTCGTTTGGAAAGCCCCCCCGGTCGAAAATTTTTCAATTTTTCCAAAAATGCTTACTCGGGGCGTTGCTGACCTTTCTAGGCGCGCGCCCCTCTATCGCAAGGCGGTGTGGTGAAATGTCTCGTTACAACGAAGAGCCTGCAGCCAAAAAGCCCAAAGACTGGAGCCGGACGCAGGACTACAAAAACCTGAAAAAGGATATGCTGGACGACCTGGACGCCCGGGGGCTGCTTGGGTTCCAGTTCCGGGACAAGGTAGAGGAGTACATGGCCCTGTGGTGCGTGCTCCAGCAGCTAAAGGCCGACATCATGGAACACGGCGTCACCCTGGAGTACAAGAACGGCTCCAACCAGTACGGCGTCACCGACAACAAGAGCGTGGCGTCCATCACGCGGGTGAGCGCCCAGATGCTCCAGATCTGGACGGCGCTGGGCTTCCGCAGCCAGGCGACGGCCTCCAATGCGCTGCCGGCCCAGGATGCCGGGGAAGATGAGCTGTAAGATTCCCCCTGCCGTCCAGAACTACATCGACCTTGTCAAGTCCGGCAGCCCGCGGGCCTGCCCGGAGCAGCACGCGCTCGTCGAGCGCATCGAGCGCATCTTTTCCACCGAGCCGCTCTTTGTGGATGAAGCCAAACTGGCCAAATACCTGAGCCTGGCCCGGTATTTCCCCTTTGGCAAGCTCCTGCCCTGGGAAGAATTTTTGACCGCCCTGTGGCTGTGCACTTACGACGCCAAAGGCTTCCCGCGGTTCAAGACCTGCTTTTGCATGGTGGGCCGGGGCGCGGGCAAGGACGGCCTGATCGGCTTTGTGGGGTTCTGCATGGTCTCACCCTACAACAAGGTGCCCCATTACAACATCGACATCTGCGCCAACAACGAGGAACAGGCCGTCACCCCGGTGCGGGACATCGCCGAGGTGCTGGAAACGCCCCGCTTTGAACGCAAGCTGAAAAAATACTACTACCACACAAAAGAGCTGGTGCAGGGTCGGACCAACAAAGGCGTCATCAAGGGCCGCACCAACAACCCAAAGGGCCGGGACGGGATGCGGTCGGGCATGGTGGTGTTCAACGAGGTGCACCAGTTTGAAAACTACGACAACATCACCGTCTTTGTCACCGGCCAGGGCAAGGTAGCCGAGCCGCGGGTAGGCATCTTCACTTCCAATGGCGAGGTGAGCGATGGTCCTCTGGACGACTACCTGGAGCGGGGCCGCCGCATCCTGTTCGACGGCGAGGAGGACGGCGGGTTTCTGCCGTTTATTTGCTGCCTGGAAAACAAAGACCAGGTGCACGACCCAGCCAACTGGACCATGGCAAACCCGTCCCTTGCCTATATGCCCCACCTGCAAAAGGAGATCGAAGACGAATACAAGGCCTGGCTGCTCAACCCCGAGGAAAACACCAGCTTTATCACCAAGCGGATGGGGGTGCGGGCGGGCAAAAAGGAGCTGGCTGTCACCGACTACGAGAAGGTCAAGGCCACCAACCGCTCCCTGCCCGACCTGACCGGCTGGAGTTGCACGGTGGGCATCGACTATGCCGAGTTGACCGACTGGGCCGCCGTCAACCTGCATTTCCGGCAGGGGGCGCAGCGGTACGACATCAACCACGCCTGGATCTGCCGGGACGCCAAGACCCTGCCCAAGATCAAGGCCCCCTGGCGGGCTTGGGTGGAGGCGGGGCACTGCACCTTTGTGGAAGATGTAAGCATCCATCCCCGGCTGCTGGCCGGATACATCCAGCAGGCCGCCGCAAAATACAACATTCTGGGGCTGGCCATAGATAAATTCCGCTGGACCATGATGAGCGAGGCCCTGAAAGAGATCGGCTTCGATGCCAACGACAAAAACCGGGTGCATCTGGTGCGACCCTCCGACATCATGCAGCTGGACCCGGTGGTCCAGGACTGCTTTGACCGGGGGCTGTTCTGCTGGGGCGACAACCCGGCCCTGCGCTGGGCCGTCAACAACACCAAGCGGGTCCGCAGCGCCCAGCGCCAGGGGGTGGACACCGGAAATTTTATCTACGCCAAGATCGAGTGGCGCAGCCGCAAGACCGACCCCTGGATGGCCCTGGTGGCCAGCATGACCATCGAGGATAAGCTGGGGGACGGCGGACGCGGCGCCGCCCCCATGATCGAAGCCTTTACATTTTGACCAAGGAGGTGAACGCCCTTGACCCGTGAAGAATGGGACCGCTGGCAGCCAAAGGCCCCGGGCGAAATCGGCTGTGCCGAGCTCTACCAGGCCAAAGAGGAGCTGCGCATCCGGGAGCTGGCCTTTTCCTCGGCGGTCAACCTGATCGCGTCTGCCATCGGAAGCTGCGAGGTCAAGACTTTTCGGAATGGCAAGCCCCAAAAGGGGGCGGAATATTACACCTGGAACATCGAGCCCAACCCCTACCAGTCCTCCAGTGCGTTCTGGCACAAGCTGATCTACCGGCTCTACTCTTCCGGCGAGGCCCTGGTGATCCCTATGCTGCGGGAGGGCCGCCGGCAGCTGCTGGTGGCCGACAGCTGGAGCGCCTCCGCCTTTGACCCCATGCAGGAAACGGAGTACACCGGCGTCACGGTGGACGGCTACCAGTACCGGCAGGCGTTCAGGGAGCGGGACGTGCTGCACTTCCGGCTCTTCCAGCGGAACACCAAAGGGGTGGTGGACGCGATGGTCAACAGCTACTACAAGTTGTTCGACACGGCGGCCCGCGCCTTCCAGTGGGGCGCCCCCGGCAAGCATTTCAAGGTGCACGTCAGCCAGGTGCAGGCGGGCGCCTCCGATTTTGCCGAGAAGTTCGCCGAACGGATGGAAAAGCAGGTCAAGCCCTGGATGAACGCCGAAAACGGCGTCCTGCCCGAGTTCGACGGCTACGACTACACCGACATGGCCCCGGACGGCGGCGGGCAGACCAGCCGCGATGTCCGGGCCCTGGCAGACGACATCTTCGACTTTACCTACAACGCCTTCTGCATCCCCACCGCCCTGTTCCGGGGGACGGCCACCAACCTGCAGGAGGTGGTCAGCCACTGGCTGACCGTCTGCATCGACCCGCTGGCCGCCATGATCGGCGAGGAGATCACCCGCAAACGGTACGGTCTTGCGGACTGGCAGCGGGGCAGCTTCGCCCAGGTGGACACCAGCACCCTGCAGCACTTCGACATTTTCGCAAACGCCGGCAACATCGAGAAGCTGGTGGGCAGCGGGGCGTTTTCCATCAACGACGTGCTGGCCGCTGCCGGCCGGGCCGAAATTGACGAGGACTGGGCCCGCAGCCACTGGCTGACCCTGAACATTACCCGCATCGAAAACGCAGCACAGGCGGCCGAGACCGCCGGAAAGGAGCCCAACAGTGCCTAAACCTTATTTCCAGCTCCAGCAGAGCGGGCAGAGCGCGGACATCTACCTGTTCGGCGACATCGTGGATGACGCCTACTGGGGCAGCGAGACCAGCCCCTACAGCCTGGTCAACCAGCTGAACAGCCTTGCCCCTGATGTGACCGAGATTGCCCTGCATATCGACTGCTACGGCGGCAGTGTGTCGGCCGGCTGGGGCATTTACAACACCTTGCGCCAGAAACAGGGCGTCACCGTCCGCACCTACGCCGACGGCTTCGTGGCCTCGGCGGCCATCTACCCCTTTTTGGCCGGCAAGGAGCGCTTTGCCAACAGCGTATCGGCGTTTTACTTCCACCCGGTGCTCAGCGGCGCCTATGGCTATGCCGACGACCTGCGGGCCGAAGCCGATGCCATCGACAAGCTGACCGAGATCGGCCGGCAGGCGCTGGTGGACGTGGCCGGCCTGAGCCAGGACGCCGCCCGTGAACTGGTGGACAGCAAGACCTGGTACAGCCCCCAGCAGATGCTGGACATGGGCATCGCCACCGCAGTCACCGGCCGGAGCACCGGCGACGGGGCGCAGCAGAGCGTCCGGGACGGGATCATCCGGCAGCTGCTGGCAAAACCCGCCGTGCCAGGCACACCCCCGGATGGACCCGAAAAACAGCCCTGCATCCTGCAGCTGTTTGAAAAACTGGTTGAAAAGGCCTGACCCCCTGTCGGGCTTTTGCGATAGAAAGGAGCTTTATCATGTCCCTGATGAACAACAACGACCGGCAGGCAGAACTGGACGCCGTCCGCCAGAAGATTGCGGACGCGGTGAAGGCCAACGATGCCGCCGCTTTTTCCAGCGCCCTGACCGAGTACGGCCAGCTGATCGAGACCGGCATCCTGGCCGAGGCCGAGAAGAGCGCTGACGCCAAAATCCAGGCCGCGACCCAGCACATCGACAGCGAGGTGCTGCGCAGCCGCGGCGTCCGCCAGCTGACCAGTGCCGAGACGGGCTACTGGCAGAAGGTGACCGAGGCCATGAAGTCCACCAACCCCAAGCAGGCGCTGGAGGACCTGGACGTGGTCATGCCTGAAACCGTCATTGACAGCGTCTTTGAGGACCTGCGCGCCAACCACCCCCTGCTGAACGCCGTGAATTTCCGCGCGGTGAGCGGCCACGTCCGCATGATGATGAACACCGACGGCGTCAACAAGGCCCAGTGGGGCGAGCTGTGCGACGAGATCGTCAAGGAGATCATGTCCGGCTTCAAGGAAGTCGATTCGGGGCTGTTCAAGCTGTCGGCCTTCATTCCGATCTGCAATTCCATGCTGGACCTGGGGCCCCAGTGGCTGGACCGGTATATCCGCGAGATCCTCTATGAGGCCCTGGCCAACGGCCTGGAGGACGGCATCATCAACGGCGACGGCGACAAACAGCCCATCGGCATGATCCGCCAGGTGGGCGACGACGTCACCGTCACCGGCGGCAAGTACCCCGCCAAGTCCGCTGTCGAAGTGACCGATTTCAGCCCCGAGACTTTGGGCAACCTGATGAGCCTGCTGGCCGCCGGCCCCAACGGCAAGTACCGCACCGTCAGCGGCCTGATCCTGCTGGTCAATCCGCAGGACTATTTCCGCAAGGTGATGCCCGCCACCACCGTCATGGCCCCCGACGGCACTTACCGCAACAACATCCTGCCCTATCCGGTGCAGATCATCCAGTCCTTTGCGGTGGGCCTGGGCGAGGCCATTTTCGGCATCGGCCGCCGCTATTTCGGCTCCATCGCCAGCGGCTACAACCGCAGCGGCCGCATCGAGTACAGCGACAGCTACCGCTTTCTGGAGGACCAGCGGGTCTACCGCATCAAGCTGCTGGCCAATGGCTTCCCCCAGGACAACACCAGTTTCCTGCGGCTGGATATTTCCGGCCTGCAGCCGCCTGTCCTGCGCACCCAGACGGTGACGCCCCCGGCGGCATCCACCAACGCCAACCTGGCCAGCCTGTCCGTCACCGGCGGCAAGCTGAGCCCTGCTTTTGCCGCCGCCACTGACACCTACACCATGACCACCACCAAGGCCTCCGGCGTGGTGCTGGCCGTGCCCGCCGACAGCGCCGCCGACGTGGTGGTCAAGGCCAAGATCGGCGCGGAGGGCGAGGCTGTCGAGATCGTCAACGGCAGCGCCGTCACCTGGGAGACCGGCGCCAACAACGTCATCACGGTGGATGTCACCGCCGAGGACGGCTCCACCAAGGAGACCTACACCATCACGGTCACCAAGTCCTGATGCAGGGAGGGCAAATGCCGTGAACAACACCAAAGAGGCCCTGCTGCCTGTCCTGAAAAGCTATCTGGACATCACCTGGACGGATGAGGCCACCGACGCAAAAGTCTGGGATATGGCCCGCTCCGGCATGGCCTATCTGGACAGCAAGGCGGGCCGGCAGATGGACTACAATCTGCCCGGCTTTGCCCGCTCTTTGCTGATGGACTACGTCCGGTATATGAGGGATGGGGCGCTGGACATTTTTGAGGCCAACTATCTCTCCCTGATCCTTGCAATGCAGAACGAAGTGGCGGTGAACCGATATGAGGAAAGCGAAACCGACTCGGCCGGCGGCTGAGATCACCCAGCCGTTCAACGACGGGCTGGTCCGAATCTACACCTTGTCCGACGCCGAGACCGGCGGGATGCAGCCCAAGGTGACGGGCGTCCTGCGGCTGACGCTGCGCTATGCAGAGCAGCGGCTGGGGATCAATCGTCTCTACCTGGCCCGGCAGAACCAGGCCGAGGTGGTGCGGGTGATCCGTGTGCCGCGCCACCCCATTAGCAACCAGGACGGGGCCGTCACCGAGGACGGCACCCGGTACGGCATCGAATCGGTGCAGTCGGTCCCCGACGTCTGGCCGCCCTGCCTGGACGTGAGTTTGAAACGCATCGACCAGATTTTTGACGTGAGGGGGGAACCGCCTTGACGTGGTATGAGCATATTTTGGCCGCTCTGCACGTCGTGACCGACCAGGTCAGCCACGGCGGCCGGCTCAAATCCACCCGGTACTTTGTCTGGCAGGAGGAAGGCCGCAGCGACTACATGGCCGGCGGCCTCCACGCCGAAAAAGCCCAGTCCGGCAGCACCGACCTTTACAGCAAGACCGAGCTTGACCCCTGGGCGGCGCAGTACGAGGCCGCGCTGGACGCGGACGACTGCATCGCCTGGGAGTGTACCGGCGTCGATTATGACCCGGACACCGGCTTTTGGCACTGGGAATGGACCTGGGAGGCGGTGGGCGATGGCTAAAGTCACCATGAAGGGGATGGACGTCTATCTCCGTCAGCTGCAGAACCTTGCGGCCGATACCGACAGCATGTGCAAGATGGCCGTCTACGAGGGTACGCGCGTGGTCGCCGACGCTGTGCGGGACGGGATCAAGACCATCCCCGACCAGACCCGCCCGCCCCAAAAAGAGGACGGCTATATCTACAAGGGCCTTTACCCGGACCAGAAAAAGGGGCTGGAAGAGGGCCTCGGCATCTCTCCCATCACCAAAGAGGACGGGGCCTGGAGCGCCCGGGTGGGCTTTGAGGGGTACAACGGGCACAAAACCAAGAAATACCCCCAGGGCCAGCCCAACCAGATGATCGCCGCCTCAACGGAGAGGGGCACAATCTACCGGCAAAAGACGCCTTTCATCCGCGATGCGGTGAAAAAATGCCGGAAAGAGGCCGAACAGGCCATGGCCCTCTGTGTGGAGAGCGAGATCGCCAAAAAAATCAACGATTGAACCTGTGCCCGGTGGAAAACCGGGCCTTTTTCGTAACAGAAAGGAGCAATACGCATGGTTACGACTGGTTTCCGAAACATTTACGTCGCGAAATACAGCAATACCGGCTCGAGTGTGACCTATACCGGCTTCCAGAAGCTGGCCCGGGCCCGCGGCTTCAGCCTGGACGTGGGCACGTCGGACGACAACCAGTATTTCGCCGACGATTCCCTGGCCGAGACCGAGAGCGGCGCCAGCTTTTCTTCCGGCACCCTGGAGCTGACGGTGGACGGCCTGACCGGCGAGGAGGAAGCCCTGCTCTTTGGTATCGTGACCTCCTCCAGCACGGTGCAGGTGGACGAAAAACCCGTGACTGAGGTGCGTTTTGGCGACAGCCTCAACCCGCCCTTTATGGGCGTGGCAGGCATCAAGCGCTACCAGCTGAACGGCGTGGTCACTTACCGCCCCATCGTCCTGCCCAAGGTGCAGTTCACCCTCGGCACCGACGAAGCCGAGACCGGTGAGGACACCATCAACTGGCAGGACCAGACCCTCAACGCCAACATCATGCGGGACGATACCGCCGAGCACAACTGGAAGCGGATGCCGAAAGACAACTTTGCCACCCTGGCGGAGGCCATTGCCTACATCGAGGCGATCCTCAACCCCGGCGCTTAAAAGGAGGCTTTGACCATGCAGACCAATGACCGCATCACCTATATCACCATCATGGGGAAAGAATACCCGCTGTGCCTGAACATCCGGGCGCAGAATGCGTTCCGCAAGGCGTTTTCGGTGGGGATCACCGGCATCGACAAGCTGTTGACGCTGGAGGAGGACGGCAGCAACGCCGACCTTGTGTACGAGAATTTCGTGAAAATTCTGGAAATCCTCCTCATGGGCGGCCGCACGACGGTGCGCAGCCGCGCCCGCCTCGCAGGCGAAGAGGTCCCGGAAATCCCTGAGATCACCGCCGACGACCTTCAGGACATCTACACCATGGCCGACATGGCAGAGCCCACCAGACGTATCTACGAGGCCATGAACAGCTCGTTCCGGCAGGATGTGGAGGCAAAACCCGTAAAAAACGCCGAAGAGGCGGCGCAGCCTGTCAAAAAGTCCGGCTGACGACCGCCTTCTTTATTTATTACGGCCATACCATGGGCATGAGCCGGGAGGAGACGCTGGACAGCCCGGTGGGGGAATTTCTGGACCTGCTGGACTGCCGGGCTGTGCTGGCGGGCGAAAAAGAGCAGATTATCTACGGCGAAGTGGACGATCTGGAGCGGATCAGGTAAGGAGGTGATCCTTTGGCGACCAATATCGGCCCGAAAATCTCGGTGGAGGGCGAAGCGCAGTACCGCAAGCAGATGGCGCAGATCATCGCCCAGCAGAAAGCCCTCGCGGCAGAAATGAAAGCCACCGTCAGCGGCTTTACCTCCGCCACCTCGGCACAGGAGAAAGCGCGGGCGTCCGCGTCGGTTTTGGACCGGCAGATCGCCAACCTGACCGATGCCCTCAAGGCCCAGCAGGGCCAGCTGGACAAGGCAGAGGCCAAGTATGGTTCGAGCTCCAAAGAGGCTCTGGCCTACCGCACTGCCGTCTACAACACCACCGCCGAGCTGAACAAATTGAAAAACCAGCTGGGCGGCACAGCGGACGCGGTAGAAGACACCGGCGACGCCATGGAGGAGGCCGGCAGACAGGGGGTCAGGTTTGGCGACCTCATCAAGGCCAACGTCATTTCCGATTTCATTGTGGACGGCATCCGGCAGCTGGCATCCGCCGCGAAGGAGATGGCTGCGGGATTTGTCCAGGCGGCAGCCGACGTCCGGGCTGAGACCGCCCAGTATGCGCAGACCTTCGGCGAGCTGGCCGGGGAGGCCGATGCCGCCATCCAGCAGGTGGCGGACAGCGCCAACACCCTGCCCAGCCTGCTGAAGCCTGCAGCTACCTCCATCTACGCCTTTGCCCGCTCCTCGGGCGCGGACACTGCCCAGGCCATGGACCTGATGGCCCAGAGTATGCAGGTGGCGGTGGACGCTGCAGCCTACTATGACCGCAGCCTGTCCGACGTCACCGAGACCCTGCAGAGCTTTTTGAAGGGCAACTATGAGAACGACGCCGCCCTGGGCGTCTCGGCCACCGAGGCCACCCGCAACGCCCAGGCCATGGAGATGTTCGGCCAGGCCTTCAACGACCTGACCGAGATCCAGAAGCAAGAGGCTCTGCTGCAGATGGTGGTGGACGCGCAGGAACTGTCCGGCGCCATGGGCCAGGCGGCCCGCGAGGCCGACGGCTGGCAGAACGTCCAGGGCAACCTGAACGAAGCCTGGCGGCAGTTTGCCGCCGTCAAGGGGCAGGCCATGCTGGACGCCCTCATCCCCGCCATGCAGGAGGTGACAGGCCTGCTCACCGGCCTGACCGACGGCTCCCTGTCCGCCGGGCAGGCCATGCAGCAGGCTTTTGCGTTTGCATCCCAGCAGGCGGGCCAGCTGGTGGCCCAGCTGCCGCAAGCGTTGAGCGGCCTGGGCGGTCTGGGCGCGTCCATTGCCAGCGGGCTTTCGGCCGCCCTGCCTCAGGTGCAGGCGGCGGCGTCCGACCTGCTGGCCACCCTGAAACAGGGTATCGAGGCAAACCTGCCCCAGCTGATGGACACAGGCCTGAAGGCCTTGACCAACTTTACCGCCGGGCTGCGGGAGAGCGCCGGCCAGCTGGTGGACCAGGGGCTTTCGCTGATCGTCTCGCTGGCTGAGGGCATCGCCCAGGGGCTGCCCTCCCTCATCGAGCAGGCGCCCCGGATCGTCACCAACCTGGCGGGGGTCATCAATGACAACGCCCCCAAAATTTTGGCCGCCGGGGTGCAGATCATCGCCGCCCTGGCCAAGGGCCTGATCCAGGCCATCCCCACTTTGGTGGCCAACATCCCGGAAATCTTGAACGCCATCGTCAACGTGTTCCTGGCGTTCAACTGGCTCAACCTCGGCAAACAGCTGGTGACGGCCATCGGCAACGGTATCAAGGGGGCCGGGTCGTTTCTGTCGGGCGCGGCAAAAGAAGTCGTGAACACCCTGTACAACGGGGTGAAACAGCTGCCCCAGACCATGCTGAACCTGGGCCGGCAGATGATCCAGGGCCTTATCAACGGCATCCGCGGGATGATCGCCGGGGTGAAGGACAACATCGCTGAAGTAGCTTACGGCGCGGTCTCTACCCTGAAAAACATCCTCGGCATCCATTCCCCGTCCACCGTGTGTGAGGAGATCGGCGTCAACCTGATGCAGGGCCTTGCCATCGGCATGAAGGACGGCTCGGGCAAAGTCATGGAGACGGTGGACGACCTGGCCGCCGAGCTGGAAAACCGCTTCCAGAGCCTCCGACAGGCTCTTTCCACGGCCCAGGACGTCAGCGATTTGGAGTATCAGTCCTGGCTGGGCGGCGCCGGTGCGGATGCGACCGAAGCTGAAAAAGCCGCGCGGCAGCTGGCCTCCCTGAACGAGCAGCTTTCTGCCCAGGCCCAGACGGTGACCGCCGCCCAGCTGACTTACGACAAGATCGTGAGCCTGTACGGCGAGGCCAGCGCCGAGGCCCAAAACTACAAAAAGACCATGCTGGAAGAGGTCGTCGCCTACCAGGACCTGCAGGAGCAGATCGACGGCCTGCAGGTGGATGCACTGACCGCCGGCTTTGACGAAGTCAAGGCCTCGATGGACGCTGCGGCCGAAAGCGCCGAGCTGGACTTCAAAATCTGGCAGTCCCAGTTTGCGGATACCGTATCTGAGAGCGAAAAGCTGCAAAAACAGCTTGCCTACCAGACCAAAGAGATGGAGGCCCAGGAAAAGGTCGTCCAGGCTGCGCAGGACACCTACAAAGAGCTCTGCGACACCTATGGCGAGACCAGCGACGAGGCCGCCGCCTTCCGTTCCACCCTCACCCAGGAGATCGACACCTACGAGGACCTGAAGGACGCCGTCACCGAGACCACCGACGCCCTGGAAGAATCCCAGGACAAGCTGGCCCAGTTCCGCAAGGAGGCCGAGACGGTGTTCAACGCCGCCGACAATTTCAGCGGCAAGGTGTCCTCTCTGGGGAATGCCCTTTCCGATCTGGGCGACAAGTTCGGGCTGGATGTAGTCTCCAACCTGGGAGAGATGATTTCCACCTTTGGGGACGGGGCTTCTTCCCTTTTGGGATTTGCGGGCACCGTCTCGCAGGTAGTGTCTGCTGGCAGTGAGCTGCTCAGCGCTCTGGGGGGAATGGAATCGGTCGGGGGCCTGCTTTCGACCATCGGCTCCGCATTGTCCTCCGGCCTGGGTGGGATTGCCTCGACCATCGCCGGCGCAGTCGGCTCGGTGGGTTCGCTGGGGTCGGTGTTTGCCGGCCTGGCGTCCACTGCCAGCGGCGCGGTAGGCTCGATCGGCGCCGCCCTGACCGGCCTTGTGGGAGCTACCGGCCCTGTTGGCATCGTTATTGCAGCGGTGGCCGCACTGGGCGGGACCCTGTTGGTCGCCGGCGCCGACGGAGACACGTTGGGCGAAAAACTGTCCAACGTGTTCAATGGCATCGGTCAGACCATCAGCAATCTGGTTTCTTCGGCCTTCAACTGGGGCCGCGACCTGATCGAGGGCATCGGGGAGGGCATTGCCTCGGCGGCCAACTGGCTGTTCAGCGGGGTCAAGAGCATTGCCCAGGGCATTGCGTCCTTCCTCCACTTCTCCCGGCCCGACAAGGGCCCCCTGCGGGAGTATGAACAGTGGATGCCTGACATGATCGCCGGCATGGCGCGGGGCATCCGCCTCAATGCCGGCGTGCTGGAAGGCGCCGCCCAGGACGCGGCCTCCCGGATGCAGTCCGCACTGACCATCCCGGCGGATGTGGCCGCTGCGGCCGTGGGCACAGCCCCCGCCCAGAGCTCCGGCCGCAGCCTGACCATCACCATCGGCGACGTCATCGTCAATGGCAGCAATGTGCAAGACGTGGACGAACTGGCCGACCGGATCGTCCAGAAGATCACCCGGCAGGTACAGCGAAAGGAAGCAGCTTATGGGCTGGTTTAAGTTTGATGGCAAAGACAGCCGGGAGTTCGGCCTGCAGGTCGAACACATCCCGGCTATCCCCACCCCGGAACGCATCCTGAATGAATTCAGCGTGCCCGGCAGAAACGGCGTATTGCACTACGATACCGGCAGCTTTTCCAACGTTACAGTGGAGTATGAGTGTTGGTTTCGGGCGTATGATCGCCAGCGCATAGTCCCGGAATTGGGCCGCAGGATCAATGGCTGGTTGCTGGGCAATGGGTTTGGTTATCGACTTTTGCAGGATTCTTACAGCCCCGACTTTGTCCGCATGGCAATCCCAGCCACTGGCGCGGGCGAAATCGTCAACCGGTTCATGTTGCATGGCCGTTGCACGGTGGCTTTTAACTGCAAGCCGCAGCAGTTTTTACTGAGCGGACTGTTGCCAATGACCATCAGCAGCGGCACGGTCCTCTCCAATCATTTCCATTTCCCGGCCCTGCCGGTCATCGAGGTGACGGGCACAGGTGCGGGGACGCTTACCATCGGGGATCTGCAAATCGAGCTGACAGGGCTGTCCGGTACCATGTCCATCGACTGCGAGCGGGGCAATGCGTACAACGCCGATAACGTCACCCTGAAGCTGGACGGCGGCGCGTTTCCGTCTTTGCCTCCTGGCGATACGCAGATAAGCTGGACCGGCGGGATTACCGCCGTACGTATAACACCGAGGTGGTGGACGATATGAGCTACCCCAGATTATTTGACAACAACACCTATACCATGGACCAGTACCAGGACAACCTGGGCCTGGGGACGTTGACCGACGCCACCGCCTGCAAGGTGACGGAAGTTTTGAACGGCGAGTATGAGCTGGAACTGACCTACCCCATGACTGGGGAGCATTTCAGCGAATTGCAGACCGGCCGCATCATTGTGGCCAGGCCGTACCGAAACGCCGCCGCCCTGCAGCCGTTTGAGATATACGACGAGAGCCGGGCAATCGGCGGTCAGGTGACGTTTTACGCACAGCACATTTCCTACAAAGCGCTGGGTGTGCCCATCCGCCCCGTTACCGCGCAGAATGCACAGGTCGCTGTGTCTCTGGTCGCGTCCAATGCCGTCATATCCTGCCCCTTTACCCTTACGACCGATATGACGGCCGCAGGGACGTTTGCGATGGAAAAACCGGCGACCCTCCAAAATGTCCTGCTGGGCAGTTCCGACAGTCTGGTCAGTGTCTATGGCGGCGATGTTTTACGGGACGGCTACAGCATCCAACTGCTGGAGCACAGAGGAACAAACCGCGGGGCCCGCATCGTCTACGGCCGCAACCTCACTGACCTGACCCAGGAAAAGAGCATCGCGGAGATGTACGACGCAGTCTATCCCTACTACATCAGCACCGATGAGGACGGGGGCACACAACTGATCGAACTGCCCGACACGCTTGTGCTGGTTTCTGCCTCGGACAAGGCATCGGCCAAAAAGGTCTATATGCTGGACTTGTCGGGGGAGTTCGATGATGCCCCAAACCAGTCCCAGATCCTGCAGGCGACAAACGAGTATATTTCCAAAAACGGCCTGAACAAACCGAAGGTCAGCCTGTCGCTGAAATACGTCGACCTGAGCCGCACGCAGGAATATGCCGACCTGAAAAGCCTGGACCATATCGAGCTGGGGGATGACGTGACGGTCCAGTTTGAGTCTTTGGGTGTGGATGTGACCGCCCGTGTCTCTAAAATCGTCTACGATTGTTTGCTGGATGCAAACGAATCCATTGACGTGGGAGACGTGCGGACCAACGTTGTGGACGCCCTTGCCCAAAACGGAACGGGCGGGAGCGGAAATGAACAGCAGATCAGAAAGCTGTCCATCAAGGCGGACCAGGCTGCCCAGGCCGCCAGCGATGCCGCCAAAGTGGCCACCAACTATATCACGGAGGGCTCCGGCGGCGTCCGGTTCTTCGGCAGTTCATCCTCTATCACGATGGGAGGCGGCGGGCTGACCTTCAACGGCATCAAAAACCGCACGGTCCTATGGTCCAGCAGCGCCACCAGCATGGCGAGCGGGTCGAGCATCTCCATCAATCTGTCCAGCTATGCTGCCATCATCATCGGGTTTATCGACAACCTGGGCGGCATCTTTGACAGCGGCGTGGACGGCTCGACGGTGCAGTATCAGGTCGCGCCGGTCAACGGCACCACGCAGCGCGGATTTTACATCTGGGACTATCCCCGCGTGCGCACTTTTACCGTGACTACTTCCGGTATTTCTTTCGGCGCAGGGGGATATCTCAGATCCACTGAAATTTCAGGCGTGCCAGTTGGCGCAAACATGATCAGCAACTCGTCTTGCTGCGTGCCGCACGTAGTATATGGATTTATCTGATGGGAGGAATTGCCATGCTCAATCTGCTTGTTTTCGACCCCGAGACCGGGGTCATCCTCAACGAGGGGCAGGTGCATCCGTCGGTGGCGTTCCCCGCCGACCAGCTGCCCCCCGGCAGCGTCTATGTAGATGCCTTTCCCGAAGGGCCTATGGATGAATGGCAATATACGGGCAAAGAATTTGTAAGATTTTTTGCTGAGGCAGAAGAAAAGACCGAGGCGGTCAACGCCATAGAACCAAAGGAAAACGGCATTGTGTCTGCAGGAGGTGAGGGCGCATGACCAACACCCAGACCGTCCGCATCGACCTGACCTCTCCCGGCGGCTTTGCGCCGGTCATCCACGCAGTGGCGGGAGACATCTACAGTCGGTTTGTCCGGATGGAGCTCTACCAGGGCGGCGTTTTGTACGAGCCGCCTAGCGGGACGACTTGTGTCATCGGCTGGCGGCGCGGGGAAACCTATGGTGCCTACAGCTCCATCCTGGAGGAGGACGGCAGCAGCTCGCACCCCGCGTGGGAGCTGGAGGACAACGTCCTGACCATCGAGCTGGACTGGCACGTCTGCCAGCACCCCGGGGACGTGGCGGTCAACGTAAGCCTGAACGGCGAGGGCGGCAGCCGCCTGCACACCTGGGAGCTCTGCTGCCGGGTAGCCCGGGGGGCCGTGGCCGACGCCGAAGACCCCACCAAGCCATCTGAGAGCGCCACCGACGCGGCCAACCGCGCCGAGGCCGCCGCCAACCGCGCCGAAGCCGCCGCAGAGCGTTCCGAAGCAGTTGCAGACGAGCTTGAAAACATTGTAAAAGACGGCCCTGTTGTGTCCGTAAACGGAAAAACCGGGCGCGTCCAGTTATCCGCGTCGGATATTCCGTTTGACAATGCCGGAACGCCTTTTGTCTCCACTACCGTACAGGACGCAATCGAGGAACTGCTTGGCATTGGCACTGCTTCTTCTACCATTATGGTTACCGCTCCTGCTGGTGTTGTTGTGACCGTCTCAAAAGGCGATAAAAGCTATACACAGACTGTCGGAGAAGATGGCGCGGCGCTGTCTTTTAAAGTGTTTGAAACCGGTGAATGGACTGTTTCGGCAGTGCTCAACGGCAGACTTTACAAGCGCACTGTAAATGTTGCAGAAGCCGGCGGCTCTTACAGCGTGGAGCTGTCCTATTTTAGCGCCACCCTGACCGCAACGGCGGTGGCCGGTGCGACCGTCACCGCCACCTGCGGCGAGACGGTGGTGACCGGCCAGGCCGCCGGCAACGGCCAGGCTGCACTGGAGATCAAACTGCCGGGCAACTACGTCGTGCAGGCGCTTGTCAGCAGCAGCTACGGCAATGCCAGCTCCAACAGCCAGGCGGTCAACGTCACCGACAATGGCGGCAGCTACACGGCCACCGTTAAGTTCTGCCGGCTGACCGTCACCATTGACGCGGGGTCGGCAATCACCGTTGCCAAGGGCGATGTCAGCATCAGCCTGACCGGCACCGGTTCGGACATGATCTACCTGCCCAGTACCGGCACTTGGACGGTGACGGCCAGCAAGGACGACCTGGACGCCTCGGCAGAGGTCGAGTGCAGCGGCTACCAGGACTACACCTGCGAGCTGGCCTACATCCAGGAGGTCCTGGCCGATAACTCGTGGGAGATGATCCGGCGCGTCAGTGACGCCGATGAAGGCGCCAACTGGTGGAGTGTAGGCGACACCAAGCCTGTTGCCCTGAATGGGACGGTTGGTATCCTGACCCTGAACAATCTCACGGTGGATGCGTTCATCCTGGGGTTCAACCATAATTCCGGCAAGGAGGGCACCCATCGCATCCATTTTGCCCTGGGCAAGATCGGCGGGAAGCTGATCGGCCTGTGCGACAGCCAGTACAACAACTATGGGAGCTCGACGCGCTTCCACATGAACAGCAGTGACTCGAACAATGGAGGCTGGAATCAGAGCTATATGCGGCGTACTATCCTGGGGAATACGGGCACCCCTGATTCTCCCCCGGCCAACAGCCTGCTGGCGGCTCTTCCGGCTGACCTGCGAGCCGTGATGAAATCCGTGACCAAGTACACGGACAACACAGGAAATAGCGGCAACAGCAGCGGCGCGGTGACGGCGACGCAGGATTATATGTTCCTCTTGGCCGAGTTTGAGGCATATGGCCGTCGGACGTATGCGAACCAGTATGAGCAGAACAGCCAGCAGCAGTATGACTATTTCAAGGCAGGCAACGCCAAGTTGTTCTATAACCACGGATCCACCGGGTCCGTGGTGTGGGCGTGGTCCCGCTCTCCTGGTTACAGCTCCGACGACAGTTACTTCGTAGTCTTCAACACGGACGGGACCGCCTACAATCACTATGCCAACAGTTCGGGGGTGGTCTGCGTCGGCTTTGCTGCCTAATCCCCCCGGGGGTATCCTGTGCATCTCACCCGCGCAAGCGGGTGACAACGGGAGGCCGACGGCTCGGTCCCTTTTGGCGCGAAGCGCCCGACGCGATTTTTGAAAAAAGGCCGAAACTGCTATCACTTAGCTGTCATAAGACTGCATACAAAAGCCGGCAGAAACCATACAATAATCATATGCAGATGATTGGAGGTTTGAAGAATGTCGTCCAACAAACGGGTCTTCACGCTGCGGCTGTCCGATGAAGTCTTTGACAAGATCGGGATCCTGGCCACCCGTGACCACCGGTCCATTACAAACTACATCGAATATGTGCTGCTGAAACATCTGGAAGAGGTCGAGAAAACAGAAGGCCCCATTCAGGTGGAGAAGCAGCCCAAAGGGTGATTATGTCTGTATTGAAGAAAAAACGCTCTCTGAGCAAGGCGGAGTTCATCAACGTCGCCCACGAAATCTATATCGAAACCATAGATTTTCTGACCAAGCTGTCGGCCCGGTATTCCCGGCTGATGGCCGAGCCGATCGCCAGACTGGCGGGCGAGGTCCAGGACAACGCTGAAAAGGCAAACTCCATCTATCCATCGAGCGACCAGCGCAAGCAGCTGCGGGAAGCGTATCTGCTGAAGGCGAGGGCGTCCCTGATGGCGCTGGACCGAAGGCTGGGCGATGTGTACGAAATCTTATCCAAAAATCCGCAGGGGTGCTTTACCAACTCGAAGGGCGACACGCTGCCCGCGTCGGAAGCCACCCAGAAGCTGGACAAACGTGCCCAGCGGCTGGGTGAGCTGATCGACCGGGAAAACGAGCTGCTCAAGGGCGCGACCAACGCACTCTCAAAATAGGTGTATCTCTGAAAATTTCCGTCCGTGGTGTGGGCGTGGTCCCGCTCTCCTAATTACAACAACAACAACAATAACTTCGTAATCTTCAACACGGACGGGACCGCCAACAATAACAATGCCAACAATTCGGGGGCGGTCTGCGTCGGATTTTGCACAGCTGGGTCACATGGTGTAGCCTTCGGGCGATAGACGACCCATGCAAAAGGAGAGATGCTCCCTTGGGTGAGAATCCCTAAAATTGCCCTCTGATGTCCCTACACGGACGCTTCTTGCATGGCACAGGTGCATCGCTGGCCTGTGTTTCATGTGCCAGGACTATGCAGGTTAGGTCACAGCGTATCCTCGCATATCTGTACGGAGGGCGAATATTGTATGACATCCACTGAGCGCCATGAGGCGCGATACCAAAGACGCAAGGCGGCCCGGCTGGCCCGCAAGCAGGCGCGGTGCGACGCACTGGGCCCCGCTGAGGCAGTTTTCTCCTATCGAAAACTGTATCGGTGGGGCAAAAAGTGCTGCAACAACGTCCGCTGGAAGCAGAGCACCCAAAACTTTGAGGCGCATCTGTTTTCGGGAACGGCCCGCCGGCGGCGTGATTTGCTGGCCGGGAAGTGGCGGCCCAAGAAGTGCACGCACTTTATCCTGCACGAGCGGGGAAAGGTGCGCCCCATCGACGCACCCCACATCACCGACCGGCAGCTGCAAAAGGCGGTCAGCAAGGAGGTGCTGGTGCCTCTCTACACCCCCGGCCTGATCTACGACAACTACGCCAGCCGTGAGGGGATGGGGCTGCATTTTGCGTTTCACCGGCTGCGGGAGATGCTGCACTGGCACTTCCGGCGCTATGGCCGGGCCGGCGGGATCATCTCCATCGACCTGAAGAAGTTCTTTCCGAATGCACGGCGAGAGCTGCTTTACCAGCGCCATCGGGAGTTGATCCTGGACCCTGTGCTGCAGGCCATTGCGGACACGGTGATCGACACTGCGCCCAGCACGGCCCCCGGCCGGGGGATGCCGCTGGGCGTGGAGCCCAGCCAGCAGGAGATGATGTCCATGCCGTCGGCCATCGACAACTGGATCAAGTGCCAGCTGGGCGTGCACTGCGCCGGCCACTATGCCGACGATTACTTCATCGTTTGCCCGGACCTGGACAAGCTGCGCCGGATCGGCAACGCCATCGTCCGCAAGTTTGAGAGCCTGGGTATCCCGGTGAACCGGAAAAAGTGCAAGCTGACCCCGCTGACCAAGCCCTTCCGCTTTTGCAAGGCCAAGTTCACCCTGACTGAGACCGGCCGGGTGATCGTCAACGGCTGCCGGGACGGCGTCAAGCGGGCCCGGCGCAAGCTCAAACTGTTTCGGCGGGAATGGATGGCCGGGAAACGCACCCTGGAGGAAGTGGCCCAGTACATGACCAGCCAGTTGGCCTATTACCGCAACTACAATGACCACGGGCGCATTTTGCGCCTGCGGCGGCTTTGCTATGCCCTTTTTGATGGGAGGATCGTATGTACAAAATCACGAGCGCAAGTGACGGCGCCGACCTCGGCATGACCGAGGCGCCCGTCTATATCATGCAGGCAGCCAACGGCTGCTTTGTTCTCTGCTCTGAGCCCAAAATGGTTCAGGGCATTTGTTTTGCCGGGACCGTCTACAACCTGCTGGGCAAGCAGGCCATGACCGGTGTGGAAAACACCGTCATGCTTGAGCCTGTCGATGCCGGCGAGCTGCAGGCGGCTGCCAATACCGCCATCCGCGATGCCGATGCGATGAACGTGGACCAGGAATACCGCCTGGCCCTGCTTGAGCTGGGCATCACGGACGACGAGCTGCTGTAACGGAAAGGAGGTGAAACGAATGCTGTATCGTACCATCAAGCGGATGATCGAGCGCAACCAGGTCGAAGGTCTGGAGAGCAAGATCGACATCTTCTTCGCGGCCAACAAGTTGACCGAGGAAGAGTACACCGAGCTGATCGGCCTGCTGCCCAAGAAGGAGGCGTAACAGATGGAAAGTCATAAGTATATCACCAGGAAACGCGCCCGGTTCAAGGGGCTTTCCGGCAAAGTGAATATCCCCTACGGGTCGCTTCTGGAATCCAGAGGCGGCTTTCTTTTTTACGAGAATGCCCGGCTCTGCTCGATGACCAGCCAGAACGCTTACGACTATTTTTCCATCGACGATGACGGGCGGGGACTTGAGCGTGGCGGCCTGGTGGACGCGATCAAGACCCGCCTTGCGAAACGTGACGGGTCTTATCAGGCCCGATGGGATAAAGTGTGGGGTGCGCCGGTATGTCAGAGGTACCGGCGCGCTGACCACGATGATTTTTGGTTGTGGAACCATGATTTTTATAATGCGCCGGTGGAGGATTTGCAGTCGATTGCAAAGCTCATCGAGGCAGCAAGGAAAGTACGATAATTCATTGAGGAGGACGCATGACAGAGTGGGGAGTAGTGACCGTCATCGTTGCACTGGTCGGCCTGATCGCAACGGTGGCAGCACCCATCATCAAGCTGACCGGCACCATCAACACGCTTTCGGGCAAGGTTGAGCTGCTTCTGAACAATCTCGAGGACTTCAAACAGCGTTACAAGGAAACGCTGGAAGACCTCAAAGAGACCGACCAGCGCCAGTATAACCAGCTGAACGACCACGAGCACCGTATCACGCAGCTCGAGGCCAAGTGCAAAGAACGGGAGGAAAACTGATGTATGACGTAAAAGTGTACAGTCTGGCCGCAGAGGGCGGGCGGCAGGTCACGCCGCATTTCAAGGTGCGGGAGTTCGCCTGTAACGACGGCTCCGACCCTGTGTTTATCAGCCAGGCACTGGCCGACATCCTCGAAAATATCCGGGTGCATTTCGGCAAGCCGGTGCACATCAATTCCGGCTACCGGACCGTCAGCTACAACGAGAGCGTTGACGGCAGCAGCTCCACCAGCCAGCACTGCAACGGCCTGGCGGCTGACATCCAGGTGGAGGGCCACACGCCTGTGGAGGTCTACAACTACGCCTGCAGCCTGCTGGGTGACCACGGCGGCGTAGGCATCTATAATACTTTTGTCCATGTCGATGTCCGGGCCACCAAGTCCCGCTTCGACTACCGGACCTAATGAGGAGGAGCGATGGAAACGATACTCGCATCCCTGATCGGCGGAGCCGTAACCCTTGTGGGTGTCCTGATCGCCAACGGCAAGAGCCAAGCCGTAACCGACACCAAGCTGGAGGAGCTGACCCGCGAAGTGCGGGCCCACAACAACTTTGCACAGCGCATCCCGGTGCTGGAGGAAAAGGTCAAAGTGGCCAACAAACGCATCGCCGATCTGGAGGACAAGACCGAGCACCTGGAGGACCTGCACACCCACCCGGCCGAGTAACTTGCTAAGTGGTCATTGCAACTTTTCAAAGCAGATTTAGCAAGTGTTGCATCTTTGTTTGATCTTCGTTTGATCTTTCAGTTGATCTATCAGTTGACCAGTTGATCTATCAGTTTAGCTTTTGAAAGGAGATCCATATGAACACCAACATCACCGCCGGCACCATCGCCCGTCTGATCTGCCTCGCCCTTGCCCTGGTAAACCAGGTGCTTGTGATGACCGGCCATAGCGTCTTGCCCATTGAGGACCAGACCATCGAGCTGATCGTTACCAACGTCTGGACGGTCGCCGCCGCCCTGTGGGGCTACTGGAAAAATAACAGCTGGACACTCAAAGCCCGCAAGGCGGATGTGTACCTTGCTGACGAAAAGAAAAAGCTGTAACAGGAGGTACATATCATGAACGAGCTGATCGGCGGAATTTTCCTGTTGGCTGTCACCGCAGTGGGCGGCTTTGCCGCCGGTGCGCTGCGACAGGTGGCGGCAGCCTACACTGAGAACCGGCTGCTGTCCGAGATCGCGGACGCCGTGGCCGATGCTGTGGCCTGCACTTCGCAGACCTACGTGGACGAGCTGAAAGAGCTGGGCAAGTTTGACGAGGAAGCCCAGAAGATCGCCGTCACCAAGGCCCTCGCGGCCTGCATGGCGTCCCTGAGCGAATCCGCTAAAGACTTCATCACCAACAACTACGGCGACATTGCTGCCTATCTGACCCGGCGCATCGAGGCGCAGGTCAGATTGCAGAAGCTGTAAAGTTTCTTTAGAGCAGTTTAGAGTAACAGGCAGCCTCCAGCAGGGGGCTGCCTGATTCCTGTTTTTAAGGAGGTTTTTGTCATGACGCGAGAAGAAAAGTTCAACGACTACGAGGGCTTTGTGGCCAAGTTCCAGCCCAAAAAGACCACAGATGACTGCTATACCCCGCCCGCGGTCTATGAGGCCGTCAAGGCGTGGGCCTGCCGGCGGTACGGCATCGACCCGGCTCGCACGGTGCGCCCCTTCTGGCCCGGCGGCGACTATGAGCACTTTGACTACCCCGCGGGCGCGGCGGTGCTGGACAATCCTCCGTTTTCCTGCCTGGCCAGGATTGTGCGCTTCTACACCGAGCGCCAGATTCCTTACTTTCTGTTTGCGCCGGGCCTGACCGCCTTGGGCCTGACCCGGCACGGCGCGGGCGTCATCTACACTGACAGCCGGATCACCTACCACAACGGCGCCGTGGTCAACACTGCTTTTGCGACCTCCTACGGCGCAAACGTGGTGGAGATTGCCCCCGACCTCGGCGCGGCCATCAAGGCCGCCCAGCGCAAAGGCCCCAGCATCCGCCGAGTCGCCTACCAGTATCCAGCCAACCTTATGACCACCCAGGCCGCGCTGGCTCTGGCCCGCAACGGCATCCCCTATGCGCTGCCCCGCCGGGAGGCGGTTTTTATCCGTGCCCTAGACGCCATGCGCGCCGAGGGGAAGGGTGCCTTCGGCGGTGCGCTGCTGATCTCTGACCATGCCGCCGCCCGCAAGGCCGACGCTGAGCAGGCCGTCCCGCATGCTGATGCTCCCACCCGTGTGTGGGAGCTGTCCGACCGCGAAAAAGCCATCATCAAAGAGCTGAACCATAACGACGACGAACGCCCCTGTGCTGCACCTTGACGGTGTGACACGGGGGCGTTTTTGTTTTGTTTTGGGGTGAATTTGGGGTGAATGGCCGCAAAAAGCCACCGCAAAATACGCCTGCATACAAAACACACAAAGCAAAAACCTAGCATTCATGCGGCTTTTCACAGACTGCCAAAACCTGCAAAGACCAGACACCATTATTGGTAAGGATGAGGTCTCCAGTTCAAATCTGGATAGCAGCTCCATCTTTGAAAAGCCTCGAAGGCATTGGCCTTCGGGGCTTTTTGTTGTTTGCGCGTTTGCCCGGCAGGTTGTGAAATCGGGGTGAAGGCTGCAATATTGGCCCGGCCTTGTTCGTATCATGAATAACAGACCAAATTTTGGCATTCGACCGAACGAGGTGAACAAGATGCAAAACATCTATAGAGCGGCGGCCGTCCTGGCCTGCCTGGCGCTGGCAGCCGGGACCCTGGCGGGCTGCGCCCCGGCCGTGCCGCCGGCCAGCAGCAGCGCTCCCGCCCAGACCGAAGAAGGGGCCGCCAGCCCCCTGCACGACGGGCGGCTGCGCTATCTTTACAATCTGAACGGCAGCGGCGGGGGCACCCTGCTGCGCGGGGACGAACTGCTCTATCAGGCAAGCCCCTCCGAGAGCATCACCCTGCTGTATACCCCCGGCGCGGCAGACCCCGCGGGCTGGCAGCTGAGCCGGAACGACGGGAGCGGCCAGCGCATCACCGAGGTGTACAGCGCGGCAGGAGACCTGCTCTGGTCGGGCGCGGGCGAATGGCGGGCCGCGCTGGCCGGGGCCATGCTGGCTTTGGAGCCGGGCGGCTTTTCCGTGGATGCGGGGCCGGGCAGCGAGACTGGCTGCCGCCTGATCGACACGGCCAGCGGGCAGGAATATGCGCTGCCCGCCGAGGCGACCGGCTGCATCCCCACCGAGAGCGGGCAGGCGGTGCTGACTTTGAACACCGACCCCTCCGCCGGCGGGCTGGAAGGGTGCAGCGTGGTGGTCCTGGACCTGGCGGACGGCAGCGAGCTGCAGCGCGTGGAGCGCGCCTACGCCTACCGCGCCTACGGCGCCGAGGGGGTCAGCCGGTGCGCCGCCCTCCAGCGCTACGACCCCGAGACCGAACAGTGGTCCACCGACCTGTACGACCCTGCCAGCCGGACGATGTACAGCGGGTTCGAGACGTTCTGCGGGGACGATCTGATCTGCTTCCAGTCCGAGCCGGGGCGCTACGACGTCTGCGCCCTGGGCGAGACCGAGCCTCTGGCCAGCTACGACGGCCCCTGCTCCTACTGGCGGGAGGGGCTGGCCCTGGCCCGGGATGCGGAGGGCGGCGCGCACCTCTATCGGGCGGACGGGACGGAACAGCCGCTGTTCGACTTCCTGACCTACAGCGTGGACGGCGGCTATGCGGCTTTCCTGCTGCAGGACGGCAGCCTGCTGCTGTACGGCCCGGACGGCAGCGAAACGGCAATCGAGACCAGCCTGACCAGCCAGGACCGGGTGTCAGTGATGGGGGCCCAGGGGGGCTATGTCCTGCTCAGTGTCAGCGACGCAGACTACACCGTCACTCGCAGCTTGATCTATAATGCTTCCGGCCTTGTATACGACAGTACCGGCAGCGGCTACGAGCGGCTGAACTACCTGACCATGGGCCCGGACGGCCCGGTCTACGAGGCTGCCCGGCAGGGCGCGGGCGGGGCCTGGCTCTCCGATGTGCTGGACAGCCGGGGCAATGTCCTGCTGTCGGGCCTGGCCGACGTCTCGGGGGACAGCAGCCTGCCCGGCGGGGTGTTCGCTGCCCGGCGCGGCTTTGAGCGGGGCTACATGGACCTTGCCGGAAACTGGCTTTACAGCGAGAGCGTCTTTACCTCCCTGTCGGACGAAGACGCCTCGTATTACTGGTAATGCAAAGGAGAAACGCCATGCGTGATTTGAAAGTATCCCGCCGCAGCTTTCTGGCGGCGCTGGGCCTGGGCGCGGCCGCCGCGTATCTGGCGGGCTGTGGGCCCGCTTCCAGCGCTTCGGACGGCAGTTCCGGCGCCGCCGGCAGCGAGGCGCCGGCCTCCAGCCAGCCGGAGGAAGACGCGGCGGAACCCTTCCTGACCCCGGAGGAGTTCCCGGGGGTGGACGGCTCCACCGCCTGCGTCCCTCTCATCGCCCAGATGATGGCCGACACCGCCGGCGTCCCCCTCACCGAGGCGCAGAGCAGCGTCACGGTCAGCACCACCGCCTACGCCTGGGAGAATATGGGCGTCTACGGCAGCTCGGACGTGGAGCTGCTGGTGGTCTACGAGGCCCCCGACTATGTCAAGGAGGAGATCGCCGCCGCGGGCGTGGAGCTGGAACAAAAAGCGGTGGGCCGGGACGCGCTGGTCTTTATCGTCAACGAGGATAACCCGGTCCAAAGCCTGACGCTTGCCCAGCTGCGGGACATCTACGCCGGCCGCGTCACCAACTGGAGCGAGGTGGGCGGGGCCGACGTGCCCATCGTGGCGTTCCAGCGCGGGGAGGACAGCGGCAGCCAGACCCTGTTCCAAAAGCTGCTGATCGGGGACGGCGAGCTGATGGAAGCCCCCACCGAGCTGGCCCCCGCCTCGATGGGCGGGCTGGTGGACAGCGTGGCCGCCTACAACAACAGCGCCAACGCCATCGGCTTTTCGGTCTACTACTATGTGGACCAGATGTATTCCCAGCCGGGGCTGCGCTTGCTGGCGGTGGAAGGGGTAGAACCCTCGAGCGACACCATCGCCGCGCAGGACTACCCCCTGTGCAACGATTTCTACGCCGTCATCCGGGCGAGCGCCGCCCCCGGCAGCCCCGAGCGCCAGCTCTACGACTGGCTGTCCACCGACGCCGGCCGCGCCTGCATCGAAAAGGCGGGCTATGTCCCGGCCTGAATAGATTTAGGGGGAACCCATTTCTGCGCGCAGTCGCGCGGCAGAAATTCCTTCCCCCTAACTCTCTTGCGCTTAACCGGTTTTCGCGGCGCGTAGCCGCTTGCGAAAACCGGAGCGCTGCGCCAGCGGCGGCTCGCTGCTTCGTCCACCGGACGCACTTCGCCGCCGCTGCCCCTGGGGACAAAATTTGGCGCCGAACCGCGCACTCGCCGCAAGGCGGCTCGCACACTCTCAGCGCCAAATTTCCCTGTATGTGTCCCGTCCATCCGCACATATCGGCTGGACGGGACTTTTTTGTCAGGCGATCCCCGCCGCGGCGGCGGCCAGCTTCAGCACGCCGGCCAGCACCATGACCAGGATGGGGTCCAGTTTGCACTTGAGCAGCAGGAACACGCACAGCGCAAAGATCAGCACCATCACCCAGTTGGTGGCGGCAAAGGCGATCACCGCGCCGCCCCAAAAGGCGGTGACGAGGATGGAAATGCCCGCTGAGGCGATCAGGGCGACCACCGCCGGCCGCAGAGAACCCAGCACCCCCTGCAGCAGCGCCATGCTGCGGTATTTTAAGTAGAGCCGGGCGATGAGGGTGACGATGATGCAGGAGGGCAGGATACAGCCCAGCGTAGCCACCAGCGCCCCCGCCAGCCCCGCGATCTTGATGCCCACAAAGGTGGCCGAGTTGATGGCGATGGGCCCCGGCGTCATCTGGGAGATGGTGACAAGGTCGGTGAACTCCGGCATGGAGAGCCAGCCGTGCCGGTCCACGATCTGCCCTTGAATGAGGGGGATGGCCGCATACCCGCCCCCGAAGCTGAACAGCCCGATCTGCAAAAAGCTCCAAAACAGCTGCAGGTAGATCATTGGTCCCCCTCCTTTTTCTGCCGCTGGGCCAGCAGGGTGCGCACCACGCCCACCCCGGCCGCGGCCAGGATCACCAGCACCACGTTCACCCCGAAAAAGCAGGTGGCGGCAAAGGCGGCCGCCATGATGAGGACCGAGGCCGCGCTTTTGGAGCGGACCACGTCCGCGCCCATCTGCCACACCACCGAGGCGATCACCGCGCCCACCCCGGCCTGCATCCCGGTCAGCATCTGGCTGACCAGGAAGTTGTCCCGGAAGGCTTCGTAAAACACCGAGATGGCCGAGATGATGACGAAGGGCGGGATGATGGTGGCCACGATGGCCACCGCCGCCCCCGGCATCCCCGCCAGCTTGTAGCCCACCACGATGGCGCCGTTCACCGCGATGGCCCCCGGCGCGGACTGGGCAATGGCGACGAGGTCCAGCATCTCGTCCTCCTCGATCCAGTGGCATTCATCCACGAATTTTTTCTTGAGCAGGGTGACGATCACATACCCGCCCCCAAATGTGAAAGCGCTGAGGTACAGCGTGGAGAAAAACAGCCGGCGCAGCACCTGCTTTTTGTCCTTGGTCTCGTTCATAAGCACATCCCTCCTGTCAGTTTGGCACAGCAAGCATAACACGCGCCGGGGGCCGGTGTCAAATACAGGGGCGGGATCTGCGGCGGGCGAGGGGAAGTTTTACGTGCTCTTAAGGTGTTTTGTGGCGGCGGCAACGCAAAACTTTGCCGCTGTTGACACAAAAATAACATTCGGGTGTTATACTTAGCTTGGTTTAGCCTGGCCGGAGGAGGCCGGGCTGCGTTTGGCCGTCAAGGCCCATCCTTGCATGAGAAACTTTTCAGAAAGAGGAACGCACCCATGAACACGAAACCGAAGAAGAAAAAACGTATCTGGCTGCCCTTTGCCATTGCGGCGGGGGTGCTCGTCCTGTTGCTGCTTTTGGCCCCCATCGTGGTGCCGGCGGTGGGCAAGTGGTTCACGTCGCAGGAGACTGCCGTCCGCGACGCCTGGGCCGTGGACGTCGGCGACCTGATCGGCGTGGACGAGACCGAGCAGATCGAGATCCGCCACGCGCCGGTGGAGTCCAGCATCACCGTCCTGCAGCTGGTGCCCACCGACATCGAGGACGAAGGGTTTACGTACTACGACACCGCCGTCCAGCAGCGGATCCGCGCCATGCTGGAGCGGGGGCAGCAGATCTCCGGCCGGCAGGTGCAGTGGACCGCCGAGACCCCCCTGGCCATGCTGGACTCCTTCGGCACCGGGGCCAACGGCCTGTACCTCTATTTTGAGACGGATTTCCCCACCCAGGTGGAGTACACCGTCCGGGTGGACGACGAGCGCATCCCCGACTACAGCGCCGTGGCCGCCGACAGCTCAGGCAAGGAGTATTCCACCACCCATGAGTTCCAGCTGATCGGCCTGGTGCCCGGCGAGGTGAACGAAGTCACCATGAAGCTGCGGGGCAGCTGGGGCAACGTCCGCCAGACCGTCCGCTTCACCATCGAGATGCCCGAGACGCACTCGGGCTACGACACCATCCTGAACGTCACCGACGGCCCCAGCACCGAGCCGCTGGACGAGGGGCTGTTCACCATGATGCGGACCAACGGCTATCTGGGCTACGGCTTTTTGTACGACAACAGCGGCGTCATGCGCTATGAGATGGTGCTGGAAGGCTTCGGCATGGACCGCATCCTGTTCTACGGGGACGAGATGGTCACTTGCGTGTCCTCCAACAAGCTGGCCCGGATCAACGGCCTGGGCGAGGTGGAGCAGGTCTACCCCCTGGGGGACTACGAGCTGCACCACGACATCAACTACGGCCGGGACGGCACGGTGGTGGCCCTGGCCGAAAAGGCCGGCGACACCAACGTCGAGGACCTGGTGCTGGAGATCGACCTCGACACCGGCGCAGTCACCGAGCTGCTGGACTTCAAGGACCTGATGGCGGGCTACTACGCCCAGACCCGGCCCATCCGCGCCACCGACCCCTTCTTCTGGCAGGTGGATGAACAGGACTGGATCCATCTGAACACCATCCAGTACCTGCCCGACACCGACAGCCTGGTGGTGTCCTCCCGCGAGACGTCCACCGCCATCAAGGTGGAAAACGTCCACGGCGAGGCCTCCATCGGCTGGTTCTGCGGCGACCCGGCTTTCTGGCAGGGCACCGGCTATGAGGAATACTGCCTGACCCCGGTGAACGACTTCACCTGGCAGTACGGCCAGCACAGCGTGGCCTGGGCCCCCGGCGAGGAAGAGGGCGTGTGCTATCTGCGGATGTTCAACAACAACTACTGGGCCCTGTCCTCCCGCGACGGCTACGACCCCGCCCTGCCCGAAGGGGTGAGCACCGACCTGTACGGCGGCGAAGGGGACTACAGCTATACATACGTCTACCGCATCGACGAGAACGCCGGCACGGTGGAACTGGTGGAATCCTTCCCGGTGCCCTATTCCAGCATCGTGTCCAACTCCACCCTGAACGAGGCGAGCGGCCACTGGGCCGTCAACAGCGGCATCGCCATGGTATTCGGCGAGTACGACGCCGGCGGCGCGCTGATCCGCCAGTACGACTACGAGTGCACCATGCAGGGCTACCGGACGTTCAAGTACGACTACAAAGGCTTCTGGTTCCAATAAAAGCGATAACAATACAAAACGCTCCCCGGACGTTCGCGTTCAGGGAGCGTTTTTTTGTGTTCGCAGCTTATCAGCACCCGCCGTTGCCGGCGCAGCCGTGGTGGCCGCAGGCGTGTCCGCCTTCGGCGTGGTGCTCGCCGTGATGGTCGCAGTGGACGGCGGGGTCGTAGGCCAGGCGGCCCGCGAGGAAGGCGTCCACAGCGGCGTCAGCCGGGCCGGACGCCCCGCCGTACAGCTGGATGCCGGCCGAAGCCAGCGCGGCCTGGGCGCCGCCGCCGATGCCGCCGCAGATCAGCACGTCGGCGTGCAGCTGCTGCAGGACGCCGGCCAGCGCGCCGTGGCCCTGGCCGTTGGTGCCCACCACCTCGCTGTGGACGACCTGGCCGTTTTCCACATCGTAGACCTTGAACTGTTCGGTGCGGCCGAAATGCTGGAAGATCTCGCCGCCGGCGTAAGTGACTGCAATTCTCATGGGATAGCTTCCTTTCTGTCTGGACCCTTTGGGGCCGGGTAGTTCCCCCTTATTGTAGCACGCCGCGGGGCGGAATGCCAGAGGCCGCAGGAAAACCGGGCGGCGGGCGGCGAGCCCATCATCACCGACGTTTACACCGATGTGATCTACGGCCGGGACGTGCTGACGGTGGCCCAGCAGTGCGTCCACAGCGATACCGTGGTGGCCTTTGACGTGTTCCCCGAAAACCTGGCGATCGACCTGGGCCAGGTGGAACTGCCCGAAGGGGCGTCCATCTTCCTGTGCGACGGGCGCCGGCAGGTGCTGTACGCCCGCACCGACCTGGACATGGACGACCCTGCTTTCCCCGCCTACATCGCCAGCCTGCAGGAGGGGGCCGCGGAGGGCCGTTTTGCGCGCTACGACGACTTTATTGATGACATCGACGGGGTGCGCCGCGGCGCTTACTGCACCTGGCTCACCAATGGGTGGCTGGTGCTCATCACTCTGCCGGTGGAGCGGATGCTGTCCCAGCTGCACCTGTTCACCCTGCTGTACGGGATCATTCTGGCGGCCTGGTGCGCGGGGTTTGCGGCCATCGTCTGGCGCAACGTGCGGCTGGACTCGATGGTGGAACGCAGCGTCGAGACGGTCAAGGTGCTGAGCAACTCGTATTACGGGCTGTTCCGCATCAACTACCGGGACGGCACCTACGAGATGATCAAAGGCTCCCCGTACGCCCGCAAAAACTTGCAGCCCAAGGGCCCCTACGAGGATTTTCTGCACGTGATCGGCGCGGTGATGGAGCCGGACACCATCGACGAGTTCCGCAAGAGCTTTTCCACCGACAGCCTGCGCAGTCTGGTGGACGGCCATGTCCGGGACTACGGCGGCGACTTTTTGGGCAAGTACGAGAGCGGCGAGCGCTGGATCAACGTGCGGGTCCTGTTTGACGAGACGCTGGAACCGGAGGAAGCGGTCCTCTGCTTCCGCGAGGTGGACCAGGAAAAGCGCCGCCAGATCCAGGAGCGCCGCCTGCTGGAAGAAACGTTGGCCACCGCCCGCAAGAGCGAAAAGGCCAAGCTGGCCTTCTTCAACAATATGTCCCACGATATGCGCACCCCCCTCAACGCCATTTTGGGCGTGGTGGACCTGCTGCGCCAGCACACCGGCGAGCCGGATAAAGTCCGGGAGTACGCCGAAAAGATCGCCTATTCCGGCCGGCAGCTGCTGGATCTGGTGAACGATATTCTGGATATGTCCCGGATGGAGCAGGGCAAGGTGGTGCTGAACAACGAAGCCTTTGACCTGGCGGCCTGCGTCAAAGCCTGCACCGACTCGTTCATCCCGCAGGCCCGGCGGGAAAACAAGGACTTTGCCGTCCACTGTGAGATCACCGACAGCTGCGTCATGGGGGACGCCACCCGCATCACCCAGATCTTGAACAACCTCTTGTCCAACGCGTTCAAGTTCACTTCCCCCGGCGAGCGCGTGGAGGTGACGGTGCGGCAGATGGGCGGCCCGCCCACCCCGCAGTACCAGTTCGTGGTCAAAGATACCGGCATCGGGATGTCGGAGGAGTTTTTGCCCCAGCTGTTCGAGCCCTACGCCCGGGAGACCCGTTTCTTCTCCCGGCAGGTGGTGGGCACCGGGCTGGGGATGCCCATCGTCAAGAGCCTTGTCACCCAGATGAGCGGCCAGATCTACGTGGACAGCGCCCTGGGCAAGGGGACCACCTTTACCCTTACGGTGCCCTTCATCACGGCCCAGGCCGAGGCCGAGAGCCGCCAGACCAGGGAGGACCTGAAGACCGGCAAGGCGGGGGAGGCGTTCTCCCTCGCGGGCAGGAAGATCCTGCTGGCCGAGGACAACCTGCTGAACATGGAGATCGCCAACGAGATCCTGACCATGAACGGGCTGGAAGTGCTCCAGGCCTGGAACGGGCAGGAAGCGGTGGAGCTGTTCCAGAACGCGGCGCCCTATGAGATCGACGCCATCCTGATGGATATGCAGATGCCCCAGATGGACGGCTGCGAAGCGGCCCGGACCATCCGCGCGATGGAGCGCCCCGACGCCCGGACGGTGCCCATCATCGCGGTGACGGCCAACGCCTTTGCCGAGGACATCGCGGCCACCACCGCCGCCGGGATGAACGCGCACATCTCCAAGCCCATCGACTTCCGCGCCCTGTGCGCTACGCTGGAAAAGCTGCTGGGGCAGGACGCCAGCACGTAAAAGAATT